>Ga0207863_100052_pt1 | contig 98221 bp, 102 predicted proteins | sample CeladaPassaD2F12_FD_187497 | JGI IMG/M metagenome (GOLD analysis project Ga0207863, IMG submission 187497) | Cellulose-adapted microbial communities from the Joint BioEnergy Institute, USA - Passage D2F12 (SPAdes) (version 2) | ecosystem: Engineered > Bioreactor > Continuous culture >... | reverse complement strand
GCCAAAAAAGAAGCGGCGCCTGCGTCCCCGCGCAAGCCCGCTGCAAACCATCCCTGGAGAAAACCATTCTCCAGCAAGCAGTTACAGCGTAGCACAGCATCCGGCTAGTCTGCAAGAGGACGGCGGCCGTTTAATCAGCTATCATCCCTGACATTTTCATAGAACAGTTAACCTGACATTTTCACAGACGCTTGACACGTTCCGCCTCAGGTGGGATTGCGGCTGGCCAGATCCGGCCGCAGTTTCTGCGCTTCCCCGAGATACAGATGGCGGATTTCCGCCTGTCCCAGCGGGGTGTTGACCAGCAGCATCAGGCGGATGCACCGCTCCAGGCTGCCTTTGACGGGCACCTCCTGCGCGCACATGAGCGGCACCAGTTCCCATCCCGGCAGTCTCCGGACGGCCATCGCCGGAAACGCCGCGTCCAGGTCGCGGGTGACCGTCAAAAAAACGCAGGCGACGTCTTCCGGGCGAAGGTCGTTCAATTTGACGATGCCTTCCAAAAGCTCGACCGTTGCGGCCAAAATCTTGTCCTCTTCGTTGGCACCCACCGTGATGGCGCCGCGGATCCCCCTGACCGCCATGTCGGTCAAACCTCCTGTCTCCCTGCGAAATGCCGATGCCCTTTCGTGCCGCCGGCCAGGCGGTGCGGCCGGACAATGCGGCGCAAGTTGCGCCGGTCGTTGCACCGGCCGGTTACGCCGGTCCGTTGCGCAGGCAAATTGCACCGGTTCGTTGCGTCGAAAGATTGCGCCGGATACCGGATCGTGGTTAATTTCGCCGGCCCGAAGCGGAAACATCCAACCCGCGATCAGGTCTCTTTGAGCCCATCCACCACTTCACGCACCCACTCCCGGGGCACGTCCCGGCGGATTTCCACGCGGCCGGGTTCGACGGGCAAAATGAACGTGATGTTTCCGTCCCGGAATTTTTTGTCGTGCATCATCGCGGCCATGATTGCGTCGGTGTCGTATCCCGCGGGGATGCGCACGGGCAGTCCGAACTTCCGCATCAGCCGTTCCACTTCCTCCGCCAGGGAGGGATCGCGGCCAAACCGGACCGCCAGCCGCGCCGCGCCGACCATGCCGATGGCAATCGCCTCCCCGTGCAAAAGATCCCGGTAGTCGGCCACCGCTTCCAGGGCGTGTCCGATCGTATGGCCGTAATTGAGAATGGCCCGCAGGTCGTTTTCCTTTTCGTCCCGCGACACGACGGCGGCCTTCACGCGGCATCCCCCGTACAGCGCGTGCCCCAACGCTTCCGGCTCCAGGGCGAGCAGCCGTTCGGCGTTTTGATCGCACCATTCGGCCAGTTCCTTGTCCCAGATGAGGCCTTCCTTGACGATCTCGGCCAGGCCGGCCCGCACCTCGCGCGGCGGCAGGGTGGCCATCGTGTCCAGATCATACAGCACAAGGGCCGGCTGATGAAAGGCGCCGATGATGTTTTTGGCCAGGCGGTGGTTGATCCCCACCTTGCCTCCCACGCTGCTGTCGTGCGCCTGGATCGTGGTGGGCATTTGCACGAAGCGGATGCCCCGCATGTAGGCAGCGGCCGCAAACCCCGCCAGATCGCCGACCACCCCGCCTCCGAGGGCGGCGAGGGTCGAGCCGCGGTCGAGTCCCGCTTCCAGGGCGGCGGTAATCACCCGCTCAAACATCTCCAGCGACTTGGACGTTTCCCCCGGCGGAACGACGGTGCGGGCCGTCCGGTATCCCGCCGCTTGCAGGGCTTCCTCCGTCCGGTCGCCGTACAGCCGGTCCACGGTCTCGTCCGTGACGATCAGCACGGCGCCGCCTGCCGGGATGCCGGCTTCGCGAAAATGAAGGCCGGCTTCCTTCAGCAGCCCCGTCCCGATCACCACCGGATACGACCGGTCGCCCAGCTCCACCGTCAGCCTGCGCACTCCCCGCTCTCCCGCCATCAGTACTCCGCCACCTGCCGCAGATAGTTTTCATAGTTGGCGCGGATTTCCTCCATCGAGTCGCCGCCGAATTTCTCCAGGAACGCCCGCGCCACTTCCCAGGCCACCACGTGTTCCATCACGACGCTGGCCGCCGGCACCGCGCAGGTATCCGAGCGCTCCACCTGGGCGAGGAACGGCTCCTTCGTGTCGATGTCCACGCTGGCCAGCGGCTTGTAGAGGGTCGGAATCGGTTTCATGACGCCGCGCACGATGATGGGTTCCCCCGTGGTCATGCCGCCCTCGATGCCGCCCGCGTTGTTCGAGGCACGGTAGAAACCCCTGCCGCGCTCGTACATGATCGGATCGTGGACTTGCGAACCCGGCCTTCTTCCGGCTTCGAAGCCGAGGCCGAACTCCACGCCCTTGAAGGCGTTGATCGACACGACGGCCTGGGCGATGCGCCCGTCCAGCTTCCGGTCCCATTGCACGTGGCTGCCCAGCCCCACCGGCACGCCTTCGACGATGCAGCAAACGACGCCGCCGAGGGAATCCCCGTCCTTCTTCGCCCGGTCGATCAGCTCGATCATCCGCTGTTCGGCTTCCGGGTCGGCCACCCGCACCGGGGACTCTTCCGTCTTCGCGATGAGCTCGTCGAGGGGCATATCCGGGATCCTGGCGGTCACGTCGCCGATGGAAATCACAAACCCCGCAATCCGCATTCCGAACTTTTCCAACAGCTGCCGCGCCACCGCCCCGCAGGCGACCCTGGCCGCCGTCTCCCGGGCGCTGGAGCGCTCCAGCACGTTGCGCAAATCCTTCAGATTGTATTTCAGGCCGCCATTCAGATCCGCATGGCCAGGCCGGGGCCGGTGGACACGCCGTTTCGCCTCGTCGTCGCCCTCCACCGGTTCCACGCTCATGACGGTTTTCCAGTGCGTCCAGTCCTTGTTTTCAATGACGATGGCCACCGGGGCGCCGGTGGTTTTGCCGTGGCGCACGCCGGCGACGATCTGCGCGCAGTCGCTTTCGATCTGCATGCGCCGACCGCGGCCGTACCCTTTCTGGCGGCGCCGCAGCTGGTAATCGAGCGCCGCGAAATCGATTTCCAGGTTGCTCGGCAATCCTTCAATGATGGCCGTCAGCTGCGGCCCGTGCGTCTCCCCCGCGGTCAGAAAACGCAAGCTCACATCGGTTCCTCCTCAACGTTCCACGCTACGCTTCGTTCATTATAGTACAGCGCCAAAGCGGTTGACAACAAAAGAACCCGTCACCAACGGACGGGCCGTTTCGCCTTCCGGGCGGGAAGATCCCCCTCCGCCTCCCGCACCAGGCCGACCAGGCGGACGTTGTCGAGGCCGAGAATCTGCGCGCATTCCTGCAGCGAGAGGAGCCCGCGCCTGTAGGCCATGATCACTTCGCGCTTGTCCATGAAAATCCCAGTCCCTCCAGAGAGAACGGACCTTTGGGCGCCGTTTTCGGGTGCGTTTTTCAGGTAGTATGGGCGGCGGATCCCCCGCTTCATTCCGTCCGGCGGTAGAAAAACGTCTCGACCGACTTCAGTCCGTATCGTTCGGGATAGAAAATCTGCTCCGTGCTGCCCACAAAGAGGATGCCTCCCGGGCTCAGCGCCCGGGCCAGATTCTCATACAGGGTCCGCTTCGCTTCCTCGGTAAAATAGATGATGACGTTCCGGCAGATGATCAGGTCGTACCCTTCCCCGAACGGGTCGAGCAGCAGGTTGTGCTTTTCGAACCGCACCGCGCGCCGGAGCCGTTCCGACACCAGATACATGTCGCCTTCGCGGGCGAAATACCGCTGCACCAGATGAGGCGGCACTTCCCGCAGCGAGCGCTCGGGGTAGAGGCCGCGCCGGGCCTTGTGCAGCGCGCCTTCGTCGATGTCGGTGGCCAGGATGGACGCCCGGTCCAGGGCACCCATCCCGTCCAGGATCATCGCCAGAGTGTACGGTTCCTCCCCCGTGGAACAGGCGGCGCTCCACGCCTTGAATCGCGAAGACCGCCTCAACAGGTCCGGCAGGAACCTGTCCCGCAGCGTCTCCCAGCGCACGGCGTTGCGCCAGAATTCCGACACGTTGATCGTCACCCGGTCGAGAAACTCGCCGAGAAGCTTCTCGTCGCGGGTGAGCGCCTTGAAATACTCGGCGAACGAATCAAATCCGCGCCTCAGGCGGAGGGTGTTCAGCCGGCGTCGCATCTGGTGTTCCTTGTACAGCGACAGATCGATGGAAGTCAGTCTGCGAACGTTCTCCACGAAGGCGGCGAAATCCGCGTCTTCCGCGGACGAGGCGTAGGCCTTATGCTCCTTGTCTTCCATCCCCGTCGCCAAGGGACACCAACTCCTCCTCGGCAAAGAAATTGGCCGCCTCCCGCCGGGCGTTCTCCGGCGAGTCCGAGGCGTGCACGAGGTTCTCCCGCGTGCTCAGCGCAAAATCGCCGCGGATGCTTCCCTGCGCGGCTTCCACGGGATTGGTTCTGCCGATCAGCTGGCGGCCGGCCGCGATCGCCTGCTCGCCTTCCCACACCATGGCCATGACCGGTCCGGAAGTGACGAACTCGACGAGCGGTTCGAAATACGGCCTTCCCCGGTGTTCCTCGTAATGTCGTTCCGCCAGTTCCCGCGACATGAGCAAAAACTTGGCCGCCACCAGCCTCAGTCCCTTTCGCTCGAAGCGGCTGATGATTTCCCCGACCAATCCTCGCCGGACCCCGTCCGGCTTCACCATCACGAAGGTGCGTTCCATGTCCTGATCGCTCCTTTTCCGTGTCCATTACCAGTTTTTCCTGCGCCGCAGGCGCCTTTTCAGTAGTTGCGCCGGGCGATGAACCGGGCGATCTCGGTCAGCTGTTCCTTCGCCGGTCCCTCCGGCAGCCGCCCGAGCGCCGCCAGCGCCTTGCCCACGTACCGGTCGGCCAGCGCCTCGGAACGCCGGATGCCGCCGCTCTGCCTGACCAACCGGATGGCGGCGGAGACATCGCTTCCGCCGCTGTCCTTCAGGCGCCCGATTTCCCGGAGCAGCGGCTCGCGGATGCCGCTTTCCTGCAGCGCGTACAGCACCGGAAGCGTCAGGTTGCCCTGCCTCAGATCGCTCCCCGGCGGCTTGCCGGTCACCGCTTCCGATCCGAGCAGGTCCAAAAGGTCATCCGTGATCTGGAACGCCATTCCCGCGTTGTACCCGTACCGGTACAAGGCCGCCGCGACGGCGGGAGGCGCTTCCGCGGCCAACGCGCCGAGCAGGCAGCTGACGGCGATGAGCAAGGCCGTCTTGCGGCGGATGCGCCGCAAGTATCGGCGGATGCTTTGCCCGGTGTTGAAAAAATCCCGGATTTGCTCGATTTCGCCAATGCACATCTGCACCATCGCGCCCGACAGCACCTGGTGGATGCGGGGCTGTTCCAGGCCGCCGATGACGGTCAGCGCCTTGGCGTATATGTAATCGCCCGTGTACATGGCGATGCGATTGTCCCAGCGCGACCGGACCGTAAGCCGTCCGCGGCGGATTTCGGCGTCGTCGATCACGTCGTCATGGACCAGCGAAGCCATGTGGATGAGCTCCAGGGCGACGGCCACCCGTATGATTTTGTCCCGATCGTTCGTCCCGAACCGGCCGGCCAGCAGCACGAAAACAGGCCGGATCCGCTTGCCCCCCGCCTGCAGAAGATGCAGCGACGTTTCGCTGAGCAGCGGCAGATCGGAGCGGATGCTTCGCGCCAGCTCTTCCTCGATGCGGTCCAGTTCGGGTTTCAGCGATGCGTAGATCTCCAGCAGACTCATGTGTTCACCCGCGATTCCCCAGGCTTGAAAACGGCCATTCCATCCGCCAGGGCTTCCGGATCGAAATCCCGGTCCAGGAGGCCGAGTTCCCGCGCGAAGCGGAAATATAGCTTAAGACCCTTCATCTGGGCCTGTCCGAAATCATAGCACAGGTTGGCGAAATAGCCATGCCAGTATGCCGCCTCCCCGCCGATCTCCGCCACCGCGCGCTCCACGAGGGGAACGGGATCGCGCAGGGAGCGCTCCTTGCTGGCGAGCAGCGCGGAATAGATCTCCGCCACCTCTTCCGGACGGGTTTCCGCCGTTTCCCGGCGCACCGCCCACACCGCGAATGTCATCCAGTGGCCCGTCCACAGATGCCACACTTCCCCGAGGTCCAGCACCCGACAGCCATGCGGCTGCCAGGAAGCGCGGATGGCGTGATCACCGATAAGCAGGGCCGCGTCGGCCCGCTCCAGCATGCGGTCCAGGGAAGGTTCCGCGTATTCGTAGGTCGGGCTGCCTCCCCAAAATTTTTCCATGATGATACGGAGCAGGGCCACCGACGTGGCCGAAGTCGTCGTGACCGCAATCCTGCCCCGCAGCACCTGATCCAGGGGGGATTTGAGAAACAGCAGGATGGAATTCACCCGGCCGAGGGCGCTAACCGAAAGGCCGGGCAACAGGCAGAACCGGTCCGCGTGCTGGCCGTAGGCAAAAGAAGAAATCGCCGCCACGTCGATTTCCCCGGCTGCCAGGCGGCGGTTGAGCGCTGCCGGCATGTCCCGCACGGGTTCCACGGCGGCGCGCAGCGACGAGGGATCAAAGTGGTAAAACACGGGCCAGCAATTGGTATACGGATAGATTCCGACGCGGATCGGAGGACGGCGTCCGGCCTTCCGGCCCGCGGCCCCTTGCTGACGGTTACTCATGCGCTTCTCCCCATCTCGGGTACAGGTCGTGATCGACGCCCATCTGATCCAGCACTTTCCCCACCATGAAACGCACGACGTCCATCAGCTCCCGGGGCCGGGTGTAAAACGCCGGCATGGCCGGGATGACGCGGACGCCGAGGCGCGCCAGCTTCAGCATGTTTTCCAGGTGGATGGCGCTGAGGGGCGTCTCCCGCGGCACGATGATGAGCGGGCGCCCTTCCTTCAGGGCGACGCCTGCGGCGCGGGTCAGGAGGTTGTCCGCCGCACCCGCGGCGATGGCCGCCAGGGTTCCCATGGAACAGGGAACGATCGCCATCCCCTGGCAGCGGAACGAACCGCTGGCGATGGCCGCGCCGATGTCGTTCGGCGGGTAATGCACGAGCACACCGCGCTCCGGCGGATTCCCGAAGGCGGCCGCCAGCGCGTCGCCGCGCCTCGCGGCGTTCCAGCCGAGCTCATCTTTCAGCACCCGCCATCCGGCGTCGGAAATCACCAGATGCACCTCGTATTCCCGTTCCAAAAGCGCCCGGACGAGCTCCACGCCATACACGGCGCCGCTGGCGCCGGTCATCCCGATCACCCAGCGGCGCACCCCCGCCCTATCCGGTCCGCCGGCTCCGATTCCGCCTACCATGCGCGCGCCACCACCAGGTCGACGAACGTGAACAAAAACACGACGCCGCTCAGAATGCCGTTCATGGTAAAGAAAGCGGCATTCAGCCGGCTAAGGTCATGCGGGCGGACGAGCCGGTGCTCGTGGACCAGAATGCCGCAGGCCAATGCCGTCCCCGCCAGATACCACCAGCTGAGTTCGGTCAGCGCCATGAGCACGACAAAACCGATCGCCGTGAGCAGATGGAACAGGCGGGCCAGCATCAGACCGCGGGCGATGCCGAACCGGGCGGGGATGGAGTACAGCCCCTCCCGGCGGTCGAATTCCACGTCCTGGCAGGCGTAGATCACGTCAAAACCGGCCGTCCACAATGCGACGGAAACATAAAGCACGATCGCGGGCAGCGACACCGTGCCGCTGACCGCCACCCATCCGCCCAGCGGCGCCAGGCCGATGGTCAGCCCGAGGATCAGGTGGCACAGCCAGGTGAACCGTTTCGTGTAGGAATAAAAAACGGTCATGAAAACCGCGACCGGCAGCAGTTTCACCGCCAGCGTATCCAGGCGGGACGCGGCCCAGAACAAAAGCAGAAAAGAGATGATGACGAACACGACGACTTCCGCGGATTTCAGCAGGCCCGCGGGAAGCGCCCGGGAAGCCGTGCGGGGATTGCGGGCGTCGATGGCCTTGTCGATCAGGCGGTTTAAGCCCATGGCCGCGCTTCGCGCGCCCACCATCGCCAGCAGGATCCAGCCGCATTCGGCCCAGGAGGGCAGCCGCGCTTCCTCCGTCACCGCGCCGAGGATGGCGCCTACATAGGCGAAGGGCAAAGCGAAGATGGTGTGCTCGAACTTGATCATTTCGAGGAACACCTTCGTTTTGCGGATCATGTCCCGGCTGCCTCCTTGATGCCGATGTGAATCGCGGCGACGCCGCCGGTCAGGGGATGGACGCGGACTTCCCGGAGGCCGGCGGCCCGGAAACGCCCGGCCAGTTCCTTCATGTCCGGAAAGGAAGCCAGCGATTCCGGCAGCCAGCGATACTGCTGGTATCGGTTCGCCACCCATTTGCCGATCAGCGGCATGATCCGTTCAAAATATATGCGGTAGACCGTGCGGAAAGGCTCCCAATCCGGCTTGGACAGCTCCAGGCAAACCACCTTGCCGCCGGGTCTGGCGACGCGTGCCATTTCCCGCAGCACCCGGTCGATGTCGGGCACGTTGCGCAGCCCGAAGCCGATGGTGACGTGATCGAAGGTATTGTCGGGAAACGGCAGGTCCATGGCGTTGCCGTGCACGAGTTCGATAAGATCGGAAAGCCCCGCGCGTTCGATTTTCGCCCGTCCGATCTCCAGCATGTTGCGGCTGAAGTCCAGGCCGACCGTGCGCGCGCCGCTGGCCCTGGCCAGCGCGATGGTCCAGTCGCAGGTTCCGCAGCATAGGTCCAGCGACACCTCGCCGGGGCGCACGTCCATCAGGCGCATTGTGCGCCGCCGCCACGCCTTGTGCCGGCGGAAGCTGATCAGATCGTTCATCAGGTCGTATTTGGGCGCAATGCTTTCAAACACGGCATGTACGTGCCGCTCTTTCGTTTCCGCGTCCATCCGCTTCACCCCAATTCCCTCGCCAGCGAAGCCTGCGATGTGCCGGCCTCCGCCAAAAACGGTTCGAAAAGGGGGCGAAGCTCGCTCACCAGCTTGTCCGAAGGAAGCCGCTCCAGAAGTCCGAACAGCAGCTCGGCGGATTGGCGGAGCAGCCCCGCCAGCGTGTCGGCCGCCGCATACTTGTCCAGGCACTGGCGGATGATGCCGTCTTCCGGATGCAGGCTCAGTTTGCGGCGGTCCTCCTCGCTTCCCGTCTGCAGCACGTGCCAGAATCCCCAGCCGCCGCCGAGCCGTTCCGAGCGGCGGACGCGCCGGAGCTCCTGCAGGAGCAGCTCGCACCGGCTGAACAGGCGAACCATTTCCGGCCAGACGCGGCCCGCCCATCCGCCCATGAGGGACGAGAAGGTCACGAACAGACCCGCGCGGATTTCCGATCCCAGCTGGACATACTCCTCCGCACTGAGTCCGAGCTGTTTCATTTTGGTGTACAGAATCATTTTCAGCCGGTTCAGCTCGCAAATCGTTTCTCCGATGCGCCGCACCATGCCGATCTGCCCCGCATGGGCCAGCAGATGGTAAAAGCGGCTGCTGAAATAGTCGCCGGCCAGCACCTTGAGCTGCCGGGCCAGCATGGCGCCGGGCTCCGCGGGTTTGCCGTTTTCGTCGTGATCCACCAGATCGTGGGTGTCCAGCCCCATCTGCACCAGCGAGGTGCACAGCACCAGAATGTCCCGGTCGGCCGCAATCGGCGGATTGGGCTGATGGGTCAGCATAACGTACAAAAGCCGCACCCGGCCGTCCGGAAAATCGGGCAGCTCCGTGTGCAGCGAGATCATGTCGTAATCGGTGTATTTTCTGGCCATCTGGACGATCCGGTTGATTGACATCCTTCCGCCTCCGGAGGGTTTCGGCAAACCGCAGCGTTCAAGTCGCTTTGCATCTTACTCTGGTATTATAACATATCCGTCGACTTCAGACACAAAAGCGGCGTTTTGTCGTCATTTTGTCGCGTTTTCGAGCCAGCGTTTGCCCGCGGGGGTGACCGTCAGCCGAAACTGCGAGCGCCAAGCTTCGTCCGGCAGCCCCTGCGGCGTCCGCAGCGCGGCCAGTTTCTCCTCCGTCCAGTCCGCGCGGCGCGAGTCGGCGGCAAACAGCAGCTCGTCCGCGTAGCGTTCGCGCGTTCCGTAAACCCGGACCAGCAGCCGGTTCACGTTGGACACCTGCGCGAACGAAAACCGGGCCAGCGTCCCGACGTCGCTCCAGACGGCGGCGGGCTGTCCCGGGCCCGGACTGGCGGCCAGATCCACCGTCAGGATGGCATGGTCCCAGCCGACGCGAAGAATCCGGCCCCCGAGGGGCAGAGCCACCATCGCGTCCGCCAGATTGTCCGCGGACAAACGCTCCACGCGCATGGGCGTGAACACGGCCATCGTCCTTGCGCCCGCGGGATCGCGGAGCGGGGGTTCCGCGAGGCGGGCCAGCATCAGTGCGGCGAAAAAGCAAAGCGCGGCGAGAACGAAGTTGCGCAGGACAAGGCCCAAGGAACCCACCCCTTCCGGCAGCGGTTCATCCCGGGGCATCCGTTCCGCCGCGGAGCGCCCCATCATCATTGTACAAAACAAAAAGGCGGGCTATGCCTCCGCCTGTCCCCGCGCCCGTTTGCCGCCCCGGCGCCGCCGGACCTGTGCGTCCCGGCTGGCCGCGAACGGCTTCGCGCAACCCGCGGGAGTCCTTCTCCGCCGCTTTTCTCCCGCCGCGAAACCGCCTTCAATCCCCGGTTTCGAAAGAGCCGTGCCGGGTCAGCACCAGGGCGCGGCCGCGGATCTTGATGGCGGACGTGTGCTCGGTGAACTGGGCGATGAGCGCCTCGCCGCGGTCCAGCTTTTCCGTGTGGTGGAACTTGGTTTCCTGGCCGCGCGTCAGGCCGTACACCTGGACGCCGTTGTCCTTCGCCTTGATCACGATAAAATCGGCCTGCACATGATCCCAATCCATGGGCTTCGCTCCTTCCCCCGCGCGTTCGTCCGGAGGGGCCGCACGCCGGCCAACACGCAAAAACCTCCATCCGCGCGTGCGGGACTGGAGGTTTGGTGGTCGATGCAATGGTCGAGACGACTGGATTTGAACCAGCGACCCCACCCACCCCAAGGGTGTGCGCTACCAGGCTGCGCCACGTCTCGACGTGCCATCCGGCGTTTCCGCCGCCGTACCGTCCAAGCCGCGCCGGACGATCTCGGCAAGATACGAATGTGATTATAACACAGCCCGGAAAAGATGCGCAAGCACCCTGGCGTTTATGGGAGCCGCCCTTATTTGATCGCGTCCTTGAGCGCCTTGCCCGGCCGGAAAGCGGGGACTTTGCCGGCGGGGATTTCGATTTCCGCGCCGGTCTGCGGATTGCGCCCCCTGCGGGCGGACCGCTCGCGGACCTCGAAGTTGCCGAAGCCGACAAGCTGCACTTTTTCTCCGCTCTGCAGCGCTTCCGAAATGATGTCGAACACGGCATCCACCGCGCGCGTCACGTCTTTTTTGGACATGTCCGTTTTTTCGGCCACCCGGGCGATCAGTTCGGATTTGTTCAAGCCCTGTTCACCTCCCGCCAATTTCCAGCATGTTATCTTTTTTTTCCGTTTCACGGAAAATTATACACACCGTGGCGCGGAGGATGCAACCCGGCCGTGCCGGAGGCTGTCATCCCGCTCTGGAGGAGGTTGCCTGCCCTGAAGGAGGCGGCGACCCTGCCCCTGGAGATGAATCCGTCCCGACCTACAGGATGATGGCGATGAGGCCTCCGGAACCTTCGTTGACGATGCGGGCCAGCGTCTCCTGCAGCTTGTAGCGGGCATTGTCGGGCATCATCGCGATCTTGCCCTGGATGCCTTCGCGCACGATGGAGTGCAGCGAGCGGCCGAAGATGTCCGATTCCCAGATCTTGATCGGGTCTTTCTCGAAATCCTGCATCAGATAGCGCACCAGTTCCTCGCTCTGTTTTTCGGTGCCGATGATCGGCGCGAACTCCGACTCCACGTCCACGCGGATCATGTGGATGGACGGCGCCGTCGCCTTCAGCCGAACCCCGAACCGCGACCCGTGCCGGATGATCTCCGGTTCATCCAGCTGCATTTCCTCCAGCGTCGGCGCGGCGATGCCGTACCCGGTGGTCTTGACCATCTCCAGCGCGTCGGCGAACCGGTCGTATTCCCGCTTGGCGTGCACGAAATCCTGCATCAGCTGCAGCAGGTGGTCCTTGCCGCGGATTTCCGTGCCGACAATTTCCGTGAGCACCTTGTCATACAGCTCGTCGGGCGCGTACAGGTCGATTTCCGCCACGCCCTGCCCCATGTTCATGCCGCTCAGGCCGGCGCGGGCAATGAAGTCGTATTCCGCAAACTGCTGGACGACGCGGTCCACGTCGCGCAGCCGGCGGATGTCCTTCACCGTGTCCCGCACGGCGTTTTCAAAGCTGGAGCGCAGCCAGTGCCGTTCGTCCAGCACCATGACCCAGCTTGGCAGGTTGACATTGACTTCGTGGACCGGGAATTCGAACAGGGCCTCGCGAAGGACGCCCAGCACTTCTTCCTCGCCCATCGTGGCCGCGCTCAGGGCCAGGACGGGGATATCGTATTTCTCCGCCAGTTCCTGGCGCAACGCTTGCGTTTCCTCGCTTCTCGGCCGGGCGGAATTGATGACGAGGACGAAGGGCTTGCCGACTTCCTTCAGCTCGTTCACCACGCGTTCCTCGGCTTCCACGTAGGCGCTGCGCGGAATGTCCGCGATGGTGCCGTCGGTGGTCACCACCACGCCCAGCGTGGAATGCTCCTGGATCACCCGGCGCGTGCCGATCTCCGCCGCCTCCTGGAACGGAACCGGTTCGTCGAACCACGGGGTCGTCACCATGCGCGGCCCCGTTTCGTCTTCGTATCCCTTCGCCCCTTCCACGGCGTACCCGACGCAGTCCACCAGCCGGACGTTCACTTCCAGTCCGTCCGCCACTTTCACCTGCACCGCCTGGTTGGGCACGAATTTGGGCTCCGTCGTCATGATCGTCCGACCCGCCCCGCTTTGCGGCAGCTCGTCAATGGCCCGGACGCGGTCCGCTTCGTAGGCGATGTTCGGCAACACGACGGTTTCCATGAACCGCTTGATGAAGGTCGACTTGCCCGTCCGGACGGCGCCGACGACCCCAAGGTAAATATCGCCGCCGGTGCGCTCGGCGATATCCTTGAAAATGTCCACTTTTTCCACGGAAATTCCCTCCCAACATAAATGGCGAAACCTGCGCGATCCGCCCGCATGACGGACTCGTACACCATGGACCGGTATCATTCTATGAGCAAAAGGCGGGATTATTCCTTCCGAATCCGGTTGGGAGCAAGGTTTCGCCGCCAGATTGCGCGGGAGGTTTGGGAAGGGAAAGCGGAATCAAAGACGGAATCAAAGAAAAAAGAAGGAGGGCTCCTGTCAGGTCCGCGGCGGCGCTTCCGCCACGGGCAGCCCGTCCTTCCAGCGGTAAACGGGAGATTTCACCGGCACGAAATAGGATTGCTCCACAAGCAGCGCACGCAAATCTTCCTCCGGACCAGGTTCGGTTCCGCTCCGCCTCACCGCTTCCGCCACGTCGATGGCGTAATCGGCGTACACCCGGCCTTCCCCGTCGACCATGAGCGGCAGGATATATCCGGAAAACACGCTGGCCGCGCCGGGATCGCGGATGCCGAGCCGTGCGAAATCCACTTCCCAAAAGCCGGGATAAATTTCCTCTCCGGCCGGCAGGGCGCTTCCCCGGCCCAGCGACTCCCGGATGCGCCGCTGCACCGCGTCAATTCGTTCCCAGACGCGCAAATCGAGCAGCCGGACCTTCGGCTCGGTTTCCTCGTCGACGATAAGGAACAGATACGGTCCGCCCCCCTCGTAGGCCGCCTTCGGCGGCGCGGACAGAAAGCCGGCCCCTTTCAGCCTGGCGAAATCGATGCGGAATTTTTCATACCGGGGAACGCTGGCGTCGGCGTTGAAAATGGGCAGCGTCCCCTGGGAAGCGAAGTAACGGTCCACCGCCTCCTGCACGGCGAGCGCCGCTTCCCGCGGCGCCACGCCGCTGTCCGGCGTCTCCCCGCGGGGGTACAGGCAGCCCCCCGCCGCAAGCAAGAGGAGGGCCAGCGCGCCGGCCGCGGCCGCCCTTGCCGCGCGCCGCATCCGCTTCATGCGATCGACACCAGGCCGAACAGGGTGCCGAACAAAAACACCACAAACGCGACCAGAATCAGCAGCCGGCGAAGCAGGCCTTTCGTTTTCAGCCTGGCGAAGGTGACCAGCGCCGCCGAAAACGCCAGCATGCCGATGGCCGCCAGGGAAATCCACATTTTCGTCATCGCGTCCATCCGATTCATCCTCCTCGCACCCTCAGATTATAGCACAAAAAAAGGGCCGTCCCCGAAAGGAACGGCCGCGTGGCAAAAATGTCATTTTTTCAGCATCGATTTCATCATCGACTCGAGCTGGCCGGGATTCAGGCCACTCTTTTTGACCGCGCCGACGATTTCCCGGATGGTCGACTCCGACACCGGGACGCCGGATACGGCCGACACCTGTTTGATAAGCTGGCGAAGCTGCTTTTCGTTCTGGAGCGTGGCGGGCGTGACCCCGTCGGCGATTTTGCGGAGCGCGCTTTCGGAAACTTTCCTACCGGTTTTTTTCGCGACGGTGCCCAGCACTTCCTTCGACAGATTCTTGTCCATGTTTCCCCTCCTCGGCTGCTGTTGCCTTATCCTATGAGGAGGGGAAAGGCCGGGTGTGGGCAGGCCGGGTCAGCCGCCCGTCTGCCCGCGGGAACATTTGTCCCGCTGCGACAGGGGAATGTCCTCGATTTCATGGGTCCGCACCCTGCCCATGAGCGCCTGGACCGCTTCCCGGGGGGATTTCCCCGCGAAGAGAACGTCGTGCAGCTGTTCGGTGATCGGCATGCTGACGCCGTATTGCCTGGCCAGCCGGTAGGCCGCCTTCGTCGTATTGACGCCTTCCACGACCATGCCCATCCGCGCGAGCACTTCCTCCAGCGGCAAGCCTTCCGCCAGCATGAAGCCGGCCCGCCAGTTGCGGCTGTGGCGGCTCGAGCAGGTGACCACCAGGTCCCCGACGCCGGCCAGCCCCGCGAAGGTCAGGGGGTTGGCGCCCATGGCGGCGCCGAGCCGGCCGATTTCCGCCAGTCCCCGGGTCACGAGGGCGGCCCGGGCGTTGTCGCCGTAGCCGAGCCCGTCGGACAGGCCGGCGCCGATGGCGATGATATTCTTGATGGCGCCGGCGGTTTCCACCCCGATGAGATCGGGATTGGTGTAGACGCGGAAATATTCGCGGTTCATGAGCAGATCCTGCGCCCGCTCCGCGCAGTCCCGGTCCATGGAAGCGACCACCACCGTCGTCGGCAGGCGGCGGACGACTTCCTCCGCGTGGCTCGGACCGGACAATGCCACGATGCGCTCCTCCGGCCGGCCGAGTTCCTCCGCCAGGACGGTGGACATCCGTTTCAGATCGTCGGGGGCGAAGCCCTTGGCGGCGTGGATGACCAGCGCGTCGGACCGCAGGTGCAAAGCCGCGGCCCGGGCGACATCCCGCATGGCGGCGCTGGGCGCGGCAAACAGCGCCGCGCCGGCGCCGTCCAGCGCGGCGGCCAGATCGGCGGTGACCGCGATGGACGGCGGGAGCTCCGCGCAGGGCAAATAGCGCTCGTTGCGCCGCAACCGGTTCATCGCTTCCGCGTGCTCGCGGCTGCGCGCCCACAGGGTCACATCGTGGCCGTTGTCCGCCAGCACCCGGGCCAGCGCCGTCCCCCAGCTGCCGGCCGCCAGCACCGCGACCTTTTCACGACCCATGGGACTCCCCCTTTTTTCTGCCGCCAATGCGGTTTTCCGTCCCGGCGGCCAGCCGGATGATGTTGCGGCGGTGGCGGACAAACGCCAGCACGGTGATGACGGCGGCGCCGGCGATGACGGCGGGATCCGCGCCGAAGGCGGCGGTGAGCGCCGGCAGCGAGGCGGCCATCACCAGCGAACCGAGGGAAACGTACCGCGTGATGGCGATGACCGCGAGGGCGGCGGCGCCGGAAATGACCATCGGCCAGAATGCCAGCGGGGCCATGACGCCGATGGTGGTGGCGATCCCTTTTCCGCCCCGGAAGAAGAACCAGACCGGCCAGTTGTGACCGATGACCGCCGCCAGACCGGAAGCCACCGGCACCCACGCGGCGCCGTCCGCGAAGCCCGACGCCCACCATCCGAGGGCGACGGCGGCCGTGCCCTTCAGGGTGTCCAGCACAAAGACGGCGATGCCCGGACCGATGCCGAGCACGCGCAGGGTGTTGGTCGCGCCCGCGTTGCCGCTGCCGTGCTGGCGGATGTCGATGCCCTTCAGCAGGCGGGCGATCACGATGCTGAAGGAGATGGAGCCGAGCAGATAGGAAGCCACAATGGAAATGATGACGAAAACGTGCAGCAAGTGACGACTCTCCTATTCTTCGTCGGACTTGCGTCGCGCCAGCAGCCGGATCGGCGTGCCCTCGAAGGAAAAGGCCGCGCGCAGCCGGTTTTCCAGATACCGTTCGTAGGAAAAGTGAAGCAGCTCCGGATCGTTGACGAAAAGCACGAAGGTCGGCGGCTTGACCCCCACCTGCGTGACATAGCCGATGCGCAGCCGGCGTCCGCGGTCCGACGGCGGCGGGGTCACGGCGACGGCGTCGACGATGACCTCGTTGAGCAAATGCGTGGGCACCCGCATGGCGTGCTTTTCGGCCACTTCCCGGACAACCGGCAGCAGCTTGCCCACGCGGGCCCCGGTCTTGGCCGAGAGAAACTCCACCGGCGCGTAGCGCATGAACTGGAACTCCTCGCGGATCTTGAGGGTCAGCCGGTGCATCGTCTTGTCGTCCTTTTCCACCGCGTCCCACTTGTTGACGACGAAAACGGAAGCTTTCCCCGTTTCATGGGCATATCCGGCGATGTGCTTGTCCTGTTCGGTGAAACCCGTCGTGCCGTCGAGCACGACGAGGGCCACATCCGCCCGTTCGATGGCCTTCATGGCCCGCATGACGCTGTATTTTTCCACGGATTCGTACACTCTGCCGCGCTTGCGCATGCCGGCGGTGTCAATCAGCACGTAGCGCTGCCCGTCCCGTTCGAAGAGGGTGTCGACGGCGTCGCGGGTGGTGCCCGCCACCTCGCTCACGATCACCCGTTCCTCGCCCAGGATGGCGTTCACCAGCGATGATTTGCCGACGTTGGGCCGTCCGATGACGGCCACTTTAATGACATCTTCGTCGTATGTATCGTCTTCCCCTTCCGGCAGCAGGGCCACCGCCGCATCCAGAAGGTCGCCGATGCCCGTGCCGTGGGCGCCGGATACGGCGATCGGTTCCCCGAAGCCCAGGTCGTAAAATTCGTATATGTTCGCGATCTGTTTCGGATTGTCCACCTTGTTCACGGCGACGACCACGGGTTTGCGGGCGCGGTACAGCATCTCCGCCACGTCCCGGTCGGGCTGGGTGATGCCGGTTTTGGCGTCGACCATGAACACGATCACGTCGGCCTCTTCAATGGCCAGCTCGGCCTGCATGCACACCAGGCGGGCCAGCTCGTCCTCCTCTTCCCGCACGATTCCTCCCGTGTCGATCAGGCTGAAGACGCGGCCTTTCCATTCGCCGGTGCCGTAGATCCGGTCCCGGGTGACGCCGGGTATGTCTTCCACGATGGATACGCGTTCGCCCACGATCCGGTTGAAGATCGTCGACTTTCCCACATTGGGCCGGCCCACGATGGCGATCACGGGTTTGGCCATTCGTTCCACTCCCCGTCTCTCATACCGCTAACCATCATAACAAAAAAACATGGAAAGGCGAATAGCGGTACCGGAAATTTGTCCGCGCTTGCGCGCCGGATTTCGGACGAACAAAAAACGCCGCAGGATTGCGGCGGCTCAGCGGGAAGCCGGATTGAGGTCGATCAGCACGTAGTGCCTCCCGCCGATAAGGCACGCCGCGCAGTCCAGCGCCTTTTCCAGCTCCTGGGCCATCCTTTCCGCCGCCGCCGGGTTTTCGGCCGCAAACACCGGCGCGCCGCCCCCCGCCACTTCTTCCCTGCCCACGGTCACGACGGCGACGATTTTTCCCATCGGCCTTGCTCCTTTCTCTTTCGGTTGGCACGCGCGGGATGCCGGACGGCCGCTTCCAGCAGGGGCACGTTCCGCACCGCGGCCAGCACCTTGTCCCGGTCCCGTTCCCTGGCCAGCGCGAGCACGCCGACCCGGCCGGTCGCCAGATCCAGCTTGGCCTGCGGCAGCAGGGCGGGTTCCCCCTCGTCCCGATAAACGCCGAGGCGGGCCGACAGATCGTACAGGATCGCCTGCCGCTGGCCGGCGTGGGCCAGCGTGACCCGGGCGTCGTCATTCTTCGGGACGAGCACGAGGCCGACGCCGGCCTGCCGGATCAGTTCCCGGTCCGCCTCAAGCCCCACGTTCATCATGTAAATGTCGCCGACATAGACCCCCGCGTCATCCGTGCGCACCGGCGCGAAGGAAATGTCGGCGATGTCCGCCACTCTCCGGCCGCGCATCAGGAGGCGGGTGGCCGGCAGCACCGCGGCCCCCGCCGCGACGCCCGCCCACCAGCCGATCCAGACGCTGAGCAGGCTGACGAAAAAGGCGGCGAGCATCACCACATAATTGCGGCCTTCGAACACGACGGCAATGCCTTCGATGTAGGAATCCCCCCGCGGGACCAGTTCCTGGCCGTCGATGGCCCTCAGGGTGTTGCGTTCCATGTTGCGGACTTCGCGGAACTGCTGCGCGGCCAGGGACAAAAACGTGATGGCCGTATATTGCTCGGCCATGAGGGCCGGCACCGCGAGGGCTCCCAGGGCGCCGGCGATGAGCCCCAGCGACAGGTGGATGAGCCGGCCGTGCGGATAGGCCGGATACTGCCGGTAATCGCTGCGCAGAAGCAAGATCCGGGTGATCAGACCGACGGCCGTTCCCAGAACGACGGCGATCACGTCCGGGTCCGGCGCCCGCCAGAAATGTTCCCATCCGCTCACGCCCGGTTCCCCGCCCTTTTGCCCCGCCGCGGAAGCAGCGCCGGACCCATTTCCCTCAGCGCCAGCGACACCGCCCGGCATGCGGCGCACGCCAGCCACCACATGTCCGCCAGATATTCCGGCGCGGGCCATCCCGGCGGCGACCAGGAGCGCATGCCTGCAAAGACCGCGGCAGGCAGAAGCAGCGACAGGACCACCAGTTGCTCCCGCGCCGTGCGGAGCGTCAGCGCGGCGGCAATCCCCAGGAGCAGGGCGACGTTGCGCTCCGGATCGATGGCCAGCGGGCCGCCCAGCCAGACGGCCGGATGGGTCGCGATCAGCAGCACGGCGGCGCCCAGCGCCGTCGCCGACCAGATGCCCAGCCGCCCGCCGGGCCCGAGGGACCGGCAGGCCAGGACGGCCGTCGCCACCAGCGCCGCTGCCGCCATCGCCGTGCGGCTTCCCGGCGGCAGCCAGACACCGGCCAGCCACCCGGCCGGCCACAACGCAAAAAACAGCGTCGCCGCGCGGGGAGAGATGTTGCCGGCCAGCTCTTTCCGCCAGCCGCTCCACCACAGGACGGCCGCCGCCAGCCACAAAATTGCCGCCCAGTATCCGGCGGTCATGCCAAGCGCACCTCCCGTCCAGCATCTGACGGTAGTATGCGCAAGAAGAGGACAAAAGAAAAAGGCAGCCGGACGGCTGCCTTCCGTGACGGTGTTATTTCAGCTTGCTGAGCTGGTCGCCGAACTTCTCGCCGAGGGTGAAGCTCATGCCTTCCGGCGGCGGCAGTTCCTCCTTGTGGCGCTGGCGTTCCGGCCGCGGCGGCGCTTCCTCGGCTTCCTTGATGGAAAGGGAAGCGCGCTTCTCGGCGGGATTGAAGTCCAGGATCTTCACCTTGACTTCCTGGCCTTCCTTCAGCACTTCATGGGGCGTGGCGATGTGCCGGTGCGCGATTTGCGAGATGTGCACCAGGCCTTCCACGCCGGGGGCGATCTCCACGAACGCGCCGAAGCTGACCAACCGCTTCACCGTGCCGGTCACGATGTCGCCCGCGTGGAACTTGTCAGCCGCCGTTTCCCACGGACCCGGCAACGTCGCCTTGATGCTCAGGCTGATCTTGCCGATGGACGGATCGACCTTGAGCACCTTGACCTTCACCTTTTGCCCTTCGGACACCACGTCAGCCGGATGGACGACGTGATGCCAGGCCATTTCGGAGACGTGCACCAGGCCGTCGATGCCGCCGATGTCCACGAACGCGCCGAACGGCGTAAGGCGCTGCACGGTGCCTTCAATCACCTGGCCGGGCTCCAGCGAGGCCATGATGCGCGCTTTCAGCTCCTCGTACTCCTGGTCCAGCACGTCTTTCTGCGAAAGGATCACCTTGTTGGCGGAACGGTCGAGTTCGCGGATCTTGACGCGGAGCTTCTTCCCCTTGTAACCGGAGAAATCTTCGACATAATGGCGCTCCACCATCGAGGCGGGGATGAAGCCGCGGACGCCGACGTCGACCACCAGGCCGCCCTTGACCACATCGGCGACGGTGACCTCGAACACCTCGCCCCGTTCGAATTTCCCCTGCAGATCGTCCCACGCCCGGGCGCTGTCCGCGAGGCGCTTGGACAGGATGAGGCGTTCCTTTTCGTCGTCGATGCTGAGGACCTTCGCCTCCACCTCCTGCCCCACCTGCACCGCGTCCGCCGCGTTCTCGACGTACACCGCGGACAGCTCGCGCAGCGGGATGACGCCGTCATATTTATAACCCAGGCTCACGAAGGCCTGATTGTCTTCGATCTTCACGATGGTGCCTTTAACGGTATCCCCCTTTTTCAAAGACACGACCTGTTCCATCGCATCCTGGCTGACCGTTTCTGCGGCCGGCGCTTCCTGAGTCTTGATCTCGTCGGTCATGAAAAATACCTCCTCGGTTCTGCCCCTGCATTGACATTATTTAAACCCGCGGCCGGCGCGGCGTTTAAACCTTTACGCTTCCTTGACCAAAGCCCGTTGCCGCCCCGAAGACGGTCTGCCGGTTTCCAGCATCTCGCGGATGCAGTCCATGATCGCTTTGGTGGCCAGTTCCGCGTCGCCGGCGTAAGGCGCAAGGTCCAGCGGTTCACCGTATACGACAATCATCTTGGAAAAAGGACGATAATCGCCGATGAGGGCGACCGGCACCACCGCGGCTCCCGCCCGCAGCGCGATGGTCACCGCGCCGCGCTTGCCTTCGCCCAGCGTGCGGTTTCGCGTTCCCTCCGGGAAAATGCCCAGGATGTTGCCTTCCCGAAGGATTTCGACGGCGGTGCGGAGCGTTTCCTTGGTGACCCCTCCGCGCTTCACCGGAAACGCGCCGAAATACCGGATGATCCAGCGCAGGACGGGAACCCGGAACAGTTCCTCCTTGGCCATGTAATACACCTTGCGGTTCAGCCAGGCGGCCAGCGTGACGGGATCCTGGACGTTTTTGTGGTTGCTGCACAGCACCACGGGTCCTTCTGCGGGCACGTTGGAAGCGCCCCGCGGTTCCATGCGGTACAGCGCGAACAACAGCGCCCGTGCGATGATACGGCAAATGCGGTATACCATAATTTACTTCTCCTTCTCCGAAAAGGTTCTTGCCGCTTCCCGGCTCCACTCGACGATCAGGCCGACGACCTCGTCGACGCTCTTGCCCGTCGTGTCAAGAAACCGGGCGTCCGGCGCGCGGAGAAGAGGAGCAAACTCCCGTCCTTCATCGAGGCGGTCCCTTTCCGCCATTTCGCGTTCCAGCTGCTCGAGCGACACCCCGGCACCCTCGCCCAGCTGGCGGAACCGCCGCAAGGCCCGTTCCCGTGGCGACGCGGTCAGGAATACCTTCAGTTCCGCGTCCGGCAGCACGTGGGTGCCGATGTCCCTGCCGTCCATGACCACTCCCTTGCCCCTGGCCATGGCCCGCTGCAGCTCGGCCATCCTTCTGCGGACGGACTCGATGCCGGCGACGCGGGCGACGGCGCGGTTGACTTCGTGGGTCCGCAGGCGTTCGGTTACATCGCGGCCGTCGACCAGCACCCGCTGTCCGTCGGGAGCCGGAATCAGCTCGATATGAAGGCGCTGGGCCAGCCGGTCGACCGCCTCCTCATCTTCGGGCGACAGTCCGGCTTCCAGCGCCATCAACGTCACGGCGCGATACATGGCTCCCGTGTCCACATACACATACCGGAGAGCGGCTGCCACCAACCGGGCGACGGTGCTTTTTCCCGCCCCTGCGGGACCGTCGATGGCGATGTTGATGCGGTACGTCTCAGGAGCGTCCATACAAAGGGCGATGTCCTCCCGATTGGCCGCGCAGGCAAGGGTTGGCCTGCGCGAAGAATGAGGAAATTATAACATACCCCTTGGGCGGATGCAAAAACCGAAAACCCGTGCGGACCGCGCGGCCGGGCGTTTCAGAGGCGCTCCCCGGCGGGCATCCCCTCCCGGATCTCCGTTTCCGCGAGCCAGATCCGAAGTTCCGGTATGCGGAGCAGTCCCTGAAACAGCGCAAGCAGTACCGCCAGCACGGCGATCCAGCGGATGAGGCGCCGCTCGATCCCGTCGGACCAGCAAAGGAACGCTTTGCGATAGCGCATCGCGTTCCCGCCGGCTGCGCCGGGATCCCGGCGCGGCTCGTCCCCTTGATTCCCGGTTGGCTTCATTATACCATGTCCTTCCCCAATTTGGCATTCCGTACGGAAAAATATCGATTCGGCCGCAAAAAAACCGGCGTCACCCGCCGGCCCTGTCATCCTGCCTGTCCGGCAGCCGCTCCACCGACTCCTCGATGCCCGTTTCGGCGTTCATGAAGATGCGGTACGCGGAACCGTTGATCTGCCCGGTGAACACATGGCAGAGGACAAGCTCGTGCACTTCGTTTTCGATGACGCCCATGTGGTGTTCCTCCAGCTTGAAGCCGCCGTTCAGGCCGCGCCTCGCTTCGTCCTGCCCGATCCTCACCCGGCGGGCCGCCACCTCGCGCGCCTCGGCGGGCGCAAACACGTGATCCGCCGCCATGAGGCCGACGACCTCGCCGTTGTCCAGGGCCACCCGCACGGTGACTTTGTCGGGATAGATGCGCACGCCGTTCTGCACGGCGGAAAACACGAAGGACGCCACCCGGCCGTACTCATCCGACGAGACCGGCACCATTCCGTCCAGCCCCGTCCGTTCCAGGAAACGGGCCGCCCTTTCCTGCGCTTCCTCCAGCCCGATCCGCGGCTCGCCCTGCCCGCGCAGCCGGACGTACCGGAGCAGATGGCCGCCTTTGCGCGTAAAATCGAGCCTGGCCTGTGATCCGTCCCCGCCGTCCACGGCGACGGCGAACCCCGGAAGTTCCGTCCCGGTCCCGTACTCCGTGACGCGCAAATCCCCGCCGGCCAGCGAATCCAGCCCCGCTTTCCGCAGAAATTCCCGCGCCTTTTCCGCTGCCACCTCTGCGGTGACGGGCATCCCGGACAGGGCATTCTCGGACCGCCGCTTCTCCGCGGAAAGCACGGACGGGCTCCAGTTGCCGTCGGGGTAGGAACCGGCTTTCCGGTCCAGGGTGCGGAACCCGTCGATGATGGTGCTGTCGTAGGGCTCCTTCTCCGTGGCCAGGGCCACCTCCACGTCCATCCACCGGAGCCGCTGCCGGATCACGTCGTTCTGCAGCTGGTCCAGCTCGCCTCCGATTTCCTTGGACGCTTCGTAAAGCGACTTGAGGGTCTTGATCTCGTCTTCCGTGAGCGGCTGCTTTTTCAAATCCCGCACGGCGGTGTGATAGGCGAATTCGGACAGCCGAGCCAGGAACTGTTCAGCCTTGCTGAGCGGCATCATGGCCAGGGGAAGCTGGCTGATGTCGCTCTGCGCTTCGCTGGTGAGCCGCCAGACGTTGATCAGCCCCCGGCGGTGCATCCCGTCCGATTTTTCGGAAACCGCCAGCGTCCGGCCGAGTTCGTCGTGCAGCCGGCCCAGGCGCCGGGTCAGATCGTGGAAAGCCCGCTGGTACTGGTTTTCCGCCTTGATCAGAATCGCGTTCTTTTCCTGGTGTTCCTGGTATCCCCACACGATCGCGCCAGCGAAAAGCAATGCAAATACCGGGAAAAACACTCTGCTCATCCGTCCGTACATGACACGCCGGCTCCTTTCGCCCCGTTGGCATTTTTGCCGTTAGTTTGGGAGAAAGGAGCCGGCTTTATGCGCAGGCGCCAACCGGCAAGGCAGCCGGTTGCGGCGTATCAGAGGTCTTCCACCTGGATGTCGAAATCGTCGGCATTGTTGCAGAGGCACATTTTGAATCCGGTTTCGACCCGGTCCTTTTCCTTGCGGCCGCGCAGCACGAATCTCTCACCGCAGCGCCTGCAGCGGATGGTCACCTTTACCCGTCGGCCGACCATGGATGTCCCCCTTGTGCGCGATTCCTCTATCCGCAGTATGTCCCGCCCCCTCAGGAATTAACCTCTTCCTCGCGCTTCAGCAGGCGAAACGGCGAAACGGCGTGGGCGCGGTGCACGAAGCGGAGGCCGCCGACCCACAGGATGAACATGAACGGCACGACAAGCCAGACCATCGAAGTGGAGAACACGGCAAGGGTCAAATAATCGTAGAGCCCATGCCAGAACAGGGGGACGAGAAGCGCCAGCGCAACGCGCAGACGGACGCTCCGGCCCGAAGCGAACTTGGCCTTGCCGAAGAAAAATCCCATGAACACCCCGAACAGGGCATGGCCGGACACGGGCAGAAGCGCGCGCAAAAACAGCATGCCGATGCCCGCCGGCTGCACGAGCAGGGCGTACAGAAGATTTTCCACCGTGGCGAAGCCGAGGGAGACCGCCGTCGCGTAGACGATGCCGTCATACGGCTCGTCGAAATGCGTATGGAGGAAAATGAGATGGTAGAGCACAAACCATTTGAAAAATTCTTCGACGCCCGCGGAAGTGGCAAAAGAAAAGACCAGTTCCGAATCGCCAAACCAGAGGGTAAAGGCCCGCTGCACGACCATGACGGGGATCACCAGCAGACCGCCGATCAGAAACATCCTGGCCACCATCGGCAAAGGCTCGGCGTCGTACCGGTCGCTCAGATAGAAATAGGCGAGCAGGGCGATGCCCGGCGCCACGGCCGCGGCCAGCATGGCCACCAGCTCCAAAGTCGCTCCCCTTTCCCTGTCGCGGTATCAGGAAAAGTGCCTGGCGAGCACGCCAACGGCGCCTTCCGGAATGACCGCCTTCCCGTATTCGTCCAGCATCGCCTTCGTCAGCGTCACGGCCTCGCCGTATTCGGCCAGCACCGCGACCACGGTCTGGCAGACGTCCTGCGGCAGATCCGCCGGTTCAAAGCGCAAAATCCAGGCGTCGTGATAGCGGTAAAGTCGCCCTTTCCGCGTGTGGCGGATCAGGCGCCGCGCCGCGCCGATGGCGTCTTCGATGTCGTCAAACCGGTACGTTACCGCGTCGCTGCGCTCCAGGGATACTTCGATTTCGAACATTTCTTCGTCCAGTTCGTCATCGGTGTCGCTGCCCATTTTGCCGCGGGTGACGACGACGACCATCCCCTGCGCCGGCATGGCGAACACTTCGACTGCCAGCGGACCGGTGGCGTCGAAGCCGAGCTCGTTGTACGCCTGGTCCATCATTTCGCTGAATAGTTCGTGGACCTTGGGTATCTCCCGCCACAGATCGTCTTTGTGGATCCCGCGCTCCGACAGATCGTCGAAGGTAAGGAAGATGCGGATTTTGTCGTTGCCGAGCCGTTCCATCCTCATGACTGGGATCCTCCTCCGGCGCGTCGGGTGATACAGCGTATGAAGCGGAACACGCAAGGTGCGCCGCGGAAATGAAATGGCCCCCGCGCTTTTATTGTAACATGTTATCACTTCCGGTTGTGAAATGCACTAGTAAAATTGTACGAGCCTCCCGCGGAAATTCGCGCGCGGAAAAAGGCGTCCGCCCCCCGTTGTGTGCCGGGAGAACGGACGCCTTTGCGGCAACGGAAAGCCGGCGGTCATTTGACGACTTCATCCATGATCTTGTCCATTTCCTTCCGGACCGATGCCCGCCCGAACAGCGCTTTGCCCAGCGTGTCGGTCACGGCCGCAAATCTGCCGTTTTGCCGCATGCCCAGCGCCAGGGCGGCTCCCGCCAGCCCGCCGAGCAAAAAAGCCGTCAATCTCACCCAGGATCACCTCCGTCCAACGCGCGCATCCCTTTCACAGGATGCCGTCACCCCTATTTTGACCCGAAAAGATTTCCTCATGCTCCCACAAAAAAAGGAAAAAAGTCCCCGTGTTGAAAACGTCCGGATGTGATAAAATTCGAAACGAATCTGACAAGATGCGCCTCCGGACGCGAAAGGAGCCCCGCCCCGTGAGACTTCCAGCCGTTCTCATCCTTCTCCTGCTTTCGCTGTCCCTCGCCGCGGCCGGCTGCGCCGGCCGTCAGGATGACGCGTCCCCCTCCCCGGCGACGTCAAATAACGCATCCCTGCCGGAAAACGGCGGCGGCCCGGAAACGTCCCATGCCGCAACGGCGCCCGGGCAGGAGGAAGGCGAGGCCTCCCCGGAAACGGGTTCGCCGTCTGCGGAACCCGCCCCGGCTTCCCCGGACCGGCCGGAGCCCGTCCCGCTTTACCGGATGAACGCCGTTTACGACATCGTCCCTGTCGATTCCGAAAAAACGGACAAACGGGTCGCGCTGCTCACCTTTGACGACGGGCCGAAAAGCGCGGACACCCTCGGGCCGATGCTCGACATTCTCGACAAACACGGCGCGAAGGCGATCTTTTTCGTGAACGGCTACCGTGTCGAAAAAAACCCGGATCTGCTGAAAGAGATTTACGACCGGGGCCATGCGGTCGGCAACCATTCCTGGGACCACATCCCGCTGGGCAAGGAGAAGCCCGAAACCGTCCGGGACCAAATCGGACGCGTCCAGGACATCGTGAAAGAATTGACGGGCGAAGCACCCCGCTTTTTCCGGCCGCCGCACGCCTCCGGGAGCGACGACGTCCGCCGGATCGCCCGGGAATTCGGCCTGCTTTACATGACCTGGTCGAACGGTTCGCTGGACTGGGACCTCGGCAAGGTCAAAGAAGAAGACCGCCCGCAGGCGGTCATCGACAACGTGCTGAAGCAGCTGCGTCCGGGCAGCAACATTCTGATGCACGAGCTGCCGTGGACAGCCGAAGCGCTGGACCGGCTGCTCGCCGCCATTTTGGATGAGGGTTACCGCTTCGTCGACCCGCGCGAAATCGCGACGGAAAACGCGGAAAACGAAGGCGTTTCCCCGTAGATGCCCCGGAAACGCACGGCCGCCGGCGTCCGCCCCTGTCGGGGCGGATGTCCGGCGGCTTTATCCTTCCTGCCCGAAATTCCGGTATCCCCACCAGATCAGCCCGGCGACCAGTACGGTGAACAAAACCACCAGGAAGCGGTAAAACCACCGGGTCAGCCGGCCGTATTGCGATGGATGAAGCAGCGAGCGCGGCGGCAGGCCGGTTTCGGGAAGACCGGCCGCGGCCAGCGCGCGATCGATGGCTTCCTCAAGGGTAATCTCTCTCGCCCGGTCCGGACCGGGCTGGCCAGAAGCGATCCGCTTCGCTTCCTTGTAGCGAGTCCACACCGTGGGCGAAGCTTCTTCGTCGCGGACTTCGCTCATGCCTCTCCTTCCCTCCGGAAACGAATGATGAGTCCCATCGTGAAGTCGATGAAGAAGTGGGCCACCATCGGAGCCCAGATCGTACCGCTCTCCTCCATGATCCATCCCAGCCCGTAGCTGGTCAGGAAGACCACGCCCGTGGGCAGCCAGTGCCGCAGATACCGGACGTGGACCGCCGCGAACAGCACGCTGGTCCAATAGGGGCCGAAGGCATACTGGACGGCGCCGCGGAACAACAGCTCCTCGCAGAACGCGACGAGCGCCGCGATGAGCGCGATGTGCCACACCGCGCGGCGGCGGAACAGCCGCTCGTTGATGCCGCCGTCATCCAGCGCCCCTTCCTTGAGAAAACGCGCCAGTAGCAGGTCGGCGGCGACGACCAGGGCGGCGAATCCGGCACCCCACAGGACGAAATCGCCCGCGGCGGGCACCGCCAGCACGGAAAGGATATTGCGTCCCTGTAAAATCATCCATCCAATACCGATAATAACGGTGAGGAACTGTGTTGCATAGAGGTTGGCGAGCAGCATTCCGTCGCTCAGCTCGTCGACGGAAACCGGTCTGAATCGCCATTTTCTCCGGTTGAATTTGCCCATGATGCGCACGGTCCGTTCCGTTGAAGTGTTGGTGAAATCGATCGAACGAAGGAGTATCCGATGGACAAAGGGTTGAAAAAATCGGACATCACGTTTGCACTCGGCTTTTTGTTCACGCTGGTGGTGGCCGTCGGCGCCTTTTTCTACGGGATGAAAGTCGGCGCCGACCGGGCGGAAAGACTGTACGCCGCCGAGAGGCAGGCGCAGCTGGCCGCAGCGGCGGCGGAAACGGCGGGCGAAGCCTACCGTCAGCAGGACCTGGTTTCTTTTTATCATACCGTATTTTTGCCCTATCGTGAATTTGCGGGCGAGTGGCTGTCCGTCCGGCACAGACTGCTGACCGGGGAAACCGGCGACCCCGCGGCTCTGCTGAAGGAACTTTCCCGCACGGCCGGCCGCAAATACGACGAAGCGCGGATGTCCGTCGTTCCCCCCGTTTCCCCGCTGCTCATCGAGGCGCGGGAACATTACCTGGGAAGCCTGCAGAAGTTCGCCGACAGCTTCGCCCGCCTCGCGGAAGGGGCGAACGAGGGCGGCGCCGAAGCGCTTCTGGCGCGGGTGGAAGCCGACGGCGCGTTCCGGGAAGCCGTCCGCGAAGCCCAGCTGGGACAGCGCGGCTATTACGCGGCGATGGTGCAGTGGGGCTCTTCCCTCGATCCCGGCATCCCGCAGGATTACACCGCGCCGGATCCGCTTGGCTTCGACGAATGGAGCGGCCTGCCGCTGCTGCTCAAATTCGCCGTCGCCGCGGACTATCTGGCCGAACGCGGGACGGTCGACGAGTTTCTGCCCCAGGATCTGGCGGCCAAGACGGATCATCTGATCCGCAGCGGCCAGGCGTCGAAGCTGAACCTGTCTTCCTTCGACGAGGCCGCGGATCTCTTGATCGGCACCGAGGCGGTGCGCGCCGGCGACTACCTGCAGCTCGGGGCCCAGCTGTACAGTGCGAGGGAACTCCTGCCGCAGCTGCCGTTTTTCAGCTCCGGCCGGTGACGGTAACGACCGGATCTTGCCGTCCCTGTCACCGGTTTGTCATTGCAATGAAACGTCTCCTTGCTATAAAATAGGAAAAGTTATTGGAACCTGAAGCGAGGAGGCTTTTGTGGCATGGCGAACCTGGTGGTCGAAGCATTGATCGAAATTCCCGCGGGAAGCCAAAACAAATACGAGTACGACAAGGAAAAAGGGCGGTTCGTCCTCGACCGCGTGCTGTACTCCCCCATGCACTATCCGACGGAATACGGATATCTGGAGGGAACGCTGGCGGAAGACGGCGATCCGCTCGATATTTTGGTGCTGACCACGTTCCCGACGTTTCCGGGGTGCGTGATCGAGACCCGGGTGATCGGCGCGTTGATCATGTCCGACGACAAGGGTCAGGACGAGAAACTCCTGGGCGTGCCGGTCAACGACCCGCGCTGGAACCACGTGAATTCCCTGGAAGACGTTTCGCCGCACATCCTCAAGGAAATCGCGCACTTCTTCCAGGTTTACAAGGATCTCGAAAACAAGAAAACGGTCATCGAGGGCTGGAAAGACGCCGAATTCGCCAAGCAGCTGTACGAGGATTGCGTCCGGCGCCATAACGCCGCAAAGTAATGTCGGGAGGAAGCCCAATGTTCAGAGTGCTCATCTCGGACCCCATCAGCGACCAGGGCATTTCCCTCCTGGCCGAGGCTCCGGACATCGAGATCGACAAGAAGACGGGGCTGAGCGAAGACGAGCTCGCCGCCATCATCGGCGATTATGACGCGCTTCTCGTGCGCAGCCAGACGCGGGTGACGGCGCGGATTCTGGAAGCGGCTTCGCGCCTCAAGGTGATCGGCCGCGCCGGCGTCGGCGTCGACAACATCGACCTGGAAGCGGCCACGCGCCGCGGCGTCATCGTCATCAACGCGCCGGACGGCAACACCATCACCACCTGCGAGCACGCCTTCGCCATGATGATGGCGCTGGCCCGCCACATTCCGCAGGCCTACGCCAAGACGATCCGCGGCGAATGGGACCGCAAGTCGTTCCTCGGTGTCGAACTGCGCAACAAGACGCTCGGCGTCATCGGCATGGGCCGCATCGGCAGCGAAGTGGCGATCCGTGCCAAGGCGTTCGGCATGAAGGTGCTCGGCTACGACCCGTTCCTGACCGAAGAGCGGGCCGAGAAGCTGGGCGTGCGCCCCGCTACCCTGGAAGAAATTTTCCGGACGGCGGATTTCATCACGGTGCACACGCCCCTTACGCCGGAAACCCGCCATATGATCGGCAAAGAACAGTTTGCGATGATGAAGAAGGGCGTGCGCATCATCAACTGCGCGCGGGGCGGCATCATCGATGAAAAAGCGGTGGTGGAAGCCATCGACGCCGGCATCGTCGCCGGCGCGGCCTTCGACGTGTTCGAAGAGGAACCGCCGTCCCCGGATCATCCGTTCCTGAATCATCCGAAAATCATCGTCACGCCCCATCTCGGCGCTTCCACGGTGGAAGCGCAGGAAAACGTGGCGGTGGACGTCTCCGAACAGATTTTGCACATCCTGCGCGGCGAGCCGTTTAAGAACGCGGTCAACATGCCGCCGGTGCCGCCCGAAGTGATGGCCAAGCTGGAGCCGTACTTCGATCTGGGCAAGAAACTGGGCAGCCTCGCCGTGCAGAGCGTGGACGGCCCGGTGAAGGAAATCGTCATCAGCTATGCCGGGGAGCTGGCCGACATTGACACCCAACCGCTGAACCGCCAGATCGTGGCGGGCGTGCTGGCCCACCATCTCGGCTCCGACCAGGTGAACGTGGTGAACGCCTTCCATCTGGCCAAAAACCGCGGCATCAACATCGTCGTCACCAAGAGCCGGGAATCCCGCGGCTTCACCAACCTGGTGTCGGTGACGCTGAAGACGTCCAGGGAAGAACGGCTGGTGGCCGGCACGACGCTGAGCGGCTTCGGGCCGCGCATCACCCAGATCGACAAGTTCCCGATCGACGTGGAGCCGCAGGGCCATCTCCTGCTCGTCTCCCACTACGACAAGCCTGGCATCATCGGCAAAGTGGGCACGCTCCTCGGCAACAACGACATCAACATCGCCACGATGAAAGTCGGCCGCGCCCTGGCCGGCGGCGAGGCGATCATGGTGCTGACCGTCGACAAGGACGTGCCGAAGGACGTGGTGAAGCAAATCGCCGCCCTGCCCGAGCTGAACAGCGCCCGGGAAATCCGCCTGGTTTGACCCCCAAAATGAAGGGGCGCCGTCCGCTTCCCCTCAGGAAGCGGATGGGCGCCCTTTTTTGCGGCTTGCCGGCAGGCGGACGGTGAACGTCGTCCCCTGCCCCACCTTGCTGCGCACGTCGATTTCCCCGCCGTGCGCCTCCACCAGGTGCCGGACGATGGCCAGCCCCAGTCCGGTGCCGCCGTCCCGCTGGCGTTTGCGCGATTTGTCCGCTTTGTAGAACCGTTCGAAAATATAGGGAAGATCGTCTTCCGGAATGCCGGTGCCCTCGTCTGTCACTTCCAGCTCCACCGCTTCTCCCCTGCGCGAATCCGCCTTCCGCGCGGAAAGCCGGATCGCCTTGTCGGCGGGCGTATGGCGCAGGGCATTGCTGAGAAGGTTCGCCAGCACCTGTTCCAGACGGCCTTCGTCCGCATTTTCCAGCACCAGCTCTTGCTCCGGCAGCTCGCATTCCAGACGGATGCCCCGTTCCCTCGCCATCACCGTGTACTTGCGGTGGACCCGCTGCAGCAGCTGGCCGACATCCACGCGCCGGAAGTCCAGTTCCACATGGCCGGCTTCCATTTTCGCCAGATCCAGCAGATCCTGCACCAGGCGGCTCATGCGTTGCGATTCCTCGTGGATGACCCGGACCAGTTCCCGCCGCTCTTCGGGTGTGGCGGCGATGTCGTCGAGCAGCGCCTCGCTGTAGCCCTGCAGCATGGACAGCGGCGTGCGCAGCTCATGGGAAACGTTGGCCACGAAATCCCGCCGCAATTTCTCGGTTCGGAATTCCTCCGTGACGTTGCGGAACACCGCCACCGCGCCGCGCACGCCGTCTTCCCCCGCGAGCGGCGTCATCACCACCGACCAGACTTCATTTTTAACGTTCAGCTTGGCGGTGAGCTCGCGTCTTTCCCGGATGACCCGGCGGAACGGCTCGCGCAGCGGCCCGGGGACCTGCCGGAAGCCGTGCGCGGACTCTTCTTCCTCCGCTTCCTCCCACGTCACCGCGTTCCAGGCGTCCAGGAGATTTTTCCCCTTCGGATTGGTCATCATGACGTTGCCCCCGGCGTCGAAGGAGATGACCGCGTCGGACATGCTGCGCAACACGCCGCTCAGGTGGTCCCGTTCATGCTGCAGGTCGCGGATCAGCTTGTCCAGTTCCGCCGCCATCATGTTCAGCGCGCCGGACAGCTCCCCGATTTCGTCCGACGAACGATAGGTCAGCCGCACCGAATATTCGCCCCGCGCGATCCGGTTGGCCGCCTGGATCATTTCCCGGAGCGGCTGCGTGATTTTGGTAACCAGAAAGAACGCGAAAAAGGTGGTCAGCAAAAAGCCGACGGCGCCGGTGAACATGAACATGCGCTCGATCTTGACCGGATCGGCAAAGGTCAGGTCGATGTACAGCAGCAGGAAAAATCCCACCGTGCAGATGACGATGCCCACCAGGCCGATGATCGTCAGCCACAGCTTGCCGACAACGGTTCGCCAGATCGCCATATCTTATTTCGGCACCTCGAGCTTGTACCCGACGCCCCACACGGTGGTGATCATGGCCGCCGCCTCCGGCGACGCGCGGTTCAGTTTCTCGCGGAGCCGCTTCACGTGGGTGTCCACCGTGCGCAGGTCGCCGAAGAAATCGTAATGCCACACGTCCTTGAGCAGTTCTTCGCGGGAAAACACCTTGTCCGGCGAACTGGCCAGATAGTGAAGCAGTTCGTACTCCTTGGGCGTCAGGTACACTTCCTGGCCGCCCGCCGTGACCCGCCGGGCCTCGTGCTCGATGGTCAGATGCGGGAACACGATGGTGCTGGATCCGGTGTCCCGCGTCCAGTAGGCGCTGCCCGCGGACCGCCGCAGGATCGCCTTGATCCGGAACATCACCTCGCGCGGGCTGAAGGGCTTGACCACATAATCGTCGGCCCCCACTTCAAACCCGTGCACGCGGTTCACTTCTTCCCCCTTGGCGGTCAGCATCAGCACCGGGGTGGCCTTTTTCTGGCGCAGCCGCGAGCACACCTCCGTCCCGTCCATGCCCGGCAGCATCAGGTCCAGGATGATGAGATCGTAGTTGTGGTCCAGCGCCATCCGGAGCGCCGTCTCCCCGTCTTCCGCCTCCGCGACCTCATATCCTTCTTTTTCCAGGTACATGCGCAGCAGCCGGCGAATGCGCTCCTCGTCGTCCACGACCAGAATCTTTTTGGCAGTTTCGCTCACCCGTCACCGCTCCTTTCCGCATATTGTTCCAAACCGCTCAGGCGCGCCGGGTGGGCGCGCCGCATCAGGAAACTCCTGCGTAGGAATGGAGACCCGCAATCAGGAGATTGACGCCGATCAGCGTAAACATGACGACCAGAAAGCCGATCACCGCGAGCCAGGCGGAACGGATGCCCTGCCATCCGCGCGACAGGCGGAGATGCAGATAGGCGCTGTAATAGAGCCAGGTGATGAGCGCCCACACTTCCTTCGGATCCCAGCCCCAGAAGCGCGACCAGGCAATTTGCGCCCAGATCATGGCGAAGACGAGGGCGCCCAGGGTGAAGATCGGAAAGCCGATGGCAATCGCCCGGTAGCTGATTTCGTCCAGGTCGTCCGGATCGATGCCCTCCAGGGCGGGCTGGATCGCCTTGGCCAGGGGCTTGCGGATCAGCAGCCGCAGTACCCCGTACAGGAGCAGGCCGACGATGACCGACCAGACGACGGTGTTCCATTTGCGCCCGGCGTTGACCCCGTTCATCCACGACGGTGTCTCGAACAGCGGTTCCGTCATCCCGAGGAACGGGTCCATGGACACCGTTTCGCTGTTGAACGGCTTGAAAATCGGCGGCAGGCCGTACACCACCGTGTTCTCCTGTTCGATCACGTTGCCCCGCTGGTCGATCGTGACCGTTTCCTGGCGGAATTCGGCCTGGTACCCGGCAGAGCGGAACCCGAACACGGCGACCAGGAAACCGATCACGATGACGATGACGACCAGCGTGAACTCGGCCCAGAAACGGGCGCGGCGGCCGGCCCTGTCCTTCCGGTTGAAATCGGTGACGCGCAGGATCAGGATGAGGGCGGCGGTGAAGCCCACGGCGAAAAACGCTTCCCCCAGCACCGCCAGCGTCACGTGCAGCCGGAGCCAGATCGAGTTCAGCGCCGGCACGAGGGGCTGCACCTCGGACGGAAACACCGAAGCGTAGGCGACCAGGATGATGGTCAGCGGCAGGGCGAACGCCCCCAGCAGGGGATGCCTGTACGCCAGCCGGATAACGAAGAAGGCGAGCATGACGGCGATGCCCAGCGCCATCAGAAACTCATACAGGTTGCTGACCGGCGGATGCCCCGCGCCCGCCCAGCGGGCGAAAAAGTAGACGAGATGCGCCGCCCATCCGAGGGCCGCGAGCCACAGGCCGACGTTGCCCCATTTTTTCCGGTGCGCCTCCGGTTCCCGGTTCGCAAAACGGCTGCCGGCCACGGCGACCGCGTACGTGATGAACGACAAGCAATAGAGCATGAACGCGACGATGACCGCATTGCTGCTGAGCTGAAGCCAGTCGATCAAGATTCCTTCCTCCTGTTATCCAGCGACTTCGCGTCGACGACGATGCCCGCCTTCGCCAGGGCCGCCGCCACTTCCGCGCGCAGGCCGTATGTGTTCTTGTTGGTGTGGGCGCCCAGCGAAAGGACGCCGTCGTCGATGCGCAGCCAGATGCGCCGGTGGTTCCAGTAAATGCCCATCAGGAGCCCGATCATGGAAATGGCGGCGCCGGTCCAGACGTAGGGCATGCCCCGGTCGACGCGGACGTTCAGGTAGCTGGTGTAGGTGGAAAATTCGACGTCTTCCATCGACTCCACGCGAATGTCGAACAGTTCCGCGGCTTCCCCGTTGATCCGGTCCTGGCCGAACCGCTGCCTGTCCACCTCGCGCGGAAAGTACAGATAGGGCACCCCGTCCTCCGGGAGGCCGGGTCCCTTGATGACAAACACGAACGCCGGCGCGTTGGGTTCCCGCGACAGCGTCACGGGCTCGCCGTTTTCGTCCAGCGAAAATTCGGGAAAACTGTCCCTGAGTTCCAGCGTAAAGGGGCCCACCGAATAAGTCAATGGCGGATGGCGCATCGGCAGCTCGAACGGGCCGTAAGACCGGCCGGTCCGCTTGTCGATCAGCGTCGGCCGCACGGAAATGAGGCGCGGCTGCTCGGCGAAATCATACTGGTACAACCTCAGGCCCTTGTAGGACAGCGGGCTGTTGACCTGGATGTCGTGGGCGGCGACCTCGCGCAGTTCCGGCTGACGGGTGACGTCGTCGCACCAGGCGACGCACTCGTACAGGACCGCCCTGGTGGTGAATTGCTTGGGCCGCAGCTCCCCCTTCAGGTGCTCCGGCATCTCTTCGTCGCTGTAAAGTTCGACGCTGAATCCCAGGCTTTTCACAAAATAGTTTGTTCTCGGAATCTGCTCCAGTTCTCCGTCGTCCAGCCCCACGTACTCGTCCATGTACCAGCCCGGAATGCCGCGCGTCAGCACGGCCAGCAGAAAGACGATCAGGCCGATGTGGAGCACATAGGGGCCCCAGCGGCTGAAGCGGTTTTTCTCGGCCAGCAGGGCGGTGCCGTCCGTCCGCACCTTGAACCTGCGGCGGCGCAAGACCTCCGCGAATTTCGCCGTCCACGCTTCGGGATCGCCCTCGATCGGGCCGACGTAGACGACCTGCTGGCGGGTGATGAATTGCAGGTGTTTCCGCACCTGCTGGCGGGTCAGCGCACGATACAGCGGCAACACCCGGTCCAGGCTGCAGATGACCAGCGAGGCGCCGATCATGACCAGCAGGGTGATGAACCACCACGATTCGAAGGTGCGGGTGAGACCCAGCGCGTAATAGACGGCCCCCGCCGTGCCGTAGGTCTCCCTGTAATATGCCGCCGGATCGGTCAGGTTCACAAAGGCGCTTTCCTGCGGGAAGACGGTGCCGAGCGCCGCCGCGATCAGGGTGATGATGATCAGCCAGACCGCGACCTTGACCGACGAGAAAAAGTTCCATACCCGGTCGATCAGGTTGGGCTTCGGTTTCTGCGAGCGCCGCGCCATGCCGTCATAGCGCATTTCCAGCACGGAATCCGAGGCGGCCAATTCCTCGTCGAGGGGTTTGCCGCAAGCCTCGCACAGCACGGTGCCTGCCGGATTCTGGTGCCCGCACTCGCATTTGGTGTTTTGGATCAACGCCATCCCCCTTCTCCGCTTGGTCCGCTGCCGTCGGCGTCAGACGCCGTCCAGCAGGCTTTTCACCCGTTCGTCGATCTCCTCGATGGTGAGCGGTCCGCTCACGATCTGGCGGATGACGCCGTTTGCATCGATGAAATAGGTGGTCGGATACTCGCGCAGACCGAAGGCGCGCTCCGTCCGCCGGTCCGTGTCGAGGAGAATCGGGAAACCGACGCCGATGCGGCGGATGAAGTTTTCCACCCGGTGCCGGTCTTCGCTCAGGTTGATTCCGACCACCTGCAGGCCCCGGTCTTTCCAGGCTTCGTACTGCTGCTGCAGGGCCGGCATCTCCTCCCGGCAGGGCGGGCAGAACGTTCCCCAGAAATTGAGGATCAGCGGATTTCCCGCGTATTCTTCCAGCGTATGCGCTTCTCCCTTGAGATCGGCCAGCCGGAAAGACGGAGGCTTGTCCCCCGGCCGCAGCACGTCGCCGGAAGAAGCAAAGGAACGGCCGACGGCGTAGCCGCCGACCAGCAGCATCACCGCAAGGATGAGGTATTGAACGGATTTGTGACGGCGCATCAGGTATGCCCCCCGTTCGATGGCGGCTTTGGTTATATTATAACGAAAATACCGGCGTCCGAGCGCCGGTCCTTGCCGCCGGTTATGAACAATATGTGACAACGGGCGGATTCAGGGCGTGACGGATTTCGTGCCCCGCCCGCCCGGCGCGGCTTTCGCTCCGCGTCCGCCTTCCTCTTTTTTCGGCACCCTCGGTTCTTCGCCTTTGGACGCCTCCCGGAGCAACGCGATCTCCTCTTCGGTCAGCGGACGGTATTTGCCGCGCCGCAGTCCCTGCAGGGCAAGCCCGGCAAACGCGACGCGCTTCAGGCGGATCACCGGATGGCCGATCGCTTCGAACATGCGGCGGACCTGCCGGTTCCGCCCCTCGCGGATGGTGATGGACACCGTCGCCCATTTGCCGTCGGGATCGACGTCGACGTATTCCACTTCCGCCGGCGCGGTCATGCCGTCCTCCAGGCGGATGCCCGAGGCCAGCTTCTCCAGGGCGGTACCGTGGGGCACCCCCTCCACCGTGGCGTGGTAGGTCTTGGCCACGCCGTGTTTGGGATGGGTCAGCCGGTACGCCAGCTCCCCGTCGTTGGTGAGCAGGAGCAGCCCTTCCGTATCGTAGTCGAGCCGGCCGACCGGAAAGACCCGGGTGCCCACGTCCTTCAGGTAATCCTTGACCACGGGCCTGCCCCGGGGATCGGACATGCTGGTGATGACGCCCTTCGGCTTGTTGAACATCAGATAGACTTTGGGCGGGGAGGCGATGGGCTTCCCCGAAACGGTGATCACGTCGCGCTCCGGATCGGCCTTGGCGCCGAGTTCGGTGACGACGCGGCCGTTGACGGCCACCCGGCCGGAGACGATCAGTTCCTCGCATTTGCGCCGCGAAGCCACGCCGGCCTGAGCCAAAATTTTTTGCAATCGTTCCAAACGGCCTTCACCTCTTCCCCATCATACCGCACCGAACAACCACCAGCAAGCCGCCACGGCGGCGAAGAAGCCGACGATGTCGGAGAACAGGCCGACTTTGAGGGCGTACCGGGCGCGGCGAATGCCGACGGCACCGAAGTAGACGGTCAGGACGTACAGCGTCGTGTCCGTGCTGCCCTGGATCGTGGCGGCGATCCGCCCGATGAGGGAATCGGGCCCGTGCTCCCGGATCAAATCGGTGACAAAAGCGAGGGAACCCGATCCGGTCAGGGGACGAAGAAACGCCAGCGGCAGCACTTCGCCGGGCACGCCCATCCGTTCCAGGAGCGGCCGGACGGCGTTGGTCAGCACGTCCATGGCGCCGGAAGCGCGAAACATGGAAATCGCCGTCATCATCCCCACCAGGTGGGGAATGATGGCGACGGCGGTCTGGAAGCCGTCCTTTGCCCCGTCGACGAAGGATTCGTACACGGGCACGCGGCGGAAGGCGGCGTACAGCGGAATGAAGGCGATCAGCGCGGGAATGGTCCAGACGGACACCGATTGGAGAAAGGCGGTCATCGCCATTACCCTCTTCCGGGCGCCTGCGCGGAGCCCGCGGAATGGTCAAAGGACGCCGGCCGCCTGCGGGAGCGCTCCGCCGTATACGGAGGCGCGCCGGTCCTTCTCCGGTACCAGCGATCGGCGGCGATGGCCGCGCCCGTGGCGATGGCCGTGGCCAATAGCGTGGATCCGATGATTTCCGCGGGATTTTGCGAGCCGAATTGGAGTCGGATGGCGATCAGCGTCGTGGGCACCAGGGTGATGCTCGCGGTATTGAGCGCCAGCAGGGTGCACATGGCGGGCGTGGCCGTTTGCGGATCGGGGTTGAGTTTTTGCAGCTCCTGCATCGCGCGGATGCCCATGGGGGTGGCGGCGTTCCCGAGTCCCAGGAGGTTCGCGCTCAGGTTGGACAGTATGTATCCCATCGCCGGATGGTTCCGCGGCACGTCCGGAAACAGCCAGCGCACCGCCGGCCCGATCAGGACGGCCAGCTTTTGCACCAGCCCCGCTTCTTCGGCCACGCGCATGAGGCCCATCCAGAGCACCAGGATGCCGATCAGCCCCAGGCAGACGGTGACGCCGGTCTGCGCGCCGCTGAACGCGGCGGCGGTGACTTCCTCCATCTTGCCGGTAAGCGCCGCAAACCAGAAGCTGATCACGATCATCCCGAGCCAGATCCAGTTGACCAAAGGGGATCGCCTCCTCGAAGGAACGGGTGCACGGAACCGGAACGGACGGCGGGCCGGGAAGCCCGGCCGGCGGTACGAGCTCATCCTTTGCGGTCCGGCCCGGCTGCCGCTTCCCGCATCGGCACGGCGCCGATGACGCGTCCGTCCAGCTCGAAGGTCAGCCGGCCGCGAAGGCCGAACCGGTATTCCAGCGAATCCGGCGGGTACGGTTGAAACAATGCGCGCAGCTGCTCTCTTTCGCCGGGCGCAAACGGATACCGGAACGACGTCGCCGCTTCGTAAGGCAGCCCTTCCATGCGCTGCCCCTCGGCGATGACCTCTTCAAGGGGATACGCGGCAAAACCGAAATCCAGCAGCCTGCGGTGATCCTCCCAGTCGTTGCCGTCATTGAGGGTGACGACGATCAGCTGCTGGCCGTTTCGCGTGGCGGAGCTGACCAGACAGCGCCGGGCCAGCCTGGTGTAGCCCGTTTTTACGCCGTCGGCGCCCTCGTACCGGAAAAGCATTTTGTTCTTGTTCCGAAAATGGTAGTCCCAGCCGCCGTTGGGGTTTGGAAAAGTTTTCACCTTCGTCGCGGCCACTTTCCGGAAAACCGGATTGCGCATCGCGTACACCGTCAGCCTGGCCAGATCGTTGGCGGTCGAATAGTGGCCATCCTGGTCCAGGCCGTGGGGGTTGGCGAAACGGGTGTCCGAAAGGCCGATTTCTTCCGCCTTCCGGTTCATCAGAAACACAAAGCCTTCCTCGGAACCGCCGACATGCTCGGCGATGGCCGTGGCGGCATCGTTTCCGGACCGGAGCATGAGTCCGTACAGCAGTGTTTCCAGCGGCACCTTGTCCCCCGCGCGCAGATAGATCGACGAACCTTCCTTGCAGGCCGCCCGCGGGCTCACCGTCACGATGTCGTCCAGCCTGCCGTGTTCGATGGCCACGATGGCGGTCATGATTTTGGTCAGGCTGGCGATCCGCATCCGCCGGTCGCCATTGACGCTGTGCAGGATTCGCCCCGATGCGCTGTCGATCAGCGACAGCGCCTCGGCGTGCGTTTCGGGCGGCTGAAGGGGCCTTTCCGCCGCTGCGGCGATGCCGGACGGAGCCGCAAGGGCCACAAGCGCGAGGCAAAGAACCGCCTTTTTCCTCCACGGCGTTGGTTTCATCCTGTGCCTCCCATCCGGTCGTTATACTGTATGTGGACGTGTCCCCGAGTATGATCGGACAAAAAAAGGATCGGAGCGAAAGCTCTGATCCCCGCGCGGCCCGAAGCGGCCGCGGTCAATCAAAGAACGGGTCCCGCTTCCTTGCGTTCGGCGTCCTCTTCCATGTCGGGTTCGAAGATGATGGTCTCTTCGACTTCTTCCCGGCCGGCGTTCCACATGGCCTGGATGCGGTCGATCAGCTGCGGCACGCTTTCGATCAGCCGTTCCCACAGGTGGGTCTGATGATCCAGCGAAACCACCTTCACGCCGTGCGGGCCGACCACCAGGAAAGCGATCGGGGTGATGGACACGCCCCCTCCGCTTCCGCCGCCGAAGGGCAGCTGGACGACGGCATTGCCGTTGTCTCCCCTTTTCACTTCCGTGCGGCCGCCGGTGTAAAAGTCGCTGCCGCCCGCCGCGAAGCCGAAGCCTACCCGGGAGATGGGCAAAATGACGCTGCCGTCCGGGGATTCCACCGGCTCGCCGACAATGGTGTGCACGTCCACCATTTCCTTGATGTTTTCCATCGCGGTTTGCATGAGGCTTTTGATCGGGTGCTCGGACATGGCGAACTCCTCCTTGGATGTGCCGGTATTTCCGGAACCAATGTCCTTCGTAGGATGCGCATGTCGCCGTCCGTTTATGAACGAACGCGCCCCCATTCGCGCCCCAAGACGAACCAGCGCGCCGAGCAGCGAGTACAGGCGGAGTTGGAAATCCGCTTCCCAGACCAGCGAAAATCGGTGTGCCTGGAAATCGGGGCGCACCTCTGCGCGCGGCCGGGCATCCATCCTCAGCAGAAGGCCGGCCGCCCCGGCGGCCATTCCCAGTACGGTCCACGCCGCGCCGGCCGCAACGCCGGTGGACGCCGCATCCCCGGTGCCGATTTCGAAGTCCGTCCGCCAGCGCGTGCAGGTCACGGCGCGCGCCATGGAAAACGCCCAGACCGGCATATAGGACCATTCCGCGTGCCGACGGATCTTCCGCACAAAACGCACGGCATCGGCGCCGATCCACCTCCCGCCATCCGAGGGAATCCGCCGTTCCGCCTTCCATCCGGGACCCGAAGCCCGCAGCCGGATGCGGCCTTTCGCAGGCCGGGAAACGGCCTCCAGGCGGATTCGCGCCAGACCGAACAGGGCGCGGCCGACCAGCGCAAGCCGGACGAACCCGGCGCCCGCGGACAGGCGAACGCGAAGGCGGATGCGCGACGCCAGGACGCAAGCCGCCATCAGCAGGACGGCGGCCGCCATCAGCGCACCCAGCAAAAAAGCCATACAATTCCCGCCTTTCACGGGAATAGTATGGCTTTTCTTTCCTTTTTTCAGTTCTCCGTCAATCGTTTTCCAGTTCCAGCGCCCGCTCCAGATCCTCCAGCGACAGCTGCCGGTCTTCGCTGCGCTCGAACAGCATGCGGGTGCCTTCCGCCAGTTCCCCGGAGTCGTGGAGCTCCGGATCGGGCAGCTGATCCAGGCCGGAAAGCCCGAACCAATCGAGGAACGCCCGGGTCGTCCCGTACAGGATCGGACGTCCCACCGCGTCGGCCCGCCCCTTTTCCTCGATGAGGTCCTTCGCAACCAGCGACTGGATGGCGCGGTCCGAATTCACCCCGCGGATTTCTTCGATCTCGACGCGGGTGATCGGCTGCCGGTAGGCGACGATGGCCAGCGTTTCCAGGGCCGCCTGGGACAGCGCCGACCGCAGGGGGGAAACGGCCAGCTTTTCGTAAAAGGGCGCGTGTTCCGGAGCGGTGGTCAGGCGGAACGCTCCCGCCACCTCGGCCACCCGCAGGCCGCGATGGTCCCGGACGTATTCCCGCGCCAAATCGTCCAGCACGTCCCGCACCACGCCGGGGTCGGCATCCACGATTTCCGCGGCCGTTTTCAGGGGGATGCCTTCTTCGCCCGCCACAAAAAGCAGGCCTTCAAGCACCGATTTCATCGTCCGGTAATCCATCTTCGCCTTCTCCACTCCCCGTCCACGTCACCACGATCTCCCCGAACATTTGCGTCTGGTGGCAGACGATCCATTTCCGTTTCATCAGCTCCAGAAGCGCCAGCAGCGTCACGACGACCTCGTGCCGTCCCGCCCGCTCTCCCAGAAGCTCCGCAAAAAGGCGCAGCCGCCCGTCCCGGCTGTCCTGCAGCGCCTTCACCACATGCCGGATCCGGTCCTTGACCGAAATTTCGTACCGCCGGATGGCCACGGTCCGGGTCTGGTCGGCCATGCGGCGCATCGCCTTGCGGTAGGCGAGCGCCAGATCGTCGACCCGCAGGCCTTCCACCGGATTGGCGGGCCTGGCCGGCAGAAACGCCGTCAGATCCATCGGCTCGCGGGTATACACGAGGCTTCTTTCCTGCTGCCGGTCGTTCAGCCAGGCGGCGGCAGCCTTGTATTTGCGGTATTCGATCAGCTTGCGGATCAGCTCTTCGCGCGGGTCGATGTCCTCTCCGTTTCCCTCTTCCGTTTCCGAAAGCTCCGGCGGGGGAGCCTTGGGCAGCAGCTCCCGGCTTTTGATGACGAGCAGCGTGGCGGCCATGACGAGGAATTCGCTCGTCACCTCGAGCTCCATTTCCTGCATCGCCGCCAGGTATTCGAAATACTGGTCGGCAATGTCGCTGATCCGGATGTCACGGATGTCGATCTCCGCCCGGTCGATGAGGTGCAGGAGCAGGTCGAGGGGGCCCTCAAAAACCTGAAGCCTGTACAGAACGGTCATACCGGCAACGCCTTGAGCAGATTCGCCGTTTCAATGGCCGACATGGCGGCGTCCCAGCCCTTGTTGCCAGCCTTCGTGCCGGCCCGCTCCAGCGCCTGTTCGATGGTATCGGTGGTGAGGATGCCGAAAATGACCGGCTTGCCGGTCTGCAGCGCCGCGGCCGCAACGCCCTTGGACGCTTCGTTGCAGACGTAGTCGAAATGCGGCGTCGCTCCCCGGATCACCGCGCCCAGGGCGATCACGGCGTCGTATTTCCCGCTTTCCGCCATCTTCCGGGCGATGAGCGGGATTTCGAATGCCCCCGGCACCCAAGCCACATCGATGTCCCCGTCGCTTGCCCCGTGGCGGCGCAGCGCGTCCAGTGCCCCTCCCAGCAGCTTCGAGGTGATCAGCTCGTTGAACCGGGAGACCACGATGGCGAATTTCAACCCCTGCGCCGAAAAATGTCCTTCATAAACGTTCGGCATGATTCCTTCTCATCCTTTCCCCACGTCCGCCGCGTCATCCGCATCCGCCTCTTCGCCGGTCAGCTGCAGCAGATGCCCCAGCCTGGTCTTCTTGGCCTGCAGATAGCGGGCGTTGTCCTTGTTTTCCCGGATCTGGATCGGCACCCGTTCGACCACCTGCAGCCCGTAGCCTTCCAGACCCTTGATTTTCCGAGGATTGTTGGTCAGCAGGCGCATTTTGCGCACGCCGATGTCCTTCAGGATTTGCGCGCCGATGCCGTAATCCCTCAGGTCCGGCGGGAATCCGAGGCGCAGGTTGGCGTCCACGGTGTCGAGCCCCTGCTCCTGCAGCTTGTAGGCCAGCAGCTTGTTGAGCAGGCCGATGCCCCGTCCTTCCTGCCGCATGTACAGCAGCACGCCGCATCCTTCCTCTTCGATGCGCCGCAGGGCCGCTTCCAGCTGCGGTCCGCAGTCGCATCGGTGCGAGTGAAACACGTCGCCGGTCAGGCATTCGGAGTGGACCCGCACCAGCACCGGCCGGTCTCCGTCGATGGTGCCCTTGACCAGCGCGATGTGTTCCTTGCCGTCCACTTCGTTGGCGTACCCGATGGCCCGGAACACCCCGAAATCGGTGGGAAGGCGCACTTCCGCCACGCGCCGGACCAGCTTTTCCTTTTCGTTGCGGTAATGAATGAGATCGCGGATGGAGATCAGCTTCAGCCGGTGCTTGCCGCAAAATTCCACGAGATCCGGCAGCCGCGCCATCGTTCCGTCTTCCTTGATGATCTCGCAGATCACCGCCGCCGGCGCCGAACCGCACATGCGCGCCAGGTCCACCGCCGCCTCCGTGTGGCCCGCCCGGCGCAGCACGCCGCCTTTCTTGGCGATGAGCGGAAACACGTGCCCCGGCCGGCGGAAATCGGACGGCTTCGCTTTCGGATCGATCAGCGCGCGGATCGTGCGCGCCCGCTCCGCCGCGGAAATCCCCGTCCCGGTGGAGATGTGGTCGACGGAAACGGTAAAATTTGTTCCGTGATAATCCGTATTTTGCATGACCATCGGCGGCAGGTCAAGCTCCGCGGCGCGCTCCTCGGTAATCGGCACGCAGACGAGCCCCTTGCCTTCCGTGATCATGAAGTTGACGATGTCCGGCGTCGCCTTCTCGGCCAGGGCGATCAGGTCGCCCTCGTTTTCGCGGTCCTCGTCGTCCACGACCACCACCATGTTGCCCCGCATCAGTTCGTAAATCGCTTCCTCGATGGGATCGAACCGAATCTCCGACATGCGGACTCCCCCCTTTGCGTTTCCCCGGAGGTCAATATCCCGAAATTCCAAGACAACGAAATCCGAGATCGAATTTCAGGACTGGCACCCAGGACCAAAATCCGAAACCATATTCCGAGAGCAAAATCCGGGACCGAAATCCGGGACCGTCTCCGCGATCAAAATCCGAGTTCCCTGAGCCGCGCTTCCGTCAGCCCGCCTGCGGAGCCGGCCGGCGTTCCATGGCCGGATCGCGCGCCGCCGGTCTCCGGCGTACCTCCGCCGCCGACACCGTCCGGATCCGCGCTCCCCAGGCGCAGGGACAGCAGATGATCGACGTATTTGCCGATCATGTCACACTCGAGGTTGACCACGTCGCCCGGCCGCCGTTCCCCCAGCGACGTTTCGCGCAGCGTATGCGGGATGATGGACACGGTGAACGTGCCCGCGTCCCGGTCGGCGCTGACGACGGTCAGGCTGATGCCGTCCACCGCCACCGAGCCCTGGGGCACCAGATACCGGAACAGCGACGGATCGTCCGGCCGGATTCGAAACACCACCGCGTTGGCCTCCGGCGTGCGGGATACCACGGCGCCGGTGCCGTCCACGTGGCCCTGCACGAAGTGGCCGCCGAACCTTCCTCCCGCCCGCATTGCCCGTTCCAGATTGACCGGGGCTCCGGGAGAAAGGGCGTGGAGGTTGGTGCGGCGAAACGTCTCCGGCATCACGTCCACGGTAAAGCTGCCGGCGTCGAACGAGACCACGGTGAGACAGACGCCGTTGACGGCGATGCTGTCGCCTTCCCTTACGTCTTCCAGCACCTTGCGGGCGGACACCGTCAGCACCATCGCTTCGCCCTGCCGCCGGACGCTGCGCAGCCGTCCGACTTCTTCGATCAGCCCGGTAAACATCATGCCTCACCTTCCCTTACGGGCACGCCGGTGACGCACCAGTCGCCGCCGACGCGCTCGATTTCGATATGTTCCAGCCGCAGGGCGTCCGCCATGCGGTCCGGACCGGCGAAGGCGAAGGCGGGAATCCCGTCTTCCCCCGCCAGCTTCGGAGCGTAGAAAAGCTTTACCCGGTCCACCAGTCCGGCTTTCAGCATCGCGCCGCCCAGCTGCCCGCCGCCTTCCAGCAGCACCGAGCCGATTTCCCGTTCGCCGAGCAGCCGCATCGCCAGATGCAGGTCCACCTTCGGCCCGGGGCCGCAGACGAGGATCTCCGCGCCCCGGCGCCTCAGCCGTTCCGCTTTGGCGGGATCGGCCTGTTCCGTGGTCAGCACGACGGCCGGCGACTTCCCGTCGAAGATGCGGGCCGTTTCCGGCACCCGCAGGCGGGAATCGGCCACGACGCGCACCGGCTGCATCGCCGGCACCGGCAGCCTGGCGGTGAGCTGCGGGTCGTCCGCCAGCACGGTGGACGAGCCGACCATGATGGCCTGGTGGCGGTGCCTGAGCGCGTGCACCGCCTCCCGCGCTTCCGGACCGGTCACCCAGCGGCTGTCTCCGGTCCGCGTGGCGATGCGGCCGTCCAGGGTGAGCGCCACCTTCAGCGTCACATAAGGCATGCGCGTCGTGATATACTTGCGGAACGCCGCGTTGATCCGCCGTTCTTCCTCTTCCAGCAGGCCGGTGACCGTTTCGATGCCCGCTTCGCGCAGCCGCGCCATGCCCTTGCCGCACACCAGCGGGTTCGGGTCGACCGCGGCGACCACCACCCGCGACACCTTCGCCGCGATGAGCCGGTCGCAGCAGGGCGGCGTTTTGCCATGGTGGGCGCACGGCTCCAGCGTGACGTAAACCGTGGCGCCTTCCGCCCGCTCTCCCGCCATGTCCAGGGCATGCACTTCCGCGTGCGGCCCGCCCCTTTTCAGATGGGCTCCGAGACCGACAATCCGGCCGTCTTTCACCACCACGCATCCGACCGCGGGATTGACGCCCGTCTGTCCCGCGGTCTCCGCCGCAAGGCGCAGCGCCAGGCGCATGTAGGTTTCGTCGTTCAGCCTCTCGTTCAACCGCTCCATGGAAACGCGATTTCCCCCATCCCGCAAGCTTTCGGCCGTCCCGGAAAAACAAAAACCCGGAGGACGGTTCCTCCGGGGCGCATGACGCATGCGATCGATTCAGCCACTCGTCCGAACGGATCCGGCAGCCCTCTTCGACTTTTTTCGACTTTCCGGCCGGTATCGGATGCCCGGGACCGGCGCCGGAACTTCCGGCTGACGTTTTCGGGTCATTCCCTGTTCAACCGGGGAATGTGAAAAAAAGTACAAAGAAAGCTCCACCCGCCAAAATCCGCGCCAATCCGGCGGAAATAACGATGGTCCGCCCGTCCCGTGGACAGGCGGCTTCCTTCCGGACGCCGGAATTCGGTTTCGGACGCGGCCAAGCCGCATCTGCGCCTCCTTCTCCCATCCAGACTGTCACTGTCGGTTCCGGACTCGCACCGGATCCACCGGCTTTCCGCCGCAGGCGGCGGGAAAGACGGGTCGCGGACTGACGGCGGACGAGGCCGCCGATCACCGCCGGTCGGGAATTCCACCCTGCCCCGAAGGATGAACGCTGGTGTCAGATAGCAGTTTAGCACGCCGCGCCGCATCTTGCAACTTTTCGGGCAGGCGCTGCGAATCCGACAAAAAAGGAACGCCCCGTGTCGGGGCCGTTCCGGAATTTCTGCGCGATTTCGGACTGAAAGCCCGAAAATACGTTGAAGACGAAGGGCTGCAACCTGCTCAACGGCCGACCGGCTGTTTCCGCATTCGTTCGGGAATCCGGTCCAGGCTGACGATGTCGTCGTACGTCTCGCGGGCGACGACGAGGTCGGCCGTCCCGTCCCGCACGAACACCACCGCGGGGCGCGGAATGCGGTTGTAGTTGCTCGCCATGGCGTAATTGTAGGCGCCGGTGCAAAACACGGCGAGCAGATCCCCCGGTTTGACCGGTGGCAGCCCCAGGTCCCAGATCAGCATGTCGCCGCTTTCGCAGCATTTTCCGGCCACCGACACCACTTCCGAGGCGGTCTCGTTCGCCCGGTTGGCGAGGATCCCCTCGTATTTGGCGCCGTACAGCGCCGGCCGCGGGTTGTCGGTCATGCCGCCGTCGACGGCGACGTATTTGCGGATGCCGGGGATTTCCTTGTACGTCCCCACCGTGTACAGCGTCGTCCCCGCGTCGCCGATGATGCTGCGGCCCGGCTCGATCCAGATTTCCGGCAGCGGATAGCCGGCCGACCGGCAGGCGGCGATGACCGCGTCCGCGATGGCCTTGACGTAGGTGCCCACCGGCAGCGGCTTGTCGCCGTCCACATAGCGGATGCCGAAGCCCCCGCCGAAGTTCAGGACGGAAAACGTCTTATCCCATCTGTTCTTCACGTCGACGGCGAAGGCCGTCAATTTTTCCGCCGCCATGCGGAAGCCTTCCACTTCGAAGATCTGCGAGCCGATATGCGAATGGATGCCGATGAGTTCCAGATGCGCAAGGTCCAGCGCCTGCCGCACCGCCTCGTGCGCGGTGCCGCTTTCCAGGTCGAAACCGAATTTGGAGTCCTGCTTTCCCGTGGCGATGAAATCGTGGGTGTGGGCCTCGACGCCCGGCGTGACGCGCAGCAAAATGTTCACGCGTTTGCCCCGCTCGCCGGCCATCGCATCCAGAAGCCGCAGTTCGACGAAATTGTCCACGACGAAACAGCCGATGTCCGCATCCAGCGCCATGGCGATCTCGTCCGGCGTCTTGTTGTTGCCGTGGAAATGGATCCGCTCCGGCGGAAACCCGGCCTTCAGCGCCGTATGCAGCTCGCCTCCCGATACGACGTCGAGGCTCATGCCTTCTTCCTCCGCCAGGCGGCACATGGCCATCACGCAAAACGCCTTCGACGCGTAGGCCACCTGAAAGCGCAGCCCCGTCTGCTCGAAAGCCGTCCGGAACTCCCTTGCCCGCTGGCGCACCAGCGTTTCGTCCACAATGTAAAGCGGCGTGCCGAACTCCCTGGCCAGGTCGACCGCGTCGCACCCGCCGATTTCCAGATGCCCTTTTTCGTTGATTCGGGCGGTTCCGTGCAAAAACATGGCCATTTCCCCTTAAAATGCACAATATATTATGAGTATAGCGGAAAAAGTCCACAAAGAAAAAGTAGATTTTCGCCCGGAGGCACAAAAAAACCGCCGTCCGCGGAGCCGTTCCGCGATGCGGGCGGATCCCGGGCGCCGGTATCCAAAACTTTCATTGGGCGATCTGCGACTTGATATTGGACAAAATTTTCTTTTCCAGCCGGCTCACCTGCACCTGGGAGATGCCGAGCCGGCTGGCCACCTCCGACTGGGTCTGATCGCGGAAATACCGCAGGAACACGATGAGCCGCTCCCGTTCCGTCAGGTTCTCGATGGCCTGCAGCAGGGCCATTTTGTCGAACCATTTTTCCTGCGAGTCGTCCGCGATCTGGTCCATCAGCGTGATCGGATCCCCGTCGTTTTCGAACACCGTTTCGTGTATGGAGTAGGGGGGTTTGTTGGCTTCCTGCGCAAACACGATCTCTTCCGGGGGCACCCCCATTTCCTCCGCGATTTCGCCGACGGTGGGCTGGCGTCCCAGCTTCTTGGACAGTTCGTCCCTCACCTTGCGGATCTTGTTTGCCATTTCCTTGAGCGACCGGCTGACCTTGAGGGTGCCGTCGTCCCGCAGATGGCGCTGGATCTCCCCGATGATCATCGGCACCGCGTAGGTGGAAAACTTGACGTCGTAGGAAAGATCGAATTTGTCGATGGACTTGATCAGCCCGATGCAGCCGATCTGGAACAGATCCTCGAGATCGTAGCCCCGCCCCGCAAACCGTTGCACCACCGACCACACGAGCCGGACGTTGCTTCGCACCAGCGCGTCGCGGGCGGCCGTGTCGCCGGCGTGGCTGAGCGCGATGAGCCTTTTGACCTCCGCGTCGTCCAGGAAAGCGGGCGGCGAATCCTTATTCCATTCCCAATCCATGCCCCCAACCCCTGTGCGGCGCCGTCAGTTGTAAAGCGCCTTTTTGGACTCGATGCGTTTTTTCATCCGCAAACGGGTCCCCGCCCCGGGCGCGCTGTCGATCTCAAATTCGTCCATGAAGTTCTCCATGATGGTAAAGCCCATGCCGGATCGTTCCAGTTCCGGCCTGGACGTGTAAAGCGGCTGGCGCGCCAGCTCGATGTCCTCGATGCCTTTGCCCTGGTCGGTCACGGTGAGCGACACGGTGTCGCCCTCGATTTCCACTTCCACTTCGATGATGCCGTCTTCCCGGCCCTCGTAGCCGTGGATGATCGCGTTGGTGACCGCCTCCGACACGACGGTTTTCAGGTCCTGCAGCTGCTCCAGCGTCGGATCGAGGCGGGAGACGAACGCCGCCACCGCCACCCGCGCGAACGACTCGTTTTCGGAACGGCTGGAGAACGCCAGTTTCATGAAATCGCGCCCGCTCATGACACGACCTCCAGCCCGGCCAGCGCCGCCCGTTCCGTATCGTGAAACGGCAAAATCTTGAGCAGCCCCGACAGCTCAAAAAGCCGTTTCACCGCCGGCTGGGCGCCGCAGACGACCAGTTTTCCGCCCCGGCTGCTCACCGACTTGTAACGCCCGAGTACGACGCCCAGACCGGAGCTGTCCATGAACGAGAGTTCCTGCAAGTTGAGCACCACGTGATGGCAGCGGCCCCGCAAAAGCGCGTCCTCGATCTTGAATCGGACGATGTCCGCGGTGTGATGGTCCAATTCCCCCCGCAGCCGCACGATGAGCGTGTTGCGGTGCTGCTCGAGCTCCACCTGGAGGCTCATGCCGTTTCCCCTCCCCCAAAAATTTACACCTCTCCCATTCTACAAGCCGGCCGGCCAATCCTGCCCCCCGACAAAACTAGAAGCCAGATCCGCCTATCCGACAAGGGAATCCGCCGGATCCGCCGCCGGTCGCGGAAATCCGCGGGCCGCCCGCGTCAGGCCGACTCGGTCTGCGTCCATCCGCCCCGGCCCGCGTCCATCCGCCTCATTCGGCGAAAAACAGCTTCCCTGCCACGCGGCCAAGCAGCGTCCACCACGTCGCCTTTCCGACACTCTCCGGCGCTTCCACGGGAAAGTCGGCAATCACCTTGTCGCCGCGGTACACGATCAGGCGGCCCACCTCGTCGCCGGCTTTTACGGGCGCGGCGATCGGCTGCTTCAGCTTCAGCTCGTGGCGGATTTTGTCTCCCGCCCCGTTCTTGCGGATCAGGACGCTGTAGGTTTGTTTGGCCACGAGGGGAATGCGGGCGCGCGCGCCCTTGGAAATTTCCAGCGTGCCCATCGTGTCGCCGGCCTTGTAGATCGGCAGGCTCGTGTATTGGGCGAAGGCGTAATCGAGCATCCGCGAGATTTCCGCGTTGCGGGTCTTGGCGTCCGGTTCGCCCATGACCACGGCGATCAGGCGGAAATCCCCGCGCCGCGCGGTGGCCGAAAGGCAAAACTTCGCCTCCGAGGTGTATCCCGTCTTCAGCCCGTCGACCCCGTTGTAGAAGCGCACCAGCTTGTTGGTGTTGACCAGCCAGAACGGTTTGTCCGTGTTTTGCCTGAGGTAATCCTGATAGGCGCCGGTGTACTTGGTGATGAATTCATGCTTGAGCAGTTCCCGCGACATGACGGCGATGTCCCGGGCGCTGGATACGTGGCCTTCCGCCGGAAGGCCGCTGCTGTTCACGAATTTCGTGTCCTTCATGCCGAGCTGGGCGGCCTTTTCGTTCATCATGCGGACGAATTCCTCTTCGCTGCCCGCGATTTTCTCCGCCAGCGCGACGGAGGCGTCGTTGGCCGACGCCATGGCCACGCCTTTCAGGAGTTCCTCGACGGTCATTTCCTCCCCCGGCTCGAGGAAAATTTGCGAACCGCCCATCGACGCCGCGTGTTCGGACGCCCGCACCTTGTCCGTCAGCTTCAGGCGCCCTTCGTCGATGGCTTCCGCCACGAGCAGCATGGTCATGATCTTGGTGATGCTGGCGGGCGGCAGCGGTTCATGGCTGTTCTTTTCGTAGATGACGGTGCCGCTGGCCGCATCCATCAGGATGGCGGAGCGGGCCTGCGCCGCCAGTTCGGTCTTCGGCCTGGCGGCCGATCCGTCCAGGCCGCCCGGTTCTTCGGCGGCGGCTCCGGCCGGATACGCCGTCCATCCGCCGGCCAGGGCGACGGAAACCAAAAGCGGCAGCATGCGGCGAAACAGCGATTTCAAGGTACGCATCCCTCCAGAAAGGCCGGAGAAGGCCGGAATTTCGTTTATTCTCCATTTTCCCCGGAGGGCATGCAATTTATTCCATCGGATCGCTTTCCTTCGGCTTCGCGGCGCGGGGATGCAACCGGACGTAAACGTCCCGGGCGCGGGGGCGGGCGATGGAGGCGTACATTTGGGTGGTGGAGAGATGGGCGTGGCCGAGCAGATCCTGCACGGCGCGCAGGTCCGCTCCCCGTTCGAGAAGATGGACGGCAAAGGAATGCCTCAGCGTCTGCGGCGCGATCGCCGCGGGGTCGAGGCCGCAGGCGGCGGCGTGCTTTTTCAGCGTCTTCCACAGGGCCTGGCGGGTCATCCGTTCGCCTCCGCGGCCCACAAACAATGCCTCGCCGCCTTTCCGGGCCAGCCGCGGCCGGCCTTCGGCGAGGTAGTCGCGCAGTTTCTGCGCGCAAACCGCGTCGACGGGCACGAGCCGTTCCTTTTTGCCGGCGGCGCAGCGCACGAATGACAGGTCCAGCCGGACGTCATCCACGTTCAGGGCCACCAGCTCGGAGACTTTCAGGCCGCTGGCGTACATCAGGTCGAGCATGGCGCGGTCCCGCAGGCCCTGGGGCGTGCGGGAAGACGGGGCCGCCAACAACCGCTCCACTTCTTCGGCTTTCAGGGTGCGCGGGTTCGCTCTGACGGACCGGGGCCGTTCCACCCGGACCGCGGGGTTGTCGGCGACGACGCCCCGGTGCTGCAAAAAAGCAAAAAAAGCCCGCGCGGAGGCGAGCCTTCGGCTGACCGTCGCTTCGGACCTTCCGTCTGCCTTGAGCCGGTGCACGTACAGGGACAGATGGTGCGGCCGGACATCTTCCGCCCGCTCCACGCCCTGTTCGGCGAGGAATCGGGCCAGATCGGCCAGATCCCCGGCATAGCTGCGGACGGTCGCGTCCGCACGGCCCCGGCCGGCGGCCAGCTCGTCCGCAAAGGCGCGCACCAGATCCATCATGGCCGAACACTCACCTCTGCGCAGTTTTTCAACGATTTCGCAACACGGCGCCGCCCCTTCCGGCTCTCACGTGGTCACGGGCAGGCGATCCGGCGGAACGTAAGGAAGATCCACCGCCTCGGCCACCTTGGGATGGGCGGCGACGCCGCCGTGGATGTTCACGCCCGCCGCCAGCGCCGGATTGGCGAGCGCCCGCTCCAGTCCGCCGTCCGCCAGTTCCAGAACGTAATCGATGGTGGCCTGGGTGAGCGCCAGCGTGGCGGTGCGGGGAACGGCGCCCGGAATGTTGGCGACGGCGTAGTGGATGACGCCGTGTTTGACGTAAACCGGGTTTTCATGCGTGGTCGCCCGGTCGACGGTCTCGACGCATCCGCCCTGGTCGACGGCGATGTCGACGATGACCGAGCCGGGCTTCATGGAGCGCACCATCTCTTCCGTCACGACACGCGGCGCACGGGCTCCCGGCAACAGCACGGCGCCGATGAGCAGATCGGCCCGCCGCACGGCTTCGGCCACATGGTGCGGGTTGGAGGCGACGGTGCGCGCGCGGCCCCGGAACAGCCGTTCCAGCTCCCGCATCCGTTCGACGTTCTTTTCCAGAATCGTGACGTTCGCGCCCATGCCGACCGCCACGTCGGCCGCGCTTGCCCCCGCCGTGCCGCCGCCGACGATGACCACTTCCCCCGGGGGCACTCCCGGCACCCCGCCGAGCAGCACGCCGCGGCCGCCGTTGTACGCTTCGAGAAAGCGGGCGCCGGCCTGCACGGCCATCCTCCCGGCAATCTCGCTCATCGGCGTGAGAAGGGGCAGCCGCCCGTCCGGCAGGCGGACCGTTTCATAGGCGATGGCGGTGACGCCTTCCCTCGCGAGGGCGTGGGCCAGGGCGGGCACGGCCGCCAGATGCAGATACGCGAAGAGGATCTGTCCCCGTCGGAAGCGGCCGTATTCTTCCGGCTGCGGCTCTTTCACCTTCAGAACGAGCTGCGCTTCGCTCCAGACCCGTTCCGCCGAGGGAACGACCCGCGCGCCGGCGGCTTCGTATTCCGCGTCGGAAAAGCCGCTTCCCGCGCCGGCTCCCGCCTCCACGATCACCTCGTGTCCGCGCGCGGCCAGCATATGCGCGCCGGCCGGCGTGAGCGCCACGCGAAATTCCCGGTTCATGATTTCCTTCGGCACACCGACGATCATGGCAAGCCCCCCTGCATTCTTTGCAAGGTAACTTACCCTTCCCGCGGGAAACTATGTGTCCGGTTATGGTTATCAGCCCGGCCAGCGGTAGGTCCAGAAGCGCTCCGTGCCCAGCCAGTCGGCGAATTCGCTTTCGGACATCCTTCCCCTTCCCGGCAGCGAACCGAACCGGAACTGGGAACGGTGCGCCTGGAGGGATGCGATCTTCTGCTCCAGATAAGGCCGGATGTCATTCACCACGTCCGGCTTGCCCAAAGCCTCCTCGCAGCCGCGGGCAAACGCCAGGCAATGCACCGCCGGCCGCTCCTCCTCCGGCAGCCTGCCGACGGCGCGGATGACGGCGGCGCCGCAGGCGTCGTGATCCGGGTGCACGGCATAGCCGGGATAAAAGGTGATCACCAGATCGGGGCGGACCTCCGCCAGCAACTCCCCGATCCGGTCGGCCAGGGCGTCCGGGTCTTCGAACTCGAGGGTTTTGTCATGATAGCCGAGAAGCCGCAGGTCCTGGATGCCGATGGCGCGGCACGACTCCTCCAGCTCCGCCTTGCGGACCTTCGGCAGCGTGACCCGGTTGGCGAAGGGAGGAAAGCCCATGTTCCGTCCCATTTCCCCAAGGGTCAGACAGGCGTAGGTCACCCGGGCGCCCTGCCTGATGTGCATGGCCAGGGTGCCCGACGCGCCGAACGCCTCGTCATCGGGATGGGGCAGCACCACGAGAATGTTTTTCACCAGCCGTCCCCCCTTTGGTCAAAAAGGACTCGGGCTCAGCTGCAGCGCGACCACCAGTTTTCCGTCCTGGTCGTGGCCCGCCATGATGAGCCGTTCCGTCTCTTCGTCCGCGTAATGCGTCAGACCCTCCGCGTACACCCAGCCGTTTTCCGTTTTCAGACCCACCCTGTACGGTCCCCGACCGGCCACCGAACCGCGGGAAAACCGGACCCGCGCGTTGGTGACAAAAACGGAAGCCTGATGCTTCGTCTGGTCGTAATGCGCCGTGTAGGCTCCGGTCGTCATTTCCAGGTGGAGATGCAGATCCCGATCCTTGAGACGGTCGATTCGGGCCTGCACGTCGCCGGGATCGATCGGCCGCACCGCGCCCCCTCCTTCTTCCCGATGGCCTTCGCCATGCTTTTTTCCACATGCCTTATTCAACAAGAAACTCCCGCGTTTTCCCCGCGAGATGGGAGAAACTGGGGAGTTTGCGACCCATGCCGGTATATCAGACCTTTTGGGCCACGCCTTTGTCGGCGGAGGACAATTCCGGATTTTGCCCTTCTTCCTTTTCCCGGCAGCTGGCGCACACGCCCTGGAAATCGAGCCGGTGATCCAGCACCCGGAAGCGGTATTCCTTTTCCAGCCGTTCCTCAAGGGGGAGAAGCCAGTCGTCCATGATCTCCGTCATCGAACCGCACTTGACGCAGATAAGGTGATGGTGGTGGTGCTTGTTGCTCTCCGTGCGAAGGTCGTAGCGGGCCACGCCGTCGCCGAAGTTGATTTTCTCCACCACGTGCATTTCGGTGAGGAGTTCCAGCGTGCGGTACACGGTGGCCAGCCCGATTTCCGGCGCCTTCTCCTTGACGAGCATGAAGACGTCTTCGGCGCTCAGGTGGTCTTCCTCGTTTTCCAGCAGCACGCGCACCGTTGCTTCCCGCTGCGGGGTCAGCTTGAAACCCTGGGATTGCAGCAATTGCTTGATTTTTTCAACGCGGGCTTCCATCTTCTTCCCCCTCCGGCCGCAAATCGGCTGGTTCCATTATAGGGGGACGTTCGGACGGAAGTCAAACGGCATTCCATTTTCCGCCATTTTCAGCCAATGGCCGCCCGCCATTACGCCAGCCAGACCAGCAGCCGCCCCAGGAGCAGCGGGGTGAGATACGCCTCCGTCATGGCCGCGCCGCACAAAGGCGCGAGCATGGCCAAAGCGGTAAGTCCGTGCGACCGGAACGGCGGCAACAGCCGCCCCCGCTTGCGCAGCAGCCGCTCGCCCGCCATCCATCCGGCAAAGCGGATGGACGAGACACTGGCGATCATGAGCGCCGGAACGGCCAGGGCGTTGTGCGGCGCCATGGCGGCGAAGGCGAGAAGCAGGCCTTCCCCGTCCATTTCCCGCACCATCAGCCCGGCGGCGAAGCCGATCATGACGCCTTTCAGGAAATCCAGCGCCAGCACGCCGGGCAGGCCGATGACGGAAAGCCCGAGAAGCCAGATGAGCCCCAGCCACCTGGCGTAAAAAAGAAAGCTGTCGCGAAAGGCCGCCGCGGCGTCGGCGCCCTCCGGCCGGATCAGGGTCCACCGGTAGGCGTCCAGCCAGGCCGCCAGTTCCAGCCGCTGTTCCAGCGAAAGCGCGTCGACCAGAAACACGCCGAACCCGGCGCCCGTCAGGATGAGCGCGCCCACGAAAACGTACAGGGGGGCGTGTTCCCTGCACGGCCGGCACCACGGACGATCGGACATTTCGCATTCCTCCCGCTGTGAGACAAGCCATTGGCCTCAAGCAGGTTATATGCGGGAGAACGAAAAAGGATGCCGGAAAATTGTGCGCCTTTGCGCGCGGATCCGTCAGGCCACCGGCCGGCCGTACGTGCCGCCTCCGCCCGGGGCAATGGCCAGCCGGCCCTCCCGGGCGCGGAGAATAAGCTCCGCCAGATCTTCCCCGGCGATTTCCCGCAGGCGTTCCGGCGGGAGCCGGTGCAGGATGTCCATTTCCGTCGCCTGCACAAGGAGCTTTTCACGCGTTTTCGGGCCCACGCCGGGCAAAAACCGGAGCGGCACCTGGCGCCGGTAAGGAGGACGGTGCGGCGGATGGCGCGGCCGGTCCCGGTCGGCGAGCATCTCCGCCCGCTCCGCCACGCCCCGCACCAGCCGGCGGCCGCCGCAAAGCGGGCAGACGGCCGCCGACCGGGCCGACTCCGGCAGGTTCCGCCGGCAGTCGGCGCAAAACGTCGTGTGGTACTTGCCCAGCTCCGGATGCAGCCCGTAGTTCGCCGCGATGCGGCGGCCGTCTTCCCCGCGCAGGGCTTTGACCCATTCCGCGAAGGTCGGTTCGGCCACAAGCAGCTCGTTGCATTCGCGGCCGATGGTGCCGGGAGAGTGGGCGTCCGAATTGGTCAGGAACGGATAGCGGTCCAGCTGGGACAGGCGGCCGGCCATGTCGGTGTCCGCGCTCAGGCCGAGTTCCACCGCGGCCACCGCCTCGGGATCGAGGCGCTCCTCCAGCCGGTCCGCCGAGCAGCCCAACAGTCCCCGGTGGGGCGTAAACACGTGCGCGGGAACAAGCACCCCGCCGCGCGCCGCCAGTTCCCGCTGCAGCTCGCGCGCCGCGGCCCGGACCCGCGGCGTGCTGAGGCGCACGTTGGCCACGCGCCCGCGCAGCCACTCCGTCCAATCGCGCATGGCCTCCAAGGTGGGCAAATAGCCGAGCAGGTGGAACGGCCCCCCGCCCGGCTCCAACACTTCCATTTCGCAGCCGAGCAGCAGCACCGTCTTGCGGAAACGGATGCCCCCGCCCGGAAGTTCCTCCATTTCCCCGCTTTCCAGGCGCCTCAAGATGTCCGCCTGCACCGCGGGCGAATGGGAGTCGATGACGCCCACAAGTCCGATGCCCTTCCGCTCCTCCGCCTCGCGGGCGATGCCGTGGAACGTCAGCGAGGCGGCGGCGCTGATTTTCACCGGTTCGCCGCCGTCGGTGCGGCCGACATGAACGTGCAGATCGGCAAAGACCGACTGGAGGGCGGGCCGGTGCGAGGATGCCTTCACGGCGTCAGCGCTCCCGTTTGCCGGTACAGTTTCCAGGCATACAGGGCGAGCATCGTCTTGGCGTCGCAGATGCGTCCGTCGCGGAGCGCCCGCTCCGCTTCCTCCGGCGTCAACAGCTCGACGGACAGAAACTCGTCCTCGTCCGGGCGCTGTTCGGCGGGCGTCACGTCGTCGGTGAAATACAGGTGGAGCACCTCGTCCGCAAATCCGGGGGAAGTGGAAAAGGAAAGCAGATGGCGCACGCTTCCCGCGCGGAAGCCCGTTTCTTCCTCCAGTTCCCGCAGCGCGGCCTTCTCCGGCGCCTCGCCGGGGTCGAGCTTGCCCGCGGGGATTTCCAGCTGAACCCGTTCGAGGGGTTTGCGGTACTGCTCGACGGCGATCATCCGACCTTCGTGCAGGGCCAGCACGCCCACCGCGCCGGGATGCCGGACGATTTCCCGGGTCGCCGTCCGGCCGTCCGGAAGCCGCACCGTGCTCACTTCCAGCGAAATCATCTTTCCGGAAAAGACCGGCCGCGTGCTCAAAGTCGCTTCCGCAAAGGGATGGTTCGGGGTTTTGTCCTGGTTCATGGTCCTGTCTCCTTCCGATTCGGCCCCGCCCGATGCCGGGCCCGGACCGGCCAACGCCGTCGGGGCGCGGGGCTCCCATGGGTCCAAACGGCACGGCCGCTGGGTTTCTGTCATCGCATCCGAGGGGGTACGGGCATCTGCGGTGCGCCCAGCCGGACGATGGTGCTTTCGGACGCGGTGGGCAGCGGGCTTCCGCCCTTGGGTTCCAGCGTGAGTGCCACCGCTTCCCGGTCTTCCGTCCAGATCCGGCGCACGTACAGATGTCCCTGGTTTTCGTGGAACTTCAGCAGACCGAGATTGAGCCACTGTTCCCGGATGACCATCCAGGCCTGCACGTCGCGGTCGTTGGAAGGAACCACCCCTTCCAGCATCACGAACAGTTCGCCGGTCCGGTCGTTCAGCCAGATCGCTCCGCCCGCCACCGGCGGCATCTCCATGTCGCCCCGGACAAACGCCCGCACCAGCGGATACTGCACCGTATCCGGCCGGGAAATGACGTCCGCCGCCATCGGCTCGTGAACCTGGACATATTGCTCCGCCTTGGCGGTGACGGGATCCGCCGGAGGTTCCCCCTGCGGAAACGCCGCGCGGAACAAGCCCGCAAGGAGCGCCAGCGCCAGCGCGCCTCCCGCCGCCGCCAGCCGGCGGGGCCGCGACGTCCCGCGCACTGCCCGCTCCAGGCTGCGGCGCCAGCTGTAGGCGTGGACCGCGAAGCGCAGCTTCCGGCGCCGCCAGATCCGCCGCAAAGTCCCCGCGAGGGAGCGGACCGCCGCCGGGAAAGCCGGTTCGTTTTTCCGGCGGACGCCCTCCGGTTCGCCTGTGCCGGACGCCGATACCGTCAGGGTCCACGATTCCCGCGCATTCCGGAGAAGGTCCGCCCAGCGCCGGCACGTCGCCGCGCATGCGGGGCAGACCGCGCGATGGCGTTCCAGGCGCAGGGCCTGGTCGCGCGGAAGGCGTCCGGTCAGGTAATCGACCCACCATTCCTCGGGCACCGCGCACCCGATGTCATGCGCGTCATGTACGTCATGCACGGCTGTCGCCCCCTTCCGCTTCCGCCCAGCCCATGAGGGTCAGCGTGCGGCGAAGATGGCCGAGACCGTACCGGACCCGCGATTTGACCGTGCCGAGCGGCACCCGCCACGCTTCGGCCAGTTCCCGCTGGCTTCTGCCGAAGTAATACGCTTCCGCCAGCGCCTGCCGCTGCGCCTCGGGAACCTTGAGCAGCGCAAGGCGCACGGCTTCGTTTTGCAGCTTGGCCAGCACCCGGCTTTCCGGACCCGCGTCCGCCGCCGGCGCCGCCCAGGCGTCCGCCTCCAGCTGTTCCCGTTCCGCGGCGAGCAGCAGCCGCTTCTTGCGACGCAGCCGGTCCATGGCGCGGCTTTTGGCCAGCACGGCCAGCCAGGCCTCCACCGAACCGCGGGAAGGATCGTACCGTTCGGGGTGGCTGATCACCTGCAAAAATACATCATGGCAGACGTCTTCCGCATCCATCGGGTCGCCCAGAATCTGCAGGGCGATCGCCCGGACCATCGGCGCCGCCATCCCGTACAGCCGGTCGAACGCGGACGCGGAACCTTCGCGGATTTCCTCGAGCAGTTTTCCCAACGGGCCGGTATCCGGTCCCGGCGGGCGCTGCGGATGCCGCATGGATGCCCCCCTCCGGTCGTTGTCGAATGTATGCGGACGCCGCCCGGCGCCGCTGGATGTCACTTGCATTCCCCATCTATATTAATAAAATTTCGCACCGGTGAAAACCAATCCGGCCGGCGCGGCGTCTCCGGTCCCGGCGCGCGGCGGTGCGGAAAGAAAAAATATTTTTGACCGTCCGATAAATCCGCATACGATTCCCGTGCGTAAAGAATTTGGAAAAACAAGTTCAGAGCTACACGGGAGGGTCAAAAAAAATGTCGTCTTCCATTCGACGCAAACTTTCATTCCGCATCATGCTGGCCGTCCTGGCGGGCCTGATCGGCTTTGCCGCGCCGGCCGCGGCCGCGAACGTGGACTTGTACACCGCGTACGCGCACCTGGTGGCTTCGCCGGGCCAGTCGATCACCTACACCATCGACGTCATCAACAACACCGACCAAATCCAGACCGTCCCCCTCGAGTTCGACAACGGCGGACACGAAGGATGGGAAGCGGAATTGACCGTCGGCGGCAATCCGGTCAAGCAGCTCTCCATTCGTCCCGATTCCGAGCGGTCGGTCACCCTGACCCTGAAAGTGCCGCTGCAGGTGGACAAGGGCGATTACAACTTCCGCATTGACGCCGGCCAGCACGGTTCGCTGCCGATCAAGGTGACCGTGTCCGAACAGGGCACCTACCGGTCCGAGCTGACCAGCGACCAGCCGAACCTGCAGGGACACGCCGATTCCGATTTCACCTACAGCCTGAAATTGAACAACCGCACGGCGGAAAAGCAAACCTACGCCCTGAGCGCGGATGTGCCCCAGGGCTGGGACGCGCGCTTCCAATCGGGCGGCAACAACATCACCTCCATCGAGGTGGAACCGAACGCCACGCAAACGATCACCCTGCGCGTTTCTCCGGCGGAAAAAGCCGCGGCCGATACCTATCAGATTCCGGTCCGCGCGTCCAACAACACCACTTCCGCCGAGCTGACCCTGGAAGCCGTCATCACCGGCACGTACGACATTCAGCTCACCACGCCGGATGAGCGCCTGAGCACGAGCATTACGGCGGGCGGCACGCGCAGCCTGGAACTGCTCGTGAAAAACAACGGTTCCGTCGACCTGACGGACATCAACCTGACCAGCACCGCGCCGGCCAATTGGGAAGTGACCTTCGAGCCGAAAACGATCAACGTCATCAAGCCGGGCCAATCCGTGCCCGTGACGGCCACGATCAAATCGGCCAAGGAAGCGCTGGCCGGGGACTACGTGCTCGCCATGACCGCGTCGGCTTCCGAAAAATCGACGGACGCCGTCTTCCGCGTCACGGTCAAGACGTCCGTGCTGTGGGGCTGGGTCGGCGTGCTGATCGTGCTGGCGGTGCTCGCGGGCATGTATTGGGTGATCCGCAAATACGGGAGGCGATAACCGGTGGCGGGCCAGCCGGTCATTGAACTGAAACAGCTGACGAAAAAATACGGCGATTTCACCGCGGTGAACCAGCTGACGCTGGACATCTACCAGGGGGAAATCTTCGGCCTGCTCGGTCCCAACGGCGCCGGCAAAACCACCACCATCCTGATGATGCTGGGCCTGACGGAACCGACGTCGGGCCAGGCCCTGGTCTGCGGCATCAACGCCACCCGGAATCCGATCCAGGTGAAAAGCCGTGTCGGTTACCTGCCGGACGACGTCGGGTTCTACGACGACCGGACCGCGTTGGACAATCTGGTCTACACTGCGCGCCTCAACCGGATTCCGCTCCGGGAAGCGAAGGAGCGGGCCATGTCCCTGCTGGAGCGGGTCGGCCTCGCCGAAGCGGCGGAGAAAAACGTCGGGGAATTTTCCCGCGGCATGCGGCAGCGCCTCGGCCTTGCCGACGTGCTCATCAAGCGTCCGGAAGTGATCATTCTGGACGAGCCGACGCTGGGCATCGACCCGGAAGGCGTGCGTGAACTGCTCGCGCTCATCCGCGAACTGAGCCGCAACGAAGGCATCACGGTGCTGCTTTCGTCCCACCATCTGCACCAGGTGCAGCAAATCTGCGACCGCGTCGGCCTGTTCGTGAAAGGCCGGCTCCTCGCCTGCGGCGACATGGGCGATCTGTCGCGGCAGCTGTTCGGCGGCGCGACGCACACCGTGGAACTGGATCTCGGGGAGTGGAGCGATGAGCTGGAACAGCGCATCAAGTCGCTGGACCACGTGGTCTCGGTGGAGCGCGTCGAAGCCGACGCCCTCGAAGGTTCGTCCCATGTGACGGCGCGCGTCATCTGTTCCGACGACCTGGCGCCGCAGCTGGCGCGGATGGCGCTGGAAATGGGCGTTGAACTGCACGGTCTGCGTCCGACGAAGTACGGTCTGGACGACATCTACCACCGCTACTTCGAAGGAGGCGAAGCTTCATGAGCGAAAGCGGCATGGCTAAATTTCGCGGGCTCTTTGGCAGAAGGGCCGCGGAAGAAACTGCGCCGGAAGCCGGTTCCGGCCGGGTCACGCCCCCGTTCTGGGTCATGGTGCAAAAGGAATTCGGCGACCACATCAACAGCTGGCGTTTCATCATCCTGCTCGCCATCGTGACGGTCGCCTGCATCGGCTCGGTCTACGCCGCGATCACCGCGCTGAGCGAGGGCTTTTCCGGCAGTTCCGAAGAAACGCCCGAGTTTCTTTTCCTGCACATGTTCACGGTTTCCAACGGCACGATGCCGAACTTTCTGACGTTCATCTCGTTCCTGGCGCCCCTCATCGGGATCGCCATCGGCTTTGACGCCGTCAATTCGGAGCGCACCAAGGGCACGCTGAGCCGCGTTATTTCGCAGCCGGTGTACCGGGACGATTTCCTGAACGCCAAATTCGTGGCCGGCCTGCAGCTCATCGCCGTCGTCGTCTTCGCCCTCGGTTTCCTGGTGATGGGTCTCGGCCTGTACATGATCGGCTATCCGCCGACGCCGGAAGAGTTCTGGCGCGTGGTCGCGACGCTGGTCGTCACCGTGATCTACGTCGGGCTGTGGCTGAACCTGTCGCTGTTCTTCTCCATCCGCTTCAAGCAGGCGGCGACTTCGGCGCTGGCGGGCATCGCGCTGTGGATTTTCTTCCTGGTGTTCTACGGGCTGATCGTCAACCTGATCGGCCAGGCGACCGCCCCGTCCAATCCCAATGACGCGGCGGCGGTGATGGCGCAGCAGAATTTCCTGATGTTCCTGTCAAGGCTGTCGCCCGCCTTCCTGTTCCAGGAAGCGGCGTCCACGCTGATGCTGCCGAACACGCGCACGCTCAACCCCTTCATCACCTTGGAACAAGGGTATCTGGCCATCGACGCGCCGCTGTCCTTCGGGCAGAGCCTGCTGCTCATCTGGCCGCACATCGTTGCGCTCATCGCGGAGACGATCATCATCTTTGCCGCTTCCTTCGTGCTGTTCATGCGGCAGGAAATCCGTTCGCGGCAGTGATGCGCGGCGGCGTCGCGCGGCTTCATGCCGGCGTTGCGCCGGACGACATCCGCAAACCGAAAGCGCCCGGAACCCCCGATCGGGGGCCGGGCGCTATTGTTTTTCGTGACGGGACGGAGTCAGCGTTTCGCCGCTTCCGCCACGAGGGCGAGCACGAGTTCGGCGGTTTTGACCAGATTGTCCGCGTGGATTTGCTCCCGCGTGGTGTGAATGTGCTCGTACCCGATGGCCAGGTTGACGGTGGGCACGCCCTTGCCGTTGAAAATGTTGGCGTCGCTGCCGCCGCCCGAAGGCAGCGTGCGCGGCGTCAGGCCGACAGCTTCAATGGCCGTGCGGGCCAGGCGCACCACTTCGTCGTCGTCCGAGAACGAGAAAGCGGGGTAAAGAATTTCGCTGTGAAACTCCGCCTGCGCCCCGGCTTCGCGGGCCGCCGTCTCCACCGCCTCGCGCATCGCCGCCACCTGGCGGTCCAGCTTGGCCTGGTTGCGGCTGCGGGCTTCCGCTTCCAGCTTCACGTAATCGCACACGATGTTGGTCGGTCCGCCGCCTTCGAAGCGGCCGATGTTGGCCGTCGTTTCCCCGTCGATCCGGCCGAGGGGCATGCGGGCCACCGCCTTCGCCGCCACCTGGATGGCGCTCACGCCGTCTTCCGGGTTGACGCCGGCGTGGGCGGATTTGCCGCGCACGACAATGCTGATTTTGGCCTGCGTCGGCGCCGCCGTGACGATTTCGCCCACCGGGCCGTTGGAGTCCAGGGCGAAACCGTATTTGGCCTTGAGGCGCGCCGGATCCATGGCGCGGGCGCCGACCAGCCCCGCTTCTTCGCCGACGGTGATGACAAGCTGCACCGGTCCGTGCGGGCGGCCTTCTTCCAGGATGACGTGCAGCGCTTCCAGCAGCGCCGCCAGACCGGCCTTGTCGTCGCTGCCGAGGATCGTCGTTCCGTCGCTGCGGATATAGCCGTCGTCGTCCAGGCGGGGGCTGATGCCCCGGCCCGGCGTCACCGTGTCCATGTGGCAGGTGAACAGCAGCGCAGGCGCCGATTCCATGCCGGGGGAAGCCGGCAGCCAGACGAACAGGTTCCCCGCCCCATGGCCGGTCCGCTCTGCCGCGTCGTCCTCGACGGCTTCCAGACCGTAGGACGCGAACTTTTCCTTCAGCAAATCGCAAATCTCCCGCTCATGCTTCGTTTCGCTGTCCACCCGGACCAATTCGAAAAAGCGGGAGATCAGTCTTTCGCGGTCGATCACAAGCCCTTCCTCCCCGTTTCCATTGACGCGCGGCCTTTCCACTCTATTCCTGTTGGGATAAAATAGGTGAAAGAAAGAGAGGATGGTGCGCGTTGAATCCGAAGGTTCTCCGCTGGGTCGCCATCGTGGCGCTGCTGGCGATGCTGGTCACCACGGTGCTGGCGACGCTGGGGACGGCGGTTCAGTGGTAGTTTCCGGCCGGTTCATAGCCGAATACGCCGCAGAAATGCGGCACAAACCGCCGCCCGATTTCCGCCGTGTCCGGCGCCAGGCCCGTTTCGTTCTCCAGCGAGGTGACGCCGTACTCGGCGATGCCGCACGGCACGATGCCGGCAAAGCCTTCTTCCAGCACGCGGCTCCGGATATTGAAGGCGAAGCCGTGGCTGGTGATGAAACCGCGTCTTGTGCGCGCCTTGTTGAATTTCACGCCGATGGCGGCGATTTTGGCATCGCCGACCCAGACGCCGGTGTAGCCGGGCTTGCGGCTGCCCGTCAGGCCGAATTCGGCCAGAAGGCCGATGATCGCTTCCTCCAGCTTTCGCAAATATGCGTGCAGGTCGAGCCCTTCCGCGTCCAGGTACAGCAGCGGATACCCCACCAGCTGCCCGGGACCGTGGTACGTGATGTCCCCGCCGCGGTCGATTTCGAATACGGCGATGCCGCGCCGGCTGAGTTCCTCCCGCGGCAGCAGCAGATGCTCGGGATGGCGGTCCGAACCGATCGTGTAGGTCGGCGGATGCTCGAGCAAAAGCAGCGTGTCCGGCCGTTCCCCGCGGTCGATTTCCTTCACCATTCGCTTCTGCAGTTCCCACGCTTCGCCGTACTCGATCCAGGGCAACCGGCAGACTTCCAGCTTCCGCATCCGCTTCCCCCCTTCCGCCGACGCCCCTCAGCCTCAGTAAGCCTCAGTACAATTTCGTGTCGATATTGTAGCTCTCCAGGTTTTCCTTTACCCGCTGATGGAACCGGCCGCAGATGACGCCGTCGAGGATGCGGTGGTCGAAGGAAAGGCACAGGTTCACCATCGAGCGGATGGCGATCATGTCGTTGACGACCACCGGCCGCTTCACAATGGCTTCCATCGTCAGGATGGCCGCCTGCGGGTAGTTGATGATGGGCACTGACAAAATGGAGCCGAAGGTGCCGGTGTTGTTCACCGTGAACGTGCCGCCCTGCATGTCCTGCAGCGTCAGCTTGCCTTCCCGCGTCTTGCGGGCCAGCTCGTGGATCTCGTGGGCAAGGCCGACGATGGTTTTCTGGTCGGCGTTGCGGATGACCGGCGTCAGCACGGAATCCTCCGTGCCCACCGCCAGGGAAATGTTGATGTCGCGCTTGACGATGATCCGGTCGTCGGCCCATACGGAGTTCATGATCGGGTAATCCCGGATTGCGCTGACGACCGCCTTGATGAGAAACGGCAAATAGGTGAGATTGACGCCTTCCTGCTTGCGGAACTCGTCCTTCCAGCGGTTGCGCAGGGCCACCAGGTTGGTCACGTCCACCTCGATGGACGTCCAGGCGTGGGGAATTTCGCTGACGCTTTGGCGCATGTTTTTCGCGATGGTCTTGCGGATGGGCGTCACGTCGATATAGTATTCCCGGCCCGGAACGAGCGGTTCTTCCACCTCGACGGCCGGCACGCGTCCGGAAGCAGCCGTGTCCGCGGCGGTCGAAGACGGCGCGGCAACCGCCGGTCCGGACGCCGTGGCAGCAACGGAAGCGCGGTCGGAGGGCACGGCCGCCGGACGCGGCGGCAGACCGATCCCGTCCGCGGCGCCGCCCCGGGCGATATGATCCAGTACGTCCTTGCGCGTAATCCGGCCGCCCATCCCGGTCCCCGCGACGGCGGACAGGTCCACGCCGTGCTCGTCCGCCAGCTTCCGCACGGCGGGCGAATAGCGGTGCCGCATGGGCGCGGCAAGATCGTAGGCCGGCGCGGACAGCGCTCTGCCGCGGCCGGCGCCGGCCGGGACCGGCGATGCTTGTCCTTCGGCGGCCGGCGGCTCGTCCGCCGCCCCTTCGCCTTCCGTTTCGATCAGGCAGATCGGCGTTCCCACTTCCACCGTCTCGCCGGCGCCGACCAGAATCTTGGCCATGACGCCGGCCACCGTGGAAGGAATTTCGGCGTTCACCTTGTCGGTGATGATTTCGCAGATCGGTTCGTACATCTCCACGCGCTGGCCGGGTTCCTTCAGCCACCGTTCCATTGTTGCCGACACAAGGGATTCGGCCAGCTGCGGCATGCGGATTTCCGTCAATTGCTTCGCCATCGGTCCTTGCTCCTTCCCGGAGGCGTTGCCTTTGAGGCCCGGCTTCAGTACCGCGCCAGTTCCAGCATCGCCGCTTTGACTTTCTCCTTGTTCAGCAGAAAGCGTTTCTCCGCCGGCGGGTTGATGGCCATCGCCGGCACGTCCGGCCCGCACAGCCGGCGGATCGGCGCGTCCAGGTCGTACAGCAGCTCTTCGGCGATGATCGCCGCCACTTCCGCGCCGACGCCGCCCGTCTTGTTGTCCTCGTGGATGATGAGCACCTTTCCGGTGCGGGCGGCGGCTTCCAGGATCGCTTCCCGGTCGAGGGGCTGCAGCGTGCGCAGGTCGAGGATATGCGCTTCGATCCCCTCTTCGCGGGAAAGCTCTTCCGCCGCCTGCAGGGCGAAATGCAGGGGCATGCTGTATCCGATGACGGTGATGTCCGATCCCTCTCGCATCACGTTGGCCTTGCCGATGGGCACGGTGTAGTCGCCGTCCGGCACTTCGCCGGAAATGAGCCGGTAGCATTTTTTGTGTTCAAAATACAGCACCGGATCGGGATCGCGCACCGCCGCCTTGAGCAGCCCCTTGGCGTCGTAGCTGGTGGCGGGAGCGACGATTTTCAGGCCCGGCGTGCCGAAGAACACCGATTCCACGCATTGCGAGTGATAGGGGCCGCCGAACACGCCGCCGCCGATGGGGGCGCGGATGACGACGGGGCAATCCCAGTCGTTGTTGGAACGGTAGCGGATTTTGGCCGCTTCGCTGATGATCTGGTTCGTTGCCGGAAAAATGAAATCGGCGTACTGCATTTCGGCGATGGGCCGGAGTCCCGCCATCGCCGCGCCGATCGCCACGCCGGCGATGGCCGACTCCGACAGCGGAGTGTCCAGTACCCGGAATTCGCCGAACAGGCGCTGCAGCTCCTTCGTCGTGCCGAAGACGCCGCCCTTCACGCCGACGTCCTCGCCGAGCACGAAGACGCGCTCGTCGCGCTCCATTTCCTCTTTCATGGCCAGGCGGATCGCCTCGATGTATTCCAGGACCGGCATCAGGCTCCCTCCCCGTCTTCCGCGTAGACGTAGCGGAGCGAATCCTCCGGCGACTGGAACGGCGCGCGTTCTGCGTACGCCGTGGCTTCGTCGACAATGGCCCGGATGCGCGCGTCCAGCTCCCGGTCCTGCTCATGCGACCAAAGCCCGCAGTCGATCAGATAATCCCGGAACTTCGGAATGCCGTCCCGTTTCCATCCCCGCTCGACCTCTTCCTTCGTCCGGTACGCGAGGTCGTTGTCGGAGGTGGAGTGCGCCGCCACCCGGTACGTCATCACCTCGATGAGCGTCGGCCCTTCTCCCGCGATGGCCCGCTCCCGCGCTTCCCGGACGAGGCGGTACACTTCCAGCGGGTCGTCGCCTTCCACCCGGTAGCCGGGAAACCCGTAACCGGGCGCCCGCTCGCAGATCGGGGCGGCCGCCTGCTTGCGGTACGGCACGGAAATGGCGAACTGGTTGTTTTCGCAGAAAAAAATGACGGGCAATCGGAGCACCCCGGCAAAATTGAGCCCTTCGTGAAAATCGCCCTGGTTGCTCGACCCGTCGCCAAAGGACACAAAAGCCACGGAGGGTTCCCCGCGCATTTTGGCAGCCAGCGCGAATCCGACCGCGTGGGGGATTTGCGTCGCCACCGGGCTGGACCCCGTCACGATGCGCAGCCGCTTGCACCCGAAATGGCCGGGCATCTGCCGGCCTCCGCTGTTCGGATCTTCTTCCCTGGCAAACAGGGACAACATCAGCTCCCGCATCGTCATGCCCACGGAAAGCACGAAGGCGTAGTCCCTGTAGTACGGCAAAAACCAGTCGCGTTCGCGGTCCAGCGCGAACGCCGCCGCGACCTGCGCCGGCTCCTGCAGAAGGCCGGAAATGTGGAAATTGATCTTGCCGGCCCGCTGCAGCAGAAGCGCCCGTTCGTCGTAGCGGCGGGCAAGCAGCATGTTTTCATACATTGCGAGAACCTGTTCGTCGCTCAGACCGAGCTCGCGGTGTCTGAGCGTCCGCCGGACGACGCCCGATTGCCTCATGGCCGGTCCCCTCCTGGTACGGAGATTTTATAACCAGGTCTTAATACTTGGTGTAAATCCATTATACTCTTCGCATGCCCAAATGAAAACAATCCGGTGAAAAAAAATGGGACAAAAAAACCGGCGGACGGCGGGACCGCGCGGGAAGCCGCCATCGCGGTCATTTCGCCTTCCTCCGGGTTTCCACGGCCTGCATCGCTTCCTGCATCGCCTCCGACAGGGTCGGATGGGGATGGATCGTATACGCCAGCTCCCACGGGACGGCGTCCACGACGCGGGCCAGGGAAGCTTCGGCGATGAGCTCCGTCACGTGGGGGCCCACCATGTGGACGCCAAGCCAGTCCTCCGTCGCCCGGTCGGCCACCACCTTGACAAATCCGTCCGTTTCCCCGTCTACCTGCGCCTTGCCGAACGCGGAGACCGGCATGCGCACCGTCATGACGTCAAAGCCGGCCTCGCGGGCGGCATCCTCGGTCCAGCCGATGGCCGCCGCTTCCGGCCGCGAGTAAATGCAGCGGGGCACGTCGCGGTCCGCCGCGCGCCGCGGCTGCCGGCCGCACAGGTGATCGACGGCCACCGCCGCCTCATGCATGGCGGCATGGGCCAGCTGCACGCCGCCGATGACGTCGCCGACGGCATAGATGTGCGGCTCGTCCGTCTGCAGCGTGGCCGGGTTGACGACGATGAAGCCGCGCTCCGTGCGGATGTCCGTGTTTTCCAGCCCGAGATCTTCCACGTTCCCCCTCCGGCCGACGGAAACCAGCATCCGCTCCCCCTTGAGGCGCCGCTTGCGCCCGTCCGCTTCCACTTCCATGGACACTTCCCCGTTTTTCACCCGACACGTTTCCACAAGCAGCCGCGCCCCCGTGATCACTTCCGCGCCGCGCCGTTCGAGGGCCTTCTTCAGCTCCGCGGAAATGTCCCGGTCTTCGCCGGGCAGGATCCGGTCCGCCGTCTCCACCACGGTCACCCGGACGCCGAAATCCGTGAGCATGGACGCCCATTCCACGCCGGTGACCCCGCCGCCCACGATGAGCACGGAGGACGGCAGCGACGGCCAATTCAAAGCTTCCTCGCCCGTAACGACCCGGTCGCCGTCGTAGGGCAGCCCATCCAGCCGGACCGGCCGGGAGCCGGTGGCGATGATCAGATGCCGCGGCACGACGGTTTCCTGTTCGCCGCCCGCCAGCTGCACCGCCACCGATCCGCTGCGCGGCGAGAAAATCGACGGGCCGATGATCCGTCCCGTGCCGTGCACGATCTGCACGCCGCTGCCTTCCACAAGGGAGCGGAGCGACCCGTGCAGGCGTTCCACGACGGCAACTTTGCGCGCCATCACCGCGGACCAGTCCACCACCGCCTCCCCGCCGCCCAGGCGAATCCCGAAGGCTTCCGCGCCGCGGACGGCGGCGTATATCTCGGCGCTGCGCAGCAGCGCCTTGCTGGGCACGCAGCCGCGATGCAGGCATGTTCCCCCCAGCTTGTCCCGCTCAATCAGGATGACGCTTTTGCCGGCGCGGGCGGCCAGCACGGCCGCCGTATAGCCTCCCGGTCCGCCGCCCAGCACGGCAACATCGGCTTCCATCGGCATGAACGGTTCCCTCCGCTTCTTCCGCCAGAACAAAAAGTTTGCCGCGAAAATCGGATTTTCCCTTCCTATCAACGGAATCTATTTTACCTTTTTTTTCGCGGGGAACCAAATAGCCCTGGACCGAATGGACAGAAGACGCAGAAAACGTTATCATGGTACCGAGGGGAGCGTGGCATTGTGAGGAATGCGGTTGCGCGCCTGGCCGCCCTGCTGCTGCTCGCGATTCCCGGTGCGGCAGCAGCCTACGGCTTCAACGAAATGAGGGAAGCCTTTCTCGAATACTTCGCCTCGCTGGACGATCTCAACGTGGCCGACCCGGATTTCCCGTGGGGGAAGTTCATCGTCGGAGCCGTACTTTTCCTAGCGGGCGTCGGTTTCATCGGCGGCTGGATTTTTTATCGCGATCGCAAGCGCAATTACGTCGCCTCCCGCTTTCGCGCCAACCGGACCCCGCCGCCGTCCGGCGAAGACGGGGAGACCCCGTAGGATCCGCCCCGCCGCAGCTCCGCCGTGGCCCGGCTCCGGGTTCGGCGGCTTCGGCTCCGGGTTCGGCGGCTTCCGTCCCGGCCCCGGTCAAAACACGAAATCCTCGTCCCGAAGCGGCTCGACGCGTATGGCGCGAATGTAGCCGTTTCCTTTTTTCGAGAAGAAGTCGTGCTGTTTCGTATGGGTGCTGATGCCGCTCAGCACCACGGGATTCACCGGCTCCTCGGCGAACGCCGGTTCCAGGCCGAGGTTCATGAACGCCTTGTTGGCATTGTACCGCACGAACCGCATCACCTCGTCGACGAGGCCGACGGACGCGTACAGCTCGGCGGTGTACGCTTCCTCTAGGCGGTGCAGGCGCTCCAGCAGCCCGCGCAGCTCTTCCTCCGCGGCCCGGCGCTCGCCCTCCGGCATCTCCCGCGCGATTTCCTGCGCCAGCAGGCCCACGTACAGCCCGTGGATGCTTTCGTCCCGCAGGATGAGGTCGATGATCTCCCCGCAGCTGGTCATTTTCCCCTGCCCCGCCAGATAGAGCGGATAGAAAAAGCCGCTGTAGAAAAGATAGCTTTCCAGCAGCACCGACGCCCCCATGGCGAGATACAGGTCCCGCGGCGTCCGGATGCCTTCGTAGCGTTCGGCGATGATCGCCGCCTTTTCCTGCAGGATCGGGTGTTTCTCCACCCAGCGGAACAGCCGGTCGATTTCCTCGCCGGGAACGAGGGTGGTGAAGATGCTGCTGTACGACTTGGCGTGGATCTGCTCCATCATGCCCATGAACCCGAGCACCGCCTTGCGCTGCAGGCCTTCCACCCGCTCCAGGATCTTCGGCATACCGACGCCGCCCTGCAGCGTGTCGAGCAGCGTCAGGCCCGCCAGCACCTTCACGTAGGTTTCCTGCTCCGGCGCATCCAGCGTGATCCAGCACATCTTGTCGTCGGACAGCGGAATCTCCTCGTCGGTCCAGAACTGCATGATGTTCTGGGTCCAGAACATGGAGGTGTAATCGTCGTCCGGCCGGTTCCAGTTTACCGCCTTGAGCGGTGCGGAGGCGCCCGTCGTTTCCATCCCTTCATTCTCCTTTCCGATGTGAGCATGATTCCGTTCAAACGGCGCAACTCACGCACTCTTCCACCGACAGCCGGTTCGTGCGCGTGTAATAGAGCGACTTGAGCCCGATGGCGGCGGCGTACAGGTAATAGCGCGCCAGCTGGCGGGTGGTGATGTCGCTGTTGACATGCAGCACCGTGGAGACGCCCTGGTCCACGTGGGCGGCGATCTCCGCAACGAGGTCCAGCACTTTGAACTGGTCCATGTGGTAGGCGGATTTGTAGAAGAACAAGTTGTCCCTGTCCAGGTAGGGCATCGGATAGTACGTGGTCATGTTGGCGTAGGTGCGCGTCTCGATGGGCGCCACCGCCGGCATGACGCTGGAAGTGGCGTTCTGGACATACGAAATGCTTTGCGTCGGCGCGATGGCCAGCCGGTAGGCGTGGTACAGCCCGTGGCGCATCACGTTCTCCTTAAGGCGCCGCCAGTCTTCCGGACCGGGCAGGGACATGCCGGCGAAAAGCCGCCGCACCTTGTCCGACGAAGGCCGGAAATCCGTCTCCAGATAGCGGTCGAAATAGGTTCCCTTTGCATACTCGGACCGCTCGAAGTCGCGGAAGACGACGCCGCGTTCCCGCGCGATTTCCATGCTTTTCTCCAGGGAGTGGAAGTTGACGGCCATGAAAAAGGCGCGCGCGAACTCCCGGGCTTCCTCGCTCTCGTAGGCAATGCGGTTTTTCGCCAGAAACCCGTGCAGGTTCATCGCGCCAAGGCCCACCGAATGCAGCTCCGCGTTCGCCTTCGCCACCCCCGGCGCGTTGGCAATGCGGCTCATGTCGCTCACCGCCGTCAGCGCCAGCATCCCTTCGTGCACCGACTCCCGCAGCTTGCCCGTTTCCATCACATTGGCCATGTTCAGGGACGCCAGATTGCAGCAGATGTCACGGCGGATGACGTCGGGCTGGCCGTAGTCGCCGATCTCGGACACCTCCTGCAGCTGGAAAATTTCCGTGCACAGGTTGGACATCTTGATCGTGCCGATGGCCTTCAGCGCGTGGGCGCGGTTGGCGTTGGAAATGTTGACGATGTACGGATAGCCGGATTCCAGCTGGATCGTGGCGATTTTCACCAGCATGTCGCGGGCGGCCATGACCGCCTTCTTTTTCACCCGGTCGTCGGCGAGCAGCCGCTCGTACATTTCGTCCATGTCCATGTCGTCCAGATGCGTGCCGTACGCCTGGTAAACGGAATACGGCGCGAACACGTACAACGGCTGGTTGTCCCGCGCCAGCTGATAGAACTTGTCCGGCACGATGAGGCCGATGGCCAGCGTCTTGAGTCGGGATTTTTCGTCGGCGTTGATTTTTTTCGTATCGAGAAACTCCACCACGTCCCAGCCGAAAATGTGGTAGTACGCCGCCCCCGCGCCCTTGCGCTGCCCCATCTGGTCCGCGTAGGAGAAGGCGTCCTCCAGGAGCTTGAGCACCGGCACGACGCCCTTGGCCGCGCCCTCCACCCCGCGGATCGGCTCGCCGCGGCCGCGCAGCCGGGAAACGTTGACGGCCACGCCTCCGCCGATCTTGGACAGCTGCATGCACGTGCCCAGCACGTAATTGATGGAGTTCAGGGTATCGTCCATCTGCAAAAGGAAGCAGGACACCAGCTCCCCCCGGCGCCGGCGCCCGGCGTTCAGGAACGTGGGCGTCGCCGGCTGCACGCGCCGCTCCATCATGGACAACGCCAGCCGCCGGGCCAGCGCGGCGTCGCCGTTCGCCAGATGCAAAGCCACGGCGGCCACGCGGTCCGGATAGTGCTCCAGGATGCGCTTCCGGTCGTTGGTCCGCAGGGCATAGTCGGTGTAAAACTTGAACGCGGACATGTACGACGGGTATTGGAACGGGTACACCCGGGTCATCCTGAACACATCGAGCACTTCGTCTTCCGGATACCGTTCGAAAAAGTTTTCGTAGTAGCCGTTCTCGATCAAAAAAGCAAGCTTTTGTTTCAGATCCGGAAACCGGACGCTTTCCGACCGCACTTCCTTCAGGAACTCGTCCAGCGCCTCCCGGTCCTTCTCCAGCCGGAAAAACCCGTCCGGCCCCCGCTGCATGAGTTCGTTGTTCAGCTCAATGTGCCGCAAGCCGGACCACCCTTTCGCGGAAGCTTTCCACGTCCCCCGGCGAACCCGACAGCTCGAACTTGTGCAGCACCGGAACGCCGTACGCGGCGGCGATCCGGTCCGCGCTCCGGGCGAAATTCGGGCCCCAGTTGCGATTGCCGCTGGCCGCCACCCCACGCAGGAAACGGCCGTTGCGGGTCAGAAACGCCGCCGACCGCGGGGGGACCTGGCCGAATCCGGTGGTGTGGGTGACCAGCACGAAGGGCTCTTCCAGCAAGGCGTCCTCCTCCACCGGCACCGCGGGCAGATCCAGCCTGGCGACGAACCGCTTCACGTTGCCCGTTTTGGAATCGTAGACGATGAGCATGACTCCACCTCCCGATTGATGGGAAAAAAGCGAGGCGCCCCCGGAGCCTCGGGGCTCCGGAAACGCCTCAATATATACCCGCCGGACGGGCAGTTCCGCCCGGGCGTGGGGCCCGGTTCCTGCCGCCGGCCAAGGCCGGTTTCCGGCGCATCCCTATACTCCGTAGGTTCTGGCGCCTTCGGGCGGGCAGGTCTCCTGGCTCGGGCTTCATCGTTTCGCCCCGCCTTCCCGGCCGCTTGCGGCCAGTGGCGCAGATGGGGCGAACCTCTTCCCTCACAGTGGCGGGACCGCGCCGGACTTGCACCGGTCTTCCCTTTTCACCTTGCCGCGCGGGCAAGGCACCCGTCCGAACAACAATATGTAGTTGTCGACATCAAATATACACCCAATATCTTGTGTTTGTCAATTCCGCACTAGGACAGGATTCAGACGCCGCTTTCCCGCGTTTCCCGCCGGTAGCGGGCCGGCGTCGTGCCCGTGACCGTCCGAAACGTCCTGTAAAAATGGGGAATCGTCTCGAATCCGCACCGCTCCGCGATGCGGGCGATCGTCTCGTCCGTGGCCGACAGCAGTTCTTTGGCGCGCATCACACGCTTGACATTGACGTAATGGGTCACATTCATGCCGGTCATCCATTTGAACACGCGCGAGAAATGGGCTGGCGAGACGGAAGCCTGCCTGGCCAGTTCGGACAGCCGGAAACCGTGCTCCGGACCGGCGTCGATCTGCCGAAGCGCTTCCTGCAGCCACGCGGGTCCCACCGCCGCCCCCTGTCCCGCTGAAGCCCGGTCGGTTTCCGTCGCCCGCAACGAGAACAAATGGCGGTTCAGCAAAAGCAAAAGCTGCTGCAGCAGGAGGCGGATCGCGTGCCGGTGCCCTGCCTTCCCGCCGCACCACTCCTCGTGCATCCTGTCCATCACCGCGACCACCTGTTTCGAGAGTTCGCCGGGCAAGGCCAGCTTGTATGCGTGCAGTCGGCGGGCCGTTTCAAAACAGGCCAACGGCGCGTAATCGCCGTCATACGGATCGGAGCGGATGAGCCCCGGAGCAAAGAACACCGCCGTGGACACGATCGGGTCCGCCGGATCGGTGAACGAACGGTGCACCGTGTTGCCCGGGACAATGAACAGATCGCCGGCGCGTTTTTCATACAGGGTTTGGTTGATCAGAATGGTGCCCGTGCCCCCGTGCACATACACGAGCTCATGCAGGTCGTGCAAGTGTTCGGGCAGTTCGTCGTTTTCCCGCCTCGTTTTCCGATGCGTCATTTCGAAAGGAAACAACGGATCGCCGAAAAATGGTTTGCGGTAGGGCTTCATGCGTCGTCAGCTCCCGGTGAAGGCATGCCGGAATATATCAAAACAAGTTAATAAAATGCAATGACCGGCAATTTTGTTCTCATATCGTGATGTTATAATGAATGACAACGACGGTCAATTCGGAAAGGGGCGCGTGCCATGCGGATTGATGCGCATCAACATTACTGGAAGATCGAAAGAGGAGATTACGGCTGGATTACGCCCGACATTCCCGTGCTGTACCGGGATTTTCTGCCGGCGGATCTGGCCCCCCATCTGAAAACCCATCGCCTGGACGGCAGCATCGTCGTACAGGCCGCCCCCACCTACGAAGAAACCGACTTCATCCTGTCACTGGCCGAATCCGAAGAAACCATTCTCGGCGTCGTCGGATGGCTGGATTTGTTCGATCCGGACCACCGCATACACTATGAACGGTTCCGGCGTCATCCGAAATTCGTCGGTTTCCGGATCATGATCCAGGAGATGGCGGATGCCAGCCGCATTTTGGAACCGGAGTTTGTGGAAGCGCTTAAAGGGTATGCGGACGAAGGGGTCACCGTCGATCTTCTGGTCCGCTGCCATCAATTGGAAACGCTGATCAGGCTGCTGGAACAAATCCCGCATCTGCGCGGCGTGCTGAACCACATCGGCAAGCCGCGCATCAAAAACGGAGAATTGGAACCGTGGATGAGCCAGATGCGCGAGGTGGCCCGTTTCCCGCACGTGACGTGCAAATTGTCCGGCATGGTGACCGAAGCGGATCATCGCGGCTGGAAACCGGAACATTTCCGGACGTACATCCGCCACGTTCTCGACCTGTTCGGCCCGGACCGCGTCATGTTCGGCAGCGATTGGCCTGTATGCCTCATGGCCGCGGAATACGATGAAGTCGTCGACGTGTTGACAAAGGCGTTGCCGGAAAATTGGGGCGACCGGGAACGGGCGAAATTGTTCGGGCTCAACGCCCATGAGGTGTACCGCCTGCAGAACCGCTGAACCGGCAGCGGCGGACAGCGAAAGAACAATAAATTCGGGAAGGAAGGCGTGATGCTTGGATGAAATACCGCAAACTGGGGAACACCGGGCTCGACGTGTCCATTCTGAGCTTCGGCGGTTCTTCCCTCGGTTCCGTTTTCCGGAAGACCGATGAAGGCGAATCGATCCGCACCGTTCATGCCGCCCTCGACGCCGGCATCAACTACATCGACGTTGCTCCCTACTACGGGCTCACCAAGGCGGAGACGGTGCTCGGCAAGGCGCTCCGTCAAATCCCGCGGGACCGCTATTTGCTGTCGACCAAGGCGGGCCGTTACAGCGATGACGTGTTCGACTTTTCCTTCAAACGGATCATGTCCAGTATCGACGAAAGCCTGGGCCGCCTGCACACGGATTATGTCGACATCCTCTTCCTGCACGACATCGAGTTCGTGCCGGCGGACATCATTCTGGAAGAAGCCGTTCCGGCGCTGCATCGCCTCAAGGAACAGGGAAAAATCCGCTTTGGCGGCATCTCCGGCCTTCCGCTCGAGATGTTTGAAAAAATCTTGCCGAAGGTCGACGTCGACGTCATTCTTTCCTATTGCCACTATTCGCTGAACGACACGTCGCTTCTCGATCTGCTGCCGATGCTGGAAGAGCGGGGTATCGGGCTCGTCAACGCGTCGCCGTTGTCCATGGGGCTGCTCAGCCTGCGCGGGGCGCCCGGCTGGCATCCGGCCGATCCGGAAATCAAGGCCTTGTGCAGGAAAGCCGCGGAGTTTTGCGCCGCCAGGAGCTCCGACATCGCCAAACTGGCGGTCCAGTTTTCGACATCCAACGAGCGGATTCCGACGACGCTGGTCAGCACGGCGAATCCGGACAACATCATGAACAACGCCAGATGGTGCGAGGAACCGATGGACGAAGAATTGCTCCGGCAAGTGCTGGACATTCTCGAGCCGGTCCGCAACCGGACCTGGATCAGCGGACGTCCCGAGTACAACGAGAAAATTCGCCTGTAGAACACAAACCCGGCCAGACCGAATCATTTCGCGGCAGGAAGGAGCCCGGATATGAAAGGAATCGTTTGCGATCGGGTCGGGCTGCTCCGGATGCGGGACGATCTGCCGGAACCGGAACCGAAACCGGGCGAAGCCGTCGTCCGGATCCGCCGGGTCGGCATCTGCGGAACGGACTACCACGCATTTGCGGGCCGGCAGCCCTATTTCACCTACCCCCGCATACTCGGGCATGAGCTGTCGGGGACCATCGAATGGATCGGCGACAACGAGGCGGAACTGTCTCCGGGCGACGCGGTCGGCATCATTCCGTATTTGCATTGCGGAACCTGCATCGCCTGCCGGCAGGGCAAAACCAACTGTTGCGCGAACCTTCGCGTGATGGGCGTTCACGTCGACGGCGGCTTGCGGGAGTTCGTTTCCGTGCCGGTTACCCATCTGCTGAAGGCCGACGGCTTGTCGTTCGACCAGGCTGCCATGCTGGAGCCGCTGGCCATCGGCGCCCATGCCGTGCGCCGATCGGGCGTCGGCGAGGGACAGACGGCGCTGGTGATCGGCGCCGGGCCGATCGGTCTCGGCGTCATGGTTTTCGCCAAATTGGCCGGCGCCCGCGTCCTGGCCATGGACGTCGACAGCGAACGCCTCGCATTCTGCCGCTCTTGGGCGGGCGTGGAGCATGCGATCGATGCAGCCGGACTTGAGGCGCCGCAAATGGTGAAGCGACTGGCGGAGCTGACGGACGGCGAATTCCCGACCGTCGTCATCGACGCCACCGGAAACGCCAGATCGATGACCGATGCGTTCGGATATCTGGCGCACGGCGGAACGCTCGTCTACGTGGGGCTGGTCAACGGCGACATTGCCTTCTCCCACCCGGAATTCCACAAACGCGAGACGACGCTCATGGGCAGCCGCAACGCCACCCGGGAAGACTTCGACCGGGTGCTGTGGGCCGTAAAGCGCGGCACCGTCGACATCGACCGCTATATCACCCATCGCGCCCAACACGATCACATGATTGAACGGTTCGCCCATTGGCTCCAGCCGGAAAGCAAAGTCATCAAAGCCGTCGTGGAATGGCCGTGACGACCTGGATTTCGGAAGCGGAAAAAGGGAGCCTGAGCGACGGGAGCGAAAGCTCCCTTCTTTGTTTATCCACCGAAGGAGCGAACCCCATGGAGAAGCTGCTTGCCCGATCTGAAGGAACGGTCGCGGGTCCGGCGACGGATCGTTTGCCCGCCGGACTGGAAACAAACGGCGGTATCCGCCATTCGCTGTACGCCATCACCGGGTGGCTGGATGAAGAGCTTGCCGAGCTTGCCATCGGCAGACTGGGGGTTTTTTCGTTCCGGAAGGGATTGTACGTTTACGTGGGCAGCGCCAGGAGGAATCTGCGGGCGAGGATCGGCCGGCATCTGCGCCCGGAGAAAACCAGGCGCTGGCATTTCGACTACCTGCGCCCGCATCTTCGCATCATCGGAGTGGAAACCTTCCCGGGCGATGAGGGCGAATGCCGGCTATTCCGCAAACTGATGGCGGAACGCGGCGGGACGGTTCCCGTGCGGGGGTTCGGCTCTTCGGACTGCGGCTGCGACGCGCACCTGTTTTATGTTCCCGATGAAAGCATGGGCTATGCCAAACCCGTCTCCGGCAGCCGCAGCCGGTCCAGCCGCCCCTCGTTGTAAAGCCGGAGCAGCGTTGTCCGGTTCGGGCGCACGGTGTGGGCTTCCGCGAGGCCCCTTTGCACCAGGTCTTCATCAATGCCGAGTTCCTTCGGCGTCACGGGTGCGCCCGCTGCGGAGAGCAGGCCGCGAACGGCTTCCCCGGTCGGCAGGCCGGCCAGCAGCGAAGCCAAATCCGGCCGTTCCCGGCCAAGGTTGTGATAAAGATCCGCTATAAGCCCGCAGGCGACGCCGACTTTGGAACCATGCAGCAGCTGGCGTCGTCCGCTCCGGTGAAAGGCCATTTCCCAATAATGGGACAGGTGGTGTTCGGCGCCCGATGCGGGATGGGACTGGCCGAACAAGAGCATGGCGATGCCCGATTCAATGAGCGACCGCATAAGGGCCAGGAGGCTTTTTTCCGCGCCTCGTCCGATGTCGTCCGCCAGGCGCACGCATCGGTCCAGCGCCCGTTGCGTGATGTCCGCCACTTGCCCGTCATACGGTTCCCCGGCCGCCAGCCGACCGATCCGCCAGTCAAACAGCGCCGTCGCCTTGCCCAGCATGTCGCCGAATCCGGCCGAAACAAGGGGTTTTGGCGCCTTCAGAAGCACGCCGGTGTCAGCGAACAGGGCAACGGGGCCGGTGGCCGGCACCGTAATTTTCTTTCCGCGGATGAGAAGGGGCGCACCCTTGGAGGTAAAGCCGTCCACCGACGGAGCCGTCGGCACGGACATGAAAGGCTTTCCCGCCGTGTACGCCGCGTACCGGGCGATGTCGTGCAGCGTCCCGGCGCCGACGGCTGCCAGCGCGTCTGCGCCGTGCCGCTGGATATCAAGCAGCACCTGCACGATCGCCGCCTCGTCCGCCACCACATCTCCGGCCGGGTCCGGTTCCACGAGGGTGACGGGGGCCGTCGTTCCGGCGCCTTCCAGTTCCCGAACCAGGGTCATTCCCGCGGCTTCGTATGTATTTTTGTCGGCCACCACCAGCACCCGGCGCCACCGCTTGTCCGCCGCGTAGCGGGCGGCTTCCGGCAGAGCCCCTTCCGCCAGGACGAGCCGTTCGGGGAAATCGCGGATCCGGTCCGGCCATCGGCTTTTCAACTGTTCCATCCACGACTGAAGTGTTTTTTCTTCCAGGCTTTCCTGCATGGATACCCCTCCGGTCGGAACATGCGCCTGACGCACCAGCGTTTTGGAACTATAATAGCGCAAGCCATCCCTTGCGGACAATCAAAAATGTCCCTGACGCAGAAAACCGGGCCCTTAGCCCGGTTCTCGGTAGATATTTTGATTCATGGCCAAAAGGAAATCGCCGCCTTTCTTCATTTCCACAGCAGCCGGTACACGACCACCGCGGCCTGCGCCTTGGTAAGCGGTTCCTGCGGCGCCAGCTTGCCGTTCGTGCCGCGGATGATGCCGGCGGCGACGAGTCGGGCCGCGCTGGCCTTCGCCTGGGGCGACAAGGTCTCACCGTCGGAGAAAGCGGCGAGGGAAGCCTGCGCATCCGTGCTTTTTCCGGCCGCTTCCAGCGCCCGGTCCGCCATGATCATCATGCCTTCGCGGCTCAGGTAACCGTCCGCCGTTTCCGGCACGCCGTCGGTCAGCGCGTCGCTGTCCGCAATGCCGAGGGCCCGGGCGAGCAGCGAGGCGAATTCCGACTTGCGCACCGGCGCCGAAGGATCGATCCTCGTTTCTTCAATCAGGCCAAGGGTGTACAGCAGGTCCAACGCCTTCTTCGCCCAGTGCCCTTGCGGTACCAGATCGGCGGGCGGGACGGGGCCGTCGAGCAGCATGAGTTCGCCGAATACCGACGGATCCTGCCAGCCGACGCCGGTCAGGTCGTTCCAGATGGCGATGCTTTCCCGGACGCCGGACCGGCCGTCGTTGATCTGCACGTCGAAACCGATGCGCGTGCCGACGGACGGCTGGATCGCTTTGAACGGTATCTTCATTTCCACGACGTAGCCCGTGCCGTCCACCCGCACGGCGGATGCGAATCCTTCGGCGATGCCGGCGGGATTGAAGGTGGCTTCGTTTTCATAGTTGACCCTGTACTGGCCGTCGTCCGCCTGATAGAACGTCGTTTTTGCGTTGTCTTCGTCCAGGAACACTTCAACGGAATCCTGCTCCCAGGGGTTGGCGGCGGACCGGTCCAGCTCGTCGTCCGTCACGCGGACCAGAACATAGAGGTTCTCTTCATCCCAGAGCACCCTGGCGGTGCCGGTGGCGCCGTGCCAGGCCATCTGGAACTGGTCGATAGGCAGCACGGGCGACCGGGACCAGACATCGTCTTCCACGCCGTCGATGACCGGCATGCCGTAATTGGCGTAGGAACGACGCACCTCCGGTTTTTCCAGCTGATGTTCCGCAAGGAAGGTTTCCGGATCGATGATGGCGTAGTAAGCCTGCTTGGCCTTCAGGTTCCGGTCGAACGGGAGCGGGAATCCGTCGGCCCGCCAGCTGGACGCGTCGCTTAAGCCCCAGAAGGTCACCCGCGCAATGCTGTCCTTGTGGGCCTTGAAGATCCTGAACAACTCGGCGTACAGAACCCCTTGGGCGATCGCTTCCTGCTCGGTGAACTCGCCGTCCCGGTTGTCGGGGATGTCCAGCTCGGTGATGCTGATTTCGACGCCCAGGGATTTGAAGCGTTCGATGGACAGCTCCACGTTGGCCGGGTTGGTGCTCAGGTTGTAGTGGCCCTGCATGCCGATGCCGTCGATCAGCTTTTCGCCGTTGTGCGCGGCGGCATATTTTTCGTTGAGTTCCTTGACCATGTGATAGATGGCCGTGGCCTTGCTTTGGTTGTCATCGTTGTAATCGTTGTAGTACAGCTTGGCCTTCAGGCCCAGTTCCCTGATGACTTCCCTGGCGGCCAGGAACGCTTCTTCAATGTAACCGGGGCCGATGGCTTTGTACCATCCGGTCTGCCGAAGGGAAGCCCGCCAGTCCCCGGGGTTCGGCGGATTGTCGTTGATGGCTTCATTGACCACGTCCCAGGAGATGATCTTGTCGCCGAATTTTTCGCCGAAATGCCGCACCGTTTCCCTGATGTGGCGGCGCAGGTTTTGCAGCGCCTCTTCTTTGGAAAGCGGCGTGCCATCCTCGTTTTGCCACAGCCATTCCGGCGATTGCTGGTGCCAGACGAGCGTATGCCCGACAATGTCGAACCCTTCGGCGATCGCTCTCTCGACGAGGGCGTCCTGGGCGGTGAAATCGAACTCGCGGTTGGCGTTGTAGACATACTCCGGCTTCATGGCGTTCTCGGCGGTGACAACGTTGAAGTGCTTTTTCAGAAGCTCCAGCCGGACGCCTTCAAAATCCGCCGCGGACACCGCATTGCCGATCAGGAAGTCATTTTTGTACACGTCTTTGATCGGCGTGAGGTCCTTCTCGATGTCCACGGGACCGGAGTCCGTCGCGTCAAAGCTGATGTCATCGATGTAAAACGACGCTTCGGGAATGTCGGTCGTTTCCACATAGATCGTGACGAATTCGTCGCCGACGCTCGTATAGCGGTAGGCGTCTTCCAGCTTGACCCATCCGTCGGCCGTGGAGACCCTTTTTCTCGTGACGTTCTGATAGCTCGGGCTGGAATTCCCGATTTGCGTGGACAATTGGATTTCCGCCGTTTCGGGCGAAATCAGTTTCACCCAGGCGGCAATGTTGTACTCTTTGCCCGTGTCGATGTATTTCTCGACGCGGAGCGCAGGACCTTGCCAGTTTTGCTGGCGGCCTTCCACCTTGAGGGCGTATTTGCCGCCTTCGGTATGGTTCGCCTCGTCGGTGACCGTCAATCTCTCGACACCGCCTCGGGCTTCGAAACCGCCACTTGTCCCGTCCTCAAAGGTGACCGTTTCGAAGGGCAGCGCCGGATCCCGGACCGCCTCTTCGGCCTCGCCGCCTCCGGCATCCGTCGTCGTGATGACGATGTCCCCGACGTAAAACGGCACCGTCTTGCCGGCTTCGCTGGACTGCACGCGAATCGCGCGGTCTTTGCCGGTATCGACCGTATATTGGCCCGTCAGGGTAAAGGGCTGGCCGGCGACGAAATCCGCGCCCGCGATCCAGCCGTAGCTGTCCACGTTTTGCAGCCAGGCTTGCGCACCGGCGGGGACGTCCGCATCTTCGTCCACATATCCGCGCACCGTAATGGTGTACGTTTTGCCGTTCTGGAGTCCGGCGGCGGCGAAGGGAATATCGAGGCCGTCCCAGTTGTTTTGCCGGTTGGAGATATACAGCGCCGCGCCGTCTTCGTTGCCGGCGAACACCTTGCCCGTCACCGGCTGAATGGACGGACCGCCGGCCTGCACGGCTTGTCCCTGTCCGCCGGCAAACGTTTCATGATAAACAATGTCGGCATCCTCCGCTTCGTCCGGCGCTTCCCCGCCGATCATTTCGGCATATTGCGCAAGCGAAGTCACGAAATTGAACGTGATGTAATGGCGGCCCAATTCAAGATTGTCTTTGCCGTTCGGGTAACCGACCTTGAACGCGTACTTGAAGCCGTTTTCCCGCAGCGCTTCCTTGGCGGCTTCGTTGAACCCGCCGTACGGATAGGCAAACAGCACGGGATCTTTGCCGGCAATGGCCTTGATGTACGCGTTCGCTTTCGCGATGCTTGCCGAGGCGGCTTCTTTGGTCAGGAGTTCGCCCCGGTTCGTCTGCCACATCGCCTGGTCGTGTTCGGACGAGTGGTTTTCGATGCTCACGTTGGGGTGTTTGGCCACTTCGCGGAGCTGGTCTTCCGTCATGCTGTAGCCGCCGCCGATCCAGTCCGTGACGACGAACAGGACGGCTTTCATGCCGTACTGGTCCAGCACCGGGATCACTTCCGTCAGGAAGTCCGGCGTTGCGTCGTCGAAGGTGAGCAGAACCGGTTTTTCCGGCGCCGCCATCCGGCCTTCCATGACGGCCACGTACTCTTCCGAAGACAGGGTGGTATAGCCGTGGTCGTACAGATACTTCATCTGCTTGCGGAAATCGGCGATGCTGACATCGGTCCACTCGTTCGTCGGCGTTTCCCTGACAACGTGGTAGAGCATGACCGGAATGTCGACGGATGCTTTCGCTTCCGCCGGCGCCGCCCATCCTCCCGGAACCATCAGGAATGCAGTCCACATGAATGCCATCCACCTCCGCCATTTGCGTGACATCTTTGCACGTCCCCTCCCGAAAAAGCTTGATGGGTGCAGGGCAGAAATAGCCGGAATAAAATAAAGCGCTTTCTTTTCTGCGCCGGATCAAACAGCCCTTTTTTCAGACTACCTTTTTTTCCCGCATTGGATTACCCAACGAACTTTAGAATATCCTTTTATTTTTTAAGTTTCTTCGGGTGCGGGCGCTTCCGCGGTGGCGAAAGGAAATCCTCCTGGGAGGGGCGGTTTCGGCTTCAGTCCAACTCCTTAAAATTTGGAACGAAAGGATGGTCTTGGGAATTACGTTGGCAATCAAAAAGGCTGCCGACAGGGGTTTGTCGACAGCCTGGGACGGCCGACGCCGCCTTCCCGATTTTTATTCGGCGATCAATACCTCAATGCCCTTTTGGCGAAGCTTGCTGACGATCTCTTCGGGCGCCTTGCGGTCGGTGATCAGGGTGTGCACCTTTTCAACGGGCACGATGCGGTAGAAGGTGACCACACCGAATTTGCTGTGGTCGGCCAAAACGACGGTGTGCTTGGCATTCTCGATCAACTTCCGGACGACCCGGGCTTCCTCCATGCTCGGCGTGGTCAGGCCTTCCTCTATGGAAAACCCGTTGATGCCGAAGAACACATAGTCGGTATAGATGCCGTCCAGGGATTTTTCCGCCGTTTCGCCGATCAACGCGAACGTTTTCGGGCGAATGCTGCCGCCCGTAAGGAAAAGCTGAATTCCCTCGAGCCCCATCAGTTCCTTCGCGATGTTGATCGCATTCGTCACCACGGTCAGGTTCGTGCGATCCCGAATCCATTTGGTCATGTGATGAACGGTGGTGCCGGTGGACAGGGCGATGACATCCCCGTCTTTGACCAGGCTTGCGGCCACTTTGGCGATGGCCGATTTTTCTTCCCGCAGCCGGTCTTCCTTCTCCAAAAAAGACGGCTCCAGGAAGAGATTCTCGTTCAGCATGGCCCCTCCGTGGCTGCGGATGACCAGATTCTCGTTTTCCAGCCTTTCCAGGTCCTTGCGGATCGTCACTTCCGAAACCTGAAGCTTCTCGCTTAGAAAGGAAACATCGACATGGCGATGCTGCCTCAGATAGTCAAGAATGAATTGGGACCTTTCCAGGCTTCTCATTTTCCGTTTTCCGTTTGGTCGTTCCATATGCGGGGCTTCCCTTCAACCCGTCAAAAAATATCTTTCAAATTGTTTTGTTTTGTTTCGTTTCACTTGTTTTCTCTAGTATAGATTTTTTTCCGGGAAACCGCAATGTTCATCTTTCATCCCGGTCAGTCGTTCAGTAGGATGACTTTCCCTTTCACCATGTTGGGAACCCGGTAAAGATCGAAGGCTTCCCGGATACGCTCCAGCGGAAACTTGCGGAAAACGATATCCCGGACATTCAGGCGTCCCTGCCGCAAAACATGCAGGGTCATTTCCCATTCCCCGCCCGGGAACGGCGCGCTGTACGACATCCAGGATCCTCTCAGCATGAATTCCTTGCGATTGATGAGCTCGAACAGTTTCGGCTCAAAGCTCAGGGGTTGAACGGGCGTTCCGATGAAACAGACCCGGGCCCTGTTGGCCGCGACGTCAAAGCTTTGTCGCATCGTTTCCACGGCGCCTGCCGTTTCTAAAACGATCCCGTACCCGCGTCCGCCCGTAATTTCCTTCCAGCGGTCGTCCGCGTCTTCGCAGCTCGCATTGATCGTATGATCGGCGCCAAGCAGCCGTGCCGTCTCCAACCGTTTTTCATCCAGGTCAAACACCGTCACGTCCCGGGCCCCCAGGATCTTGACCCATTGCAGGGCAAGCAGGCCAATGTTTCCGCCGCCCAGGATCGCGACCTGCTCTCCGCCCTGAAAACCGATCAGCTGCAGGGCATGCAGGGCCACCGATGCCGGTTCCACGAGCGCCGCTTCCTCGTAGCTGATGCCGTCATCGACGGGAAGGGCGTTTTGTTCCGGGATCACGACATACTCCGCCCAGCTGCCGTCCTCACGCGAGCCGATGAACGAATAATGCCTGCACTGGGCGTACAGCCCGCTCCGGCAATCCGCGCATCGGAAACACGGCTTCAGGGGAACGCCGGCGACCCGGTCTCCGGGCTTGACCTTCGTCACTTCCGGTCCGACATCTTCCACAATGCCGGCGAATTCATGTCCAAGCACAATCGGATAATGATGCGCCGCGTCCCCAAAAACCCGCGGCAAATCCGAACCGCAGATTCCCGTCGCCTTGACCCTGACGAGCACTTCGCCCGCCTTCGGACGCGGCGTCGGCCTGTCCTCGATCCGCAATTCATCCTTGCCGTGCAAAACAGCGGCTTTCATGGTTCTCACCAGCCCATCCTAGGAAACATATCTTTCAGGCGTTCATAGGTTTCGATATAAATCCCGTAGATTTTGCGGTATAATGCATGGTTCGCTTCGTCCGGGCGGTGTTCGCGCCGGATCCGGACCGCTCGTCTGACGGCTTCCTCCGCATCGCGGTAAAGCCCGATCCCGAGTCCCGCCAGAATCGCCGCTCCGAGTGTAGTGGCCGAATCCGACGAAGGAACCTTCATCAGTTTGCCGGTGACATCCGCCTTGATCTGGGTCCACAACCGGCTGTTGGCCGCGCCCCCCACGCAGTGAAGCGTCCGGATGGACACGCCGCTTTGCTCCGCGGTTTTCAGATTGTGCTGCAGGGCAAGGGCGCATCCTTCCATAATGGCCCGCACGATGTGGCCGCGCGTCTTGGAATAGTCCAAACCGACAAAGACGCCCCGCGCATCGGGATCCCAGATGGGCGAACGCTCTCCCGACATGTACGGCAGAAACACCAGGCCGTCACTTCCCGCTTTGACGCGGGACGCTTCTTCCTCCACCGCGTTGAAGAAATCCGGTTCGTTCCCGGCGAATGTCCGTTTGAGCCAGTTCAGGCTTCCTCCTCCGACAGTGCCTCCCTGGAGGATCCATCGGCCCGGCACCACATGACGGCTCAAAATCAGGCGTTCGTTCTTTATGGGCCAATCCATGACAATGCTCATGCCGCCGGCTTGCCCGCCCTGTTCCTGAACCTCGCCCGGATGGAGCGCTCCCGCCCCGAGCGTGGCGCAGGCCGCATCCAATCCGCCTGCCACGACCGGCGTTCCCGGCGCAAGACCGGTTTCCTCCGCGGCGCGGGCCGTCACTTCGCCCACCACTTCATGACACTCATGGATGGGCGGCAGGACCCGGGGATCGATGCCGATCCGTTCGGCGAGAGCCTCGTCCCATCTGCACGCCGCAATGTCGAAGGCGTGGATGCCGTTGCCCTGGGAGACATCCAGCGAAGGCCGACCGGTCAGCCGATAGACCATATAGCCGTTGCTTTGGAGGATCATCCGGGTCTCCTTATAGACCTCGGGCTTGCGCTCCTTGAGCCACAGGATCTTGCCGGTGACATAAGTCGGCGTGACGGGATTCCCCGAAACGGAAAAAAGCGTCTCGAACCCGATTTGCCCGATTAAGGCTTCACATTGACGCGCCGTACGGCGATCCAGCCAGGTCATGGCGCGGATCAGCGGGCGGCCCCGTTGATCGACCGGAACCAGAGCCCCGCTCTGGCCGTCCACCCCAACCGCCTTGATTTCCCGCGGCGCGATGCCGGTCTCGCGAATGATGCGGCGGATCAGGGTGCTTGCCGCGTTCCACCAGTCATCCGGGTTCTGCTCGACGCCGCCCGGCTCCGGGTAGTGCGTTTCGTAGGCCTGGGACGCCTGGCACCGAAGCTCCCCGTCCACCGTGAACAGACCGACCTTGCATCCGGAAGTTCCAATGTCGATGCCCAGCAGATATGGTGTGGTCATGATGCCGTGCGCCTCCCGTTACGCCTTGCCCGCGCAACCGCACATGCGCATTTTCTCCATCGCCAGATCTTTCACGGCCTGTTTCGCCGCCGACATGTAGGCCCGGGGATCGAGCTCGTCCGGATGATCCCGGAAGAATTGCCGCAAGGCCTCCGTGAAGGCCTGTTTCAATTCCGTCGCGATGTTGATCTTCGCCATCCCGAGCGAAACGCACCTCCGGATCTGGTCTTCCGGAATGCCGGAACCCCCGTGCAAAACCAGCGGCACCCGCACCTTTCCGGCAATGGCTTCCAGACGTTGAAAATCGATTTGGGGCTCGCCCTTGTAGATCCCATGAGCCGTGCCGATGGCCGGGGCCAATGTATCCACGCCGGTCAGCTCCACGAACCGGGCACATTCGTCGGGATCCGCCAGGGCCGTCCGCTCGTCCTCGACCGCGATGTCGTCCTCCACCCCGCCGATCTTCCCCAGTTCCGCTTCCACGTTCACGCCCATCGCACGGGCCGCTTCAACGACCTTCCCCGTCATTTCCGCATTTTTCTCAAACGGGTGCATGGACTGGTCGATCATGACCGATGTATATCCGGCGCGCATGCATCGCAGGATCATCCCGTAATCCTGGCAGTGATCCAGATGCAGCGCAATTGGCACGTCGGCCCGTTCCGCCGCGGCGCGGACAACGGCTGCAATGGTCTCCGCTCCCAACTGTTTCACGGTGCCGGCCGTCGTCTGAAGGATGAGCGGCGAACGAGCTTCTTCCGCCGCCTCCACCACCGCCTGGATCATGTCCAGCAAATGGATGTTAAACGCCCCCACCGCATAGCCCTGTTGCCGCGCCTGCTGGAGCATCGCCGTTGATGAAACCAGTGCCAAGATGATCCCCGCCTCTCCGTAGATCAAAATGACTGTCAAGCAAATTTGATGACGCCCTTCAGCACCGTTGAGTCCGCCTCACCCTTGATCAGGCTCATCGCCTGTTCCAAATCGACCGCGGTGATCAGGGGATCGAGCAGAAGTTGCCCGGATTCGATCATCCGTACCGCCCTCAGTTGGGTATCCGGATAAGTGAACGAACCGATCAGGCTGATTTCCTTGCGGTAGACGGCGTACGGTTCGATCGGCACTTCCTTTCCCTGGGGATAGGCCGCAAAGACCAGCACGCGTCCGCCTCTTTTCGTCATGCGGATGCATTGGGCAAGCACATCCCCCGCGCCCGCGCAGTCGATCGCGACATCCAGCTCCGACAACTGTTCCAGAGCCTCCCGTTCATGTACGGGATCAATGGTTCGAAAACCGAGCCGCTCAGCAATCTGCCGCTTGTACGCCACCGGTTCGACCAGCGTGATTTCGCTGATTCCTTGAAGACGCAAGACTTGCAGCATCAGTTGTCCGATGAAGCCGCCGCCGAACACGGCCGCCCGGCAGCCGGCTCTCGCCCGCAACCGGTCGATGCCGTGCAGCACGCACGAAACCGGTTCCGCCAAACAAGCCTTCAGCGGATCCGTATCCGGCTTCATTTTGTACAAAAGCTGTTCGGGCACTGCGCAATAGTGGGCCATTCCCCCGTTGAGATCTACGCCGAGGGCTTTCATGTTCATGCAAAGGTGGGCCTGTCCCTCCAGGCAGGGCTGGCAGCGGCCGCACCAGATATTCGGATTGACGGAGACGAGATCCCCGGTTTTCACTTTGGTGACCTTATCTCCGGTTTCCACCACCCATCCGGCGATTTCGTGTCCGAGGACCACGGGGAGCGTAGCCGGAAATGTGCCGTGGTAGATATGGCGGTCGGTGCCGCAGATGCCGCAGGCGGCCACCCGGAGAAGCACTTCATGATCGCCGATCGCGGGACGTTCCAGCGGCCGGATTTCCATCTGCCCCGGTTTCAAAACTTGCAGGGAATGAGACTCCGTCATGATTTCACTCCCCCCATCGTCATGCCTTGAATGAGGTATTTCTGAATCACGATGCCGAACACGAGCACCGGCAGCACGATCATCGTGCCCGCCGCCGCAATCTCGCCCCAGCGAATGCCTTCAAACGTGATGTAACTGGTGACGGCCACGGGAGCCGTTTTTGTCTTGTTTCCCGTCAGGATGAGAGCGTACAGGAATTCGTTCCAGGACATGATGAACGTGAAGATGCTCGCCGCCGCGATTCCCGGAGCGGACAGGGGCAGCGTTACCTTCACGAATGCTCCCAGCCTCGTGGCGCCGTCGATCCGGGCCGAATCTTCCAGATCCACCGGGATGCTGTTGAAATAGCTCCGCATCATCCAGAGGACGAAGGACAGACCGAACGTCATGTAGATCACGACGAGGGAAAAGGCCGTGTCGAGCAGGTTGAATTCTTTGAACATCAGATAAAACGGGAGGATGACCATGATCGGCGGGGCCATCCTTGTGGAAAGTACCCAGAACGCGAAATCGTCCTTTTTCCGCATCGGAAATCGCACCAGCGCATAGGCGGCGGGAATGCCGAGCAGCAGGCTGAACAGCGTGCTGAGCAAAGCGACTTTTACGCTGTTGAAATAGATATGGATGAAGGTACCGTCCGTCAGCACGTTCGCATAATTGCCGAGAGTGGGCGTGAAGATGAATTTGGGCGGGATGCTGAAAGCATCCACCCGCGTCTTCAGGGATGTGAGAAACAGCCAGAACAAGGGGAAAACGAAGACGGCGATCATCCCCCACAGAAGAAGGGCCAGGGAAACATTTTTCAGTTTTCGGATCACGGACGATCACCCTCCCCATTTGATCAGACGAAGGACATACCGGGCCAGGAAGATCATGATCATCAGCATCGTGATCCCGATGGCGGCCGCGTAGCCCATGTTCATGAAGGTGAAACCGGTCAGATATCCGAACAGATTCAACGTTTCCGTCGCCGTGCCGGGACCGCCCTTGGTCATCACGTAGATCGTGTCGAACCACCGGAACAGGTCCATGAACCGGAATACGAAAGCGATCAGCAAGTATGGCGTAAGCAGAGGCAGGGTCAGATGGATGAATTTCTGCATGGAACCGGCGCCATCCACCGTCGCCGCCTCGTATGGTTCCACCGGCAGGGACTGCAGGCCCGCCAGCACAACCAGCGCAACAAAAGGCGTCCACTCCCAGATGTCCACCAGGATGACTGCCCAGATAGCCGTTTTATCGCTGGCCAGCCATGCCTGGGGAGCCAAGCCGAGTTTGCCCAGCGCATAATTGATCAGTCCGAATTGCGGATCATACAGCATCACCCAGATGAGACCGACAACGACGGGCGTTGTGATCGTGGGCAACAAAAACAGCGTCTTGGCCAGTCCCACGCCGAAAGAACCGCGCGAAAGAAGAAGCGCAAGCAGCGTGCCAAGCGCCATTTCACCGACGAGAGAAACACTCATGAACACCAGGGTGTTTTTCAAAGCTCCCCAGAACCGGCCGTCTTGCAACATGAACAGATAGTTGCCCAAACCATTGAAATGTTTGTTGTATGGTTCATATAAAAGATAATGTTGCGTGCTGGTGTACAACGCGAACAACGTGGGAAAAACGGTCACGGCCAACAAAAAAATGGTGATGGGAGCGATCAGGAGCCGGTAAGCGTTGTCCGTTTCCAGCACCAGCATCTGCTTCAGGCGATGTTTTCTCATCCGGATGGGTCCTCCATCATGCGGAGGAGTGGCTCTGATGCCGAAGCCACTCCCTCGCACTTTTGCCTATTCGGTTTTAATTGAAGTAGGGTTCGATTTCGTTTTGCGCCGAATCCAATGCCTTCTTCACGTCACCCGTCGCCAACGCTTCGCTGACCGCGATGCCCAGGCGATCGCCCATCCGCTTCCATTCCTTGATGCGCGGACGGTAATCCGGGTCGGCGCTGTCCATGGCTTCGATCGTCACATCGATCCAGCCTTCATAGTTGTATTTTTCGCGGTAGCTCGGATCGTCCCAGACCGATTTCCGCGTGGCGTCGGCCCGCATGCCCTCGAGAGCGGTTCTGAGCTGGCTCTCCTTGCCGGTGGCCCAGGCGATGAACTCGAAAGCGGCTTCCTTGTGTTTGGAACCCTTCGGGATGACCAGGCCCGCGGTGAACACACTGGGCGAACTGCCGTACGGACCGCTCGGAACCGGCGCGTATCCGACCTTTCCGACAACGGTGGACAGTTCGGGGTTTTCCAGTCGTGCCGCGAAGTTGGTCGCGTCGATGGCCATGGCCACCGTTCCCTGCTGCATGGCCAACTGCACTTGGTCCCACGTGAAGTTCGCGCCGCCCGGCGGGCCATAGTTCCGGATCAGATCCACATAGACCTGCGTGGCTTGGATCGCCTCTTCGCTGTTGATTTGCGGTTTGCCGTTTTCATCGAGCCACTTGCCGCCGTAGGCGTTGAAAAAGCCGGCCCATATGTAGATGTTCATGCCTTCGCCGCGGGCTCCGCGCAACGCGATGCCGTACTGGCCGTCCTTCGTCAGCTTTTTGGCGGTTTCGATCAGCTCTTCCATCGTTTTGGGCGGTTCGCTGATGCCCGCTTCCGCGAACATTTCCTTGTTGTACATCAGCATCGTGCTTTCGCCGTAGAAAGGAAGGCCGTACGTTTTCCCGCCTGTTTGAAATGCGCTCAGGAAACCTTCCATGAAATCATCCGGCTGCAGGCTGGCTTCGTTGGCGGCGATCAGGTCGTCGAGCGGATGAAGCCAGTCGGCTTGCGCGTATTGCGTCGTGAACATCATGTCCATCATGATGATGTCATATTGGTCGGAATTGGAAGCCAGCGCCAATTCCGTCTTGGAGTGGAGCTCTTCCTGCGGAAGAATATCGAATTGCACCTTGATTCCCGTCTGCTTCTCGAATTCGGGAAGCATTTCCTTCAGCGCATCGACGGCCGTGTGTTGTTGCATGGCTGCCGTCAGGGTAATCGTTTCTTTGCCCGAGGCGCTTCCCGGGGTGCTTTCGCCGGCGTTCTTGTTGTCCGCGCCGCCGCCGCTGCTCCCGCTGCAGGCGGTGACCAGCATCGACAGGACCATCAGTCCGATCGGCAGCAGCATCCTCTTTTTCTTTCTCTTTTCCGACATTTCATGCTACCCTCCCTGTGGTTTTCTCGAAGTTTTTTGAAGTCGGAAGAGACCATGTGCACGAACTGACCCCCTGAAAGCAAACCACCCCCTTACAGGATTCAACAAACGACTCCATTCGGATTTCCGGGCTGAAAACCGCCGGGGCGGCGGCTTTAGACCGAAACGAGCGCCACTTCGGACAGAAATTTTTCGTATTCCGCCTTGTCCACATAGCCGCCGGCCAAGTGTCCGGCGTTGGATGCGGCAGCGGCAACGCCCATTCGCAGCCCATCGGCGATCTGTCCGTCGTCCGGCACATGCCCCCGGTCGAACCGGTCGAGATGGCAGGCGATCCCGCCTACCACGGCGTCGCCGCAGCCGACGGTGTTCACCACCTTCACCCGTGGCGGTATCACCGACCATACCCCGTTTCCCGTCACGACCAGCGCGCCCTCTTCATCCAGCGTCACGATGAAGGCCCGCGTTCCGCGGCGAATGTACGTGCGAGCCGTTTCGATAATGTCCTGACGGTCCCTGATCCTTGTGCCGGCCAACTGTTCGATTTCATCGCGATTGGGTTTGACGAAATCAGGGACACTTTCCATGCCGCGAACCAGCGCTTCCCCGCTGGTGTCCAGGAAGGTGAGCGCCCCCCGCGCCCTGGCGATCTTGACGAGTTCGGCATAGGCATCCGGTTCAAGACCGGGCGGCAGGCTTCCCGAAAAACAGACGATGGTGCTTTCGCCGGCAAGCTTCCCGACCTTCCGGCAAAGTTCTTCCCAGGCCTTCCGATCCACAAAGGGCCCCGGTTCCAAAATCTCGGTCTGGGTTGCGGCCGCGGGATCCAGAATCGCCAGCGCTTCCCGCGTCATCCCTTCGAGCCAAACCGGGTCGCTGACGATCCCCCGGGCCGTCAACTGGCGATGGACAAACCGCCCGGTTTCACCACCCAGAAAACCGGAAGCGGTTACATCCGCGCCAAGTATCCGCGCCACCTTGGCGACATTGTTCCCTTTGCCGCCGGGTTCGGCCGTCAGTTCCCGGACTCTGTTTACCCCGCCGATGACGAGCCGTTCCACGACCAGCACCTTGTCCACTGCCGCATTCAATGTCACCGTCGTGATCATGCGTTCCCTCCGACGTATGCTGTCAGGCTCTTCCCGGGAACCAATGGTCCGGACCGGTTGGGTCGCGGTCGCCAGCCTCGCCGCTTCTCCTTCAAGATACGTTCATTGACGGAACCGGCGACCGCCACGAAAGTTTCGTTTTCCCTTCGTTAATTATTTCGATTTATTTTGTTTTATTTTGTTTAATTACGTAACCCATCATAATGGATCGATTCCTGCTTGTCAATATTCTCTTTTCGCTTTGTCGCCGGCATCCCGCATGAAATCCCTCAGCTGTCCGAGAGTGGCTGTTCCCTCCATCGGTCCTTTCCGCATGACGGCCATGGCTCCGGAAGCGGCCGCATAGGCAACGGCCTCCCGGGCGCCGTATCCCTGGTCGAGCAAAGAAATGAATGTGCCGGCAAAACAGTCGCCCGCGCCGGTCGGGTCGACCTCCCGGGCAGGATATGCGGCCACATCGAACATGCTCGTTCCTTCCCCGGTTCGTTCGTAGAGGGTGCACCCTTTGCGTCCGCGCTTCACCACCACGAACCTGGCCCGATGGGCAAATACGGAGTTGACGGCTTCGCGTTCGTCCTCCCGTCCGGTGATCCAGCGAAGTTCGTCCTCCCCCGGGAGAAAGACATCGCACAATGCCGTGATTTGGAGAATGAAATGACGCACATCGGCATCATTCAAGATCTCTTTCCGGATGTTCGGATCGAACGTGATCCGCATGCCTCTGGCTTTTGCGACGGCGATCGCCTTCTCGAACACGCGAATCATTTCTTCGCTGAAAATGGAGCATCCCATGATGTGCAGCCAGCGACCGCCTTCAAACATTTCCTCCCTGATGGCGCTTGCCGCAAGTTCCGCGGCTGCCGAATCGCGGGTGGTATAAATGAAATCCCGCCCTCCGTCCGGTTTGTAGGTGACAAAAGCGATTCCCGTCGTTTTGTCCCTGGCCGTCCCGACAAACGAAACATCCACGCCGTCGTTTCGGAGACGCCGTTTGATCAGCGTTCCAAACAGGTCATCTCCCACCATGCCGACAATGCGGCACGACCCGCCCGTTTTTGCAACCTGGTCAATGAAAATGGCCGGTGCACCGCTTGGATAAGGACCGTCATACTCGCCGGGCACATCGAACCGCTGCCCGACGTTTTTTGCCATCATTTCCACCAACAGTTCGCCAATGGTGATTATGGCGGCCATACGAAACCTTCACCCTTCTATTCAAAACGATTTTGCCCCTTCTATCATACCGATATCGAAACAAAAAATAAATATTATTATTTCGTTTTATTTCGTTTTGGAATCCTTTTCTTTGGCGGAAAAACAAAAAAAGAAAAAAGCCCTGGCATTCCAAAGGCTCGCAATTGGCGCGGATTTTCATGAATGAACAAGCAAAAAAGCCGCGGCGGCTCATCCCGCCAACACAAAAAACCCCCTGTTACCGGCTTCACCGCAAACCAATAAACAGGGGAAATTTATGGACATGGATTTTCGATGTTGGTTAGCCTGAAAGAAGTTGCTCGGTTTTGTCTAAACATTTCCTCTAACCCGCAATCCCTTGTCCCGCGCGCCTCAACTCACCTTGTGCTCAATGCGCAATTTGTCGGCCACCATCGCGATGAACTCGCTGTTGGCAAACGCATCAACAATACTTAAAAAATGTAAGCTCACGAGCCACAAGGGATTTGGGTTTCCGTCAAATACATAACACACACAAATCTATCGGCCTTTTCCGGAAAGCTTAGTTGGTTAACTTGCTTTCCATTTTTAATTGTAGCAATGCCGATAGATTTGTCAATTTAAAACAAAGGCTTCATCTGAATCCTCTTCCACGCAAAAATCCTGCTGTCGCTTTGTAATGTCGCCTTCAATTGCACAAACCCTGAATTGGCATTGTTATTTTTGACCGTGCAACTATGGCCGTCTTGACTTGTGATCGTTGCCAATGTCGTCGGACTAACCTGATCATCAGCGAAAAGTTGCCAAATGACGGGTTGATCTTCAACCAAATTACCATTCAGAAAAACTTGCGCTTGATACGTCTTACTTTGAGCATATTTTATTTCATCCGGGTTGCTAGCCGAACTTGTGATGCTAATCGTATATGTACTTTGAACGGGAACCACGTTTATTTCGATGGTATCCTTGATGATTTCCATCGTTGAATTAAACACAGTAATTACAGCTTTCCCCTCAGAAACGGCTGTCACAACTCCATTTTCATCGACCGTGGCTATTTCCGGGTTGGATGAAACAAAAGCAACTGGCGTGTTTCCAGTTGCTGAATACTCTAAGATTAGAGTTTGCCCAATTTGTAATTCAGTTTCTTGAGTGGTTATATCAATTTTACAACCAAACAGCCCTGCGATATTGTTAGTCACATCATCTTCTGGATGAATCTGATCAATCTGACAAGTAATAATGACAATTCCGGGTTGAGTATATGCGTCAACACCGTCAATTCTGAATGGTTGCCCTTCAATGATAAAACGATTACCAGTCTTAACTACATCCCTTACACTGTTTTGGGGTACGAAAACTTTAATTTGACCGCTTGGTAAAGACATAATTCGTCCTTCAATCAAGTCTAGTTGAGAGGCTTCAATGTAGCCATACGATGTTACAAACTTACAATTGAAATTGAATACAATTTCATGAGTCAAGCGACGCATGATTGCCTTGTATTTATCATATCGTGTGTCATTTACTTGGCTGATGATCATATATTTATTCCCATTAAATTCCACTATATCCCCACGGTGAAGCGGAACTAAAGTTGTAATTTTACGGTCATCATAATTCCTGTTTAGTGACGTGTTAGTAATCAAGGCTCTTTGTAATTGACCATTAATTGTGATTTGGTTTCCCATGTAATATAGGATGTACTCAAAATCTTCTTTCGTAGTCGGTTGGGCGAACAAGTTAAAGCTATTCAAAACAATTCCCCCTGTTATTACTCAAAATCCTAATTAAGTATTTTTAGTTTTTCAGCCATAACAAACGGGGGGTATACATTTGTATTCCCCCGAAGTCATATGTTCCAAATTCTAATAAATTTATTAGGCTTTAGGCATCAAAAAGCATAAAAACATTCCCGCTCCCAGTTGGTGTATCTGAGTCGCTCATCATACGGACTTTTCGGGTTAGTTGATGGACCTCTGTCAATAGATTGGACACATGGAATCGAGAAAATTACGCAACATAATCGTACATTTGTTCGCATTGAATGGGTGTGAGATACCCGATCGCCGAATGGACTCGTTTGCGATTGTAGAAAA
>Ga0207863_100049_pt1 | contig 103289 bp, 89 predicted proteins | sample CeladaPassaD2F12_FD_187497 | JGI IMG/M metagenome (GOLD analysis project Ga0207863, IMG submission 187497) | Cellulose-adapted microbial communities from the Joint BioEnergy Institute, USA - Passage D2F12 (SPAdes) (version 2) | ecosystem: Engineered > Bioreactor > Continuous culture >... | reverse complement strand
GGGGGGAGGAATACCTTTCAACGCTGACGGGGAGTTGTCTGGCTGGGAACTTCCCTGTTATTTACAGGGTGTTATGCGCTAACATCTCGTGATTTTACCGAAACAATGGGCTTTCGAAATTTAGGTTAATTTCAAATCTTACAAGCAGCCGCAACAAGAAGGTATATCTGCTAAATGTTTTGAAGTAAATTAAATAGCGGTGCAACATATCATCCCATCGCTCCGTTCAGTAAGCGCCCTTCCCTTTGATAACCACCGGAATTGTTCTGATCAATATTCTCAGTTCCAAGCCGATGCTCCAGCGCTCGATGTACTGGATATCGAGGTCGGTCCATTCCTCGAACGACAAATTGCTGCGGCCGCTCACCTGCCACAAGCCGGTCATGCCGGGACGCACGTCCAAGCGTCGCCAGTGGTGGTCGGAATACCTGGCCACTTCCTCCGGCAACGGGGGCCTCGGGCCAATGAGGCTCATCTGGCCGACGACCACATTAAATAACTGGGGAAGTTCGTCCAAGGAATATTTGCGCAGGAACGCGCCAACCCGGGTGACGCGCGGATCCAACCGGATCTTGAACACGGGGCCGTTCATCTCGTTGAACTTCTTGAGCTTTTTCTTCCGCACCTCCGCGTCGTGCACCATGGAACGGAATTTGTACATCTGGAAAGGTACTCCATTTTTTCCGATTCGTTTCTGCTTGAACAGCACAGGACCGGGCGAATCCAGCTTGATCAAAAGGGCGATCAGGGCAAACAGAGGGCTTAACAGGACGATGGCGAAGGAAGCTCCAACGATGTCCATCGTCCGCTTGAGCAGGAGGTTGAAGCCGCGCAGCGGCGTCTTGACCAGCTGCAGGTACGGATAGTCCAAATCCTTGCCCTCGCAATATTCGAAGACGGTCCCCGCATGATCGTAATGTTCCGGGATGATCCGGATGTCCACATCGTACTTGTAAAAGCGTTGCAGAATCGAATGGACAAGCTCCCGCTCGGAAGGTATGGTGATGTAGATGATATCCACGTCATTCCGATGAATGATCGTCTCCAGGTCGGCGATTCGGCCAATGACGCCGTCTTTGGAAACGTCGTCATCAAGGAACCCCACGAAGCGGTATCCTGCATGGGATTCACTCATGCGCTGCAGAAGGCTTTTTCCGACGCGCCCCGCGCCGATGATGAGCACATTCTGTTTATGCAGGCCGCGGGTTTTCAACCGGAAAAATGCCAATTTGCGAAGGTAACGGAAAAGGCCACCTTCCAACACGGTCAGGATCGCAAAGGAAACCATCATCAACCGGGAATAGATCATCGTATTTTTGACGAGAAAGGTGAGCCCAATGGTGATGAGAAAAGCCAATGCCACCGCCCGGGCGATGGCCACGGTTTCCTCCGACAGGGGCCGCTCACGGGCGATGTCGTAAAATTGTTTTTGGTAGAGCAGATACCAGTACAGCAGCAAAAAAACGCCCAAAAACAGCGCATAATCATCGATCACGGGAATGTCCGGCCAACGCCAGACATGCCACCGGAATGCGGCCGTCAGGTGCTCTGCCGCGACTTTCCAGGCGAACAGCAGAACGAAGGTGATCAGATAGGTTGTATATTCCAGGCCGACGATGATTCCCTGCGCCAGCTGAAGCAGCGATTTCAGCCTGCTTTTTCGTGTCGCCAGCCGGCCCGCCAGCCGCAGCTCGCGGGTTCCGGACGGCTGCGCCGACAGATTCGCGTTCATCGTTGCCGGTTCCTTTTCACTCTATTTTTTTATTTTATAGAATTATACCACAGAAACTGTCGCCGGTTGCCGAAAGGCGCGAATTTCCTCCGCGGTTTGTTATAATAGGGTTTGTGATCGCCCTCATGACGTAGCGGAAAAAAGGAGTGCCGCCTTTGAACGATTTGTTTCCCCGGTCGGCAAAACGCTGGTTTTTGTTGTCACCTATCCTGTTATTGGCTTGTTTTTTGTTGATTTATCCGTATCACAGGGGATTATTCGTCTCTTACGTGTTGTATATTTTTGAAGGGCCGCTCTACGGCGCCATGATCTGGCTGTCACTGACCTTTGCCATTTGGGCTTTGCTCCTTCCTTTTCGATCCGTCTCGCCGGAATGGCTGATGACAAGTGGAACGGGCGGTTTACAGGCGGAAGGAAACAACCGGAAAAAGGTTTGGACTGGTCTTGTAAGACATCCGCTTTTGCGTCAGATGGCCCCGTTTGCAGTATTGCTGCTTCCGCTGTCTTACCTCGTCTCGTCATGGAACGCCGCTTCGCCTCATAGCGCAATGCTGACATTTTTGGTATGGATTATATACGCCTTCGTCTTTCTGATGGCATATGACATGGATTCGTTGTCCAGAATCATCCTCGCCGCGGGCATCGGACTGTCGGGAACCTTTGTAGTCATCTTCGGCTTTATGAACTATTTTGGGGATGCTTCCCTTTGGGGCCTGATTCAATATGAAGGACCAGGCGGCACTGTCAGCAAGATATACGCCCAAGCCGCCGAATACGGTGCCTCCGGGCTGCGGCTCACGTCGGTGTTCCAGTACGCCAACTCTTACGCCGCGTTTCTGATCGGGTTTTTCCTGCTGCTCATGGCCGTTGTGACCCACGCTCGGAGTGTTGTAGCCGTTGCATTGGCCTCCCTGCCGGTTGTCCCGGCTCTGCTTTCATTCCTGCTTACGCAGTCGCGGGGCGCCTATCTGATGCTGCCCGTCACTTCCCTTTTGTTCATGGCGCTCATTCGGACACACCGGCAGCTCATTTTCCTTGTGCTGTCGATTCTGGCGGGATTGCTTGCCGTTCTTCTTTATGGTCCAATCTTCCGGATTGGCCTTCGTGCGGTGCAGGAAGGATTCGAGCCTTCCATGCCGCTTCATGGTTGGGCGCTTCTTCTTCCCGCGTCCACGGGGTTTGCCATCGTGGCTGTATTGATGAAACACTTTGCGGCTCCTCGCCTGGAGAACTTCGTCGAACGCCGCCTCCGTCTTCGTGGCCAACAGCTCTTGTTACCGCTTGCCGGCTTTATATGGGGTGCTGTCGGCGCCGGGCTGCTTCTTCGGGGCTCCGGCTTCCTCCAATGGCTTCCCCCGGCGCTCCGAGAGCGTCTTGAAACGATCAATCTGGCCCAGCACAGTGTGCTGGAGCGTTGGACGTTTTACAAGGATATCTTCAAAATGATTGGTGAATATCCATGGCTCGGCGCGGGCGGGGGGGCCTGGGCGACGCTTTACGGGCGGTATCAGAACAACCCCTACACCAGCAATGATCCCCACAGTTTTTATCTGCAATATATGCTTGATACGGGAATCATCGGATTCGTCCTGTTTGCCGTATTTGTGGCGGTTTGCTTGGCCTCTGTTCTGCGCAAAGCTTTCCGGCTTCGGTTCGAGTGGGATGCGGCGACGCCCGCTTTCCTCGGCATACTGCTCGGGCTTGCCGTCCACAGCGCGTTCGATTTCAATATGAACTACATGTATCTGGGCGTCCTCTTTTTCCTCAGCCTGGGCGCTGTGGCTTCTCCGGTGCAATCTGCTGAACGGACCGGTGATGACACCGTGACTGCCCTCGTCACCGAGCAGATAAATGGCAAACGTGAATCCGCAAAGCCATCTGGGAGTAAACGCGCCCGCGCTTCCGTGCGGAGGTCAAAATCGTATTCGCCCATTGCTGACCGCATCAGGAAAATCAACTTCGGCATTGCAGCAACTTGTTTTATTGCGACTATAGCCTTGATGATCGTATCGTCGAACCGGCTGTCCGCCCACAATATCTTTGACATTGCCTTGCGGGAAGCGAATCGGTCAGAGGTAAATTTCGAAGAATTTGATGCAAAGCTTCGGGAAGCAATACAAAAAGTTCCGGGTCACCCCACATATCTGGCCCAGCGAACCGCTCTGTTGATTCAGCTATACGAGTCGACACGAGATCCGCAACTTTTGCAAGAAGCCAAAACATCACTTGACCGATTGCTGAAAGCCGAGCCAAACCGCCGGGATGCGATTGAGTTGCACATCAGACTGTCCCTCGCGCAGGACCTTCGGGAAGAGGCGCTCGCAATCGTCGAATCCGGCCTGACCATGTTTCCCTGGGACATGTCGCTGTATGAGCAAGCGTTCGAGCTGCATTATGCGCTTGGCGCCGAAGCCGCCCAAAAAGGTGATGACGAAGCGATGCGGCAACACTGGGAAGCGATCCTGCGTTGGCAGGACGTCATTGAAGCCCGTATTGCACACCTTGCCACTTTGCCGGAAGGGCAAATCCAGGGCAAGCCTTTCGAAATGACACAGCGTATGATGGATATATTGATGCAGGTGCAAAAAGAGGTTTGACCCAATAAGCGGAAAACCTTCCCGCCTGTCCGGGAAGGTTTTCGTATTGTATTTTCTGCTTAACCAGGCCGATTATTGGATGTAATAATTTCCTCGCACCAACACAATGGAGTCGGCGCTTTGATTTTCAACGGTTTGGAGGCCCCGTCCGTCCCGCGGAAACAGGATCAGATGGTTCGCCGGCACCTGCTTGCCCGGCGCGATGTCCTCCCCTTCCGTCAGGTCCGATAAGCCGTTGGCGCCGTCGCTGACCACCACCATCTTGCCCGAGCGCACAATCGCCTCTCCGCCGCCGGAAACCATCAGGCTCCTCCCCGGGGGCACCGTCACCACATGCAACTCCATGCCGCCGCCTCTACCGCCGCCTGCTTTTTGCAGCTCTTGTCTGACTTTTTCAGCCACCACTTGATCCACGTATGATTTCGTAACGATGGGGTCGTCGACGCTGCCCGGTTGCCCCGCGTCTGCATACCCGGTGGAAATCCTGTACCCGATCAGGAGGGCGACAGCTACTGCAAGAATCACAAGCAAGCTTACAGTCTGTTTCGTCACTGCCCTCATTATTCATGACTCCAATCATTCAGATTGTAGAGATAAAACGGTTTTTCCGCGATCAGCTTTTTATAGCCTTTAAACTCTTCATAAACGCGGAGCATGTAGGCGTCAAGCAAATGAAAATCATAATTCTTGGGATACGTCTTGCTCAGGAACAGCTCGTGCTCACCGAGCTTCAATGCGTTTTCGGCCGTTTCGTCGACGGCAATGGGCAGCACCTGCTCAAAGGTAGACTTACCCCTCGCATACTCAAGCGCAATCATGAAGTTCCGGTCTTCGGTGTCGTTGGTGAAGGCAATATCTTTCGCAAGTCTGTATTTCATCCGGATGTTCAGCGTATTTTGCGAAAGATCTCCCTGATCGTAGACCGGATAGAAGGTAAGGATATCCAACGTAAACGGGGCCACCTGAATGCCCTTGCTGGTAACCGGCGGAATTTCCGGATCCGGGAGCCGGTAGATCGCCTGTTGGATGATGCCGTCCGCCTGGGCACCGTTTTCCGCCAGCTTTCCTCCGCTCACCGCTTCGCCAAATACGAGACGCATGGACCGCGGGTTCAAATCCTTCGGAATTTCCGTCCAGACGTTGACCACCCGGCTGGTTCTGGCGGTTTGTGTTCCCGTTACTTCCGTGACCTGCGCGCTGAAGGTTTGTCCGTCTATCGATTGGAACAGGCCGGCGATCGGGACCAAGTTGCGATTTCTCGAATTGCGATTGCTAATTTCGACTTGCACGAGATACAGATTGTTGTAAAGTCCCTCGTATAAACCCGAACTCAAAATTCGATAGCTTGTCTGGAGACCATACGTGTCGGTCATATGGGGCTCATTGGCCGCAAGAATACGCGTTGAAGAAGCAACATCCGCGGCGAGCTGGCCGATGGTAGCCGTTTGCGTTTCGGAAACTTGGCGTTTGAGGCGAATCGTCGCCGATTTATATGAAGCGCTGGCCGGAACCTTGGCGATCATAAATACAGATGTCGTGCTCCCCGGAGCGAGTTCCGAGGCAAAGTCGTTGGAGATCGGCGTCATCGCCAGATAGGTTCCATTGTCAAATCGGATGTCTCCCGCCAATTTCGGAATCGGCACGATTTTCTCCGTCGTATTCGTCACCTTGAATTCCACGGTCACGATGTCCTGGATGTCCCACGGCGTCCGTTTGACGCCGACTGCTGCAATCTCGTAGTTGCCGTCCGCCGTTTTCAGGTTGAGCTTGCTGGTTGTAGGTGTATTGCTGTCCCCGCCTCCGGTTCCGCTTACCAGCTCATAGGTACCCAGGGCAACTTCAAGCCTTCCGGAGCCCGTTTCGATCTCCTGCACCAGCAAAAGACGGGCTCCCTTTATGGACACGGTGCCCGGAACGGTTCCCGCAAGCTGGTATTCCTTGTAGGATTTCGGATTGATACTGCCCTCAGGATCGGGAGACGTTGCTTCCAGCTGATACAAAATCCCGCCGGTTGTCTCCAGCAAAAACTTGTATTCCGGAATCGTGACGGCTCTTCTGCCGTTGTTGAAAAGGACAAATGTCGCCTGGATGGCGCTCTCCGCACCGTCCGTGCCTTCCGTGGCCGTGTATTCTTTCACTTTGCTGTAGATCGGTGCGCCCTTTACTTCAAAGTACTTGCTCGTATTGGCCGGGACCACCGACACGGCGGATGACAACGGGAATTCGCCGATGGTTCTTTCATAGTCGCTGACTGAAAAATCAAACTGAACCACACGGATCGTCAGCTGGTCAAGACGGACATCATCGCCCACCCTGGCAAAGTGGCGAAGGGTCAAGGCACTTCCGGGCGCCACGGAAGACTGCGATTTGTCGTCCGGGTGAAGCTGCACCGAATATGTGATCCCTTTGTTGGACACAACCCTTGCCCAATAATCGTACAGGTCCAACGATCTTGCTCCGTTGTTTGTGTACTTCAAATCAAATGACAAGATTTGATACTGATCGCCCGGGACCAGGTTGACATTGGTCAAGGCGACGGTGGCGGACGAACCGATTTTCACAGTCGGATCGGCTGCAATGACATTGGCTGTGGTTTGAAACAGCAAAAAGATAGAGACAACCAATCCCAGGATTCTGCTTTTCCTTCTCATCTTGACACCCCATAAACTCTTCTTAATGAATTAGACGTTGCTTACCCCCTTTTTGTTTCTTGCATGTTGACCGATTCATTTATGCGACGATAAAAACTTTTTTTGATAAAGACAAAACAAAGAAGCCCGATTGCTCGGGCTTCTTTGCGGTGATTTCCGGAGGATTATTCCGCTCTCTTGTTGGAGAAGGACTTCACCTTGTTGCCGTCATCGTCGGCAATGCCAGCAGCTTCATTGTAGCTGACCAACGTTACGCCCTTCTTGAAGTTGGTACCTTCAAGCCGGATCGTATTGGCATTGAGCTGGGTAGCCTTGGTCAGCGTCGCGCCGCCGCCGCTCACCGAGAAGCCGTTGAGGCCGGAAGGCGAAATGGTACCGCCATTGAGATCCTCGGTAAACTTGACGTCGATATAGGCGGGATCCGTCGCCGTCGCAGCAACGAACGTCACGCTTTCGACTTCCGGAGCGATACCGTCACCAGCATCCACACCCGTAGGCGCGGTGGTCGCGAGCGTCGTACCCAGGAAGCTCTTCGTCTTGATGTTCGTGCCGGAAACAATTACCCGGACCGGATCACCGTTGACCGTGGCATCCGTGGCAATGTCGGGACCCGACAGGTTGAAGACCACTTCAGAGTTGCCGTCCTTGTTGACCGTATGAGAGGCGATGCTCGTAATGGTAAAGTTCCTGTTATTTCTTTGATCGTCGGTGTATTGAATCACAAAGTCGCCTCTGTCAATGGACGACACTCTGTTGTTGAAGACGATCTTGACTTGGCGCTTGGAAATCGCAACGACGTCTGCGATTTGGAGATCATCTTCGGCAATATTCGTGTCGCTTACAAGCTCGGACACGAATCCTTGCAGACCGTTGCCAGCCAGGTCCGTGACGGCACCAATCTTGATGGCAAATTCCATGGTGGGATCATAACCGCTCAGTTCCAGCGTCACCGACTTGCCATCGGCACCAGCCGTGATCTTGTCGTTATCCTTGTCGAGCGCATCAAAGTTGGCCGCAGCCGGATCCATTTTCTTCAGGAAGTTCTTGTGCACGAACGTAGCCGTGTTCATTTGTTCGCTGAAGGAAATGAATACCTTCACTTTCCAGGTCGTCGCGTCGACTTGGATGGGAGTATACACGGCTTTCGAAACGGTCGGATTGATTTGATCCTGAACCGTCAGCGTCAGCGTCACCGGATCCATAATGTTCGCGACCAAAGCCGTGTCTTTGACGCCTTTGATTTCGATCGTGTAGGTACCGCCGCCAAGAGCGTTGGTTTCGAAATCAAGCGTGACTTCGTTGAGTTTGCCATTGTTGTTGATATCGCGGGTGGCATTCTCAACTTCAATCACATTGCCGGCGGAGTCTTTCACCACATAGTTTTCAAGATCTTCCGCCGTGGTCTCGTCCACCGATTTGCTGAAGACGACAAGCAGCGTATCCGGGTCAACAAACTTGACTTCGCTGACCGTCGGTTTCGTCGTATCCAGGGACACGTTGACTTCCAGGGCAGTCGCTTCAAATTTGTTGCCCCACAGGTCCCTGATGAACGGACCGTTGTTGGCATCATTGTACGAGATATAGATGCGATTGGCGCCCAGCGGAATCGGAATATCGGCAGCAGCGAAATTCACCGTGTATTCCGTTCCGGTTTCGTTGGCCGATACAAAGCCCGAATCGCCCGCAACTTCGTATCTGTCATTGTTGAACGTGTGGCGAATACGGACGTTGTTGTCTTCGAAGCCCACGACCGGTTTGTTGAAGCCGATTTTCACTTCCGACGGAGAAACGGACAGGATCGAAGCAACCGGCGCGGTCGTATCCTTGACCAGCGTAAAGGTGAGCGTGGTCGGCACCGGTTTGAAGCCGGCATAGTCGGTTCCCGTGTGCCCGTTAACCTTGATCTTGTGCTCGCCTTCCGAAAGATCCAGACCGGCGGTCACTTTCACCTTGTTGCCGGAAATGGCCACGCCCGTTACGATATAAGCTCCATCGTCAATGGTGAAGTCTTCTTCAACAAAATCTCTCACCGGTTCGCTGAATTCGACTTCCACATCGCGAGGACCGACAACCGCGACACCGACAGCCGACGGAACGGTGTTGTCCACCGCCGCGAACGTGCCTTCAAACTTCGCGATGGTGCGGCCTTCCGTGTCTTGCACGCCTTCGACCGTGATCTTGGCGGCGTTTTGGCCGTTGTTGAGCGCGGTGCCAAGCGTGATGATGACGGACGAGTTGTCGCTTTGCAGCGCAACGCTACCGCCGGTCGCCAGATCCGTGGTGGCGCCGCTGTTGTACACCTTGTAGTTGGCCAGCTTTTCGGCGGAAGCCTTGCTGACCGGCTTGTTGAACGTCACCTTCACTTGCTTCAGGTTGAGCGCGGAGACGCCCGTCACGGCCGGATCGACCACTTCGTAGCCCGGCAGACCCAAGACCGTGCCCAGCTTCTTGCCGGTGCCGGCGACTTCCGTATCCAGCGCGGTCACGATGATCACATAGGTGTCACCGCGTTTCGCGTTGGCGTTGAAGTCGGTGCCTTCTTCGACCAGACCGAGTTCGACGGCCAGCTTTTCGACTTCGCCCGAGCTGAAATCGGGATCATAGCCGAGCGCGCGCAGGATGACCGTCAGGAATTCTTTCACGGTAATCGGATCGTCAAATCCGAATTCCGTGTCGGAATGGCCGATCATGTAGCCGTTCTCGCGGGCCCAGGACAGATAGCCGTCGTAGTAGGTGCCGCGAACGTCGGCGTACGTGTGGGACTTCGGCGTATTCTTCGCTTCGTCTTCTTGCCCCATCAAACGGGACAGAAGCACGGCGACGTCTTGGCGCTTCCACTCGGCATCTTCCATGAGATTGCCGTCTTGGTCGCCCAGAATGATTCCCAAGCTCTTCAGTTTTTGGCCTGCTTCGCTCGGGGTCGTAGCCGCAAATGCCACAGATTGGAACAAGCTAAATACAAGGGCAAAGGCTACGAGGAGAGAGAGACCTTTTTTCATAAGCTTAATTTCTCCTCCTTGAACTCTCGACTGATGAATCTTGCGGTTGGAAGATTGGCGGCTCGAATCTCTCATTCGGCGTTTCACCTCCTTCCAATGAGACGGAGCCTCATCTTGTGAAAGGCTGTCTGCATCATGCCGGAAAAAACGAACATGTTGCAGAACGGGTTAACCTTGGCAGGAAGCGGCAGGCAAAGTCTGCCACTCTACCAATTATACATGGGGAATTGATAGCCGTAAAGAGAATTTTGCCTTTAACGGCCCCGGATTCGGAGGCGGTTCAAGGCATCTTCGCCCCGGCCGGCTTTTTCCCCCGTTTGAAGAGTCCATGATGTTAAACGCAGGCCGAGCAAAAAAGTTGCGGCCGAATCCGACTTCTCAAACGTTTTTCAGCTGCATTTTTTTGAGGCGCAAAAAAGCCCCGCGGGCACCCGGGCCCGCGGGGCCAGAGACTGACGCGGCGCGTCACTTCGGCCGCGACGCCGCGCTCAGCTTCATGCGCAGTCGCGCCAGGAAATCCAGCACCGGCCGCCGCGTGCGGTGCACGAGACCGATCAGCTCGGCGCCAATCTGGAGCAGGAACATGATCACGCAGATGACGATGAACGTCACCCAGGTGCCGACGCCCGATTTCGAGATAAGCGACTGCACGACGGCGCAGACGCCGAAGAAGGCGGCGATGCCGTAGATGATGAGCACCGTCTTGCGGTGGCTGAAGCCGAGCTGCTGCAGGCAATGGTGCAGATGGCCCTTGTCCGGCGCGAAGATCGGCCTCTTGTTCACCACCCGGCGGACAATGGCGAAGAACGTGTCCGACAGCGGCACGCCGATGATGAGCAGCGGCGTGACGAACGAAACGACGGTGATCTGCTTGAACTCATGCAACGACAGCATCGCCAGGGTGAACCCGAGGAACAGCGCCCCGGAATCCCCCAGGAAGATCCGCGCGGGATGGAAGTTGAAAATGAGGAATCCGGCCACGGCGCCGATCAGGACCGCCGCCATGAGCACCATCGTTTCATTTCCCATCAGGGCCGCCATCACCAGGATCGTCGCCAGCGAAATGCCGGAGACGCCGGCGGCCAGGCCGTCCAGGCCGTCGATCAGGTTGATCGCGTTGGTCACCCCGACGATCCAGAAAATCGTCAGCGGGACGCCGAGCCACTCCCCGACCGGCTGCATCGCCGAGCCGAACGGGATGTTGACGAACTCGATCCGCACGTCGAACCCGAAGACGACGAGACAGGCAACGGCCAGCTGCACGACAAATTTGAGCCCGGCGGGCAGGTCAAACCGGTCGTCCAGCGCTCCGAGCAGGGCGATCAGCGTGCCGCCGGTCAGCAGCGCAGCGAACAGGTTGCCTTCCTCCGTTCCGGGCGCGATCCGATAAACCCACAGAAAAAGAGGCAGCACGACGGAAACAAAGGCGACGTAAACGGCCAGCCCGCCCAGGCGCGGCATGATGGTCGTATGCACTTTCCGCCGGTTCGGCACGTCCACGGCGCCGATGCGCAGCGCCAGTTTCCGGACGGCGGGCGTCAAAACCGCCGATATCGCCAGCGCCGCTGCAAACGCGGCCAGTCCCGTTCCGACAAGCCATTCCGTCGGCATGGTCAACTCTCCTTTTGATGCGCATACCGCGTTGAATTATACGCTTCGCGGGTGTCCGGCACAAAGCGGTGCCCGGGCGCCTGCGGAGCGGATTCGGGCGAAAATGCCATTTTCAAGCGTTTTCATGGACGAATTTCCGATGTGGATAAAAATTTTCATGAAAATTGGCGATGATTGGCTTTCCGGTTTACGTCTCCCTGCCGCTCTCCGGATCCCGCAGCGCCTTCTCCCCGTCCCGGAGCACCTTCAGCGCGAACACCGGCAGTACCGCCATCCGGCCGATCCGGCGCGGCTCCTGCAGCAGCCGGAACAGCCATTCCAGGCCCAGCCGGCGGAACGGGGCGGGGGCACGTCTTAGCTTTCCCGCAATGACGTCGAAACTTCCGCCCACCCCCATCATGACCGGCACGCCCAGCCTTTCGCCGTGGCGGGCCAGCCAGGGCTCCTGCCTGGTCAGGGAACGCGCCACAAAGAGCAGGTCCGGTGCGGCGCGGCGGATGTCCTCCACCACCCCGTCGTCGTCTTCATCCGAAAAATAGCCGTTGCGCCACCCCACGATATGTACGCCCGGATACTGCCGGGCCAGATTGGCCGCGGCCGCTTCCACCACGTCCTGCGCCGCTCCGAGGAGATACACCTTCCAACCGCGATCGTCGCCTGCCTTCAGCAGCTCGTGCATCAGGTCGTAGCCCGCGACGCGCTCCGGCAGCGGCCGGCCGACGCGTCGCGCGGCCCAGACGATGCCCGTGCCGTCCGGCACCACCAGATCGGCGGTGGCGATCGCCCGCCGGAACGCCGGATCGCGCAGCCCGGCCATCACCATGATCGGGTTGCCGGTAACGACGCGGTGGGGACGGCGCGACTCGACGGCCCGCGTAAGGTACTCCACGGTCCGCCGCATGTCCATTTTCGCGAACGGCACGCCGTACAGCGTAACCGTCTCAAAGGGGCGGCCATCGCCGGGTTCCATCGGCAAAAATATCACCCTTTGGCAACTTTCACCCAATGATTTAGACGAAATATGCCGCAATTTGTTGCGCGGGACGTGTTGCCGCTTCGGCAAGCCGCCCGATGGAAGGCTCCGCGGCCCGTCGCCAGGCGTCCGGATCGTCCAGCAGTTTCGCCGCTTCCCGGGCGAAATGCGACGGATCCAGCGCCTCGGTGGTGCCGGCGGGCGACTGGCCGATGCTGGCCAAAAACCGGTCGATCTTCGGATCGTAGGAAAGGCCGAGCATCGGCACCCGCCGGTTGGCGGCGTAAATGAGGGCATGCAGCCGCATGCCGGCCAGCAGCCGGCACGCGCCCGCTTCCCGCAGCATGTCCCGCGGGTCGTCATGGGCCGGCGCCAATTCCATGGACGGTACGCCCGGGACGGACGTTTCCGCCCCCGAGTCTCCGCCCGCCAACTGTTCCAGCCGGCGCATGACGTGGCGCGACGCTTCCTCGTCCGCCCCCCGGTGCATCGGCAAAAACCGGTACCGTACCGGCCGCATGCTTGCCAGAGCCGCAAGGGCCTCGGCCATGCGGTCCAGATCGGCGCGGTCGTCGCGCCAGAACCGCACGGACACGCCCACCAGCGCCGGTTCGGCAAGATCCGCCGGCCTGCTGTCCATCGCCGGATTGGCGCCGCCGACGTCCGACAGGCCCATCACCGGATCGGGGACCACTTCAATCCGGCCCGCATCGACACCGTATTCGCGCAAAGCGGCAGCCGATTCCTCATCGCGCACCGACACATAGGCACAGCGGTTGAAGGCGCGGGCGATGAGCGGGCGGAAAAAACGCCGGCGCACCGGCCCGATTCCCTGGGCGTAGACGAACGCCGGCTTGCCCAGGCGCAGCGCCAGCTCGATCACGCCCAGATAATAGGGTATCGATCCCGGGCCGGTGGCATCCTGCAGGAGGCTCCCGCCGCCGCTGACGAGCCCGTCCGCGCCGCGCAGCGCGCCCATGACGGCGGCCGGCTTCATCCGCGGCACCGCTTCAACGCCGTACCGGCGCGCCGTCCACTCGGGATCGCCGGACAGCACCACCGGCTCGAAGCGCCGCCCCTGCGCCCGGAACGCCTCGTCCAGCGCCTGCAGAATGCTCAGGAGCACGGCCTCGTCGCCGCTGTTTCTGAAACCGTAATACCCCGACAGCACGAGCCTGACGGCACGGCCTCCGCCGGCCGCCGGCTCCCGGTTCCCCGTCGCCATGCGCTCCAATCGTCCTTCCGTGCCGTTTTCCGCGCCGATTTGAACCCTTTTTCACCCGTCCCCGGACATCAATCAGATTTACGGGACTCCGCCGACAGCCGGATCGCTGCACGCCACAGCGCCTCTCCCGCCCGCCAGACGGCAATGGCCGCCAGGCCGGCGAGCGCACCCAGGACCAGCCCCAGCGCGGTCCGGATGACCGACAGATGGATCGGCGTATGCAGGTGCGCGAACGTGTCCACCAAGGACACTTGGCCGATCGTCGCAAAAATGAGCAGCCACAGCCACCGCCGGTCCCGCAGCGACACATAAATGCCCAGCAAAAGCAGCGGATGGCCGAGCAAAAATTCCTTGAACCGCGGGCGCACGCCGAGCGCATTCTCGAGGGTTCTGCGGAGCCGAAGCTCCAGTTCCGACGCCAGGCCGCTGTTGCCCGTCCGCGTCAGATAGTACAGCGCGGCGGCGCCGAGCACCGCCCCCGCGACCAGCCAGAGCGCCGTCACGGGCATGGCCAGCAGCTTCCGGGCATGATCGCGCACCGAGCCGCCCGGCTTGTACAGGAACACGTAAATCGCGACGAAGACGACCGGCGCCAGATGCAGCACGCTCACGCCGCGAAACTGCTGCAGCACCAGGCTGTAACGGATGTCGTCAAGCAAACCCGCGATCAGCGGGACGGATACCAGCGACAACGCCGAAGCGGCCACATACAGCAAAAACGTTCTGCCCAGCCGCGCCCCCGCACCGGCGCCGCCCTGCCCCCGAAGCCGGCGGACCAGCCAGACCACGGCGAGGGTCGGCGAAGCCATCGCCGCGAGGAGCGCCAGCCCCTGCATCGGCAGCTCGGCGTCCAGGACGAACGCCGCCAGGCCTCCGGCCACCCCCACCGCTGTCACCGGCAAGAGCAGGTTCGGGAAAAACATCCCGAACGCCAGCGCCGTCAGCGCCACCGCTCCGGCGATGACGAGGGCGCGCCACAGCGGCTCCACGGGTGCCTTGTGCGCCTCGAAGGGCACGGCTTGTCCCGCCGCAAATCCGAATCCGGCCAGCCTCTCGACCGCGCCCTGCATGCCTTCGCCGCCGCCCAGCGCCTTCAGGGCGGTCTCCAGCGGATGCACGACCTTGCCTCTCACGGCGTCCCGCACCGGCGTCGCGTTCAGATAGATCATGCGAATATTGCGGTCCTTGACGGCCAGCACGATCCGGTCCGCCAGCTGCCCGGGCGAAAGGGTGAGCATTTCCGCCTCCGCCACGGGGTGCACCCGCACCGCCCGGTAATCCAGCCGTTCGGCCAGGCCGTACATGCCCTGCTGCGGCGTCCGCAGATTTTCGAACATGCCGATGGCGATGCCGCGTTCCCGCAGCATCGCCGCGAAGGTGTCCAGGCTGCGCGTCTGCCGGTGGTCGCCAAAGCCGGTGACCGCATTGCCGTCAAACACGATCAGCCGGACCCCGTAATCCGCAAAGCTGTCCAGCCACCGCTCCATCTCCGCGGCGTTGAACGCCGTCCGGTCGGACAGGCGGGGCACGATGAAAAACCCGGCGTCCCGGAGCATGGCCATCGCCAGCGGATTGGGCTGCATCGGGCGCAGCAGGGCGTCGTCCCGCCCCATGCCGATCCGCAGGCCGCTCCGCCCGTCGGCGGACCAAGGCTCCACCGCGACGCCCAGGAGGCCGAAGGCCGTTTCGATGATCGGCCTGAGGACCGGTTCTTCTTCCGGTTTGTGAAAAAGCACATAAGTCCCGTTGTCGGAGGGGTCTTCCACGCGTCCTTCCAGCAGGGCGGCCTGGCGGGCGTCGTACACCGCCACGGAACCCGCCCAGGCCAGTTCCTCCAGGGTGCTTTCGAACACGATCATGGCGTTGACTCCGGCCTGTTTCAGCAAGGGCAGCTGCTGCTGCACGAACCCCTCCGGATCGTCCTGGGTGGACGCGATCTGCAACAGGTCCCGGTAATCAAAGGCGAACGTCACCGCGTCCGCCGATCGTTCCGTCTGCACCCGCGCCGCGATCAGCGGCAGCGAACCGAGCATGCCCGCCAGCACGACGATCCAAAGCAGCCTAGGCAGTCTTCTGTTCCATCGCTCCATCGACCGAAGCCACGTCAAGCGCGTCCACTCCCGTATCAAAATGCTGCCGCCCCGGCTTTCGGCGCCTCCGCTGGCTTCATCCGTCCACGCGGGTCATCACGCTCTGCACCAGCCGCTCCAGCGCGGCCTGCGCTTCCTCCAGCCTGCCGCGGCGCACCCCGAAGTAAATCTTGATCTTCGGTTCCGTGCCCGACGGCCGCAGGCAGAACCACGACCCGTCCTCGAGCAGGAACTTCAGGGCGTTCTCCGGCGGCAAGCCGTTCAGCCCGTCCTTGTAATCTTCCACCCCGTTCACGCGGACGCCGGCCACTTCCGCGGGAGGACGGCTCCGCCAGTCCTCCATGATGGCGCGGATGCGCTCCAGGCCGTCCTTGCCCTTCAGCGTGCGGGATTCCAGCCGTTCCAGATACGCGCCGTATTGCTCGTACAGCTCAAGCAGCACGCCGTACAGCGTCTTCCCCCGCGATTTCCAGTACGCGGCGGCCTCGCAGACGAGCAGCGCGGCCACGACCGCGTCCTTGTCGCGCGCGTGGGTGCCGGCGAGGTATCCGTAGCTTTCCTCGTATCCGAACAAGAAAGCATGCTCGCCGGTCCGCTCGAACTGGGTGATTTTTTCCCCGATGTACTTGAAGCCGGTCAGCGTGTTGAACACCCGGCAGCCGAAGGAGCGCGCGATGTCGGCGCCCATCTCGCCCGTGACGACGGTTTTGATCACCGCGCCGTTCGCCGGGAGACGCCCCTGTTCCTTGAGCGTCATCAATATATAATGAACGATCAGCGCCCCCGTCTGGTTGCCGGACAGCACCGCATAGCGGCCGCTTTCATCCTTGACGACGACGCCCAGCCGGTCGGCGTCGGGGTCGGTGCCCAGCACGAGGTCCGCGCCGAGCCGTTCCGCCTGCGCGACGGCCAGATCGAACGCCTCGCGTTCCTCCGGATTGGGCGACTTCACCGTGGGAAAACCGCCGTCCGGCCGCTCCTGCTCCGCCACGACATGGACGCGGGTGAAGCCCGCCCGGCGCAGCACCTCCCGCACCGGGAGGTTGCCGGCGCCGTGCAGCGGCGTGTACACCACCGTAAGCGCCTCCGCCGCGCCGCTTTTCAACAGCTCCGGACGCAGCGACCGGGCGAGGACGGCGTCGACATAGCGACGGTCCGCCTCCTCGTCCAGCCACTGCAGCAGCCCCCGCGCCTCGGCTTCCTCCGGCGCAAGCCGGCGGACCCGGTCAAAGGTCACCCGCCCGATGCGCGCGGTCAGCCGCTTGGCGTCGTCCGGCAACAGCTGCCCGCCGTCGGCGGCGTACACCTTGTATCCGTTGTATTCGGGCGGGTTGTGGCTGGCGGTGATGACGATGCCGGCCGCCGCCCCCAGATCCCGTACGGCAAAGGAAAGCTGCGGCGTGGGACGCAGGCCCCGGAACAGCCGGACGCGGATGCCGTTGCCCGCCAGCACGCACGCCGCCTCCAGCGCGAATTCGGCGGAATTCCGGCGGGAATCGTGGGCGATGACGACCAGCGGCGACTCCCCGCCCTCCGTCCGCTCCAGCAGTTCTTCGGCCAGCCCCTGTGTCGCCCGACCGATCACGTAGCGGTTCATCCGGTTCGTGCCCGCGCCCATCACGCCCCGCAGGCCGCCGGTGCCAAACTCCAGATCGCGGAAAAAACGGTCCTCCACCTCCCGCGGGTCGTCCGCAATGGCGCGCAGCTCCTGCTTGGTCGCTTCGTCCACCGCCGGATCCTCAAGCCAGGAACGCAGCATCTCCTGAGCGGAAGGTCTCATCGAGCCTGTTCCTCCTCCCCCATCCAATTAAGGTCTCTCTAATCCTTATTCACGATTCGCTCCCGTTCGCCGCACGATCCATCAGCGCGAACATGAGCGTGCCTTCGGCCACGACGCGGCCGTCGACCCGGGCCGTCGCCCGGCCCTTGCCCACCGGACCCCGCACGCGCAGGATTTCCACTTCCAGCGTGAGCGTGTCGCCGGGCCTCACCTGTTCCCGCCAGCGGAATTCGTCCACGCCGGCGAACAGGCCGATTTTACCCCGGTTTTCCTCCATCGACAATATCACCGCCGCGCCCACCTGCGCCAGCGCCTCCAGAACTAAAACGCCGGGCATGACCGGATATCCCGGAAAATGACCCGCGAAAAACGGTTCGTTCACCGTGACGTTCTTCAGGCCGACGGCGCGTTTGCCCGGTTCCAGCTCAAGCAGCCGGTCCACCAGGAGAAACGGGTATCGATGCGGAATGATGCGCTGAAGTTGTTCGCTTTCCAGCATGGCTTTCCCTCCCTGTTCCGAATAAGGTGCGAAAATATGGTTCATAATACGAATATCCCTTTGCGAACTGCAGTCGCAAAGGTTGACGATAAAAGGGCCCGCTGCCCAGCCCGCCTCAGGGCGCGGCGGCGGGCCTTTTTCTTGTCCTGCCTGCCCGTGCCGTCTGGGTCAGTTGGCCCGTTTTTCTTCCCGCCCGCTCCCGCTCCAGCCTTTTTCGCCGCCGTCCGTGCCGGCAGCGCCGCCCGATCCCGGGACGCCGCCCGCCGCGGGGGCGCCTTTCCCGTTCTGGGCCCGAAACTGGGCCAGGTAGACGAAAGAGGCCAAAAACGAAAGCGCGATGGCGCACCAAAGGGTCGGCACGCCGCCCGAAATATCGAAAAACAGAAGCACAATGGCCACATAATACAAAAAAGTGGTCAGCTTGCCCAAGGCGTTGGCGGGCAACGTCTTTTTGCCGCGAAAATGAAAAATCGCCGAACTGGCGATCATGCCGCCTTCCCGTACCGCCATGGCCACCGCCGCTTCCCACGGAATTTTCTTCTCGATGACCAGGGCGATGACCACCGACAGCATCATCAGCTTGTCCGCCAAAGGATCGAGCATGACGCCCGTGGCGGTGATCTGCCCGCTTTGCCGGGCGATATATCCGTCGAGCAAATCGGTCAATCCCGCGAGCAGTACGATGCCGAGGGCCACGATGGGCCGATCCTGGAAAAAGGCCACAAAAAACAGGGGAATCATCACGAAACGCGAGAGCGTAAGAACGTTCGGCAAGTTCATTTCATGATTGCTCCCCTCTTTCAAAGTCCCCAATTATTATATATCGGGGGACCCGCAACGTAAACACGAAGGGAAAAACGCTGTTTATCCCTGATTATTCGGCAAAAACCAGATCCCACATGTGTTTCCAGGTGCGCCAGTCGAACGCCTCTTCCACCTCGCGGCCCCCGAGCACCGAATAGCCCACGGCAAGCCCGAACATGAGTGCCGCGATGCACAGGACGGGGATGGCCAGGATCTTGATGGAAAACAAAACCGCCCGCCCGGCCGTTCGCCAAGCCGAACGTCTCCTGGTTGCCGGTCTCTCCGCTTTCGGGGGCAGGGCGGGCTTTGTTGCTTTCTTTCCGTTGTTATGGTTGTCTCTCCGGTTCATGCGCTCTCTCATCCGATGTCGTCCGCAGCTCCGTCAGCTTCTCAAATTGGCGGCCAGCTGCAGCATCTGGTCTCCGGAGCTCAGGGCGCGCGCGCTGAGCTGGTAAGCCCTGAGCGCGGCGGTCAGCTCGGTCATTTCACGGGTCAGGTCGACGTTGGACGCTTCCAGGTAGCCCTGGCGAACACTCGGCTCGGGCCCGCCGAAAGCCGCTCCCGCCACCATCACCACATCGTCGGGGTTGATATCCTCGGGGACGGCAAACAGGTTATCCCCGGCCTGCCGCAAAAACTCCGGCCGCACCGGTTGCACCGTTTTCAGCGTGCCCAGATCCACCACGTCGGTGCCGTCCGGGCTTACGGCCGTCATCGTGCCGTCCACCCCGACGCGGAATTCGTATCCGGCGGGGACGATCACGGGCTCGTCATCGGTGTTGACCACCGACAGCCCGTTTGAGGACACAAGCCGCAAATCGCCCAGGGCGTTCTCGATCCGCCATTGGAACGCCCCGTGGCGGGTGAACCTCCGCTCGCCTGCATCCGTCTGCAGTTCAAACAGGAAGTTGCCTTCCAGCAGCAAATCCGTTGACACGCCGGTGTGCTGCGGCGAACCCTGGCTCAAATCCGTCAGGATGCCGATCACCCGCGAACCGCCGCCAATGGGCAGGCCAAGGGGTGTGCGACGTCCGTCCTTCTCGAAATCCCGCTCCTGCTCGAGAAAAGCGACCAGCACGTCCGCGAACGCGGCGTCTTTGCTTTTGTATCCGACCGTACCGACATTGGCGATATTTTCCGCGATCAGGTCCAGCTTCCGCTGCAGCGCGGCCATGGATACCGACGCGGCGATCATCGAGTTGTTCACGCGCAGGACCCCCCGCATTCCTCAAATCATGCTGCAAGCCAAATCACGCGCGACGCGGCCCGCGGCCGGCGGCGTTCTCATCCGACCCGGCCGATTTCGTTGACCGCCCTTTCCAGGCTGCGGTCATAGGACTGGATGAGCCGCACGTTGGCCTCGTACGCCCGAAGGGCCGCCATCAGGTCCACCGCCGACTGGGCGGGATCCACGTTGGACGACTCCAGGTACCTCTGACGCACTTCCGCCCGGTCGTCCGGCTGGAGCGGGTTCAGATTGCCCGGAGGCCCTTCATGCCGATAGCGGTTGTTCCCGTCCCGCACCAGCAAATCCGGATTCTCGACGCGCATCAGGAGCAGCTGCGGATCTCCCGGCAGCGGCTCCCCCGTATCCGCGTATACGAGCCTCCCGTCCGGCAGCACCTGCACCTGTTCCCACGGATCCGCAACCACGATGGGCTGGCCGTCCACCCCCAGCACGGGCAAGCCGTCCAGGGTCACCAGCGTCCCGTCCGGCTCCGAGCGGAAACGGCCGTCCCGGGTGAATCGCTGCTCGCCCTGCGGCGTCCGGACCGTGAAAAACACCTGCGGCTGCACGATCACGGTGCCGTCCGGCGCGACATACTTGCCGGAAGCGTCAAACGGCACAGGCCCGATGCCGGGCAGATCCACCGCGATGTCCGATACGATGGCGAAATCCAGCACGCGGCCGGTTTCCCGCAAAACGCCGGGCGTCATCGACAGCAGATGCTCCTCCGAAAACACGCCGCTGTGCAGCCGCCCGATGGACTGCTTCGGCGGGTTGGCGCCGCCCAGGGCGGAGATCAGAAGCTCCGGAAACGCGCGGCTCACGGGCGTCGCCGCCTTGTAGCCCGGCGTGTTCAAATTGGCGATGTTCTGCGTGACCGCGTCGTGGCGCTGCTGCTGCGCGATCGCGCCCGCCGCGGCCGTGTACAATCCTCTCAGCAAGGTATGCACCCCCGGAATCGGTTTCCAGGAATCGGTGAATCAGCCCGACTTTCTCCTCGTCATTTTATCCAGATTATCCAGCATGATGCCGGTTCCTTTCACCACGCAATGGATCGGGTCTTCCGCGATCAGGACGGGGACCCCCAGCTCGTCCGACAACAGGTTGTCCAAACCGTCCAGGAGCGCGCCTCCCCCGGTCAGGATGATGCCTCGGTCGATGATGTCCGCCGCGAGCTCGGGAGGCGTGCGCTCGAGCACCGATTTTGCGGCGGCGATGATGCCCGAGATCGGTTCCCAGAGGGCTTCCCTGACTTCCTCCGAATGGATGGTCACCGTCTGGGGCAACCCCGTCACCATGTCCCGGCCGCGCACGTCCATTTCCTCGCGCCGCCCGTTCCGGTACACGGTGCCGATGCGGATTTTGATGTCCTCTCCGGTCCGTTCCCCGATCAGCAGTTTGTATTTGTTTTTGATGTACCGGATGATCGCTTCGTCGAACTTGTCCCCCGCAATTTTGAGCGAAGAGGCCGTGACGATGTCGCCCATGGACAACACGGCCACATCCGTCGTGCCTCCGCCGATGTCGATTACCATATTGCCGCTTGGTTGAAAGATGTCCATGCCGGCGCCAATCGCGGCCGCCTTCGGCTCTTCTTCCATGTACACTTCCCTGGCGCCGCTCCGCTCCGCGGCTTCGCGGATCGCCTTCTGCTCCACCGACGTGATATTGGTCGGCGCGCAGATCAGGATTCGCGGACGGCTGTACCAGGAACGTCCGCCCACGCGGTCGATGAACGCTTTGAGCATCAGATCGGTCATCTCGAAATCGGCAATGACGCCTTCCTGGAGGGGCCGGATCGCCACGATGTTTCCCGGCGTTCGGCCGACCATCCGGCGCGCTTCCTCGCCCACGGCACGAATCCGTCTGGTGTCGCTTTCGATGGCCACCACGGACGGTTCGTCGAGTACCACGCCTTTTCCTTTCACGTAGATGGAGACGTTGGCGGTGCCGAGGTCGATGCCGATATCCTTGCCAAACATGCGATATCCCCTAACATCATTTAGTAATCGGTTATTTATTCTCCGTCACGTGGGAAAAATCCTTTTTTGCCGACAATTTTGGCGAAGGGGAGCGCTGTGCCGTCATCTTTTGCCCGCCGCGATCATCTCCTGCTTCTGGGCGGCCGACTTTTTGTACTTGATCTTCGTGGCCTCCCCTCCTCTGAGATGACGGATCGATTTGTGGTACTCCAGAATGTGCTTGACCTGTTCCGCAAGGTCCGGATTGATCTCCGGCAGCCGTTCGGTGAGGTCCTTGTGCACCGTGCTCTTGGAAACGCCGAATTCCTTGGCGATGGCCCGCACGGTGTGACGCGTTTCCACCAGGCACCGGCCGATCTTGATGGTCCGCTCCCGGATGTAACCCTGCACGCTCCCGCCTCCCTGCACCATGAGATTGGTACATTATATGAGAGGCGTGGGCACTTATTCTATGCGACCAAGCCTGACAAGCCGGAAAAATCCGCGTCACGGCGCGGTTTTCGGGGGGGGCGGGGCCGGCCCGGGCCGCTGCGTGAGGGCAACAGGACGCCTGCCGGATGCGGACAGGCGTCCAGGATGGGTTCAGGTGGGCGGGTTTTTCGTCGGATCGTCGTCTTTGGCGGATTCGTCGCCGTAGCTGAAAACGGACGAAATGACCAGGTTTTTCTGCTTGGTCAGATCGATTTCGTAAGGCATGGGCACCCGTCTGCCGTCGGCTTCCTGGATGATCCGCACGGTCGGACGGTGGGGCAAACTTCTGGGCATCTCGGCCACCACGCCGACCTGTCCGCTGCTGAGCTTGATGACGGACGACACCGGATAGACGGCGATGTGCCGGATGAAATGCTGCACCAGTTCCAGCCCGAACTCGTAGTTGCCCGACGCGAACAGGTACTCCATCGCCTCGCTCGGCGTGTAGGCCTGCCGATGGTGGCGCGGCGAGACGAGGGCGTCGTAGACGTCGGCGACGGCCACGATCCGGGCGTATTCGGGGATGTCGTTCCATTTCAGTCCGAAGGGATACCCCGTGCCCCTGTACCGTTCATGATGGAACAGGGCGCATTTGGCCGATTCGATGGAAACGCCCTTCATCTGGCTGAGGATATGGTAGCCTTCCGACGTGTGGCGTCGCAGCACGCTGCGCTCCGACTCGGTCAGCTGGCGGTTCGTCTTGATGAGACGCACCGGCAGGCGGGTCATGCCGATGTCGAACAGCAGCGCGCCCACCGTCAGGTCGTAAAGCCGATCCATGTCGTAATTGAGGGTCATGCCGACCACGCCGGAATAAAGGGTGACATGCATGGAGTGCTGGAAAAGGAACCGGTCCGTCTGCCGCAGGACTCCGAGTTCGTCCGCGATGTCCCGGTTGTTGACGATGTCGTACAGCACGTCCCGGAGCAGCCGCCGGAAGCGGGTCTCCTGTTGCGAGAGCGCCACATGGCCCATCAGGCGGTCCGAGTCCGGCAGGCGCAGGATTTCCTCGCAGGCGTTCTTGCGGGACCTTTCGTTTTCCTTCATCTTCTCGATGTCCGGAAGCGGTCCCAAATCCGACCAGGTCGAGCTCCGGTAGCTCTCGCCGGACAACGGCCACCTGTCGTCGGCGCTTTCCGCGGAACCCGGTCTGGCCGAGACGGCTTCGTCGGTTCTCCGGCGATCCTCTTCGTCGTGCCGATCCTTTACAAATACCCTTGCGATGCCGAGCTCCCTCAGTTTCTTGATATAGCGGTCTGTCAGTACGGTGCCCGACTCCAGCATCACAAGTCCGTTTCTGCCCAATACCGGTTTCGCCAGCACCTGACCCGGCGCCAGATCCCGCACGCTCATCTCCTTCATGCCGGCTTTCCCCCCCGTGAGACCAAAATGCTTGCACACCGTTGTCCTCGGAATGATGCTTGCGCACCGGTGTAGTGCACTCGGCGTGAAGGGACTTTTCGGGCAATACGCTCGTCGCAAACCGCTGTGAGGACCTTCGTGCTGCAGAAAACCCCGATGGGGATTGGGGACATTTGGCGTAGCTCCGAAATGGTTACAAAGAAAATAGTAGCATATGGCTACTGAAAAGTCACTACACGGAAGCCGTGGGTCTTTGGCCGCATCTTCAATGAAAAGACGGTCTTTTGGTCTATATTTGAGCCAACTTTTGACCTTGCCGAAACCCCGTCGTTGGTCCTGTCTTGAAGCACTGGCAAGTCCAGTGTCCGACGACCATATTTTGGTGAACCTTTCAATGGCCGGAGGCACAAACCGGCCGGTTTCCGGTCTGGCGCCCCAATACCGATCCCTCGGCCAAAAAAAATGCCGCCGGCAAGCCGGCAGCTTTCGGCGGCAGTCATCCCGGGACCCGGTGCCCGGATCTCCGGCGCTTCCCCCATCCCCTCCGCACCCCTGGAGGAGGGAACAGGGGTGATTTTTTCTTTTTTTCACGTCATTGCGTCACTCGTCCTGGATGACGGCTTCCGGATTGAGGGTTTTCCCGTTGTGCCGGATCTCGAAGTGGAGGCTCGGACCCTTGTCGCCGGTTTCCCCGCTTTTGCCCGCGATGCCGATGACGTCACCCTGCTCGATTTGGTCGCCCGTGCGAACCCGGAGTTCGGCCAGACTCTTGTACACGGTCACGTATCCGCCCGGGTGCTCGATTTCCGCCACAAACCCGTTGTCCCCGTCTTCCTGCGCCACCTTGACCGTCCCGCTCATGGCCGCGAGCACTTCAAACGGCTGCTGATCGGGACTGGCCAGGTCGACCGCCATGTGCGGCGTGAACAGGTTGTCCCGCTCCACGATGGCCGCGGCGCGCTCTTCCGCGGGCGCAGACATGTCGTAGTAGGGCCGCGCGACCACCATGCGGTCGTAGTCCCTGACCGGCCAGCGCATCGTCTCGCTGCCCGCGATGACCGGAGCCGCTTCCGGAGATTCTTCCGTCCCCGCGGTCTCCGCGGCGCTCTCCGCTTCCGGAGAAGCCTGGGCGGGATTGTCCGTCCCTCTCTCGTTTCCCGTATACAACCAGAGGAGGGTTACGATGAGGGCTGCGGCGACCATGTACAGTGCGGGGAACACCCATCGTCTGGCGAACAGTCTCTTCCACCTTCCGCCGGACGCCGCGCCGGATTCGCCCGGCTTCGCGGAATTGTCCAGCTTTCTGACGTTCTTGTCGTTTTGGTCACTCATTTTCTCGATCACCTCAGTAACCCATTGTTACCGGGTGATCCGCATTTATACGTCCTTGCTGTGAAAAATTTGAAAATTTTATAGAGAAGGGAATTTGTCGGCCGGACTCCATATCTTTGAAACTTCCTCGACGGCGACCCCGGAGTAATAGTGTCGGACGATCTGTTCCGCCGTATACCCTTCTTCGGCCATGAAGCGCGCGCCCCACTGGCTCATGCCGACACCGTGTCCGCTGCCGCGGGTGGTGATGGCGATGCGGCCGCCGTCCGTTTCCCAGCTGAACGCCGTCGAGCGCAGCCCCAGCTTCTCCCGCACTTCCGTGCCGGCCAGCCGCGTGTCGCCGACCTGCAGGGTCCGGACGCGCCGTCCCTGCGTCCATTCCGCAACGCGGATTTTCGGCGCCTTGCCCTTGCGGATGGCGGCCGGGGTGACGCTGATCCCGAGCTTGCGGTAAAAATCGGCCAGCGGCATTTCCGTCGTTTCCTTCGACCGCGGCGCCCCGGACTTGTCCCACGGACTTTCCACCGAGCGCAAATACGGCAGGGCAAAGGGAAACACTTCCTCCGAGGCCTCGGTGTAGCCGTTGCTGGTGGAAAAATAAAGCGCCTGGATCGGCTCGCCGTCGAATACCAGCACCCGGCCGCGGGTCGCTTCCACCGCCCGCCGCACCTTCGCCCATCCGTCCGGATCGTCCTTTTGCATCCGGCGCATCTGTTCCAGCGGGCGGTACCTTTGATGGATCGTCGTGTCCGTCACGTCCGCCGCTTCCGCCACCTTGTCGGGCACGCCGCTGCGGTCGCCCTTTACCAGCCGGCGGACGATGTACGTGCGGGCCGCCAGCGCCTGGGCTTCCAGTGCCTCCTGGGGGAAACCGACCGGCATCTCCGCGGCGACGACGCCCATGACGTAATCCTCCAGGGGGACCGTCTCCGTTCGCCGCTCTCCGGTCAGATAGACCCGCACCAAAAGTTCTTCCTCTTCCGGCTCGGGCACGCTCTTTCGGCCTTCGGACGGCCGTTCCTGCACCGATCCGGCCCCGCCCCGGGGCCTGTCCGATTCATCGGGAAAAAAACCGTCTCCGTCCGGGACCGCCATCTCGCCGCCGGCCGTCCCGGCGCGTCCCCCTCTGACGGCTGCATAAGCCTGTCCTCCACGGCGAGCCGCGTCGCCTTGCCCGGCGCCGGAGCCGCCGTTTTCGTGAGCGAGTCCGGTTTCCCACATCCACGCCGCCAAGGCCATCCCGGCCAAAAATCCCGCCAACACGAAAAGCTTGACCCTCGCCATGGCCACCTCCCCCGGTCTTGTCCGAGACATCCCCAATCTATGCGTTCGTTTTCGAACGTATGCCTCGGGGATGTCCAAGCCCCGGGGTACCCGCATCCCGGGCGCACCAGACACCCGCGTCAGCGGGATGCCCGCGCCTTGCTTGGAGCCATGTGCGCGTCAAGCTTTATCGCAATACGGCGGGTCCGGCGGACCGCCCATGCCGGCGGCCGGAGGATCCTGGCCGCAACCGGCTGCAGCGAAAGCCGCCGCTCTGCAATGCCGCGCGTTCCTCGCGCGCCGCGGATCAACCGTGCTGCAGCAGCTGTTTCACATCCTTGATCTGTTTCCGCTCCCCGGCAATCACCAGGGTCATTTCCGCTTCCAGGCGGTCTTCCGGACCGGGATTGATCTTCTTCTGGTGATTCTTCCCGATCATGGCCAGGATGGTCGCTCCGGTTCGCTGGCGCACGCGGAGCTCGGCGATCGACTTGCCGACGCCGGCGTAATCCGGCTCCACCTTGAACCACTCGATCACCAGATCGTCCAGCGACACCTCGATGGTTTCCAGCGCCTTGGGCTTGTACGTCATGCCCCCGACGATGGCGGCGATCTGTCTGGCTTCCTCGTCTTCCAGGGTGATCTGCGACACGCATTCGTCCGGATCGTCCTGGCTGAAATGATATAATTCCCGACGGCCGTCATCGTGGATCACGATGACCATCCTGTCGCCGGATCTGGTTTCCACCTGATATTTTTTTCCGATCCCGGGCAGATCCGATTCCCGGATTGTACCCATTTTCGGTGCACCTCCAAAAGGTTATCGGCAGTCCGTCACGCGTTTTCCCGCCGTTTTTCTTTCTGTTTAGAGGATTGCCATCCAAATATGCGACTTAAGCCATTATAAACGCGCTTCGATTCTTTGGCAAACAGGGGCGCCACGATGGACAGGATGAACACGTACAACGCGGAAAAAGGCTTCAGCACCGGCATCAGCCCCGCCATCACGCCGAGGTTGGCCACGATGATGGTAAATTCGCCCCGCGCCGCGACGGTCAGCCCGATGTTGGTCGAAGACCGGTACGACAGGCCCGCTTTCCGCCCCGCCACCGTGCCGGCAAACATGTTGCCGACGAGCGTCAGGATCACCGCCCCGAGGGCGACCCACACCGCGCCGCCCAGCGTAGCCGGGTCGATGCTGAGCCCGAAGCTGAAGAAAAAGATGGCGCCGAAGAAATCCCGAAACGGCACGACCGCGTGCTCGATTCGCTTGCTGTGCTCGGTCTCGGACAGCATGAGACCGAACAGGAGCGCGCCGATCGCCTCCGCCACGTGGAGGGTTTCGGAGAAACCGGCCACGAAGATCATCGCCGAGAACACCACGATGACGAACACTTCGTTGGAGGTGATGTTCAACAGCCGGTTCAGGACGTTCTTGCCGTAATGCGCGATCAGGAAAAAGAGCAGCATGTACCCGACCGAAATTGCCACGGTCAGCGCAATGCCGCCCACCGACGTGGCGCCGGCCAGAAGCAGACCGGACATCACGGTGAGGAACAGGGCGAGAAATATGTCGTCGAAAAGGATCATGCCGAGAATCAGTTCGGTTTCCGGGTTGCCGGTGCGCTTCAGATCCACCAGCACCTTGGCCACGATGGCGGTGGATGAAACGGCGAACATCCCCGCGGTGATCAGCGCCTCGTAGATGGGGAAACCGACCAGCAGCCCGTATCCGAGACCGAGGCAAAAGTTGACCGCGACGTATACCGTTCCGCCGAACATGATGTTCTTGCCCGATCGGACCAGCTTTTCCACGGAAAATTCCAGCCCCAGATAAAAGAGCAGAAACAGCACGCCCAGCCGGCCGAGGAACATGATCACATCTTCGGTTTGGATGAACCGGAGATCGATGATGCCGATCACGGGCGCGTGCGGTCCCACCAACATGCCCATCACGATGAGGAAAGGGATGGTGGAAAACTTCAGCTTGTTGGCGATCACGGCGGCAATGGTGACAAGAATAAGCGCTGTTCCGACTTCAAACACCATGTGTTCCATATGTTCCATCCACGAAACCACCCTCCTTGCTGGCAAACGTTCCGTCCGGACCGTCACGGAACGGTACATCGTTTTTCAGCCATCGACACTATTTTAGCTGAAAAATACGCTAAAAATAAAGGATTGAATGGGATTTTCCCGTTCTTTCGAACGATTGTTTCTTTTTTCCTCGTTTTTTCCGCTGAAACCTCTGCTGTCCGCGATGGCAACCTCAACCCCCCGCCAAAAAAAGCCCGGACGCGCCGTCGTTGTCACGCGCATCCGGGAAGACTGCCCTGGGCAGGCAGGAATGATATATGAATCGAAAAAACCAAACCGCTCATGCGGCTTAAGCCAAAGTAGGTTGCACGATGAGCCCCTTGCCGTCGAAACGCTGCCGCGGTACCGACTCCTCCCGCAAAAGGTCCGCGGCGGCGACGGCCGCTTCCGCTTCCTCGACGACCGACGCCGGTTCCGGCACCCGGACGATGTCGGCGCCAAGTTCCGCCAGCTTGCCGGTGATGTTCATGTACCCGCGGTCGATATGGTGCACGCCGGTTACCTCGGTGACGTCCTCCGCCGCCAGTCCCGCGCAGATCAGCGCGGCCCCGGCCCGGAGATCGGTGGCGCAGACGGAAGCGCCCATGAGCCGCGTGCCCCCGGAGACGATGGCCGTCCGGCCGTCCACCTTGATATCGGCGCCCATCTTGAGAAATTCCGTCACGTGCATGAAGCGATTTTCAAACACCGTCTCGGTGACGACGCTCGTGCCTTCGGCCAGCATCAGCAGCACCATCATCGGCGCCTGCAGATCGGTGGGGAAACCGGGATACGGGAGCGTCTTCAGGTCGACGGCGCGCAGCTTGCTGCCGGGCTCGCGGCGGACGCGGATGCCGTTTTCGTCAAACGACACCTCCACCCCCATCTCCTCGAGCTTCGCCACCACCGGTCCCAGATGATCCCGGATGGCGCCCTCGACGCGAACGTCGCCTCCCGCCGCGGCGGCGGCGATCATGTAGGTTCCGGCTTCCACCCGATCCGGAATGACGGTATGGGAGACGGCCTGCAGCCGGTCGACGCCCTCGATGCGGATCTGGCTCGTGCCGGCGCCGCGGATCTGCGCTCCCATGGCGTTCAGGAAGTTGGCCAGATCCACGATTTCCGGCTCCCGGGCCGCGTTTTCGATCGTCGTCGTTCCTTCCGCGGTGACGGCGGCCATCATGATGTTTTCCGTCGCTCCCACGCTCGGGATGTCCAGGTAAATGCGCGCGCCGCGCAGCCTGCCCTTGACGTGCGCTTCGATGGTGCCCTGGCCCAGTTCGATGTGCGCGCCCATTGCTTCGAATCCCTTGAGATGCTGGTCAATGGGACGCGTGCCGATGGCGCAGCCGCCCGGGAGGGAAATCCGCACCTTCCCCAGTCTGGCCAGAAGCGAACCCATGACGAGGAATGAAGCGCGCATCTTGCGCACCAGATCGTACGGCGCCCGGTAGGAGTCCAGGCCGGCGGCCTGCACCTTGACCACGCCTCCGCGGTGTTCCGTCCTCACGCCGAGGGATTCCAGCACCTGCAGGATGGTGCGCACGTCATCCAGCTCGGGAACTTCCCGTATGACGCTGGTGCCTTCCTCGGCCAGCAGGGAAGCGGCCAGAATCGGAAGGACGGAATTTTTGGCGCCGTTCACGCGAACCGTTCCGTACAAAGGACGGCCGCCGCGGACGATGATTTTGTCCATGGGTCTCCCTCCGCGCTTGATCTCTTGATTCCATCCGGGAACGACGACTCCCATCCCGGGAAGTTCGAATAACAGTCACCGAGCCGAATTGTATTTCCATTGTTGTCAAACGACCACACCGTTATGCGAAAGCCGCGCTGCCTTATCCTGCCCGGAACAGCCACTTGATCGCTCCCGTCCAGGCCCAGTAGTCCAGCAGGAAACGGGCGACCCCGTAGCCGATCACGATGGCCGCGATCAGCTGCAGAAAGCGCGCGCGGGGGTGCGCCGGCTGCCTGAGCAGCTTCTCCCACCGCACATCCTGCAGCAGATTCCAGGCGACGGCGATGCAGACGAGGGTGACAAGCATGCCCAGCAGCGCCTGGATCCCCTGCGAATAATACACGTCCGACAACCCGTCCGACATCACGCGTTCCTCCCCTCGGCGAACGCCACCAGCAGCGACGCCCATTCCGCGCGGGTGATCGGGCGGTCCGGGTAAAACCGCCCGTCAGGGTAGCCGCGCAGCCAACCGGCCTTGTGAGCCGCTTCAATGTAACCCGCCGCCCAATGGCCTTGGGGCACGTCGGCAAACGAGGACGTCCCCGTGAGCGGCGCGGTGCCGGCGGCCCGGGCCAGCAGCCCGACGGCTTCCGCCCGTGTCAGGGGCAGCTCCGGCTGGAGCCGCGTACCGGCAAACGCCGTCAGCCAGCCGGCGTTTTCCGCTTCGAGGATCGGCCCGTAGGCCCAGTGCGCGGCCGGCACGTCTTCAAACCGGCGGGGCGATGTTCCGGGCGTTCCTTCCGGGGGATGAAAAGCCCGAACGACGACCGTGATCGCCTCGGCCCGCGTCAGCTGCCGCTGCGGCCGGAACGTGGCGTCGCTGTAGCCGTTCATCCATCCTTTCCGGAAGTTCTCCATGATTGCACGTTCCGCCCAGTGGCCCTGGATGTCGCGGAACACGCGGGGCGCCGGTTGGATCCGAAGCTCCATGATGTAATGGTGCGCGGGATTTGCGGCTTTGGAAGTGATTCGCACGTAATAGGTGCCGGCCTCCAGCGGGTGGTCGGGAGACCACGTCCACTGGCGCCCGTCGCTGCTCCACGCGGCGATTTGGCGCAGCCGTTCGTCCAGCAGCTCCGCCGAAAGGCGCGCATCCGGCGCGACGCCGTCAAACGCAAATTCCGCCTCGTGCGGATCGCGCAGGGTGAAGCGGTACCAGTCTTCATCCCCCGTCCGGTCGATCAATCCGGTCGCCGGCGTTCCGGGCGCGAGCGGCGTCGCCTGCAGGGGACCGTTATTCGGCTCGTTCGGGTCGTCGTTCAATGTAATATATTCCAATGTAGCCAGATAGGTACCCATCACCGGTTCCGGAAAAACGGAGATGGCGTTCCGGATGCGGATGTACCAGGTGCCGGCTTCCGCCGGAATCAGCCGGATTTCCTCCGTCTCCCCGTCGCCGCCCGCGTCCACCTGCCGGATGATGCCGCCGATCTTCTGCAGCGTAAAAGCGGGATCGATCCGGGTGGTGTCAGTCTCGACCCGGATTCGCAGCATGCCGTCTGCGGGAAGTTCCACCATGAACCAGTCTTCGTCGTTCCGCTGGTGGAACGTGCCGGTCCACTGCCGTTTTCCCGCCGTCAGGCGAATGGCTTCCAGCGGCCTGTCGTTGGGTTCGTAAGCGTCCGGCGCCATGTCCAGCCGCGCCTCGATCCGGAACGGCCACGGACCCTGCGCGCCCTGGGGCAGCGAACCTTCCACCAGTACGCGGTACCGCCCCTTCGCCGCCTTCGCGGAACCCGACAGCGGCAGCGCGCCGGCATGGATCGTCCCGCCCGTTTCCGCGCCGGGCGGCAGAATCGTCACGCGGACTTGCGACGGAGCCTGCCTTCCCGCGGGTTCGACTTTCACCGTCAGCGTGCCGTCGTACGGCACCTCCACTTCGAACCACCGGCGGCTTTCGGCGGTCCAGGCGGACAGCCGTTCTCCTCCGACCGGCAGGGTGTCCGGCTTCGACCGGTTGCCGCTTCCGCCCAGCCAGGCTTCCACCGCGCCGCCCGTCAGGGCGGCGTCCGCCTGCACCAGGCCGTATCCGGTGCGCGAATCCCAACCGGCCGCTCCGATGTCCTTCGCGGTGCGCCGCAACGCTTCCCGGATCAGCGCCGGCGTCCAGTCCGGGTATACGGCGCGAAGCAGCGCCGCGACGGCGGCCGCCTGGGGCGCCGCGATGGACGTGCCTTCCACGGTCTTGCTGCCGCCGCCCGGCACCAGCGTGCGGGCCGACCACAGGGCCGCCACATCGACTTCCGGTCCGCCGTTGGACCGGGGGTCCTCCCTGTCGGCGGCGGCGCCGGCCACGGCCAGCACCGTGGGATACGCCGCCGGGTATTGCACGGCCGCCTTCGTCCCGAGGGCGGCGGCATCGTTGCCCGTGGCGGCCACGAGCAGCACGCCCTTTTGTTCGGCCAGTTCCACCGCTTCCCGAAGCTCCTGCGAATCCCGGTTCAGCCCGAGGGACAGTACAATGATGCCGGCGCCTTTCTCCACGGCGTAGCGGATGCCCCGCGCCAGCCGCGCGGCGTTGCCCGTGCCCTTGTCGTCCAGCGCCTTGACCGGCATCAGCTTCATTTGCCACAGCGGCCGGCCGGCCGCTTCATTCAGCGCATCGGCCACGGCGGCGATCACGCCCGCCACCGAAGTGCCGTGGCCGTTCACGTCCAGGGGCGGCTTGTCCGGTTCCAGCAGGTTGATTCCGGACGTCAGATAAGGTTTCAGCCGGGGATGCTCCGCATCGACGCCGGTGTCGATGACGGCAATGGTTCCGGTCACGGTGCGGTTCATGGCCGCAAGGAGCCCGAATGCTTCCGTCAGCTTTAGGATGCGTACAAAATCGTTTTTGGATGCCTCATCCCCGGCGGAACCCGTTTCCGCCGCACGGGCGCGGCCGGCGGACTCCATTTCGTCGGATATCGTATGTAAATCACCGTCGCCGGCGTCGGACAACCGGACTTCCGCATCCGTCCCGACGGGCTTGTCCGGCACGGCCGGCCCATTCGCCGCTTCCCGCCATGCCAAAACCGGCCTGTCGGCGGCCGCCGGGTTCGACACGGCCGGCTTCCCCGCCACGGAAAGCGGCGACGCCGCCGGCAAAAGCACAAGCAGCGCCGCCAGAAACCACATGAAACCGATTTTGCCTTCGGAAACGGGACGTCCGGTCATGGCCAACCCACGCTTTCTTCCGGCGCGCGGGGTACCGGGTCCGGAACCTGCCTATGCCGGACGGCCCGCGCAATCCCCAACTTTCGCCCAATATCTTTAGCATACCGGATATTCGCGGAAGCCGCATGGGTTTCCCGAACCATGTCGGGCCTTCGGGAACCGTGAAACCTGCCGGCGAACCGTGTCAAAATTCCTACCCCGCGTGAGATAAACGGGCCTCCGCGTTTACCACACCAACAGATCGGCGGGAAGGGAGAACACCGAATCGATCCAGCCCAAAATCGGCCTCGGCAGCACGCCGAGCGCCACGCTGGCCAGCGCGCAGATCCAGATGACGATGCCGGCGGGCGCCGTCACGCGGATCCGCTCGTCGGTGCGGCCGCCGCGCATGTACATCTGCCGGATGATCCGGAAGTAGACGTAATAGGACACCACCGTCGTGCCCAGCAGGATGGCGGCCAGCCAGTATTCCTTCGTCTGCACGGTGCCGAACAGGATGAGAAGCTTGCCGAAGAATCCGCCCGTGATCGGCAGCCCCGCCAGCGAGCACAAGAGCACCGTCATGGCGCCGGCCGTCCACGGCGCCCGGTGGTAGAGCCCGGCGAAGGCGTCCAGGCTGGTCTGCCCTTCCGCGCGTTCCACCATCGCCACCACCGCGAAAGCCCCCACGTTCATGAACACGTAGGCAATCAGGTAGTAGACGAACTCCGAAAAAAGCGACGTATGCACATAGGAAAGATCCAGCACCAGCGGAATGGCGAGAATCCCCGCGTTCGCCACCCCGGACAGGGCGAGGAACCGTTTCGTGTCCGACTGGCGCAGGGCCCCCGTCGTGCCGACGATCATCGCCACCGCGGCCAGCACGGCGAGCGCCGGCAGCACCAGATCGCGCTCGTCCTGCCCCATCGTGTTGAACAGCGTGCGGTAGGCCATCGCAAACGCGGCGCCCTTGGTCACCACCGCCAGCAGCGCCGTGACCGGCGTGGGCGCCCCCTGGTAAACGTCGGCGGCCCAGAGGTGGAACGGCGCCATGGCCAGCTTCAGCGCAAAGCCCGCCACCATCAGATAGAAGCCGATGTCCACCAGCCGGCTGAACGGATCGGCGTCGACGAGGGCCGTGCCGATTTCGCCCAGTCCGGTGGAACCCGACGCCCCGTACAGCAGCGACATGCCGTACAGGATGAACGCCGAGGCAACGCCGCCGGACACCAGATACTTGAAGGCCGCCTCGCCGGAAGCCGGATGGTTTTTGCGCATGGCCACCAGCACGTAGGTGGTGATGCTCATGAGCTCCAGGCCCACGTACAGCGTGATCAGCTCGGCCGAAGAGGCCATGATCATCGCCCCGAGCACCGCCGGCGGAATCAGGCTGTAGTAGTCGCCGCGGAGCGGAATGTCTTCCTGCCGGACGGAACCGAGGGAAAGCAGCACCACCAGGCCCGCCGCCGCCAGCATGACCAGCTTGAGAATGTTGGCGAAATCGTCGACGCGGTACGTGCCGCCAAGCAGGGTGACGGGGACCCCTTCCGTGGCGGACGACTGCAGATTCGCCATATGCACGCACACCAGCGCGGCGGAAACGGCAAGCGACAGCAATACGAGCCACCCGAACAGATCCCGGTTGACCCGGGCGGGCAAAAACATCTCGACGACGAGAAACACGACGCTGGCCACCAGCAGCGCAAGTTCGGGCGCGAGGGTCCAGAGGTCCTGCACGGTCAACGTCTGAAGCGCCTCCATCGTTCACCCTCCTACCCCGGTTTTGAACGCTTCAAGCAGCGGTTCGAAACTGTGCTGCATGGGGTCCGTCAGCAGGGAAGGATAGACGCCGAGCAGCACGATCAGCGCCGCCAGCGCGACCATCGGCAGCGCTTCGACGAACCGTGCTTCCTTGATTCCGTCGTAACGCGCGGACTGCGGACCGAAGGTGATGGCCAGCACGCCGCGCAGCACGTACGCGGCGGACAGCAGCACGCCGAGCACGGCAAACACGGTCAGCACCTTCATCGATTCGAACAGGCCGAGGAAGGCGAGGAACTCGCCCACGAATCCGGACAACCCCGGCAGGCCGAGGGTCGCCAGGCCGGCGACGAGCAGGATGCCCGACATGAACGGCACGCTTTTCGCCAGTCCCCCCAGCTCGTCGATCCGCGTCGTTCCGGTCCGCTCGTACAGGCTGCCGACGATCAGGAACAGGAGCGCCGCGATGAGCCCGTGGGACACCGCCTGGAAGACGGCCCCGGTCAGCCCGACGTCATTCAGCGAAGCGACACCGAGCAGCACGATGCCCATGTGGCTGACGCTGGAGTAGGCGAGCAGCAGCCGGAATTCCTTCTGCACAAACGCCAGGACCGCCCCGTACAGGATGCCCACGACGCCAAGGATCGCGAGGACCTGCGCCGACGCTTCCAGCTCGGCCGGGAACAGCTGCGCCGCGAACCGGATCAGGCCGTAGGCGCCCATTTTCAGGAGCACCCCGGCGTGCACCATGACGACGGACGGCGGCGCCTCGGCGTGGACCCGCAGCATCCAGGTGTGGAACGGAAACATCGGCAGCTTGATGCCGAAGGCGATGACGAGGAGCACGAACGCCGCCCATTTCATCCCGTCCGTCAGTTGGAAAAGCGGGTCTGATGCCAGGCTGGTCTGCGGACCGGAGCCCGTCAGATTCGCCAGAAGTACGTCGTAGCTTCCGCTGAAACGGAGCGTGTCCCCGCCCGCCCCCGGCGTCGCGGTGAAGCCGGCCGTCGCCACCAGGATGAGGAACGCCAGCAGCATGAGCGCCGAACCGACGCCGTTGTAGACAAGGAAGCGGTTGGCCGCCTTTTCCCGTCCTTCCAGCCCCCAGATGCCGATCAGGAAGAAGGCCGGGATCAGCGTAAGCTCGAAGAAGATGAAGAACCAGACGACGTCGCGGGTGAGAAACACGCCGTACATGCCCGTCTGCAGGAGCAGAAACAGCACATAGAACGTCTTCCACCGCTTGCGGATGTGCACCGACGCCAGCAGTGCCATCATGGACACGATCCCGGTCAGGAGCGCCAGCGGCAGCGACAGCCCGTCCACGCCCATCAGGTAGTCAAACGCCAGTTCCAGGGAGGAAATGCCCTCCGCGCCTTCGCTGTTGAGCGGCACGGTCAGCCAGGTGTATGCTTCCGCGTACGGTTTGCCGCCGATCAGCGGATTGTATTCCGCGTACAGCCACACGGCGAAGAGCAGCGGCACGGCGGTGAACAGGCCGGCCGCCCAGCGCAGCGCGCGGGCGTTCTGGAGCGGCAGCAGCATCGTCACCAGGGCGCCGGCAAGGGGAATCCAGGTGATCAGCGACAGCACGGGAATCGCCTCGAGCATTACCACAACCTCCTTCCGGCCATCGCCAGCACGAGGATGACGACGCTGAACACCGCCGCCAGCAGGTAGCCCTGCAGCTGTCCGCTTTGCATGCGCGTGTTCAGCCTGCCGACGGCCTGGGCCGTGGCTGCGATCAGCCAGACGACGCCGTCCACCACCAGGGCGTCAAACCGCCGCAGCATGTGGCCGAGGCCGCGAAGCGACCGCACGAACACCAGGTCGTAGAATTCGTCGATATAATATTTCCGTTCCAGCACCCGAACCAGCCCGGACATCCGGGCGGCGAGCGCCTTCCGGTCGATCGTTCCCTTTTGCCAGATCAGCCAGCCCAGGTAGAGACCGAGCAGCCCGGCCGCCGTCGCGATGATCATCGCGAGATACCCTGCGTGGCGGGCCGATTCGCCGGTGAGCCATTCGCCGAATCCGCCGTACCACGGCGTTTCCACAAACCCCGCGATCACCGACAGCGCCGCCAGCACCACCAGGGGCACCGTCATGACCGCCGGCGATTCGTGGGCGTGCGAGCCGTCCTTCGGTTTGCCGGCAAACACCAGGTAGAACAGGCGCGACATGTACAGCGCGGTCAGGAACGCCGTCACCGCACCCACCGTGAACAGCAGCGGGTCTTTCTCCAGGGCCGCGGCCAGGATCGCATCCTTCGACCAGAAGCCCGCCAGCGGCGGAATGCCCGCCAGGGCCAGGGCGCCGATGCCGAACGTCCAGGCCGTGATTTTCATGCGGCCGGCGAGACCGCCCATTTCACGGATGTCCTGGGTATGTACCGCGTGGATCACGCTGCCCGCGGCCAGGAACAGAAGCGCCTTGAAAAACGCGTGGGTAAACAGGTGGAACATGCCCGCCACCACCGAGCCGACGCCGAGGCCCAGCATCATGTAGCCCAGCTGGCTGACGGTGGAGTAGGCCAGCACGCGCTTGATGTCGTTTTGCGCCAACGCGATGGTCGCCGCGAAAATCGCCGTGAACGCGCCGATGACCGCCACCGTGGTCATGGCCTCCGGAGAGGCTTCGAACACGGGGAACGTGCGCGCCACGAGGAACACGCCCGCCGCGACCATCGTGGCCGCGTGGATGAGGGCGCTGATCGGCGTCGGACCTTCCATCGCGTCCGGAAGCCAGACGTGCAGCGGGAACTGGCCCGACTTGCCGACGGCGCCAAGGAAGATGAGCAGCGCGATCAGCGTCGTGACGCCGGCGGAGATGGTGCCGCCGTCATTGCCGAACACGTTGCTGATGCTGCTGAAGTCCAGCGCATGTCCCGGCATGTACCAGAACAAAAGCAGCACGGCGATAAGCAGGCCCAGGTCGCCCACGCGGGTGACGATGAACGCCTTCTTCGCCGCGTCGCGGGCTTCCGGCTTGTGGTACCAGAAACCGATCAGCAGGAACGAACAGACGCCGACCAGTTCCCAGAAGATGTACAGCATGAGCAGGTTGTCCGCCAGCACGAGGCCCAGCATCGACGCCAGGAAAAGCTGCACGTAGGCATAAAATACGGTCAGCCGTTCGTCGTCCCGCATGTAGCCGTAGGAATACACGTTGACGAGGAAGCCGACGACCGTGACGATTACCATCATCAGCGACGTCAGGCTGGTCACGTCGATGCCGATGTGCAGCGTCGCCGTTCCGAACGCCAGCCACTCGAAGGATTGGCTGTAATCCTCCGCTCCCGCCAGCCGTTCGCCGGCGATCAGCAGGGCGAGCACCAGGGAGCCGAGCGAGGCGGTGATGGCGACCCAGGCTCCCGTCGTCCGCAGGCTCCTGCCGAACGCGGTCAGCAGGGCGAAAGCGGCGAGCGGAAGCGTGGGGACGAGCCAGGCATATGCCGCATATACCGTTGCCATGCCTTTACCTCCTCAACTCGTCGAATTCGTCCACGTTCACCGTCACCCGGCGGCGATAGAAGACGATCAGGATGGCGACGCCGACCGCCGCCTCGGCCGCGGCGACCGAGATGGTGAACAGCGTGAAGATGTGGCCGGTCAGCGACGGGATCATGCCGTACTTGGCAAACGCGACCAGGTTCAGGTTCACCGCGTTCAGCATCAGTTCCAGCGACAGCAGCACGACGATGGCGTTGCGCTTCGTCAGCACGCCGTACAGTCCGAGGCAGAACAGCACGGCGGCCAGCGTGAGGTAGGATCCGAGCAGCGTCACGGCAGATCGTCCTCCTCCCGCCGGGCCAGCATCACCGCGCCGACGAACGCGACGGTGAGAAGCACCGACATCAGCTCAAAGGGAATGGCAAAACCCGAGAAGATCAGGCGCCCGATTTCACCCACGTTGTCCTCCGGCAGGGTGCCCGCCGGCGCCGGAAAATCCGTGCCGCGGATGGTGAAGAACAAAATGCCGAACAGCGCGAGGCATCCGATGCCGGCCAGGGCTTCCGTGAGCGGCCGGGGCCGCTCCTGCGATTCGTGGTCCTGCCGGGTCATCATGATCCCGAAAATCATCAGGATCGTCACCGCGCCGACATACACGAGCACCTGGACGAACGCGGCGAACTCCGCGCCCAGGAGCACGTACAGGCCGGCCAGCGAGATGAACGTGAAGGCGAGGGACAGCACCGAGTGGATGACGCGCGACAGGTTGAGGCTCATGACCGCCCCCGTGATCGCGCACACCGCCAGGATGAAAAAGGCGGCCAGTTCGCCGGTGATGTCGAGGTTCAGACCGAACACGGCTTATTTGGCGCCTCCTTTCGGCGCACCGATGTTGTTGTTGTCCTTGCGCACGTTCGTGTTGTTTTCCTGCAGCCAGACGCGATCCTTGAACAGCTCGTCGCGGCTGTAGGCGGCGAGTTCAAAGTTGTTCGTCATCACGATCGCCTCGGTCGGACACACTTCGGTGCACAGGTCGCACAGGATGCAGATCTCGAAGTTGATGTCGTAGGTGTCGATGACCCTGCCCTTTTTCTCCGGATCCGGATTCGGCTTGCCGCTCATCGTGATGCATTGCGTCGGACAGATGCGCGCGCACTGGAAGCACACGATGCACTTGTCCGGGTCGAAATGCTGGATGCCGCGAAACCGGTCGGGCATCACGATCGGCTCGTCCGGATACTTGTAGGTGGACTTGCGGGTGCCCAGCGTCTTCAGCGTGACGCCGAGGCCTTTCATCATTCCGATCATGTCGTCAATCCCCCCATCCGAACCAGTGGATGCCCGCGGCCGTGATGAAAATGTTCAGCATGGCCAGCGGCAGCAGCACCTTCCACGCGAGTCCCATCAGCTGGTCCACCCTGAGGCGCGGGAACGTGGCGCGGACCCAGAACACGAAAAACACGACGAGCAGAAACTTCAGGATGAACCAGACGATGCCCGGGATGAAATCCAGCTGCGGCAGCGGCGGATGCCAGCCGCCCAGGAACAGGATGGTCGTCAGGCAGGCGATGGCGTACAGGTACACGTATTCGGCCAGCATGAAAAAAGCGAACCGGAAGCCGCTGTACTCCGTGTGATAGCCCGCGACGAGTTCCGATTCCGCTTCCGGCAGGTCGAAGGGCGTCCGGTTCAGCTCGGCGAGCGCGGACACCAGGAAAACGCCAAAGCCGATGATCTGCGGCAGGAAGTTCCAGTTCCAGAAATATCCTTCCTGCGCCAGCACGATCTCCCGCAGGTTGAGGCTGCCGGTCATCATCGCGACGCCGACGACGGAGATGACGAGGGGCACCTCGTAGCTGATCATCTGCGCGGCCGAGCGCATGCCGCCCAGCAGGGCGTATTTGTTGTTGGACGCCCAGCCGGCGGTGACGATGGCGATGGTGGTGACGCCAGAAAGGGCCACATAATACAGAAAGCCGACGTTCACGTCCGCGAACTGCAGGTTCATCCCGTACGGGATGATCGACAGGGCGGCGAACGACGGAATGAACGCCAGGGCAGGGGCCATGATGAACAGGACCCGGTCCGCCTTGGCGGGAATGGTGTCTTCCTTGAGGAGCAGTTTCGCCACGTCGGCCACCGTCTGGAGCAGCCCGAACGGACCGACCCGGTTCGGACCTTTGCGGAATTGCATCCAGCCGATGATTTTCCGCTCGAAGTAGATGGCGTAGGTGACGAAAACGATGACCACCGCCAGCACGCAGAGCGCGCCAAGGGTAAACCAGGCGGCGTTCGTCCAGCTCAGGGGCTGGTCCCAAAGCCGCTGCATCAGCAATCCACCTCCCCGAGCACGATATCGATGCCGCCGAGAATGGTCACCAGGTTGGTCATGCTTTCACCCACAAGCAGTTTGGGCAAAATCTGCAGGTTGACAAACGACGGCCGGCGGAACTTCAGGCGATACGGCTCCGCCTTGCCCTTGGAGACGATATAGCAGCCGATTTCCCCGCGGGGCGACTCGATGCGGACGTACACTTCCCCGGCGGGCGGACGGATGGCGCGCGGCACCTTGCCCATCGTCTCGCCTTCCGGAGGGAACTGCTCCAGGGCCTGCTCCAGGATGCGCAGGCTCTGGCGGATCTCTTCCGTCCGGACGTAGTAGCGGTCGTAGCAGTCGCCGTTCTTGCCGACGGGAATGTCGAAGTCGAAACGGTCGTAGATGCAGTAGGGTTCGTTTTTGCGCAGGTCCCACTTCACGCCGGTGCAGCGCAGGTTCGCGCCCGTCAGCCCGTACTGGATGGCGGTCTCGGCGTCGTAGGCGCCGATTCCCTTGACACGGGCCAGGAAGATTTCGTTGCCGCTCACCAGGTTGTGGTATTCGTCCAGGCGTCCCTTCATGTCCTTCACGAACGCCTTGACCTTGTCGATCCACCCTTCCGGCGCGTCCCATTTGACGCCGCCGACGCGCATGTAGTTATAGGTAAGCCGCGCGCCGCACAGTTCGTTGAACAGCTGCAGGATGCGCTCCCGGTCGTTGAACGCGAACAGGAACGGGCTGAGGGCGCCGACGTCCAGCAGGTACGTGCCCCACCAGACCAGATGGCTCGCGATGCGCTGCAGCTCCATGACGATGAGGCGGAGGAACTGGGCGCGCTCCGGCACCTCGATGCCCATCATTTTCTCCACGGCGTAGCAAAGCACGTAGTTGTTCGTCATCGCCGACACGTAGTCCATCCGGTCGGTGTACGGGATGATCTGCGTGTAGTTCAGGCTTTCCGCCAGCTTCTCCGTTCCGCGGTGCAGATACCCGATCACCGGCTCGACATGGGTGATGACTTCCCCGTCCAGCTTGACGACAACGCGCAGCACGCCGTGCGTGCTCGGATGCTGGGGGCCTACGTTAAGCAGGAGCTCTTCGGTTCGGATCAAGCGCTTACACCTCCGGATCCAGCGGCACGTAGTCTTTGCGCAGCGGATGGCCGACCCAGTCTTCCGGCAGCATGATGCGGCGCAAATCCGGATGACCCGGGAAAGCGATGCCCAGGAGGTCGTAGATTTCGCGTTCCTGCCAGTTGGCCGTCGACCAGAGCGGCGTGACCGAGGGCACCGAAGGATTGTCGCGGTTCGTCCGCACTTTCACGCAGTACGTGTCTCCGCTGTCCATGTTCAGGAGATGGTAGACGACTTCCATGTGCGTTTCGTAGTCGACGCCGGCCACGTTCCGCAGGAAGCGGAAACCGAACTCCTTGTGGTCGCGCAGCACTTCCGCGGCCTTCAGCCAATGCTCGCCGCGGATGACCAGCGTCGGCATGTCGTCGTTGAACGGGTTGAGGGTGGCTTCCTCCACCGCGTCTTCCGCCACCAGCTCCTTGAGCAGCTGCACGGCGCGGTCCAGCTTCGGCTGGTTCGGGGAAGGCTTGGGGGGCTCGGCCGCCGCCCCTTCGCCGCCGGCCGCCGCAGCTCCTCCGGCTGCAGCACGCGCTCCGGCGGCCGCTCCCGCCGAGGCTCCCGCAGCCGCGCCGCCCTGCGCGGCCAGCTTGGCCGCCCGGGCCGCCAAAGCCGCCTGGCGACGGGCTTCCTTTTCTTCATCGGTCAGCGGACGCTTCTCCTGAGCCGCCGCCGGTTGCGAAGCGGCCGGTTGCGACGGCTCGGCAGCCGGCTGCGGCGCGCTTTGCTTCGCTTCGCCGGCAGACTGCTGCGCTTCCGCATGCTTCGGCTCCACGCCCGGTTGCTGCTGATCCGCGGCCGGCTGCGGTGTTTCCGCCGCCTGCGGCTGCCCGTCTGCCTGCTGTTCGGGCGCCTTCGCTTCTCCCTCTTCGGGGCGGGCGCCGTTTTGTTTTTGCTCTTCGCTCATCCGTCCGTCACCCGCTTCCCGGTTTTCGCCTCGTAGCGGATTTTCTCCTGCAGCTTGTTGATCCCGTAAATGAGCGCCGCCGGGTTGGGCGGGCAACCCGGAATGTACACGTCGACGGGGACGATCTGGTCGACCCCTTTGACGACGGAATAGGAGCGCACATAAGGACCGCCCGCCGTTGCGCAGGAGCCCATGGCGATGACCCACTTGGGTTCGGGCATCTGCTCGTACAGCTGGCGGAGCAGCGGAGCCATCTTCTTCGTGACGGTGCCGGAAACAATCATGACGTCGGCCTGACGCGGCGACGCCCGGAACATGACGCCGAAGCGGTCGAGGTCATAGTGGGGGGCGCCCGCCGCCATCATTTCAATGGCGCAGCAAGCCAGCCCGAAGGTGAGCGGCCACAGCGAGTTGCTGCGCACCCAGCCTTTGAGCTGTTCCACCGTTCCCAGAATGACGTTCCGCTCCAGCTCGCGCCGTTCTTCCAGCGTGATGTTGCCTAAATCGAGTTCCATTGCAGCACCTTCTTTCTCCAGGCGTAGATCAGACCCACCAGGAGCAGTCCGATGAAAATGACCATTTCCGCCAACGCAAAAAGACCGAGCTTCCGGTAAGCAACGGCCCAGGGATACAGAAATGCGATTTCCACGTCGAACACGACGAACATCAGCGCGTACTGATAGTAGCGGATATTGAAGCGAACGCGGCTGTCGACCTGCGGCACAAGCCCGCTTTCGTAGGTGACGGCTTTCGCCGCCGTAGGCTTGTTCGGGCGGAGCAGCCTGCCGACAAACAACACGGCGATCGGAAACAGGATTCCCAAAATGAGAAACACCGCGACGATGACATACGAGTTGACATAGATATGGCTCATGCAACCGCCTCCGCAGCCTGTCATCCGGAACTTGCCGTGTCGGAAAGCGACGCCGAAACACGGTTAAAATTCCTTCATCATTATATCAAAGCCCTTCTGTCAAGTCCATGAAAATGAAATGACGGCAGCCCGCGCCAGATTACGCCTGACGGCGCATTTTGCGGGCGAAGTGCTCGGCGATTTTGCGCCCGTGGAAACGGCCCGTCTCGATGAAGATCTCGTTGGCGTTCGCCCCGGAAGCCACCACGCCGGCCAGGTACAGCCCGGGCACGTTGGTTTCCATCGTATCCGGATCGTAGGCCGGCGGCCGGTCGCCGTCGGGTGCGTCCACGCCCATGGCGCGCAGGAATGCGCGGTCCGGCCGGAATCCGGTCATTGCCAGCACGAAATCGCACGGGATATCTTCCGTCTTTCCGGAGGGCCCCCGCACTTTGACGCGGTCCGGCTCGATGGCGGCCACGTGCGTCTCCAGGCGAAGGGCGATCCTCCCCTTGTTCACCGCGCTGTCGAACAGCGGGCGAATCCACGGCTTGATGTTCGGCGAAACCGCCGCTCCCCGGTACACGACCGTGACCTCCGCGCCCACGCGCTCCAGCTCCAGCGCCGCGTCCGCCGCCGAATTGCTGCCGCCGACCACGACCACGCGGGTTCCCGCGTACGGGTGCGCCTCGCGGAAGAAATGGCTGACGTGCGGCAGGTCTTCCCCCGGCACGCCGAGCCGGACCGGGTGGTCGAAATAGCCGGTGGCCACCACCACGGCGCGGCTTTCCGTCTCCCGCTTCTCGCCCGCCCGGGTTTCGGACCGGATCAGAAAGCCGTTCTCCCGCCGCTCCACCGCCGTCACCTTCTCGTACCGGCGAATCCGGAAATTCCGCCGCTCGGCCACGGTGCGGTAGTAAACGAGCGCCTCGTGGCGGTACGGCTTGGGATTCGGCGTCGCAAAGGGCACGCCCGCGATCTCGAGGAGCTCGGGGGTGCTGAAAAACTGCATGTTGGTCGGATACAGGTATATGGAATTGGCCACGTTTTCCTTCTCGATGAGCAGCGGATCGAACCCGCGGTCCTGCAGTTCCGCGGCCGCGGACAATCCGCAGGGGCCCGCGCCGATGATGACGATGTCTTCCACGCCGCATGACCTCCTCCTCAGTGTTTCATTCCACCGGGCGTCTTAACCATCTTACCACAAGGCGGAAAAAACAAAAATCGCCGGCAGGGCGGACCCGAGATCCGCCTTGCCGGCGCCGCGCGCATTCGTACATCCCCGCATTTCGCGGCGGAATCGGATTCAATCTTCGCCCCCGCCCGCAGCCTGAAGGCGCGCCAGCGCCCGCTGCAGGGCCAGTTCGGCGCGGCGGAAATCGATGTTTTCCTGCCTGGCACGAAGCCTGGCTTCGGCCCGTTCTTTCGCCGCGCGCGCCCGCAGGACGTCGATATCGCTTCCTTTTTCCGCCATTTCGGCGAGAATGACCACCTTGTCCTTGCGCACTTCCATGAATCCGCCGTGGACGGCGAGCCACTCCACGCTGTCGTCCGCCTTCCGGACCTTCACGGGAGCGATCTTCAGCGGCGTCACCAGCGGAATATGGTTCGGCAACACGCCGAGACTGCCGCCCACGCCCCTGACGGACACCATTCGCACGTCTTCTTCGTAAACCTTGCGATCCGGCGTGACGACCTCCAGCCGAAGGGTGCGCATCTGGATCCCCCCTCAGCGAGCCGGTCAGGCGACCTGCGCGGCGAGTTTTTTCGCCTTCTCGACGGCTTCGTCGATGGTGCCCACGTTGTGGAACGCCGGTTCCGGAAGGTCGTCGTGCTTGCCTTCCAGGATTTCCTTGAAGCCGCGCACCGTTTCCCGGACCGGCACGTACACGCCGGGAATGCCGTTAAACGGCTCGGCCACGTGCAGCGGCTGCGACAGGAACAGCTCGATGCGGCGGGCGCGGTGGACGATGAGCTTGTCTTCTTCCGTCAGTTCGTCCATGCCCAGGATGGCGATGATGTCCAGCAGTTCCTTGTAACGCTGCAGGATTTTCTTCACGCCCTGGGCCACTTCGTAGTGCTCCTGGCCGACGATTTCCGGCGCCAGGATCCGCGAAGAGGACGCCAGCGGGTCGACGGCGGGGTAGATCCCCTTGGCCGCGATTTCCCGCTCCAGGTTGGTCGTCGCGTCCAGGTGGGCGAACGCCGTCGCCGGAGCCGGGTCGGTGTAGTCGTCGGCGGGCACGTAAATCGCCTGGACCGACGTAATGGAACCTTTCCGCGTGGAGGTGATCCGCTCCTGCAGCTGACCCATTTCCGTCGCCAGCGTCGGCTGGTAACCGACGGCGGAGGGCATCCGGCCGAGCAGCGCGGACACCTCGGAACCGGCCTGCACGAAGCGGAAGATGTTGTCGATGAACAGCAGCACGTCGCGGCCTTCCTCGTCGCGGAAGTACTCCGCCAGCGTCAGGCCCGTGAGGCCGACGCGCAGACGCGCGCCCGGCGGTTCGTTCATCTGCCCGAACACCATGGCGGTCTTCGAGATGACGCCGGACTCTTTCATTTCGTGATACAGGTCGTTGCCTTCACGGGTCCGTTCGCCGACGCCGGCGAATACGGAGATCCCGCCGTGCTCCTGCGCGATGTTGTGGATGAGCTCCTGCATGAGCACCGTCTTGCCCACGCCCGCGCCGCCGAACAGGCCGATCTTGCCGCCTCTGGCGTACGGCGCGATCAGGTCGATGACCTTGATGCCGGTTTCCAGCATCTCCGTCGTGGTGGACAGGTTTTCGAACACCGGAGCCGGCCGGTGGATCGGATATTGGTGGGTGCGGTCGACTTCCCCGGCCCCGTCGATCGGCTCGCCGAGGACGTTGAACACGCGGCCCAGCGTGGCCGGTCCGACCGGAATCGTGATCGGTCCGCCCGTGTCCACCGCCGTCATGCCGCGGACGAGACCGTCGGTGGACGCCATGGCCACGCAGCGGACCAGGTTGTCGCCGAGGTGCTGGGCCACTTCGACGGTCAGGTTGATTTCCAGGCCGGTGTCGGTTTTCTCCTGGATTTTGATGGCGTTCAGGATTTCCGGAAGATGACCGCCCTCGAACTCGATGTCGACGACGGGCCCCATCACCTGAACGACACGGCCCTTGTTCATGTGTTTCCCTCCCAAATTCCGCTTGGTTTGCGTATATTTCCGTTACTGCAGCGCGTTGGCGCCGCCGACGATTTCCGCGATTTCCTGCGTGATGGACGCCTGCCGCTCGCGGTTGTACTGCAGCGTCAGGGCGTCGATCATCTTGCCCGCGTTCTTGTTGGCGTTGCCCATCGCGGTCATGCGCGCGCCGAACTCGCTGGCCTTGCTTTCCAGCACGGCGCTGTAGATCAGCGTCTCCGCGTAGCGCGGAAGCAGGGCGTCGAGCACTTCTTCCGCGGACGGCTCGTATTCGTAGGTCGCCTTCTGCCCGCCCAGGTTGTCCTCGGTCAGCGGAAGCAGGCGCTTCTTGACGGGCACCTGGCTCAGGGCGCTGCGGAACTCGTTGTAGATCAGGTACAGCTCGTCGTATTTTTCCTCGATGAACCCGTCCACGGCCGCCTTCGCAATGGACTTGATGTCCAGGTACGAAGGGGAGTCCGGCAGTTCCGTGATCTCGTGGGCGATGGGAATCTTGCGGCGCCGGAAGAAGTCGCGTCCCTTGCGCCCGACCACCATCACCACGTATTCGTCCTGCGACGCGTGCCGTCCGATTTCACCGTAGGCCAGACGCAGCACGTTGGCGTTGTAGCCGCCGGCGAGCCCGCGGTCCGACGTGAGGACCAGATACCCCGTCCGCCGGATCTCCCGCGCCTTCAGCATGGGGTGACGGATATCCGAACCCGCGGCGATGGAGGAGATGACCTCCCGCATCTTCTCGGCGTAAGGCCGCGCGGCGACGGCGGCCAGCTGGGCGCGCTTCAGCTTGGAAGCGGCGACCAGCTCCATCGCCTTGGTCATTTGCTTCATGCCTTGCATGCTGCGGATTTTCCGCTTGAGGGCACGCAATCCTTTCGCCAATTCAGCTCACCACCTTGGACGCATCCGCCCGCGCTCAGGACGAAACGGCGAACGATTTCTTGAATTCCTGGATCGCGTTCACGAGGGCTTGTTCGTTCTCCGGCGTCAGGTCCTTCGTGTCGCGGATGGAGGCGAAAATCTCCGGACGGTTCGCGTCCACCCAGGCGTGGAATTCCGCTTCAAAGCGCCGCACGTCCTGCAGGGGAATGTCGTCCAGATGTCCCCGCGTGACGCAGAACAGGGAGACGACCTGCTTTTCCACCGCCATCGGCTGGTTGACGCCCTGTTTCAGGATCTCCATCGTCCGGGCGCCGCGGTTCAGGCGGGCCTGCGTGACCTTGTCGAGGTCCGAGCCGAACTGGGCGAACGCCGCCAGCTGACGATACTGGGCCAGGTCGAGCTTCAGGGAACCGGCGACCTTCTTCATCGCCTTGATCTGCGCCGAGCTGCCGACCCGGGAAACCGAGATGCCGACATTGATGGCCGGCCGCTGGCCCGCGTAGAACAGTTCGGACTCCAGGAAGATCTGGCCGTCGGTGATGGAGATGACGTTGGTCGGAATGTACGCCGACACGTCGCCCGCCTGGGTTTCAATGAACGGCAGCGCGGTCAGGGAACCGCCGCCGAGCTGGTCGTTCAGCTTCGCCGCGCGTTCGAGCAGGCGGGAGTGCAGGTAGAACACGTCGCCCGGATACGCTTCGCGGCCCGGGGGACGGCGCAGAAGCAGGGACAGCTCGCGGTAGGCGGCCGCCTGCTTGGACAGGTCGTCGTACACGACCAGGACGTGTTTGCCTTGATACATGAAATATTCGCCCATCGCGCAACCGGTATAGGGCGCGATGTAGAGCATCGGCGCCGGTTCGGAGGCGCTGGCCGACACCACGATGGTGTAGTCCAGGGCGCCGTGCTTGCGGAGCGTCTCCACGACGCCGCGCACCGTCGACTGCTTCTGGCCGATGGCGACGTAGATGCAGATGACGTTCTGGTCTTTCTGGTTCACAATGGTGTCGATGGCGATGGTCGTTTTCCCGGTTTGCCGGTCGCCGATGATGAGCTCGCGCTGGCCGCGGCCGATCGGGATCATCGAGTCGATGGCCTTGATGCCCGTTTGCAGCGGCTCATGGACGGAACGCCGGTCCATGACGCTCGGGGCGCGCGATTCGATGGGGCGGAATTTGCCCGTGTTGATCGGGCCGAGGCCGTCGATGGGCTGGCCGATGGCGTTGACGACGCGGCCGAGCAGTTCCTCGCCGACCGGCACTTCCATGATGCGGCCGGTCCGCTTCACCTGGGAGCCTTCCTTGATCTCCTTGTAGGGGCCCATGATGACGACCCCGACGTTGTCCTCTTCCAGGTTCAGGGCCATGCCATAGACACCGTTCTCGAATTCGAGCAGTTCGCTGGCCATGCATTTCGCCAGGCCGTGCACGCGGGCGATCCCGTCACCCACGTACACCACGGTGCCGACGTCGGCGACCTGAATATCGGACTGATAGCCTTCGATTTGCTGCTTGATTAGCGTACTGATTTCCTCAGGCCTGATGCTCAATTCGTTCACCCCTGTCCTTGCATGCTGGGTCCTTGCTATCCGGCGGGCTTCCGTTCCTCCCGCCGATGAAGGCCGGTTTTCCGCCAACCGGCTCTGCGATGTCCGCACGTTGCGTTTCCTGCCGGCACCCATGAGGCCGAACGGGCGTCACCGGGTGGCCAGCAGTTCCTTCTCCAGACGGGCAAGCTTGCTTTTCAGGCTGCCGTCGTACAGCGTGTCGCCGATGCGCACGGTAAGTCCGCCCAGCAGCGAGGGATCGACGTTCGCCTGAAGGCGGACGGTTTTCCCCAGAATTTTCTCAAACGCAGCGGCAAGCTTGTCCTTCATTTCGTCGGACAACGGCTTGGCGGAGGTCACGGTGGCGTCGATCCGTCCGAGCGCCTCTCCGGCCAGTGCCATGAACGCGTCCCGCACGGCTTCGATTTCGTTCTGGCGTCCCCGTTCGACCAGCAGGCAGAGCGCGTTCAGCACTTCCGCCGAAACGGCCTGGCCGAACGCCGCGCGCAGCGCGCCCGTCTTCGCTTCCTGCGGCACGCCCGGCGCGGAAAGGAAGGCGCGCAGGTCGGCGTTCCCCTCCAGCACGTCCGCCACCAGCTTCAGGTGGTTTTCCGTTTCCGCGACCTGTCCCTTGGCCTGCGCCACTTCGAACAACGCCTTCGCGTACCTTCTGGCGGCAACCGTTCCGCGCTTCATGACCGGTTCCCTACCTCTTGAAGATAGCGCTCCACCAGATCTTTTTGCGCCTGTTCGTCAATTTGCCTTTCGATGATCTTCTCGGCGATGCGGACGGAAAGTCCGCCGATCTCCGCCTTCAGGGCGGCCAGCGCTTTTTCCTTCTCGCGCTCGATGTCGCGGACCGCTTCCGTCTTCAGGCGCTCGGCTTCCTCCCGGGCGGCCTTGAGAATTTCCTCGGCCTGCCGGGCGCCGGTGATTTTCGCCTGCTCAATCATGTCGTAGGCTTCCTTGCGGGCCTGCTGAAGCGCCTGTTTCTGCTCTTCCAGCAGACGTTCGGCTTCCCGGCGGCTGTTTTCCGCGTTTTCCACCTGTTCCTTCACCAGCTGGCGGCGCCGCTCCATCACGCCGAGCAACGGCTTGAAAGCGTACCGCTGCAGCAGGAACAACAGGATGCCGAAGGCGATCAGCTGTATGAAAAAGTTGGAAACCACTAGATTGCCCACCAAATGTCACTCCTTTCACGGAATCCCGCTTCCGCCTGCAAAAGGAAGGCGCGGAGGGCAAAACGCTCTCCCCGCCTTTCTTTCCTTGTCCCGGCTTACGCTCTGCCCATCAGGATGAAGGCCAGAACGAGGCCGATGATCGGAAGGGCTTCCACGAGGCCGACGCCGATGAACGCGGTCGTTTGCAGCGTGCCGCGCAGTTCAGGCTGGCGGGCAATCCCTTCGATGGTGCGGCTGAAGATCAAGCCGTTGCCGATACCCGCGCCGAGCGCGCCCAGACCGAACACGATACCCGCAGCCACAAGAGCAAGATTTTCCATGATCGAAATTCCTCCTTGAGATGGTCCTTTCGGTTTTTCCTCTTTTCTTGATGTGGTTCTTCAGATGTCGTTGAATGCGCCTGTTTTCTCAATGGTCTTCTTCATGGACGGTGTTCTGCGCGATGTACACCATCGTCAGCATGGTGAAGACGAAGGCCTGGATGGTGCCGACGAAGATGCTGAAGCCCTGCCACACGATCAGGAACGGGATGCCTGCCAGACCCATGCCGAGAATGACGGCAATCATGACTTCGCCGGCGTAGATGTTGCCGAATAGACGAAGACCGAGGGTCAGCGGCTTGGACAATTGTTCGATGATGTTGATGGGCAGGAAAAACCACCACGGCTGCACGTAGTGCTTGAGGTAATGATGCCGGTTCACGCGCAGCCCCTGGACGTGGGAGAGAACGATGACGGTCAGCGCGAGCGCCATCGTCATGGTCGCGTCGGCGGTCGGGGATTTCCACCAGGCGACGTGGAGAACCCCTTCGTGATGCCCACCCGCCGGAACGACGAGTTCCTTGCCGAAGATGGTGGGGTGCGATGCGCTCACTTCCGTCACGATGCCCAGCGGCAGGCCAAGCATGTTCCCGATGAAGATATACATGATCAGCGAAAGGCCGAGCGTGAGGTAGATGCGGCCTTTCCGGTAATCCATGGCCGTACCGATGATCCCTTGCACGAATTCAACCAGCCACTCCATGAAGTTCTGCAGTTTGCCGGGGTTCTCCACGGACAAATTGCGAACTGCAAGGCGGGCGATGACGAATACGATCACGCTCGTGATCAGGACCATGGCAATCGCGGAAAGATCGAAAGGGATTCCGCCGATTTCAATCACTGGCGCTAAATGATCCATTTAACGTTTCTCACCCCTTTCGTCGGTTGGACGTCCGCGCGCGCCCAGCCGCAGCGCCAACCATCCCCAGAGAAACGCGGCCAGCGGCGTTACCGCCAGACCGGATACCGTCGCGACGGGATCGAATCCGCATACGCGAACGGAGAGGATAAAGGCCAGCAGAGCAATGGCTCCCCGCACCGCAAAGCCGAAACCCGCGCGGGGCTTCGCTCCGGATGCGGCGGCGCCGGCCGTTCTTGCGATCTTCCAGGCCAGATGCCAAGAAACCGCCAGTCCGCCGATGGCCCCAACCATAAAACCGCCGAAGATGTCACTTCCCGCGGGCCAGATCGCCCACGCCAGACATCCCGCGGACAAAAAAAATAACGTCAATCGCGTGATGTTGCGTACAAGTGCGGGCAAATCACCGGTCACTTTCGTCCAACCCCCGCGTACTTGCGGATCAGGCCCGCCGCGGAACCGATCCCGGCTACCAGGCCGACGATCAATCCGACGAGATACCAATGATCCGTCCCGTAGTGGCGATCGGCGACCGTGCCGATCCACCAGCCCAGCCCGATGTTGACCGCCATTTCGGCGCCGATGGCGCTGACCAATCCGGCGGCCCGCCACGGGTTGTCCTTCTCCCTGGACGGAGGCTCCCGCCTGGATTCGGGCATGCCTTGCCACTCCTTTGATCCGCCGGGAAGATTGACGAAAGCGAAAGCAGGCGTGTTTCTTGTCGAGACCCACGTTTAATTGTAGCTTGGCGCATTCGCGTTTGTCAATTCACAGGCGGGTGGAAAATCGGGGTTTTCATCTATAAATAATGAGGACTTTGTGAACAAGGGACCGTACAGTACGACTGTATGCTGTATGCAGGGCGGCATCCGCGGAGGGTCCGGAACCTTGCGCGGTGCCCCCCCGCCAAAAGTTCATCCCGCGATCGGCCCTCGGGACGGCCGGAAAGGCGCGGGGCGTTCCCCGAGCCCGAAATGGTGCAGGATCGCCTGCGCGATCCGCTGCGAAGCCCGCCCGTCCCCGTAAGGATTGACGGCGCGGCTCATCCGCTCGTAGGCGGCCCGGTCCGTCAGCAGGCGGTGCGCCTTGGCGAACACCGCTTCCTCATCCGTTCCGGCCAGCTCCAGCACCCCCGCCTCGATCCCCTCCGGCCGCTCGGTGGTGTCGCGCAGCACGAGCACCGGCACGCCAAACGAGGGCGCTTCCTCCTGCAGGCCGCCGGAATCCGTCAGGATCAGGTGCGTGTGCGGATACAGGTTGTGCAGTTCCGTCACGTCGACGGGATCGGTCAGCAGGATGCGCGGATGGCCGCCCAGTACTTCATGGGCCGGTTCGCGGACCGCCGGGCTCGGATGAACGGGATACACGACGGCGATGTCGGCGAATTCGTCCGCCAGCCGCCGCACCGCGCGAAAGATTCTCCGGTGCGGCTCGCCCTGCGCTTCCCGCCGGTGGGCGGTCATCAGGACGAGGCGCTTGCCTCTTGCCCAGTCCAGGATCGGATGGGTGAAATCCCGGGACACCGTGTATTGAAAAACGTCGGTGATGGTGTTGCCGGTGACGTAGATGCTTTCTTCCGGCTTGTTTTCCTTTCGCAGATTGCCCGCCGACCACTCCGTGGGCGCAAAATGCAGATCGGCAAGCACCCCGGTCAACTGCCGGTTCATTTCCTCCGGATACGGCGCGAACTTGTTCCAGGTGCGCAGTCCCGCCTCGACGTGCCCGACCTTGATCTGCCGCAGGAACGCCGCGAAGCTGGCCAGGAACGTCGTCAGCGTGTCGCCGTGCACCAGCACCAAATCCGGTTTCGCCTCTTTCAGCACCGGTTCCAGCCTTTCCAGCACGCGGACGGAAACATCGAACAGCGACTGCTGCTCCTGCATGACGTCCAGATCGTAATCCGGACGGATGCCGAACACGTCCAGCACCTGGTCGAGCATATGGCGGTGCTGCGCGGTGACGCAGACCAGCGTCTCGAACACGTCGGAGCGCTTTTTCAGCTCCAGGATGAGCGGCGCCATCTTGATCGCTTCGGGCCGAACGCCAAATATGGTCATTACCCGGATTGGTTTGTTCATCGCTATCTCCTCGTCGGCGTTCGTGTCAATCCGTGCCGTACAGGCGGTCGCCCGCGTCGCCGAGACCGGGCACGATGTACCCGTGTTCGTCCAGGCGTTCGTCCACGGCGGCGGTGTAGATGTCCACGTCGGGATGCGCTTCGTGCAGGGCGCGCACGCCCTCGGGCGAAGCGATCAGGCAAAGCATTTTCGTCGGGCGGCAGTTCCGCTGCTTCAGCATGGAAATCGCCGCGACGGCCGATCCGCCGGTGGCCAGCATCGGATCGATGACGATCAGATCGCGCTCTTCAGCGTCGGACGGCAGGCTGATGTAATACTGCACCGGCTTGAGCGTATCCGGGTCCCGGTACAGCCCGATGTGCCCCACCTTCGCGGAGGGCAACAGCCGGAGCAGGCCTTCCACCATGCCGAGCCCGGCCCGCAAAATCGGGATGAGCCCGATTTTCCGTCCGGCGATGGTCTTGCCTTCCGCCCGTCCGACGGGCGTTTCCACCGTCATCGGCGCCAGCGGAAGATCCCTCGTCGCTTCAATGCCGATCAGGGTGGCCGTTTCCTCGACGAGCTCGCGAAATTGCTTGTGGTTTGTCGTTTTGTCGCGAATGATGGTCAGCTTGTGCTGAATCAGCGGGTGGTCGCATACGACCAGGCGTCCCATCCCATCCCTCTCCTTCCGTCTGCGCTCCGCTTGCCGTCGTTCATTATACCATTAGCGCGCCAAATGCGGAAACATGGGGGGCCGCACCAAACCCGGGGCAAGCGCATAGCATGCAGCAAGGAGGAATGCCCATGCCAAACCCGCCAGTGCCGAAAGAGGTCGTTTTGTACCAGGCGCCCCATGACTGGTCCCATCAGGCCCGCAAAGTTCGCCAGCAGCTGACGCACGTCTGCGGACAGTGCCTGCATCGCCGGGTCCGCGTACAGACGGTCGACGGCATGGTCTACGAGGGCATCATGCTCGGCGCCGACGGCTGCCACCTGCACCTCGCGGTGGGACCCGAGGCGGCCATGCACGGATACGGACCGGGAGCGCACGGCGCGAGATTCTGGGGTCCGTTCGCGGCCAGTTCGATTTTGACGCTGGTGCTTTACGAGCTGCTGGTCATCACCCTCCTCGCCTGACATCATCCGACCGTCGCAGGGGCGCCCAGCTGTCCTGCCGGCGCGCGTCCGCGGTGCGCCGGAATTTTTTTTGCGTTTGCCGCTCCCTCTCCCCTGCAAGATCAGGCAAATGCTTTCTTGCTTTCCATGGATGGATTGGGCATTCAAACCGGATTTCTGTACAATAAATAAAACAAAACCGCCCAGGAGGGGGAGAAATCGTGAGCCGTTTGGGAGAGCCTTTTGAGATCCGGGGACTCAAGCTGCGCAACCGCATCGTCATGAGTCCGATGTGTCAATACATGGTGGATGCGGAGGACGGCAAGCCGAACGACTGGCACTTCGTGCATTATACCTCCCGCGCCGTCGGGGGAACCGGCCTGATCATCATCGAAGCCACCGGGGTCGATCCCGCCGGCCGCATTACCAACCGCGACCTTGGCCTCTGGTCGGACGAGCACATCCCCCATTTCCGGAAAATCATCGACAGCCTGCACCGCTTCGGGGCGAAAGTCGCCGTGCAAATCGCCCACGCCGGACGCAAGGCGCAGGATGCCGTGCCGCCGGTGGCGCCCTCCCCGATCCCGTTCGGCGAGGGATTCCGGACGCCGCACGAACTGACCACGGAGGAAGTCCGGGCCCTCGTGGACAAATTCGCCCAGGCGGCCCGCCGGGCGGTGGAAGCGGGCGCGGACGCGGTGGAGCTGCACGGGGCGCACGGCTACCTGATCCACCAGTTCCATTCGCCGCTGACGAACCGCCGGACGGACGAGTACGGGAAAGACCGGACCCGCTTCGCGGCGGAGACCATCCGCGCCATCAAAGCCGTCCTCCCCGGGGACAAGCCTCTGTTGATGCGCATTTCCGCGGTCGAGTATGTCGAAGGCGGCTACGGCCTGGAAGAGTCGGTTTCGTTCTGCCGGGTTTACCGCGACGCCGGCGTCGATATGTTTGACGTCTCCAGCGGCGGGGAACATCCGAAAGGGGCGGCCCACCCCTACCCCGGCTACCAGGTGCCTTACGCCCGGGTCATCCGGGAGCAGGTCGGCGTGCCGGTCATCGCGGTCGGCCTGCTGGACCAGCCCGCCCTGGCGGAGCACGTGCTGGCCAGCGGGTCGGCGGATCTGGTCGCGGTCGGCCGCGGCATGCTGCGCAACCCGTACTGGGCCATCGACGCGCTGCGCGCCCTGGGCGATCCGGCTCCGGTGGTCAAGCCGTATTTGCGGGGATATTGATCGGGCACGACCTTTTTCGACAGAAAGCTTCATGGTTGGACGAGCAGCTCCATGGAACAGCAAAAAACTTCCTATTACTAATTGCCTTTATTTCCCCGGAAATACGTTCTTTCTGGGGAAATAGAGGCTTTTTTGTCGCCCGACGGACGGGCTCCATACAAAGGTAACCCCTTGCCCGACAGAACCCCCTGTGTTAAAATTTGAATAACCATTCAAATTACTGATGGGTCGTTCAAATCTTAAAAAAGACTTCCATTTCCATCGGGGTTTTTGCCATGGATACCCGCAGGCCAAAAGACGAACTGACGTTTATCGCCGAGGCGCGGCGCACCCAGATCATCCATGCCGCCATCGCCACCCTGGACCGGATCGGCTTCCAGCGCACGAGCCTGGCGCAAATCGCGAAAGAAGCCGGCATCAGTCCGGCGCTCATCGCGTACCATTTCCGGGACAAAAACGAGCTGATGGACCAGACGCTGATGACGCTGCTGGCGGAATCGGCCGAGTATGTGCTTCGGCGCGCGGAACAGGCCGGCACGCCGACCGGACGGCTGCACGCCTATATCGACGCCAGCCTGGCGTACCAGAGCCTCCATCCGCAGCGCGCGACGGCGCTGATCGAGATCGTTTTCCACGCCCGGACGCCGGACGGGGTGCCGTACTACCAACTGGCAGACGGCGAGGAAGATCCGCTCGAGTCGGCGCTCCGGCAGATTCTGGCGGAAGGACAGCGGACGGGAGCGTTCCGGGAGTTCCATGTGGACGTCGCGGCCAGCGTCATCCAGTCGGCCATTTTCGAATTCGCCGCCAACCGCACCCTGTCCGCCAAAATGGATCTGGAGACGTACGCCGCCGAATTGAAACGGCTGGTGGACCGGATGGTGCTGAAGGATACGGACCGGATCCCGGATCGCTAGGAGGCGGCCGGACGTGGAAATCAAAAATTGCGCCCTGGATCGGCGAATTTCTGCTGGGCAACAGCCCGCTGGAAAACCTGCCGGGATTGCCGCTGATCGCGCCGATGTATGGCGGGGGCGCTTTGCTGATCCGGGAGATCGTATGCCGCACGGGACGGGGGTGGCCGGCCGTTTTTCTCCTCGGGGCGGCTTACGGCGTGATCGAAGGGGGATTGGTCGATCAATCGCTTTTCAACCTGAATTTCCGCGGCGTCCCCTCCTTCCCCGAAATGGTCATTCCGTTGCTCGGAATAGATGCTTACAATACACAGGCCTTCGTGACCGGTCACGCCGTCTGGAGCATCGCCGTCCCCATCGCGCTCACCGGGATGTTGTGGCCGGACAGCAGAAACACCCCGTGTCTGGGCAACGTCGGCCTGGCGGTCTGCGCCGCGCTTTATGCGGCCGGCTGCTGGGTCGTTTTCCGGATGATTTACGAGACGGAACCATTCATCGCCGGGCCCCGGCAACGGCTTGGCGCCCTCGCCGCCGCGCTGGCCCTGATCGTCGCCGCTTTCCTGACGGGGAAGCGTCCTCGGTCGTCGGAGCCCGGTCGCGCGGCAAGCGCGGCAAGCGCGGCAGGCCCGGCAAGTTCCGTCCCCGTGCCGGAATCCGTTGCCGCGGCGGACCCGGATGCCGTGACTGATCCGGACACGGCGGCCGGCTCGTCACAACGGCGGGTTCCCCGGCCATGGGTGCTGGGCATCGGTTCCTTTGCGGCGGCCGGTCTGTTCATGTTGCGTTCGGAGAGCTGGAGCGGCGTTGTGTTCGGATTCGCCCTGATCGTCCTGGCCGCCGCACTGGTTCTGCGATGGTCGCGGCGGCCCGGATGGAACATTCGCCATGAATTTGCGCTGACGGCCGGCGCGGTGCTGACCTATGCCTGGCTCGGTTTCGTGCTGACGATGATTCTGAGGCCGGACGACGGATGGGCATGGCTGGGCAACGCGCTTTTCGTGCTCATGGCGATCGCCCTGCTGCTCCTGGCACACAGGCGCATCCGCCGTGCAAGATGATGATCGAAAAAAGTCGAATGGATGGGGGGAAAGCGCAATGACAACCGGTTCGATGACGTCAGGCGGCCGGACCGCCGTCGGATACAACGCGGCCACCGGAGCGCTGCTGTACGGCGGGTTTGGCGGGGCAGGTCTTGTGGCCGGATTTTTATTGCCGCAGCTCGCGTTCTTTCTCGCCCGATTGCCCTGGGCGCCGTTTCAGGGACCGGCCCGGCTCATTTCCGAGTTCGACGGCCCATGGATGCGCGTCGCCATGACGGCGCTGGGCGGCATCGCGGGTCTCGTCATCGCGTATATCGCGATCCGGGAAATGCTCACCGCCGTCATCGCCGATGCGGAAGTGCGATTCGAAAAAGACGGAAAGCAGCGCGTGTTCGCCCGATCGGACATCGCGGCGGTCTTCGTCGACGGCAAACAGCTGGTGGTGCTCGGAACGTCCGGTCACGAGCTGTTTCGCGAAAGCACCGACGAACCGGCGTCCCGCTGGGCGTCGGCGTTCCGGAAGCACGGCTATCCATGGTCCGAGGACGGCGATCCTTACCGGGACCAGTACCGGAGATGGGTGCCGGACACGCCGGATGTGCCGCCGTCGGTAAACGCGCTGCTGAAAGCCCGGGAGCGTGCCCTGCAGAAAAAGGACCGGGCGGATGCCGGGGATCTGCGAAACGAGCTGGCGAAACTCGGCTACGTCGTGCGGGAAGAAGGAACGCGGCAGTATTGGCGGAAAATCCCCGGCGGGGAACATGAAACGTGAAAATGGAACGGAAAAGGGACGGAAGCTCCCGGGCGTGTCCCGGGAACTTCCGTCCCTTCTTTTCTCCGGCCTCAATACTCCAGATCCGGATAGATCGGGAAGCGGGCCGTCAGCTCGCGCACCGCCTCCCTGGCTTTTTGCAGGGTGGCTTCGTCGTTCGGATTTTTCAGCGTCATGGCAATGGTGCGGCCGATGATTTTCATCTCTTCCACGCCCATGCCGCGGGTGGTGACCGCCGGCGTGCCGATGCGAATGCCGCTGGTCACCGCCGGGCTGGCCGGGTCGAAGGGGATGGCGTTTTTGTTGACGGTGATGCCGACGGAATCCAGCACGCGCTCCGCGTCGCGGCCGGTGATGTTCAGGTTGCGCGTGTCCACCAGGATCAGGTGGTTGTCGGTGCCGCCGGAGACGAGGTTGAGCCCTTCGGCCAGCAGCGTTTCGGCCAGCGCCTTGGCGTTCGCCACGACCTGCCCGGAATACGTCTTGAAATCCGGCTGGAGCGCCTCGCCGAGCGCCACCGCCTTGGCGGCGATGATGTGCATGAGCGGTCCGCCTTGCCCGCCCGGGAACACCGCCTTGTCGATCGCCGGCGCCCAGGATTTGGCGCACAGGATGAGCCCGCCGCGCGGGCCGCGCAGCGTTTTGTGCGTCGTCGTGGTGACGAAATGCGCGTGCGGAACCGGGCTGGGATGATGCCCCGTGGCGACCAGACCGGCGATGTGCGCCATGTCCACCATGAGCAGCGCGCCGACCTCGCGGGCGATTTCCCCGAAGGCGGCGAAGTCGATAATGCGGGGATACGCGCTGGCTCCGGCGACGATCAGGCGCGGCCGGTGCTTGAAAGCGGCTTTGCGCACTTCGTCGTAGTCGATCCGGTGCGTCTGCTCGTCGACGCCGTAGGCGACGAATCGGTACAGCATGCCGGAAGCGTTCACCGGGCTGCCGTGGGTCAGGTGGCCGCCGTGGGCCAGGTTCATGCCCAGCACGGTGTCGCCCGGCTGAAGGCAAGCCAGGTAAACGGCCAGGTTGGCCTGGGTTCCGGAATGGGGCTGGACGTTGGCGTGTTCGGCGCCGAACAGCTCCTTCGCGCGGTTGCGGGCGATCTCTTCCAGGATGTCCACATGCTCGCAGCCGCCATAATACCTTCTGCCCGGGTAGCCTTCCGCGTACTTGTTCGTGGGCACCGTGCCCATCGCTTCCAGCACCGCCCGGCTGACGATATTTTCCGAAGCGATGAGTTCCAGGTTGTTCCGCTGGCGTTCCAGCTCCAGATTCAGCGCCTTGACGACTTCAGGGTCCTGTTTGCGCAAAAATTCGGACATGCGCGTCGGTCCTCCTTCACGTTCACGGCCCACCAAGGCCTTTTGATCTCAATCGCAAGTTTCTTCCATCTTATATACGGCGCGCGCGCCGCCGATCAGTCGGGGCCGCGTGTACGCCGCATTCACCCTCGCCTCTCCGATCCACCGGACGGACGGCCGGAACGGCACGGCCACCGGGCGCAGATGCATCCCGACCAGCGTCTCGCCAATGTCGACGCCGGCGTGGGCCTGCACGGCCTCCACCAGACAGGGCTCGCGCATCCGGCGATAGGCGTAGGCAGCCATGGCGCCGCCGGCCTTGGGGACGGGCACGGCCGAGACTTCCGTCAGGCCCAGCGCTTCCGCCGCTTCGCGCTCGATGGCCAGAGCCCGGTTCAAATGCTCGCAGCATTGCCACACCGGCACGAAGCCGTAGCGCTCCCGGGCGCGTTCCACGCCAGCGTGAATGGCGGCGGCCACCTCTTCCGCGCCGGCCGTGCCGATGCGCTTGCCCAGCACTTCGCTCGTGCTGACGCCAAACACGATGAGACGGCCGGGCCGGATGTTCCCCGCCGGCACCAGCTCATCCAGCACCGATTCGATTTGCCAGGTCCATATTTCCGGAGTGGACCCGTCCATGCCCTTCCCCCCTTTTTCCATGCTCTTTGCAATCCCCCCTGCCCGATGGAGGGCGATGCCCGAACGCCGCACGGGTATTTGCCGAAGGCGGCAAACGGCTTGCGTTACGCCCGTTCCTGCCCGGCGAAGCCCGCTTCCAGCCTGCACACCTTGTCGATCCGGTTCTGGTGGCGCTGTTCCCCGGAGAACGGCGTCTCGATCCAGACGCGGACGATTTCCTGCGCCAGTCCGGGACCGATCACGCGCTCGCCCATCGACAGGACGTTCGAATCGTTGTGTTCGCGGGTCGCTTTGGCGGAAAAGACGTCATGCACCAGCGCGCAGCGGATGCCCGGAATCTTGTTGGCCGCGATTGACATGCCGATTCCCGTGCCGCAGATCAGGATGCCGCGATCCGCTTCCCCCTTGACCACCATGTCGCACACCGGAACGGCGTAATCCGGGTAATCGACCGATTCCGCGCTGCTGCAACCGACATCGACGACGTCGTGACCCCGTTCCCGCAAAAACCGGACGATCTCTTCCTTGAGGCGGAATCCGCCGTGGTCGGCGCCGATGGCAATTTTCACGTCCATACCTCCTTTGGCTATTCGTATTATACCGAAAAAACACAAAAGAGCAGCACGTGCCAAAGCACGCTGCTCTTTGCCCAGGCGACCGGCAGTCGTTTCCGATGCTCCACCGTGGTTAATTCCACCTTACGTCGCCAGTCACATCGGAAACCTTGAATTTTCGTTTTTATGATAGCAAGAAGAGCGGGTGAAATCAATCGGAGGATGTCGCATCCGCTTCCATCACGATGTAGCGGTCGCACACCGCCTCCACGTCCTCCCGGTCGTGGGTCACAAACAGACAGGTCACCCCCGCCTGCCTCAAAATGGCGGCCAACTCGTCGCGGATGGACACCCGCAGGTCGGCGTCCAGGTTGCTGAACGGCTCGTCCATGAGCAGCACGTCGGGATTCGGGGCGAGCGCCCGCGCCAGGGCCACCCGCTGCTGCTGGCCGCCGCTCAGCTCGTGGGGGTACCGGCGTTCAAAGCCCGTCATCCGCACCAGTTCCAGCACCCTGCCCACCCGCTCCCGCCGCTCCTTCCGCGGCAGCCGGTGCAGGCCAAAGCCGACGTTTTGCTCCACCGTCAAATGGGGAAACAAGGCGTAATCCTGAAACACCATGCCCACGCCGCGTTTCTCCGGGGGAACGAAGGTGCCTCCATCCACCACCCGTTTGCCGGCGATGACGATGGTCCCCGCCGCCGGAACCTCGAGCCCGGCAATCACCCGGAGCAGGGTGCTTTTGCCGCTGCCGCTCGGTCCGAGAATGCCGAGGATTTCCCCCTTTTCCAGAGACAGCGAAAAACCCTCGATGACCGGCGGCTGCCGGCGGTCATACGCAAAGGTCAGGTCGCGGATTTCGACGAAGCCCATCGCTTAAGCCCTCCTTTCGGCCATGTGCAGGACGGCCACCGACAACAGGCTTACGGCGATGACCAGCAGGGAAGGAAAAGCCGCCAGGATGATCTGTTCATCCTTGGCATAGCGATAGGTCTGGGTGGCCAGCGTCTCGAAATTGAACGGCCTGAGCAGCAGCGCCAGCGGCAGTTCCTTGCATATCTCCACGAAGGTCAGCAAAAAGCCAACGGCGACGGAACCCCTAAGCAGCGGCATTTCCACCCGGAAAAACGTCCGCGTCCGGCCGTGCCCGAGCAGGCGCGCCGACTCCGAGAAGCGCGTGCCGATGTTCTCGTATCCGGCCTCCACGGGATTGTACCCCGTCGCGGTAAACCGGATGACGTAACCGAGCACCAGCATGGCCACCGACGTGCTGAGCACCAGAGGCCGGTCGCCCCACCCCATGGCAGCGTACAACGGCGCAAGCACCCCGTCCAGCTCGATGAAAACCGCCAAAATGCCGATGGCGATCACCGCCCCCGGCATGGCGTATCCCGCCGTCACCCATCGGGCCAGGAGCTGGTTCAGAGCGGTCCTCCGGCGGCACACGTTGGCCACCACCAGCGAAATCGCCGTCACTGCGAACGCGGCCAACGTGGCGACGGCCACCGTGTTCAGCGTCCACCGCCAGAACGCCGGTTTCCACACGTCCTCGAACGCCAGGGAAGCCCAGGCGATGAGCTGCACCACCGGAATCAAAAATCCGAGGGCAAAAACGACGAAACAAAACGCGAAGGCCGCCGCGGCGGCGCCTCCCCGCAGCCGGACGGGCGCCATCGGCCTGGGCCGGCCGGATACATGATACAGGCGTCCGCGCCTCAGCCACCGTTCCAGAACAAACAGTCCCACCACGGCGACCATCAGCCAGGACGCCAGCCGCATCGCCGACTCCACGTCGTACATGCCGAACCACGTCTGGAAAATGCCCGTCGTCAGCGTGCGGATGCCGAAATAGCTGGTAACGCCGTAGTCCCCGAGCACCTCGTATACCACCAGCGCGACGCCGCCGGCGACGGCGGGCCGGGCCATGGGCAGCGCCACCCGCCAAAACACCGCCAGCGGCCTTGCCCCCAGCAGCCTCGCGCTTTCCACCCATGACGCGCACTGGCGCTCCATGAAAGCGCGAGCGATCAGATATACGTAGGGATACAAAAAGAGCACAAACGAAAACAGCGCCCCCCGCACCGAACCGAACGCCAGCCACTTCGGGGACACTTCGACGCCGAGGTCACGCAGGGTTTTCTGCACCACGCCGGTGTAACTCAGCATGTTGCTGTATGTATACGCGGCGATGTAAGGCGGGATGGCCAGGGGGAGCAGCAGGGCCCAGCGGAAAAAGCGACGCAGCGGAAAATCGTGCGCCGCCACCAGCCAGGCCAGCGACACGCCAAGAAAGGCGGCAAGAAGGCCGGTCAGCACGGTGAGCTGCACCGTTCCGGTCACGTAATCCTTCAGCAGGTATGCGCGAATCTGCAGCCACTGTTCATTCGGCTTCCGGAACCAGGCCGAAAAAATGAACAAAAAGGGCAGCAGCAAAACCGCCGCCCATCCCAGGCTGGCCAGCCGCCAGCCGTCAAGCTCCCTGCGAATTTGGCGCACGAAGCGCGCAAGCTCCATGGTCACTTCCAGCCCGCTTTGTTGAAGATTTCGATCGCTTTCGCATTATGCACGTGAAGCAGATCGAAGTCAAGCTCCTGTTCCTTGAATTCGCCCCACGCCTTGATGTATTCCGCACGCTCGGCCGCCGGATTTACCGGGAATTCGAAGTTGGCGTTGGTCAGCGTCTCCTGCGCTTCCTTGCCGGTCAGGAACTCGATCAGTTGGATCGCGTTTTCCTTGTGCTTCCCGTGCTTGACGAGGCCGATGCCGCTGATGTTGATGTGCGTGCCGTCGGTCTCCTGATTCGGGAAAAACACCCCGACCTGCTCGGCCACCTTCACTTCCTCCGGATCCTTGGAATGGGCGAGAAGCCCGACGTAATAGGTATTCATGATCGCCACGTCGCCGATGCCGGCCACGATGGCCTTGGCCTGGTCGCGGTCGCCTCCCTGCGGGTCCCGCGCGAAGTTGGCGACGATCCCTTTCGCCCATGCCTCCGCGGCCGCTTCCCCCTTCAGGGCGATGAACGAAGCGAGCAGCGACACGTTGTAGAGGCTGGAGGAGGAACGCGCCAGCACTTTGCGTTTCCATTTCGGGTCCGCCAGATCCTCGTAGGTGGAAAGCTGCGCCGGGTCCACCCGGTCCTTGGAGTAGACGATCACCCGTGCGCGCGTCGCGACGCCGATCCAGTGGTTTTCCTTGTCGCGGTATTTCGCGGGCACGTTCTGTTCGATGACCGAAGAAGCGACGGGTTCGAGAATTCCGCTTTCCTTCGCGTAGGCGAGCACACCTCCGTCCACCGTGAAGAACAGGTCCGCCCCGGTGCTCGCGCCTTCGCGCTTGATCCGCTCGATGAGCTCCTCGGCTTCGCCCTTGATCACGTTGACCTTGATGCCGGTGGCGTCGGTGAACTGCCGGAACAGCACGTCGTCCACCTCATAGTGTCTGGCCGAATAGACGTTGACCACCTGTTCGCCCTTTTGTGCGCCTGGCTGAGGTTCGCCCGTTTGGGTGCTTCCGGCGCCCGGGTTTTGTCCGCCCGCGGCGGCGTTTTGGTCCCCCGCGTTGTTCGGGCTGTTCCCGCAGGCCGCAAGGACACCCGCCAGCAGGATCCCGGCCAGAATCATCATCAACGCTTTGCGCAGTTTCATCTCCATCCCCCTATGATAATGAGAATTATTATCAATGGGCATTGCGGTTCCCATTTTAGCCGCTCGATCACGGAGTGTCAAGGATAAGTTTGCGAAAAAAAAGAACGGACATGATGTCCGTTCCCAGACTGGAGGCAAACTCCCTGTATTGTCGCACCGGCATCGCCATGGCCCCTGAGAGACGGTTTTTCCGTCTCTCAGCGTGGTGCTGGCATCGCCGTGGCCCTTGAGAGACGGTTTTTCCGTCTCTCAGCGTCGAGCCGGCATCGCCGCGGCCCTTGAGAGACGGTTTTTCCGTCTCTCAGCGTGGTGCCGGCATCGCCGCGGCCCTTGAGAGACGGTTTTTCCGTCTCTCAGCGTCGAGCCGGCATCGCCGCGGCCCTTGAGAGACGGTTTTTCCGTCTCTCAGCGTGGTGCCGGCACGGCCGCGGCCCCTGAGAGACGGTGCGATGCGAACATCGAAACCCGGGAAGAAAAAGCATGAACTATACTGACAAGGGGGTTTGTCAACCGTCCGGAACGGACATGACGTCCGTTCCGGAAATGATCCTTTCTTTTTTACGCATGCGGGTCAGGAAGACACGGCCCCGGTTCCCCCGGAATCCGATCCGGTTTCTCCCTTCGCCGTCCCGGCTTCCCCTGACGTGGAGCCGGATTCCCCGACCGCAGTTCCGGCCTCCCTTGGCACGGATCCGGACTCACCGGCCTCTGTCCCCGCTTCCTCTGGCACGGAGCCGAATTCCCCGCTTGCCGGCCCGACTCCTCCTGACACGGATCCGGCTGCCCCATCCGCGGCCCCGTCCCCGCCGGCCGCCGTCCCGGTTTTCCCAGCCCCGTCCTCCCCGGACGCCGGCACCGCTTCCGCCGACACTGCCCCGGCCTGCCCGGACGACACCAGCCGGTCAAGCAGCCGTTCCAGCAGCCCGCCGATTTCTTCGGCGACCTTTTCGTACAGGGCCAGCGGGCCTCCGAACGGGTCGGCGATGTCAAACTCGCCGTAAAGCGCGGCGAAATTGTCGGCTTCACCGGACGCTTCGGTTCCGAGCGCATATTCTTTCAGCGTAAACGTCTTGCCGGACGTCTGCGGAAAAAGGGTCAGCAGCATCTGCTTGTGGCGCACGGTCATGGTCAGAATGAGATCGGCCCACGAGGCGGCGTCGGCGCTCAGCGACGAGGAGGCGGCCCCGGGCGGGATCGGCACGTTCCGTCTGCGCAGGGCTTCGGCCGCGTGCTCCGACATCGGCTGACCGTCCAGCGCGGCCACGCCCGCCGAGCGGACTTCCAGGTGCAGCCGCCGCCGTTCCGCCATGTCGCGAAGCATCATCTCCGCCATCGGACTGCGGCAGGTGTTGCCCGTGCAAACCAGCAAAATGCGCCGGATCATGGCGTCATCCCCTTTCCTTGTTCAAAGCAAAAAAAGCACTCCGAAGCCCAGCAGGATCGCGCCGCCAAGCGCTTCCCCGTAGTCTCCGACCAGCTGCGACAGCTTCCGGCCGGCCAGGAGTCCGGCCACGTTCATCACTCCGCCGGCAAGGCCGAACATGGATGCGGCCAGCGGGATGTTTTCCGGCCAAAACATGCCCAGCGACAGGCCGACGGAAAACGAATCGATGCTGACGCCCAGGGCAAACAGCATCATTCCCCAAAACGTGCGGTGATCTATGGTCCATGCATTTCCGCCCCTAAGCGAATTGTAAATCATGTGGGCGCCAAGGAACAAAAGCAGCACGCCCGCCGCCGTCGTCGCCAGATCGTGCAGAACCAGGCGAAAATGCATGCCCGCGGCCATGCCGGCCAGCGGCATCAAAAAATGAAAAAGCGTCACGCACCCTCCGATGCGCCACATGTCCGCGGCCCGGATGCCCCGCAGCCCGATGCCCACGCCCAGCGAAAAAGCGTCCATCCCCAATGCGACGGCCAGAAGCGCCAGCGTGACCAGCTGGCCGATCGCATAGGATGTGTCGATCATGCGTTTTCCTCCCCGTCCGTGCCTTGTACAGGACAAGGCGTCTAAAGGAGCATATGCGGACAGGGGGCCGGAACATGATCGAACGCCGGCTTTTTCAGACGGTCAGCAGGTTGCCGCGGGCCGCCTTGCGCATCCGGTTCATCAGCGCGGCCCCGATGCCGTGTTCGGGGAACCCTTCGGCCACGATCGCGTCCAAGTCCCGCGCGTCGCATTCCCGCAGCGCGGCGTACAGGTTCCGCGCCGCCTCGGCCGGCTCTTCCCGAGGGCCGAGGGGAATGACCGCGTCGGCCCGGTAGGAAGGCGCATGTTCATTGCACGCAAGAACGCCGACCTTGCGGCCTTCGGTCCGCTTTTTGTCGACGATCTCCTGCACGGCCGCCCGCATCCGGGCGGGATCCCCCGTCACCAGCAGCATTTCGCCGCGCGGCGCGTAATGGACGTACTTGACCCCCGGCGAGCGGGGCTGCGCAGGCGGCGAACCGGCAGCGTGCGATGTCCCGTCCGCGACCACCTCGACGCCGTCGCCTGCGCATTCCCGAAGCATCTCCGCGTCGATGCCGCCCGGCCGCAAAATGCGGATGACCCCATCTTCCACCCGGACGACGGTGGATTCCAGGCCGATGCCCGTCGCGCCGCCGTCCAGCACGCCGTCAATCCGCCCGTGCAAATCCTCCAGCACGTGCATGGCCAGCGTGGGACTCGGCCTTCCCGACCGGTTGGCGCTGGGCGCGGCCACCGGGCAGCCGGATTTGGCGATCAGCCGGCGCGCCAGCGGATGGTCGGGCACCCGCACCGCGACGGTGTCCAGCCCGGCCGTCACCTGGGGCGCCACCGCCCCCGGGCGAACCGGCAGCACCAGCGTCAGCGGGCCCGGCCAGAAACGCTCCATCAGCCGCATTTCCAGCGGGCTCACCTCCGTCGCGAGGGCCACCGCATCCTCCAGCCGACCCACGTGCACGATGAGCGGGTTGTCGGCCGGCCGCCCCTTGGCGTCAAAAATCCGCTCCACCGCCTCCGGGCGCCGGGCGTCGGCGCCGAGTCCGTACACCGTTTCGGTGGGAAAAGCGACGATGCCGCCGGAGACGATCACCTCGGCCGCTTCCGCCACCCCCGCGTCGCCGGACTCCGGCGGCCAGTATTTCGTTTTGGGCAACACCGTCAATTCAACCACGCCCTGCGCTTTCGTCTGTGATTTTTATTATATTGGAAGCCAACGCCGGCCGAAAGCGAGAATCGGACCGGCGGCCAAAACCTTACCCCGAAAACAGTTTTTTGAGAAAATCCGCAAACCGCTGCAAGAGCTCCCACAGGAGAAACTTTACCCGGGGTTTTTCGGCGGTCCCGGCGTCGCCGTCCCGCCGTGCGGCGCCTTTTTCCGGCTTCGCCGCGGAACCGGACTTGTCGTGCGCCAGGGCTTTCGGCGCAGGATCGGCTTTGCCGGACACCGTCGCTTTCGGCGCCGGCTGGACCGTTTTGCCATTTTGCGGCTTCGGTTGGTCCATCGGACCGGCTGTGCGCGGGTTCGAAGCCGTCTCCTTGCGATGATCCGCTTCTTCGTCCTTCGCGACCGCGCCCGCCAGGCAAAGGGGAGGAAACAGCATGCACCACCAGTTGTCCCCGTTGCCGTCGCCGAGGGTGATCAGCAGTCCCTCGTACTCCCCGGCCGGAAGTTCCCGTCCGGCGAAGGTTTTGGCGGGAAACGGCACGTTTCCGTACATCGCCCGGGCGCCATACGCCGCCCCCCATCGCGCCAGTTCCCCATTGGCCGCCTCTTCGATTTCGCCCAGATGCGCCTGCAGCATTTCCCGCATCTCCGCGTTGGTCTTCGGAGACGGCCGCCACGATTCGATCAGCGCCATCACCCGGTCCCGTACGCGCCGCTTGATCTCCTGGTCTTCTTCGCTGTTGGAATGCGCCAGGATCCGGATGCGGATCGCCTCGGCAAACTCCGCTTCGGAGGACCGGAACGGGTCCGCCATCGCGTCCGCCGCAAGCCCGTCCCCGGCAGGCCGGGCGTCGGCACGTCCGCCGTCCGCGGCAGCCTGGACCTCGAAAGGCCCGGCGTCCGCGGACCGGGAAAGGAGCTTTTCAGGCCACGAGAAAAAAGCCAGGATCAGCAAGCATCCGCCGATGATTCCGAGAAAAAAAGGACCGCCAGCACCAAGACGACGCATCGCTTTCGCTCCCCGGAGCGCCGCCGGGCCCGGCGGCGCTCCATCGATGCGTTCCGGAACGTCCTGGTACCAGTATGTCCGTTTTGCGAATCTCCAAACCTAGGAAACTATTTTAAAAGAATGCTTCAGCCGGAAGACCTGCCGCCAGGCGTCCGCCCGAACGCCAGCACATGCCGGTCGATCCCGGCGTAGTCCCTGACCAGCCGGATGGCCGCCCAATCCCCGGCGTTCCCGAGCAGGCCGGCCACCGTCTCCGCCTGTCCGGCGCCGGTTTCAAAGGCGACCAGGCGGGGCCTGACCGGCAGCGCGGCCAGCTGCGCGGCCATCCGCCGGTACGCGTCCAGGCCGTCCGCGCCGCCGTCCAGCGCCAGGCGGGGCTCAAAATCCGCGACCTCGCGCTGCAAAAGCGGCAGTTCCGCCGTCGGGATGTACGGCGGATTGGATACCACCGCATCCGGTACGTCCTCCGGCGCCCCGGCCAAAAAAGGCTCCAGCAAATCCCCCCGCACAAACCGGATTCGCTCCGCCACGCCGTGCCGCGCGGCGTTCTCCCGGGCCACCGCCAGCGCCTCCTCCGACAGGTCGGTGGCAACGACCCGCCATTCCGGCCGCTCGGCGGCCAGCGTCACCGCCAGCGCGCCGCTGCCGGTGCCCACATCCGCCACCACCATCGGCTCGTCCGCCGGCAGGGACTCAAGCACCGCTTCCGCCAGCAGCTCCGTTTCCGGCCGCGGGATGAGCACCGCCGGCGTCACGCGGAAGGCGCGTCCGCAGAAATGCTGCTCGCCCACAATATACTGCACCGGCTCCCCGCGCTCCTTGCGCCGCAAGGCCGCTTCCCACGCTTCCCGCCGCGCCCCGGGAAACGGTTCGCGAAAGTCGCGCAACAGCTCCGCCTTCGTCACGCCGAGCACATGCAAAAGGAGCCGTTCCGCGTTCGCCTCCGGCTCCCCCACTCCGGCGTCCGCCAGCCGCCGCGCGGCCCGGCGCCATTCCTGTTCAATGGTATAGGATGCTGGTGTCATGCCGGGGTTTCCTTTTTCAGCATTTCCGTCTGTTCCGCCAAAATGAGCGCGTTGATGATCTCGTCGATCTCGCCGGCCAGCACCGAATCCAGCCGGTGCAGCGTGAGCCCGATGCGGTGGTCGGTCACGCGGCTCTGCGGAAAATTGTACGTGCGAATCCGTTCGCTGCGGTCCCCCGTGCCGATTTTTTCCTTCCGCTCCCCGGCCTGCCGTTCTTCTTCTTCCCGGCGTTTTTTTTCCAGAATCCGCGCCCGGAGCACCTGCAACGCCTTCGCCTTGTTGTCGTTCTGCGACTTGCCGTCCTGGCAGGTGACGACGATGCCCGTCGGAATGTGGGTGACCCGCACCGCGGATTTCGTGGTGTTGACGGACTGGCCGCCGGGACCGCTGGCACAGAAGGTGTCGACCCGGATATCCTTGTCCAGGATCTCCACTTCCACTTCCTCGGCTTCCGGCATGACCAGCACGGTGGACGTGGAAGTGTGGATCCGCCCGCCCGACTCCGTCACCGGCACGCGCTGCACCCGGTGGGCGCCGCTTTCGTATTTCAGCTTGCGGTACACGTCCGGACCGATGATCCGGAACACGATTTCCTTGTATCCGCCCAGATCGCTGACGTTGCTGTCCAGCACTTCCGTGCGCCATCCCTGGCTTTCCGCGTAGCGGACATACATCCGGTACAGGTCGGCGGCGAACAGGTTGGCTTCCTCGCCGCCCGCCGCGCCGCGGATTTCCATGATGACGTTTTTGCCGTCGTTGGGGTCCTTGGGCAAAAGCAAAATGCGGATCCGTTCCTCGAGCTTCTCTTTCCGTTCCGACAGTTCGGCGACTTCCGCCTTGGCCATCTCCCGCAGCTCGTCGTCGATTTTCTCGTTCAGGAGCGCCTTCGCGTCCTCCAGCTGGGTGACGACGGATTTGTATTCCTGATAAGCCCGGTAGATTTCCTCCAGTTCGGCCTGTTCCTTGGCGTACGAGCGAAGGCGCGCCGGGTCGCTGACGACGTCGGGATCGGACAGAAGTTCGCTCAGTTTTTCGTATCGCTCGGCCAGCACCTTCAGGCGATCCAGCATGCCCGTTCACCCTCCTTCGGCCGTGTCCCGAAAACCATTATACAATACGGGAAAACATCCGGACCGGATCAGACGTTGAAGCGAAAATGCACCACGTCCCCGTCCTGCATCACGTAATCCTTGCCCTCCAGCCGGAGCAGCCCCTTGTCGCGCACCGCCGCCATCGAGCCGGCGGCCAGGAGGTCGTCGCAGGAGACCACTTCCGCCCGGATGAAGCCCCGCTCGAAATCGGAATGGATGACGCCCGCCGCCTGCGGCGCTTTCGTTCCCGCGCGGATGGTCCAGGCCCGCACTTCCTTTTCCCCGGCGGTGAAAAAGGTCTGGAGCCCCAGCAGCCTGTACGCCGCCTTGATCAGCCGGTCGAGTCCGGATTCCTTCAGGCCCAGTTCTTCAAGGAACAGCTTCTTTTCCTCGTCGTCCAGCTCGGCGATTTCCGCTTCCAGCCTGGCGCTGATGGGGACGACCTCGGCGCCTTCGGCGGCGGCGTATTCGCGCACCTGCCGGACAAACGGATTGCTTTCGGGATCCGAAGCCTCTTCTTCGCCGACGTTGGCCACGTACAGCACCGGTTTCATGGTCAACAGGTGCAAATCGCGCACGAGGAGCCTTTCCTCGTCGTCCAGCGGCACGGTGCGCGCCGGCTTCTCCGAGGTCAGGGCCGCGTGGAGGCGCTCCAGCACGTCCATTTCCTGCACGTATTTCTTTTCGCCGCTTTTCATGTTTTTCCGGGTGCGCTCCATGCGGCGTTCCAGCGTCTCCAGGTCCGCCAGGATGAGCTCCAGGTTGATGGTGGCGATGTCGCCCAGCGGGTCCACCTTGCCCGAGACGTGGGTGATGTTCGTGTTCTGGAAGCAGCGCACCACGTGGGCGATGGCGTCCACTTCCCGGATGTGCGCCAAAAATTTGTTGCCCAGGCCTTCGCCCTGGCTGGCTCCCTTGACCAGGCCGGCGATGTCGACGAACTCGAACGCCGTCGGCACGATGCGCTGGGGCTTGACGATGTCAGCCAGCCGCTGCAGCCGTTCGTCCGGCACTTCGACGACGCCGACGTTGGGATCGATGGTGCAAAACGGGTAGTTGGCCGCCTCGGCCCCCGCCCGCGTGATGGCGTTGAACAGCGTGGATTTGCCGACGTTGGGCAGTCCCACGATTCCGCATGACAACGGCATTGGATTCCTCTCCCGCCTCTGTAATTCCCCCGTCATTATAGCGGACGGCGGAGCGGATCGTCCACTGGCGCGAAGGCGGCAGGCCCGGCGGGCTCACGGGTTCTCGAGCAGGGAATCCAGCCACGGCGCCTCCTGCGCTTCCTCCGGTACTTCAACGGCCGCCGCTTCGTTGTGCTCGCTGTAGGTGCCGGTGAACGTCTGGGTCAGGATGTAGGCCCCTTCCGGATCGCCCATCGTCAGCGCGGCCTCCATTTCCACGCGGAACGCCACGGGCCACAGCCGCCCGGGATCCAGCACAAGTTCCGCCAGAAGATGCCGGACTTTCAGGCTTTCCCGGGTTTTCTCCTCCTGCTGCGACCAGGCGAAGGTGCTTTCCAGCAGGCGGGTCGCGAAACGGCGCGCTTCCTCGCCGCTGCCTTCGTACCGGACCGTGATGCCGTTTTCGTCCCGGGACGCCGTCGACGGGCCGAGCGCCGCCACCTGCCGGACCGCTTCCGGCAGATCGGCCTGGAAATCGGACAGCGTGTTCATCATCTCCGCCGTCTCTTCCTCCGGCACCCTTGCCCATTCCTCCAGCCCGACTTCGTACACGTAGGCGCCTTCGGGCGTCAGGATGGTCCGGTATTCGGCCAGCCATTCTCCTTCAAAGGCGACGCGGACGGTCTGATCCACCCGCCGCGGCCGAACTTCCACCCGGCCTTCGCTTTCCGTGGCGGCTTCCTCCGCCGCCCCGCCATCCGCCCCGGAGACGGGGTCCAGCCTCTGGGTGAGGTTCAGCGAAAAAGCATACCGCTCCAGCGTGCCCGCCGCCTGCTCCGCATCCTCGAGCACCCTCCGCGCCTCGGGATCGGGCGCGGCGGTCGGCACATTCGTGACCGGCGGCGCGGCGGTTTCGCCCCCGTCCCCCCGGGATCCGGTGCACGCCGCGGCGGTCAGGCACAGGCACGCGATCAGGCAAAGGATCAGGCGTCGTCGCGTCATCCTCTTTTCCCCTTTTACGCACAAGCTCTGGCATTTTTTATCCTTTCCCCGGCGCCCCCTTTTCACGCACCGGCTCAAGGGCTTCCGGTTTTCCTCTGCTCGTGCTCAGGGGAATCTCCCGCAGGAAAAACACGAGTACCGCCGCAAGCAGAACCAATGCCGCCCCCGTCAAAAACACCGTGGTCAGGGAAGCGCCCAGCGCATCGCGCACCATGCCCACCAGCCGGTCGAATATCTCCAGCTGGTCCGGCGGCAGCGACTGCCGCACCGCTTCGAGTTCGGGCTGGTTCAGCAGCGTTTCCGTATCGAGCGGGAAAGCCGCTCCCGTCTGTCCGCCCGCACCCGTACCCGCGGCAGCGTCCCCGCCCAGCGATGCCTGAAGATGCCGGCGCATTTCACTGTTCATGATCGTTCCCATCACCGTAATTCCGATCGTTCCGCCCAGGCTTCGGAACAGCTGGCTGGAAGCCGTCGCCACGCCGAGCTGGTTGAAGCTCACCGCGTTTTGCACCGTCACGGCGAACACCGGCATGCCCATGCCCAGCCCGAATCCGAACACCGCCATGCCGAGCGCCGCCTGCCATACGCTGTTCATGAACGCCATGATCAGCATGCCGGCAATCATGACGGGCATGCCGACAATGGCATACCGTTTGTATTTGCCGGTTCTGGTGATCTGCCGGCCGATCCAGCCGCTGATCAGGACCATGCAGATCGACATCGGCATCGTCACATATCCGGCGTAGGTCGGCGAGACGCCCTCCACGCCCTGTACGAACAGCGGCATATAGATGAGCGCGCCCATCATGCCCGCGCTCATCACGAAGCCGATGACGTTGGAGATGGTCACGATGTCGTTGCGAAACAGCGACAGCGGCATGACGGGGCTGGACGCCCGTTTTTCCACCAACACAAACGCGATGCCGAGCACGACGGCGGCCGCCAGGAGCCACACGACCCGCGGGGAACCCCAGCCCTCTTCGCCGCCGGCGAAGGAAAAGCCCAACAGCAGCGCCGTCAGAAACAGCGTCAGAACCAGCGAACCGGCGTAGTCGACGGGCTCCGGAGGACGCCGCTCCGTTTTGGGGAAAAGCGCAAGGATCATCGCAAACGCCACAAACCCCAGCGGCAGGAACACCCAAAACAGCCATTTCCAATCCCAATGGTCAACCATCCAGCCGCCCAGGGGCGGACCGACGATGCTGGAAAATCCGAACGCGGCCGACATCAGCCCCATCCAGCGGCCCCGCTCCCGCGCCGGGAACAGATCGCCGACCGCGGTGAACGCCGTCGCCATGATGATGCCGGCGCCGATGCCCTGCACGCCCCGAAAGCCGATAAATTCGAAACTGTTCACCGAGAACCCGCACAAAAACGCCCCGACCATGAACACCGCGATGCCGATCAGCATGAACGGCTTCCGGCCGTAAATGTCGGACAGTTTGCCCACCAGGGCGGTGGCAATGGTCGACGTCAAAAGATAAATGGTGATGCACCAGCTGTAATATTCCATCCCGTTGAGGACCGAGATGATGTGCGGCATGGCGGGCCCTACGATCGTCTGGTTGATGGCCGAAAAAAACATGGCCGCCACGATGGCGAGCATGACCGGCATTTTGCGTGTTGAAGGCAAATCTTCCATGGTGTCCACTCCCTGTTATTTGTCTTTATTCATTTCCTTCCGACACGCCCGCAAACTTTTCCAGCAGACGCAAAAATACGGAAACCTCCTCTTCGTCCAGACGGGACAGATGGCCGATCAACACTTCGTTCCTGGCGCGAAGCGCCCGCTCCAGCACCTCTTTCCCGGCCGGCGTGATGCCCGCCAGCATGGATCGGCGGTCGTCGGGATCGGGAAAACGCGTGACGAACCCCGCTTTCTCCAGCCGGTCGATCATCACCGTGATGGCGCTCGGTTTGACGCCGAACCGGTCGGCCAGTTGCGTCAGCCGGCATTTTTCCTGTTGCTTGATGAAATAAAGCATATACATCTGCGGCACCGTGATGGGCAGCTCGGCCGCCTTGAGCGAAGCCGCGTCCAGACAGCGCTTGATATGCTGCAACGCGATCTGGATCCTGCGCGCCTCTTCCTCCCGCGAAGCGTTCATGGGTCCACCTCAATGCTGCCGTTTTCTCCGTCTCCGCTGCTTGTCCGGCAAAAATTTAAACAGTTTAAATACTATACGACAAAAATGCGCCGTGTCAAGGAAGCGGTTCGGATATAATGGAGCATCTGAGGAGGAATCATTTGGTGGAAACGCTGGTGTACGATTCGCCGGTGCTGATCGCCGACAAGTCGGCGTTTGTGTGGGGATGAGTGCCGAATGACGGATAAAGAGCGAGAGCCTGCGGTCCTCCCGCAAGCGCTCGCTCTTTTTCGTTCATCCGCCCGCCAATCAGAAAGGATTTCTGCCGTTTGCCGCTTATTGAATGCCTTCCTTCACCAGCGTCCATTCCTGGCACGGATAGCCGGTGTCGTCCCATTGGGTGACGGTCGCTCCGTCCGCGGTGGACATCTGATACACTTCCAGCAGTTTGCCGCTGTTGCGGTTGATCAGTTTGAAATACCCGCTGTCCGTGGGATGTATCGACCACTGCTGCGTATGATGGCCCGTGTCGCCCCACTGGCCCACGGACGCGCCGTCGGCGGTGGAAGCGCCAATGACCTCGAGGAGCTTGCCGCTGTTTTTGTTGACAATCCGGTAATAACCGCCCCCCGCGGGTTGGAAGCTCCAGAGCTGGCATGGGTAGCCGGTATCTCCCCATTGGGTGGCGAGGGCGCCGTCCGCCGTGGAATTGCCCGCGATTTCAAGCAGCTTGCCGCTGTTGCGGTTTACGATCCAGAATTCCCCGTCGTTCGGCGTTCCGGCCTGGAACACGTCGATGGAGTCGATTTCCGCGAAACCGGAATTGTAGGAAAACCGGATCGTGTTGACGCCCGCGTTCAGGTTCACGTTGAAGGACGCCCACAGGAAGCGGTTCCAATCCGCCGTTGCCGGGTAGGAGAGCGTGAAAGGCGTTCCGCCGTTGACGCTCACCGAGTGCGTGCTGGTGCTCCCCGTCCCGTTGGAATACCGGACGTTGATCGTATACGTTCCGGCCGCGGGGACTTTGATGTTGTCAAATTCCACGTAACTGTCGCTGAAGTTGATATAGCCGACTTCCTGTCCTCCGGTGGCATCAACGTGGTTCAATACCTGCACGTTGTTCAGCGTCGCCCTTTCCGCCTCGTAGCGCGTGGCGTTCAGCGGCAGCGTGCCCACGCGGATGTCGTTCAGATCGGCCGTGCCGCTCTCCACGTTGGTGGCATGATACAGCGTCAGATTGTCGACGCTCGTGTCGAAGCTCTGGCTGAACCCGGCAAAGTAGGCGTCAATGTCCGCCGCATCGTATGTCACGGCCATCGGCAGCCGCTCCCACGGACCGACGCCCAGATTGTAGTTGACGTAAAAGTTCTGTCCCCCGCTGATCTGTCCGGAAGGCGTCAATCCCCACTTGGAAGAAATGATGACCATTCCGTTCGGCCCGCCAACGGGCACCCATTTGATGTAGGGAGACGAACCGATGCCCCGGCCGTCCCGCAGCAGCACCTGCGTGCCGATGTCGGAAGCGTCCCACGTATACCCGTCGTCGGAAAATTTTACGTAAATCGGCGCGGTGTTGAGCGACTGGCTCGGCCGGTTGACGACCTCGTAAGCGGCCATGTACTTCCCGTTCGGAAGCCGGGTGACGGTGATCATGCCCGGCCGGTCGTTTTGGTTGGGGATGGCCACGACATTGACCAGAGGACCCCAGGTTTGCCCGCCGTCCGTCGACCGGCGCAAGACGAGCGCCTGCAGGACGCCGTCCGCTTTCTGGCGTTCGTCGGAATAGGCGCAGATCAGGTGGCCGTTTTCATCCAGATACAAAAACGGCTCCCAGATCGTGGTCGTGGTCGAAGACGGGCTCGGGTCGTAGACGTACGGGCCTCCCACGTCCACGGTGCTCAGGTACGACCAGGTCTCGCCGCGGTCGGTGCTCTTCCAGATGACAATGCGCGTGCTGGATTTGTCCTCCGGAAAAATGTTGCCCGCCAGCAAAATGGTGCCCGGCGCCAGATCGCCGGTTTGCTGCGGCACCTCGAACAGCGCGGGCTGGGACGTGCGCGTTGTGCCGAAAACCGTGTCATACACGTTGGCGATCAACGTCCAGGTGGCGCCGCCGTCGGTGCTCCGGTAGATCGGGTACACCTGCCTGCCGTTGACTTCTTTGAGCTGGTCGAACGTGAGAAGCAGCGTTCCGTTGTGCTGGCCGTTATGCTTCAGGGCAATGATGCGCGCGTAGGTGGCTCCCGCCGGATCGAACGAGTCCGTTCCCGATGGATAGACAAGCACCCCGTTGTTCGTGATCACTGCCGACGCGCCCGTCGGCCACGCAAGCGCAAGCGGCAGCAAGGTCAGCCATGCGAGCCGTTTGACCAACCTTTTCCCAAACAACGCGATTCCTCCTTTTAAAATAGATGCTGTCCGATTCGCCCGGACCGCCGTATGCCGGCATCCGGTGGACCGTTTCCCTCCTTTCTCTTTCAGCCTCGGGGCCATATGATTCGGCCGGCGGTCCGGCGTCTCCGCTTCCGCGAAGCCCGCCGGCGCCGGGGCCGCAATCACCGCCGGCAATCGTCACTCCGCCTTCGTCCGGAAGCGGAGCACGTTCCAGGAATAGGGGTCGAGCACCGCCTCGGCCCTGCCCCCGTCCACCCGGGCGCCCGCCCCGCGCCGCGGCGCGATTTCGTCCGGCCGCTCCGCCGTGTTGAAGGCGTCCAGGCGCTCGTGCTTCACCACGTGGTGCTCCAGGAACGAAAGCCGGGGGAAATCGCGCAAGTCGAGGGCGAGGACGACCGGCTCCTCTCCCCGGTTGACGGCAAACACCGAAAGCTCCCCTGTTTCCGGGTTCCAGACCGCGGCCGGATCCACCACCGGCACGTCGGTGTACGTTTTCGTGTCATACCGGGGGCTGTCGACCAAACCGCGCAACACGACGCCGCGCCCGTACCGGGATACGTGCAGGAATGGATAAAAGGTGGGATTGCGCCACGCTTTTCCGCCCTTTTCCGTCAAAATCAGGGGGATTGTATTCACCAGAAGCGACTGGCAGGCGATCCGGATCCGGTCCGCGCGGCGCAGGAGCGTCAGCATGGCCGAACCGAAAACGAGCACGTCCTCCATCCGGAACCGCACCCAGTCGTAGGGACTTCCGGTTTGCCACGGCGTATACGGCACGTCCGGTTCCCGCCAGACGTTCCATTCGTCGAACGACAGGTACATGACCTTGTTGCTCCGCAAGAGGCCCTTCACGTAATCGCAGGCGGCGATGGCTTCCTCGATGTGGCGTTCCATTTCGAGGGGCATCGCGAGATACGTGGGCGTGTCGTTTTCGCGCTTGCCGATGTAATGGTGGATCGACAGATAGTCGGCCCACTCGTACACATGCTCCAGCACGATCCGGTCCCATTCCGGAAAGGTGGGGATCTGGCGGGAGGAGCTGCCCACGGCGACCACTTCGATGTCCGGGTCGAGCCATTTCATCACTTTCGCCGTCTCCAGGGCCAACTGGCCGTATTGCGCCGCCGTCTTGCGGGCGACCTGCCACTCGCCGTCCAGCTCGTTGCCGAGGCACCACGTGCGAACGCGATACGGCTCGGGCACGCCGTGCGATTTCCTCATGTCGCTCCAGTAGGTGCCGCCCGCAAAGTTGCAGTACTCGAGCAAATCCCGCGCCGCGTCGATGCCCCGGGTGCCCAGGTTCACCGTAAGGATCGGCTCCGCCCCGACGAGGCGGATCCACTTCATGAATTCATTCAGCCCGAACTGATTCGTCTCGATCTGCTTCCAGGCCGGATCCGGCCGCACCGGGCGAAGCTCCTTCGGTCCGACCCCGTCCTCCCAGCGGTAGCTCGACGTGAAGTTCCCGCCGGGATAGCGGATCACCGAAAGATTCAGCTCCCTGACGAGTTCCAGCACGTCCCGCCGGAAGCCGTCGGCATCCGCGGTCGGGTGGCCGGGTTCGTATATGCCGTTGTAGATGACGCTCCCCATATGCTCGACGAAGGAGCCGAACATGCGGTCGCTGACGGGTCCGACGGTGAAGTCTCTGCTGAGAATGATCGTTGCCTGTTTCACGTTGCCGCCACCCCAAGTTTTTTGATCGTTATCCTTTCAGACCGGATGTCGCGATGCCCTGCACGAAATACCGCTGCGCCAGCACATAGGCCGCCACGAGCGGAGCAAGGGACAGCGCCGCGGCCGCCAGCGTCGCGCCGTATTCGATGGACCTTTGGCCGACGAACATCGCCAGCCCGGCGGAAAGCGTCCGCATCCCGGTCGAACTGGTCAGCATGAGCGGATAGATGAGGTCGTTCCAGTTGTTCATCAGGAGAAAAATCCCGAGCGAGACCATGGCGGACCGGCAGAGCGGGAGCATGATGTGCCAGTAGATCCGGAATTCGTTCATGCCGTCCACCCGTCCCGATTCTTCCAGATCCTTCGGAAGCGTGACAAAGAACGAGCGCATCATGAAAATGCCGAAGGCGCTGGTCGCGCGCGGCAGGATGAGCCCCCAATACGTGTCGAGCATGCCCAGCTTGTAAACTTCCACAAACAGCGGGACCATGAGCACCTGAAACGGCACCATCATGGTGACGAGCACAAGCGCGAACAGGGGCCGGCTTCCCCGAAAACGCATGCGGGCGAAAGCGTACCCCGCCATGGAATCGAAAAAGACGGACAGTACGGCGACTCCCCCGGCGAAAATGACCGTGTTCCGGAAAAAGTCCAAAAGCGGGATCCGGGTCCACACCGAGACGTACTGCATCACGGTGGGCGCGTCCGGGAAAAACGACGGGGGATACCGGATCAATTCCTGTTCGGTCTTGAACGTGGACACGATAATCCACAAAAAGGGATGCAATACCGCGATCACCAAGAGCAGCGTGATTCCGTATCCGACCGCCTTGCTCCGGAAGGACGTGATTCCCATGATCGTTCCCCTCAGCGCACATCCGATGTTTCCCTGCGGAGAAAATAGCGGTACAGCGACAAAACGGCAATCAGCACAAGGACAAACAGCGCCACGGAAATCGCCGAAGAATAGCCGAGATCGTATGGCGCGGATCGGAATCCCGTGTTGTAAATGTACAGGACCAACGATTCCGTCCGGCGCAGGGGCCCACCCTGCGTTGTGACGAAAATCTGGTCAAACACCTGCAGCGCGGCGATCAGCGCCGTGATGACGCAAAAACCGAGCGCCGGAACGATCAGCGGCACGGTGATCGACCAAAACTGCCGCAGCCTCCCCGCCCCGTCCAGCTGCGCCGCTTCGTAGTAAGTCTCCGGAATGCTATGGATGGCGGCGATCAGGATGACCATCGTATAGCCGAAGCTGCGCCAGACGGTGATCAGGATGAGCGTCGGCATCGCCATGTCCGGATCCCGCAGAAATCCCGGGCGCGGCAAGCCGAGCTCCGTCAGGTAGTGGACGTACAGGCCGGTCTGCGGATCGAGCAGAAACGACCACATGATGCCGATGGCCGTCAGCGAACAGACCGTAGGCAAAAAAAGCGCGGATCGGGCAAATTTGCGAAAACGGGTGTTTTGCGAAACAAGGAGGGCCGCCAGAAGGGAGACCCCGATCTGAAGCGGCACCTCCAATGCGGCAAAGTACAGCGTGTTGCCAAGCGCGTTCCAAAATCTCCCGTCTCCGAACAAGCGCCGGTAATGCCCGAAGCCGTTGAATTCCGCGCCGCTCAGGAAAATGTCCATTCGCAGCAGACTGATGCCCACCGTCGCCGCGAGCGGCACGAGGGTGAACACAAGCAGAAAGATCATGGACGGGGCGATGAACCAATAGGCCGCCCGTTCGGGTTTGCTCCAGGAAGCGCGCACCGTCTGCCACAGATGTTCCATCTGCCGTTTTCCTCACTTCGCGGATGCCAGAATTTCATCAATGTCGTCGGACGCCCGCTTTAACAGCTCCTGCACGTTCTGTCCGTTTTGGATGGCTTCGATGGCGACGAACAGCACTTCGTTCGTGATCCGGTCGGCGCCGAGCACCCCGGGCAGGAACGGAGCGGCGGCGTCGCCCATGTTGGCCATGGCGGAGACGAGCGGATCGTTTTTGATATCGGGATCCTCGACGACCGCTTTCAGGAAGGGCGGGAACCCGTTGCTGAGCGACCATGTTTTGGCGACTTCCGGCGAGTTCCAGTACTTGATGAAGTCGTAAACCGCCTGCTTCTCGTCGTCCGGCGTGCCCTTCGGAATCGCGAACCCGATGCCTCCCAGTTCCGTGTATTGCCTGACGGAACCTTTCGGCGGAAGGGCGATGCCAAAGTCGATCCCGTTGCTTCTCAGGCCCGGCGCCAGCCAGGGGCCGTTGATGTACATCGCGAGCTGGCCGCTTTGCATCAGACGGTCCAAATCCGCGCCGGTGGCGCCGATCGGGGTGACCTTCTTGTTGACCGCCAAATCCTGCATCCATTCGAAGGTGGCGACGTTCTCCGGCGAGTTCAGCACGGACTTGTTGTTTTTCAGATCGACCACGTCGCCGCCGTTGCCGATGATGAAAGAGGTGAAATAGACCGGGGCGCCGCTGACCGGCATGCCGAATCCGTACCGGTTATTTGCCGGATCCGTCAGCTTGACGGCGTACTCGGCCAGTTCGTCCAGCGTGGCCGGCGGCTTCTCCGGATCCAGCCCCGCATCCCGGAACAGCGCCTTGTTCCAGTACAGATAGAGCCCGTTCATCTGCATCGGGAGCATGTAAAGCTTTCCGTCGCTCGCCCCCAGATCCAGCGATCCGTTGACGAATTCGCCGCGGTCGGTGCCCGTGGCGTCGAAGAAATCGTCGAGGACCTGGAAGGAACCGTTCTTGATGTACGGCACCGCCCAGCCGGCGATGAACGCCACGAAACTCGGCGCCGTGTCCGTCGCGATGGAAGGCGGCAGCTTCTGGTTCAGCTGATCCCACGGCATGATGTCCATTTTGACTTCGATTTGCCCTTCGCGGGCATTGTTGTAATTGTTGACAATCTGCATCAGCAGCTCCCCGTCCGGCCCGGTGAACCCGTTCCAGAACGTGATTTCCACCTTTTTCGCCGGAGTCTGCGATCCGCCGCCGGAGGCGCCGCCTTCCGCCGAAGGCGACTGGCCGCCGGAGGCCCCGCCGCTCCCGCTCCCCCCTCCTCCGCAGGCGGCCAAAAGCAGCAGGAACACGGCGAGCATTGCCGCGAACGCGGCGCGGGTCCACTTGACAAGTTGCATGTCCGATCTCCCCTTACCCATGTTCTGTCTTCTCGCAATCAGGTTGCTGCAAGCTGCACGACCATGGATCCGCTTACAAATTTTCTTTGTTCAGCCCCCGCCGTTTCGGAAAATCACCCCCGCCAAAGATGACGATAATTAAATCGATTTAAAAACGATTTAAATCGATTTAATTCCATTGGACGAAAAACCACCCACATCAACGGTCCTCTCCACCGCAGGATTCCCGCACGACCAATTCCGCCGGCACCACCGTTTGCTTCGGTTCCACCGGCTGGCCGGTCAGCGTGCGGATAAGCTTCTCCGCCGCGATCGTGCCGATCTCGCGCATCGGCTGATGGATGGTCGTGAGCGCCGGAATCGTCATCGTCGCCATTTCGATGTTGTCGCAGCCGACCACCGCCACGTCTTCGGGGATGCGACGGCCGAAAGATTGCAGCGCTTTCATGGCGCCGATCGCCATCCGGTCGTTTCCGGCGAACACCGCGTCGTACTCCAGGCCGGCCTTCTGCATCCGCACGATCGCGTCGTGGCCGGATTCCATGGTAAAATCCGCTTCCACGACAAGATCGGGGTCGTACGGCATGCCGCGGTCCAGCAAGGCTTTTTTGTAGCCTTCCAGCCGTTCAATGCTCACCTGAAAATCGAGCGGCCCCGTGATGTGTGCGATCCTTTTTCTGCCCTTGCGGATGAGGTGTTCCGTCGCCATGTAAGCCCCGCCGAAGTCGTCGCGCTCCACCGTGAGCACGTCGCCGCGGTGCCATTTCCCCAGATAGACCACCGGGAAGCCCGATTCGACTATGCGGCTGATGTTGTCGTCCTTGATGGAGGACGGCCAAAGGATGATGCCGTCCGCCCGGCGGTTGCGCAAAATTTTGTCGTAGGAAGCGGCTTCGTCGGATTCCGTCGGCGAAGTGGACACGAGCAGATGGAAACTGTGGCGCACGACCACTTCGGTGATCCCTTCGAGCAGCTGGACGAAATACGGATGCGAAAACGCGTTGTGCGGCGTGTTGGGAAAGATGAGCGCGATCGTCTCCGCCTTTCTGGCGCGAAGGCTGCGGCCGATTTCATTCGGCACGTACTTCAGCCGCCGCGCGATTTCTTCGACCTGCCGCCGGGTCTTGACGTTCACCCGGGGATCACCGGCCAGGGCGAGGGAAACGGTGGCGGTCGATACACCCGCAATTCTGGCGATGTCTTTCAGCGTCACGTGGTTCTTGTGCATGACATGGTTCTCCATTCGAAAACCGGGCATATCACCGCGTCAGCGCGATTTAAATCGATTTAAATTCATTGTAAACGATTTCTTCCGATTCGTCAACGGCAAAGACGGGCTCCGAAAAAGGGGGTTGCCGTATATGAACAAATGGAGGAAAAATCCCCGGGCGGTTTCCCGCCCGGGGATTTTGCGAATGCGAGCCCTAATTCTGCTTCTCCGGCTGGTTCACCGGCAGGGAATTCGGCCAGTAGTAATTGGGGTTCCAGGGAGGCGTCCACGGCCCGTGCGTGGGAATGTTCGTCCAGTTGCCGGGTTGTCCGAACCTCCACTGTTCGTGCATTTGCCGGTGCGTCAGCGGATTGCCCGGCCTGTGGTATTCCGACTGGGGCCCCTGGATGTTGCCCCTCGTCACGGCGTTGTTCAGACGGTCGATCCAGTCGTGGGGATGGTTCTGCGAGTGGCGGCGGACGGCAAATTCCGGGTATTGGGCCACGTTCCGCTGGTGATGCACGCCGCCGGGCCGGGTCGCCTGCACGCTTTGGGCAATCTGCGGGTTGAATCTCACTCTCCAATATTGGTAAGTCGTCGGATGCAGCGCCGTGGTAACCACACCGGCTCCCGCGCCCATGACGCCGTCACTCCAGGAATCGGCGACGGCATCGGTGAAATCCCGGCCCTCCAGGAGTTCCCGCGTGACGCCGCCGGTCATGCCGGATGCGAAACCGGCGGCAGCCGACCCGAGGCCGTACGGACTCATCAGGCCGCGGCCAAGAAGGCGGATGGGTTGACCTCCGGCCGCCGAACGGCGAACCGACGCCCACATGCCGCGCGGAATGGTCCCAAGCCGCAAGGAACCGGCAAAAAACGCTCCGCCGACGGCCCCCGCGGCCATGCCCGAGATGCCTTCCCGGTATGCGCCTTCCAGCGCCATTTCCCACATATCCCCGCGTCCGCGGATGCCGCCGTGGTAGATTCCGCCCGCGAACCCGGAGAACACCCCGGATGCGAGGCCGGACACGGCTCCTCCCGCCGCCCCGCTGGCGACGCTGATGCCGAACCCGGCCCATGAGGAGGAAGCCACCGCCGCCGACCCTCCCGCCGCGGAGAGCAGCCCGGCGCCGACGGCCGAAGACACCGCGCCGAACGTTACGGCTCCGATGAAGCCGGCGCCGAACCCGATCGCCGCCCCGGCCACCACGTCCCAGACGTCGTAGTCGTCTCCGCTCAGCATCACGCTTCCCGCGCCAATGACCGCGCCGATGGCCCCTACGATCAACCCCGCCACGATCAGCGGCGGGAGATCGCCGTCCGGGTCCAGGGCGTTGACCGGATCGTGCGCGGCATAGACATACGGATTCGGGCTGTGCGCGTGCAGCAGCGGATCGCGGGCCAGGAAGAGACCGGTCTGCGGGTCGTAGAGGCGGTGGATCGTATGATACAATTCCGCCTCCGGCAAATACGGCATGGCGTTGAACACGGGATGGACGCCGATGGCGCTTCCCGGGCGCTGGCCGCCCGCCGGATCCCGCACCTCCGGAATGCCGAAGGTGCCGTAACGGTACGTTTCCGCCGGCTGCCCGCCGCGGTCCGTCGCGAGCACAAGCCGGTGCAAGGCGTCGTAATGCAAACCGAAAGTGCCGTGCGCAGTGGTGGCAACCGACGGAACCAGAAGCCCAGGATGATGCGCGAACTGGCGGACAGTGCTGCCGGAGCCGTCTTCCTCATGCAGGAATCGGTCGGAAAAGTGGTACCGGTTCGCCGTTCCGCCCGCGGTTTTCAACTGCGCCAGCCGTCCGAACGGATCGTAGGCGAATTCCATGAGCACCGTTCCGTCCGACGGCCTGGAGATCCTGGCGATTCTCCCCAAGGCGTCGTAGACGTACAGGCGGTACGGATCGGCGATGCGCACGCCGCCCGCGTCATATTGATACGGCTGGCCGTCCACGGCGACGATCCGATGCGCCGGTCCTTCGGTGTAAACGGAAACCAGCGTCGTTCCGCCCTCGGTGACCGTCGCGGTTTTCCGCACGTCCGCATCCGTCAGTTCCCAGGTTTGGATGCGGTTCGCCCCCGCGGCCGCCGATTCCGCCGCCGATATGGCCGCGTTCTGCTCCGCCTGGGACGGATGGTCGGAAAGCGGCGCCAGCGCAAACTCCGACCGCTCTTCCACCAGCCGTCCGCGGGAGTCGTAAACGTAATAGAGATTCGAATCGTGCAGACCGACGATCTGCGAGACCCTGCGGCGGTTGAGCAGATCGTGGCGGTATCGCGCCGAAACCCATGCCTGGCCGGACGGGTCGAGGTGATCAACCCGCATGAGCCGTCCTTCCCCGTCGTGGAGCCACAAGCCCGACGCACCGCTCGCAAATCGCTCTTCCGCGACACGATGTGCGCCGATGAAGCGAACTTCGTGCAGAAGTCCCGCGGAAGAGGCCCCGATGTCCACCGGCAAAGCCCCCGCCGACAGCAGATGGATGCCGGTGACGCGGCCCAGCGCATCCCAGGCATGCTGTTCCTTTCTCCCGTCGGGAAATTCCAGCGTCATCCGCATGGCCCGGTCGTCATACTCCGCCTTGAACGCCCGCCCGTTGAAACTGTCCAACGTGAGCCGGTCCAGGCTGTCGTAACGGCGGATCGCCACCGTCCCGGACGATTCGGCCCGGACGATCCGGTTCGCCCCGTCATAGGCGAACCGGTGCGGCGCCACCGGCAGCCGCCCGCTTCCGGCCGTCGCCGTGAACCCGATCAGCCGCCGCGCGGCGTCGTATTCGTATTCCACCGCGGAACCGTCCGGGCTTTCTTCCCGTGCCAGGAGACCCGCCGCATTGTAGCTTCTGCGGAATACGGATCCGTCGGACAGGATCGTTTCCGTGATCCGGCCCAAGGGGTCCCGCCGGACCGAAGTCGTCGCTCCCGCGGGATCGGTAAAGGACACCTGACGCCCGAGCAGATCCGACTCGTGCCGGTACCGCAGGGCGAGCCCACCCGGATCGATCACGGTTTCCAGCAGCTCGCCGAGCAGGCCGTAGGTACGCTGACGAACCACACCGCCCGCGTCCACTTCCCGCACGGGGAGATCCCGGGCATCGTATTCCCGGCTGAGCGTTGCGCCGGACGCGTGCCGGATGCGCACCAGCCTTCCCCGCTCGTCGTGTTCGAACAACGTCTCGCGGCTTGACGTCCCCGCCGGTCCCGCTTCCGTCTCCTTGATCAAAGCGGGATGCCCGTCCGGACCGTACGAAATCTCCCTGGTGTTTCCCAACGGGTCGGTAGCGGCGACCAGCTGTCCCAGGCCGTTGTAGCGGTACTTCCACTTGTGTCCGGAGGGGCTTACTTTGCGGACGCACCGGCCGTCGGCATCGTACCATTTGACCATCGTCTGCTCGACGGCTGCCTCCGGATGATCGTCAAAGACGAATTCCGTGTAATGCGTAAGCCTTCCCCGCTCGTCGTACTGGTAACGGGAGGAACGGAGCAGGCGCGCCGGGCCTCCGTCTCCGGGATCGCCTTCCAGCCGCTGCGCCGTCGGCAGATCGAACGGTCCCCATTCGTTGACGATCCGGCTGCCGTTCGGGAGCACCGCCTCGGCCACACGCCCGAAAGGATCGTATTCCAGCACGTGCGGGTCGGAACCCGGTTCGTACACCCTGGTCACGCGGCCGACCGTGTCGTAGATCCAGCGCGTCGTTGCCGCATGGGAAGTGCCGGCCGCCGACGTTTCCCGCAGCAGGAGCCCCCGCTCGTCCCAGCACCGTTCCGTGACCGTGCCTTCCGGGTCCGTGATGCGGACGGGTCTTCCCTCATGATCCGGCTCGATCTTCCATACCCGCGGACGGGCGGTGTTGTTCCCGATGACGATGCGATGGAGCCGACCCGCCGCGTCAATGTCATAGACGTCCTCGATCCAATCCCCCGCGATGACGCCGTCGCTGTACTCCCCGCGAGGCCGTTCCACCCGGCGGACGCGGCCGGCGGCGTCATAGTGGTAGCGCACGGCGTCCGTTTTCCCGCCCACGGCGGGGAGCACGCATTCGCGGAGGTTGCCCCTTGCGTCGTAGCGATACGTGCGGACGCTGCCGCCCGGCAGTTTCTCCTGCGACAGGTAGCCGAACGCGTCGTAATCGTAGGCCGTTGTCCGGTTCTCGCCTCCGGCGTCCTCTACCACTTCGCGCAGCATTCCCGCTTTCGGCGACCCGGCGGGTTCATACCGGTATTCCCGGCGCACGCCCTCCGGACTGACCATCGCGGTGACCTGGCCCCTCGCGTTCGTCTCAATAAGCGTCACCGCCTTCTGCACGGTGCCGTCCGGCAATGTGGCGTCGGGCCATTCGATCCGCTGCGGATTCCCCTTGGCGTCATAGCGCAGCCGGACCTCGCTGCCGTTTTCGTAGCGGATGCGAACGGGAAGCTGCAGATTCGGATCGTAATCGATCCGCTGGATGATCCTGCTCGGGACGGGGTGAAACGGGCTTGCCCTGAGCTCCACGCGCAGGAGATTTCCCCTGTTCCGCGGGTCGGGGTTCTTGTCGTCCCAAACCCACAGCGTCGAACTTCCGTCGGGGCGCACCAGTTCCGTCAGATTCCCCTGTTCGTCAAAACGCCTTTGGTAGATCGCCACCCGGTACGACCCGTCGCGGTTGAGCCGGAACCGTTCATCCAGCAGATCCCCGCGGTAATTGAACGTGTACGTCCGCACCGACCCGTCCGGATGCAGGACGGTCGTCCTCATCGCCGCGATGTCCACAAACTCCGGGGAATCCGGAACCCATTGAATCTGTTCGTACTGGAACTGGTAACAGACGTCCCCGATCCACTGCTCGATCACCCGGTTGAACTGCGGGTCGCCCGGATCGTCGCAATACTTGTTGACCAGCACCACATTTTGATCGTGATCGATCTTGCGGATCAGATTGTGCCGCATGACCCGCAGCGGGGATCCGGAATCATACTCGTAGTACGTGCGGATGCCGTCCGGATAATCCTCCGTCGCCGGTTCGCATACGCAGACCAGATGTTCGTACTCGTCGTAACCGAAGCTTACCCTTCTCCCGGCGTGGTCCTGGACCGCGTCCAGCAGGTTGCAGTCGTTGTAGAAAAACGCAAGGCCCCTTCCGTCGTCATCCTCCACTTTGACCAGCCGGTTCAGGGAGTCATATTGAAGCGCGATCTTGTTCCCGTGATTGTCCTCCACCCCGACGAGCGGAATCCGTTCCGTGTCGGTCCAGCCGGGAGGCCTGGCAAAAAGCAGCCGGCCTCCGCCCTTCGTCAAAATCTCGTATCGCTCGTCCAGGTCGGATACGCGTTGCAGTTTTTCAAACACGCCCCGGGGCGGTTCCCAGGACCCGTCTTCGCCCAGGCGGAACACATCCTCGTGCAGATGGCCGTTCCAGCGGGCGATATCGCCATTGTTGAGCGGACGAAGATACACGTTCCAGTTGTGGTCCCAGTTGTATCCCAGCGGGCCGTAATAGGGGAAACCGGACAGGTAGCTGCGGACAAAACGGATCGGGATGAACGGGGTCGGCACATCCAGATCGACGGAGCGCAGCTGCAACCGACCGGACATCAGATGCACCGGATCCCCGTTTTGCGCGTCCGATTGCGAGGTTTCCCCGGTATGGTCCGCCCGCTCCTCGCCCGGCGGCGGATCTCCCCGAAGCCCCCGCTCCAACTCGTTTTGCGCTTCTTCGCCGGACATGCCGCGGGATTCGAGGCCATCCCGGACTTCCCCTTCGCCTGCTTGATTTTGGGGATCATGCAACGCCTCCGCGGGCGTCCGGATATCCCCCGGATCACCGAAAGACCCGCTGTTGTCGGTTTCGACACGGGCACCGGGGGGCTCTTCCGTGCGGGGAGCCCCCTGCTGGTCTCCCGAATCCGTCGCGACCACCCGGGGGCTGCCTTCCGTCGGCGTTCCGGCCCGCGTCGGCCGGACGACGATGCCCCTGACCCTCTCCGGGCAGCCTTCGGCCCGGGCCGCCCTGTTGATCCGGTTTATCACCCTCCCGGGAGCGCTCTCGAGAATTCCCAAATCCCTTCCGCCTTCGTTGATGAATCTCACCAGCTCGCAAGCCGTTTCGAAATAGCGCGTATCCCCCGGCTCCATGACGATGCCCTGTGCTTCCAACGTTCTGCCGGACACGTTTTTCACATAATATCCGGGAATCGTCCTCACCCCCAACCCTGAAATCCATCGCGGACGGACGCTGGCTTCATCATGGACCCGTTATTTCAGGAACTTCCCGGGCTTCTTCAAGCCGACGCCAAGCAGGCTCATTTTCAGGCGGGCAACGTCCCGCAGTTCAATGCCGGCGATTTTGGCCAAATCTTCGTTGCGCATATCCAGCACATCGGAGACCGTCACTTCTTTCGGCGACTTGTTCAGGTGTTTGGACAGGGCCTCGGCGATCTTTTCATCCAGGCGGCCGACGACAGGCCTGCCCAACTCCGTCCGTCCGGCACGCGTTCTGACGACGTAAGACGACAGCTGCCGGGCGAACAGATCCGTTTCGATGAAGCTCTTGCCTTGGCTCGGAGCCGTGCTTGTAAAGGCGCGGATCATGCAATCCCGGATGAACTCGATCATGTCGTTGGCCTGGCGGATGAGCATGCCTTGCGGCTGTTGCGCCAGCTGCGCGGTTTGCGCCTGTACCGGTACACGGCCCGCCTGTCCGTTTCGCTTTCCTCCGCAGCCGCAGTCTCCGACAGCCATGGACACGTCAGCGATGTTGCCGGAAATCGGGACGGCCGTCTGGCCGACGGCGTAACCGGCTGCCTGGCCGACCGCGGGACCGACCGCTTGGCCCGCGGAAAGGAGAGCGCCCTGGTGAAGCCGGCGCATTTCGACATTCGGAACCTGATTTTCCCGGACGTTTTGGAGTTCCGGAACGTAAGCGGCCGTGTTCGGGTTCCAAACCGGAGTATCGACCCTCAAGCCGCCCCAGGGAGCGGGGATGTCGAAAACGCCGATCACCTTGTCGGCGGGCTTGTAGGACTGGTTGGGACCGGTGTCGCAGCAGCACAGTCCGCGCGTCGTTACGACGAGCTGAAGCTGGGTGCCCACTTTTCGGATCCGCTCCTCGGAGCGCAGCCGGACCTGCACCTGGCGCCGGGCATAGCCGGATGTCTTTTCAATTTCGTCAGGACAATCGAGGCACACGCCCGAATCCTCAAAGCAAATATGGCCTTCCGCTTCAGCGTGGACGGTAAGCGTTTTCCGGCTGGGATCGATCCTGACGGAAGTCGACCCGTGTTCGGAACTGTTGACCAGATCGGTATAGCTATCAATGATATAGCCGTCGGGAGCCTGGTAGATGACATCATCCTCGCTGCGCGTCTTGTAGCATTTGTAATTCACATCCCAGCAGGGACCAAACGGAGGAAGGCAGGCACGCAACTTCCTCGTCCCCGCCGGTTGGTCATTTCTTGTCGGAATGCGCGCGGTCGCCGATGCCAGGTCCGTGACGTCCGTTTTCCAGTCGTATTCCAGAATGTCCTGCTCGATGATGTGGCTTGTATCCAGACGGACGGACACGCAGAAATCTTCCTGATCTTTCGGCTGTCCAACCACCAGGATAAACTCCTGGATTCCCTCGACCTTGCGGGGTCCGCGCACAAAACCGGAGGGTTCTTCAATGATGTGGGGGCGGGGCTGGACGAAGAAAACGGCGCGGTTGGTTCCCAGGTGATAGCTGTTCAGCAAATGGTACATTTGGGAAAGCTGCGTGGTGAACGAATAGGACTCCCGTTTTTCCGTAGAATTGTCGGTCGTGCGGGTCACCTGGGATTGGTCGGTGTTGAGACTCTTCGTTCCCCACTGTCCGTTCGGGGCCTGGTAGGTAAAACCGCCGCCGCCTCCCGTGCCCATGTAGGATCCCTGGCCCTGCATGCCGAATCCCCCGCCGCCCATATCGATGTCCAGCACTTCCAGCGATTGCACCGTGCCGGCGGATTTTGTCAGATTGGTCGTCTCCAGGGAGCGGGAGAGGCGTTCCTTGGTGTCGGTGGCCATTTCGTACATTTCGCGCTTTTTCGGTTCAAAATCGATGAAGTAGGGGTACTTGTCCAGCGGGATGTCCGGCTGGCTGCCCTTGGGTCCCACAACCACCTGCAAAATGGCGCCGTGACAAGGGTAGTAGGAACTCAAGAGGTCGGTCAGCCCTTCGACCGTCGTCACGTTGAGCCCGTCCCAGTCGATCTCGCCCTGAATTTCGTCGTCCATGGGCTGATAGCCCGTGATCGTGACGGTCACTTTCAGGAAGGTGACCTTGGTGTCGGGAAACTGCTGATACTCTTCCTCGGGCACGTACTTGAACACGGCAATGGAGCTGTGCCATTTGGGCGGCAGCCTGTCGTCGCACACCACCCGGTCCATCATGTCTTCGGTCACGCAGACCTTCTGCCATGGAATGTCCACCGGCAGGCCGAGCCGGAAAGGCGTGTTGCAAGCCATCGAATCCCTCCCGAATATAGATAGATTTTCTGCCTTCTGCATGCAGAATGATGGCGTTTTCAAGTATAGCAGTATCATAATTATGGGAAAATGAGCATTTTTTATCGTTTATGGCTAATGAAGGTGGGTCTGTGGAGGTGGTGGGATCCGGTATTTTTTCCGTGCATCTCGTCCCGGCGACAAGGATTTAGTCCTTGACATCGATCGCCATGTCAAACCTTTCAGCGAAGGTTCCATGCCGGCAATGTTTTTTCTCTCGTCAAGGTTCCACGTTTTGGTAATGTAGGACTTGGGTTCCAGATGCAATTCTCTGTTATTTGTCAGGATCATTTCGTGCAAAGAGGAACGGGGACAATTCTCCTTATCGACAAGAGGCACAAGTCCTGCCTGTTGTTGCGAGGCATTCGACCTTCGCCCCGGGAAATGAGGCATTGATCTCCGGGTGGGACTGCTCCATGGATGGTCAACCGGCAGCCAAATTCGATCTTTCCAGATTGGATTGAACGCACACGAAAAAAAACGGTGCAAAAGCACACCGGGTTTTTGTCTGCGACGACCCGATTCAGACCGCGCAGGACGACGCCTCCGGACCCGTTCCGGACCGGATCATCCGGCATACCGGACCGGCCATGTAGGCGGGGCTGTACGCCAGGTCGTTTTCCAGCCACCATTCGATCAATCCGAAATGCGCCGACGCCACATACGCGCCCAGCACCTTCGGGGGAATGTCCGGCACCGAATTGGAGGCGGCAAACTTTCGGTAGAACGCCTCTTCAATCGCCCGCTTCATGCGCTTCGAAAACGCGGGAACTCCGTTTTCGCCCAGCATCACGCGGTAGATATCCGCGTTGCTCGAAATGGCGGACCATCGCCGTTTCCCGGGCGCACGGCCGGTCCGCCGGCGCGGCATTTTCCCCGGACATCAGCGACGACCCGAATTCCTGCAGCATTTCTTCCATGCTCTGCTCCAGAAGGTCGTATTTGTCCCGGTAGTGGAAATAGTAATGGTTGGAAGTTCCTTGAATCTCATTTTCTCCCTCGCGGTCTGTCCGTTTTTCATCCTGCCCGGCGCCTCAGAGTCCGGATCACCTCCTCCAGCTCCCTATCCTCCGATATCTGTAATATTATCTTACAAACTAACACGTTAATCATTTCTTATAACCCCAAAAAGAATATTTTATGTAATATAAAATAACAAAATATCTGCAAAAATATTGCGATTCCCAACATTTCATGTTAGGATATCTCCGGTGTTACTGAAATATATCACTGATATAACAGTCATCAAAGGAGGCGAGCCACTTGAGTGTCATCCTCGTTCACGGAAGCGTGGAAACCAGCACGGCGCCTCCTTACATCGAAGGATTGGAGCAGGCGGCCCGCAAAGGATTTGAACGGCTGCAAACCGCCGGCAGCCGGCTGGATGCGGCGGAAGCCATCATGACGGAACTCGAAGACAATCCGCTTTTTAACGCGGGACTCGGTTCCGTGCTGAATCGGGACGGCTATGTGCAAACGGATGGCGCGATCATGGACGGCGCCACCGGAAAATTCGCGGCGGTGGCCGCCATGAGGGGCATCCGCCACGCCGTATCCGTAGCCCGCAAGGTAATGGAATGCACGCCGCATGTCGTATTGGCCGGAGAGGGCGCCACCCTGTTTGCCAAAGAGCAGGGATTTGAAGAAGAAGATTGCATCACCGAGGAGCAATACCGTTCCTGGAAAACCGCCATAGCGTGCCTCGCGGAAGGCAAAGAGCCGGCCTTCAGCGCCTTTACCGGCCTGAAAAAAGAATCGGATACGGTGGGATGCGTGCTTTTGGACGACGCGGGCCGTCTGGCGGCGGCCTCTTCCACCGGCGGCTCTTTCCTGAAACTTCCCGGAAGAGTCGGAGACACCCCTTTCATCGGCGGAGGCATCTTCGCCTCGCCCGAATGTGCGGTCGTCTGCACCGGCAGAGGGGAAGCCTTCATCCAGACCCTGACGGCAAAATTTGTGCATGATTGCATCGCCGCCGGACAATCCCCCATGGAGGCCGCGCGGCAGGCCATCGCCAGAATGACGCAACGGACCGGACAATACGGCGGGCTGATCGTCGTCGACAGGCATGGGCAGGCCGCCGCCGTTCACAATTGTTCGAGCTTTCCGGTGGTATTGTTGAAAAACGGAATCAAGGCACCATTCGAAGCTGTTCGGCTGTAATGACCTTTTTGCAGGCGGTGGTTCCCATGACGAATGCTTCAGCAAACAAGATGTCGTTGACGGAACAGGTGTACGAGCAAATCAAGCACATGATCGTGTACGGCCAGCTGCGCCCCGGAGAAGCGCTGAGCGTCGGCGAAATGGCGGAACGGTTCAACGTCAGCAAGACGCCGGTCCGGGAAGCTTTCAACGCACTCAAGCATGACGGCTTGATTGAAATTCTTCCCTATAAAGGATGCATCGTCAGCCAGCTGAACTTCAAAGATATGGGAGAGCTCTTTACGCTGCGGGTGCTGCTTGAGGGCGGCGCGGCGGAGCTGGCGGCCATCCATGCCACCGACCAGACGCTGAAAACACTCGACGAACTGATCGAAACCCATGCCCGCCTGCTCAAGACCGCGGACGAAGTGCAAATCATGAAGCTCAACTTTGAATTTCACGTCGCGATCGCCGAAGCCAGCAACAACCTGAGGCTGAAGAAAATGGTGACCAACATTTTGGATAAGATGCAGCGTGTGCTGTATCTCGACCTGAAAATCGGCAGCCATTTCTCCCTGAACGATCATATCGAGATCGCGGAGCTCATCAAACGCAAGGATGCCGCGGGCGCCAAACAGCTCATGATCGATCACGTGAACAGCACGCGCCATCGGGTTTTCTCCGCGGAGATCCTGTAAGCGTACAAGGAGGTGTCTCTTCGTGTCCGCCGCGATTCTCGAAGCCGTGAATCTGACGAAAAAATATCGGGGGCTGACCGCCGTCCAATCGTACACGCTTCGCATCAAGCCCGGCATCATTCACGGCCTGATCGGCCCCAATGGCGCCGGAAAAACAACGGTTTTCAACATGTTGACCTCGCTGGTGAAACCGACGGAAGGCAAAGTCCTGTTTCTTGGCCAAGACATCACCGGCTTGCGGCCTGATCAGATCGCGAGGCTCGGGATCGCGCGCACATTTCAGAATATTCGATTATTTAAAGGCCTCACTGTGCTGGAAAATGTCATGGTCGCGGCCCAGACGCACAAGACGTACGGCCTGCTGTCCACCTTGTTTTGTCTGCCCGGCTTCCTGCGGGGCGAAAGGGAGATCGTTCGCCAATCGGAAGAACTGCTTGAAACCGTCGGACTGATACCGTGGAAAAACCACAAGGCCGGCAGCCTGTCTTACGGAAATCAGCGCAAGCTGGAAATTGCGCGGGCCCTGGCGCTGAAGCCGAAGCTGCTTTTGCTCGACGAGCCGGCCGCCGGCATGAACCCGAACGAGTCCGCCGAACTGATGAACATGATCCAAACGATCCGCGACACCTACAATCTGAGCATTTTGCTGATTGAGCACGACATTCCGTTCGTCATGAAGCTCTGCGGACATATCCAGGTGATGAACTACGGCCAGCTGATCGCGGAAGGCACACCCGGGGAAATCCGCTCCAACCCCGAGGTCATTCAAGCCTATCTGGGGAGGTCTGCGGAGCATGCTTAAAGTGGAAAACATCAACGTTTACTATGATCAGATCCATGTTCTCAAAAACGTCTCGTTCGAAGTCCGCCGCGGGGAACTGGTCGCCCTTCTCGGTTCCAACGGCGCGGGAAAAACGACCACGCTCCGGACGTTGTCGGGACTCATCCGGCCCCGCACGGGAACCATTCAATTTTTGGATCACGAGTTGACCCGGACCCCGCCTTTCAAAATTGTTTCTTTGGGCCTGGCGCACTCGCCGGAAGGGAGGCAAATTTTCACCCAGCTGACCATTCTGGAAAATTTGCGGATGGGCGCCTATACGCGAAAAAAGTCCGACCGTCTGCAAGACGACATCGAATGGATCTACAGCCTGTTTCCGGTGTTGAAAGAGCGGGAGAAACTGCCGGCCGGCGCGCTGAGTGGCGGAGAGCAGCAAATGCTGGCCATCGGCCGCGCGCTGATGAGCAAGCCCAGGCTCCTGCTCCTGGACGAACCTTCCCTGGGACTGGCTCCCCTCATGGTCGGGAAAATCTTCGAAGTGATCCGGACGCTGAAGCGAAACGGCATCACCATTTTGCTGGTGGAACAAAATGCCCACGAAGCGCTCCGGATTGCCGATCGCGCTTATGTGCTGGAGACCGGTTTCATCAAACTGGAAGGCAAAGCGGCGGATCTGATCCAAAGCCCGGAAATCCAAAAGGCTTATTTGGGAGGCTAACCCATGAGTTACTCGTCGGAATACTGGATTCAGCAGTTTTTCAACGGGCTGGGATTGGGAAGCATCTACGCTTTGACCGCCGTCGGCTACACGCTCGTTTACGGCATTCTTCGCCTCATCAATTTCGCGCACGGAGATCTGCTCATGATCTCCGCCTATACGGTGGCCAGCCTGATTGGCTTCCACCTGCTTCCGTACCCGCTGGCGGTGGCCGCCGCGCTGGTGTTCGTGGCGCTGATCGGCCTGACCATCGAGCGGCTCGCCTATCGTCCGCTCCGGGGCAAACCGGAAGAGACGACGCTGGTCACCTCTCTCGCCGTGTCGATTCTGATCCAGAATCTGGCCCTGATGATCCTTTCGCCGCAGCCGAGGGCGTTCTCGCTTCCTTCCTTTTTCAGCGCCACGATTCGGATGGGCAGCGTTTCGTTTCCTTTGATCAACATCATCATTCTTTTGATCACGGCGATCCTGCTCTGGATGCTGACCCTGATGATCAAGAAAACGAAAATCGGCATTGCGATGCGGGCCAGCGCGGAAAATCTGCAGGCCGCCCTGCTCATGGGGGTCAACCTGAATTCGATCGTCAGAACGGCCTTTGTCATCGGGTCCGTCCTGGCGGCCGTCGCGGGGATCCTGATGGCGGGACGCTACGGCAGAATCGATCCTTTCATGGGCTTTGTGCCCGGCCTGAAAGCTTTCGTGGCCGCGGTCATCGGCGGGATCGGAAGCATCCATGGCGCGGCGGTGGGCGGCCTGATTCTCGGCTTCGGGGAAATTTTGTTTGTTGCCATGCTGCCGCCGGATCTGTCCGCCTTCAAAGACATCTTCGTTTTTCTCGCCCTGATTTTGATGCTGCTTGTCAAACCGAGCGGTTTGTTCGGGCGGCCTGCCGATCGGAGGGTGTAAGGCTATGGAACCTGCGCCGGCGATTCGCAAGTGGACGGACAGAGCATCCGCCAAATGGCTCCTCTTGGCCGCGGTCATCGTGCTGCTGGCGATTGCCAATTTTACGCTCAGCACGTACTATCTCCGGATCATCAACCTGGTCGGGGTCAACATCATTCTCGTCGTGAGCCTGAGCCTCACCAACGGCTTTGCCGGCATTTTCTCGCTGGGACACGCCGGATTTATGGCGGTGGGCGCTTACACCACCGCACTGCTCACTTATCCCGTGCAGCGCAAGCCGCTTCTTTTTCCCAACATGCCCGAGTGGCTGCAATTCGTTGAACTGCCCTTTGTCGCGGCCTTGCTCATCGGCGGCTTGCTTGCCGTCCTCTGCTCCCTGCTCATCGGAATTTGCGTGCTCAAGCTGCATGGGCATTATCTGGCGGTCTCCACGCTGGGGTTTACGGTGATTGTCAACATCCTGGCCGCCAACCTGACGGATTTCACCCGCGGCAGCAGCGGGATCTCCGGATTACCGCCCTTCACGGACATGTGGTGGGTTTACGCCATCGCGGCCATCACCATCTATGTGGTCTGGCGGCTCCTGCACTCCGCCTATGGCCGGGCGATGCTGGCCATCCGCGAGGATGATCTGGCCGCGGAGGCCATGGGGGTCGGCATCGTCAAGCACAAGCTGCTTTCCTTCTGCACGGGCGCCTTTTTCGCGGCGATCGGCGGCAGCCTGTACGGCCATTTGATCATGAGCATCAATCCCAACATGTTTTCCTACTCCATGGCTTTCGGTCTTGTGCTGATGCTGGTCATCGGGGGCTCCGGAAGCATCGCGGGCGCGATCCTGGGCGCCGTGCTCCTCACCCTCATCCCGGAGCTGCTGCTGAACAAACTGGAGCGCGGCATCGAACTGTTTGGCGTTCGATTGCCGCAGATGTACGGACTCAGCCAGGTGCTGATGTCGCTCGCCCTGATTTTCATCATCATCCTTAGACCCAAAGGACTGTTGGGGAAATAACACTTCCTGCAAAGGTTTTGGGAGGTGAGGGCAATGTGAAAATTTCGCGAAAACGAGACCGATCCGATGCGGTATTGCCCAGAACACCCGTAAACGAATAAGCCAAATCCGGAGGGAGAGAAACAAATGAAGCCAGTGAACAAAATGCTGTTCTTGCTGTTTTCCCTGGCGCTTGTATTGGCCGCCTGCAGCAGCGGCGGGTCATCCACAAGCAGCCCCAGCAGCCCGAGCCCAAGCCCCAGCAGCAGCCCGGCTGCCAGCGAACCGCCCGCTCCGGAACCTTCCGGCGGCGTGATCAAGATCGGCGCGCTCTATAACCTGACCGGCGGACAAGCGTCCCTGGACGTTCCTTCCCTGGCCGGCCTGCAGCTCGCGGCGGAAGAAATCAATGCATCCGGCGGCATTAACGGAAAGCAAATCGAAGTGGTTTCCGTCGATGCCAAAACCGACACCACCGCCGCCACCAACGGCATGCAGGAACTGGTTGACGTTCATAAAGTCGTTGCCGTCATCGGCTTCAGCGAAACGACCTTTGTCACGGCCGCGGGTCCTGTCGCGCAAAACGCGGGCATTCCTTTCATCACCTCGGGCGCCACCTCGCCGCTGATTCCCGACCTCGTCGGCGACTACATGTTCATGGCCGCGTTCGGCGATGACGCGCAATCCTATGCCATTTCGGACTATTCCATGGACAAGCTGAACGCCAAAACCGCATGGGTGTTGACCGACACTTCTTCGGACTTCACCAACAACGTCTCGGTATTTTTCAAAGAACGATTCACGGGCAAAGGCGGGCAGATTCTGCTGGAGGACAAGTACGACGGCGCCACCGACAACGACTTCTCCGCGCAAATCACACGTCTGCAAAGCCTGGATCCCCAGCCGGATATCCTGATGGTTTCCGCATTGCCGGACAAGGCGGGCATCGTCGTCAAACAAATCCGTGACCAGGGGATCGACATTCCGGTCGTGTCGGCGGACGGCTTCGATACGCCCGCTCTCATCGAAATGGGCGGCGTGCCGCAGACGAACAACGTGTTTTTCGCCACCCACGTGGCCCTGTCAAGCTCCGATCCGCTCGTGAGCAATTTCGTGGCCGCTTATACGGCCAAAACGGGTCATGCGCCCGAAAATGCGTTCGCCGCGCTGGGCTATGACGCCATGAAACTCCTCGCCGATGCGATTGCACGCGCAGGAAGCGAGGATCCCGCAGCGATTCGCGATGCGCTTGCCGCGACGAAAGGCTTCAAGGCCGTCACCGGCGAAATCAGCTTTGAAACCGGCCGCGTGCCCGAAAAGAGCGTCACGATTATCCGCGTCCAGGACGGGAAATTCGAGTTTGCGGACCAACTGACGCCCTGACGAAAGGAGTGAAGCCCAATGGCCTTCATTGGCAGCAAAATGACCGGCCACCAATACGCAAGCAGCAAAATCGACAAGGTCATCTTCGGTGTCGGCGCCTTCGAAAATCATGGGTACCATATGCCGTTTGGCACCGATGCGCTGATTTCCAACATCCTTTGCGAGAAGCTCGCGGAACGCGTGGAAGGGCTGATGGTGCTTCCACCGATCAATTACGGATACAGCCAGCATTACAACAAACTGCCCTTCACGGTCAGCCTGTCCGCGGAAACGGTCACCAATGTCCTGAAAGAAATCCTGGGCGAAATTGTGCGCAACGGCATCAAAAAAATCATTATTTTGAACGGGCATGACGGCAATATCGCCCCCATCGAAATTGCGGCCCGGGCCGTCAAGGTGCAGCATCCCGATGTCGTCATCGCCAGCCTGAACGACTGGTGGGTGGCGGCGGGCAAATTGGTGCCTCCCGGCACCTTCGAGGTGTGGAACGGCCTTGGCCACGCCGGTGAAGGCGAAACGTCCCTGGGCCTGGCCCTGTTCGAAGATTTGATTGAAATGGAACATGCCAAAGGGGTCGTGCCCAATCTTCCGGAATTCATCGACATCAAGTGGCGATTCGATGAGCTCACCGATACGGGAGCCTCAGGGGATCCCGGCGTGGCCACAAAAGAGAAAGGCCTGAAGATCGAGGAAGCCGTGCTCAATCTGCTCGAAAACTTCATTCGCGAAATGGACAAGACGGGCTGGACCTACGGATTGAAAAAGAATTCCCCTGAGAAGCAAGCTGCACTTTAAGGCAAATCACCGCGCGCCAGCGGCATCCATACGGCACACCGGCGCCACAAACAATTCGGGCTGTCCCTTCTGGTTTTGATAACTTTGCGGGACAGCCCTCTGCTTCTTTTTGATGCCACGCTATTTCTATGCTTTTTTTCCGGGAAGTAATCTGTCCAGATTGACCGTTCGACGGATCGGCCATGTTTCGGGATTTTCCGGTTCGAACTGTTCCTAATAGCCAATCACTTCCTTTGTGATCAGCGTCGGCGTGGAAGCCCCCGAAGTGACGGCCACCCTGCAGTCACCCTCAGGCACACTTCTCGCTCTCCTCAAAGTAACGCAATCAAAGTTAAAGCGGGAATAGTCCACTTTCAAACCATCCCACTTGCTGCCATCTTTAGTGCCTCTCCGAATCGACATCGGCTTACCGCCGCTGGTTCCCCTCAAATTCGTTGCAATCCCCGGTGGTAACCGTCAGGTCAGGTCGATTCAATTCCTCATAGGTACGATCCAAACATACTGGAGGGAACGTAATGGCGACGACCAACGACTATGTTTCAATTCCTCTTAGGTACGATCCAAACCCGTCTTCTCCGTGGGCACCGCGGTACTCCGCGACCAGTTTCAATTCCTCATAGGTACGATCCAAACGTGTTCGACCGCATCCAGCCCGTCTTTACGACCTTAGTTTCAATTCCTCATAGGTACGATCCAAACGTTCTTCGATCAGTCGGATTTCCACGATGTCATCAGAGTTTCAATTCCTCATAGGTACGATCCAAACCATCCGAATCCCTACCATCGACTATTTCGTTTACGGGTTTCAATTCCTCATAGGTACGATCCAAACCAGGTTAGCTTTACCCGCCCGACTTCCCCCGTGGCCTTGTTTCAATTCCTCATAGGTACGATCCAAACTCGTCGGCCAGGCGTTCAACTACGCGGGCCGGACGCAGGTTTCAATTCCTCATAGGTACGATCCAAACTGATTCAATTTCTTCAAATGGTATTCCTTTTGGACGTTTCAATTCCTCATAGGTATGATCCAAACCCGGCGGCGCCGCGTACTGCACAGGAAACGCGATGTTTCAATTCCTCATAGGTACGATCCAAACCATTGGCAGCCTATATGCTCATGCTGGACGGCGAAGTTTCAATTCCTCATAGGTACGATCCAAACCCGATACACTTTTCGGCGCTCGAAGTCCGAAATACGCGTTTCAATTCCTCATAGGTACGATCCAAACCCATTCGCAAGCTGGACAGTTCCGGGAACGAAATCTGGTCGTTTCAATTCCTCATATGTACGATCCAAACCCGAAAGCTGGACAGTTCCGGGAATGAGGTCTGGTCGTTTCAATTCCTCATATGTACGATCCAAACGGGGGTGGTCTGAAATGCAACGCCTGAAAGCACTCTTTGTTTCAATTCCTCATAGGTACGATCCAAACCAGGACCCCGCCTTCTTCCATCTTACGTTTGACGAGTTCGTTTCAATTCCTCATAGGTACGATCCAAACCCAAGCACGGGGTTTGCGACAGCAAAGGCAGCATCGAGTTTCAATTCCTCATAGGTACGATCCAAACCGGTTTGCCCCACGTTTCCCGGACGCGGGGCCGGATTTTCGGTTTCAATTCCTCATAGGTACGATCCAAACGGTAGACTCGACAGGAAACGTCTACTGTGCGCATGCCGTGTTTCAATTCCTCATAGGTACGATCCAAACGGTCGCTCCGTATTTGATGTTCGGTGCCGACAGGTTGCGTTTCAATTCCTCATAGGTACGATCCAAACCGGCGATCGATCTTCTGCTGAACGACTACTTCGACGTGAAGTTTCAATTCCTCATAGGTACGATCCAAACTATTCTTTTCGATCGTCGCCTCCAGCGATTTGGCGGTTTCAATTCCTCATAGGTACGATCCAAACTCCAGTGATGATCGGGAATTGAAATTGATCTACCAGAAGTTTCAATTCCTCATAGGTACGATCCAAACTTTGCGCCGGTGCCACGGCTTTTCCTGTACGAAAGTTTCAATTCCTCATAGGTACGATCCAAACTTCCCATGGAGGTGATCCACCGCATGGAAAACATTTTGTTTCAATTCCTCATAGGTACGATCCAAACTTTGAGATTCCGACATAGAAATCCCTCCGTATCGTTAAAGTTTCAATTCCTCATAGGTACGATCCAAACGGTCGCTCCGTATTTGATGTTCGGTGCCGACAGGTTGCGTTTCAATTCCTCATAGGTACGATCCAAACCGGCGATCGATCTTCTGCTGAACGACTAC
>Ga0207863_100042_pt1 | contig 114134 bp, 123 predicted proteins | sample CeladaPassaD2F12_FD_187497 | JGI IMG/M metagenome (GOLD analysis project Ga0207863, IMG submission 187497) | Cellulose-adapted microbial communities from the Joint BioEnergy Institute, USA - Passage D2F12 (SPAdes) (version 2) | ecosystem: Engineered > Bioreactor > Continuous culture >... | reverse complement strand
CCTCTTCCTGGAGAAGGACGGGGTTTACGTGGTGGTGGAGGTGAAGCAGCGGGCCTCCGCCCGCTTCGGCGCTCCCCTGGAGGCCATTACCCCGGGGAAGGTGAGGAGGCTTCTCCAAAGCGCCCGCTTCCTCCTCGGACGGGACGACCTCCCGGTGCGCCTCGAGGCCGTCCTCGTCCACGGTACCCCGGAGGACTTCCGCCTGGAGCACCTTGTGCTGGAGCTCTAAGGGTAAGCTTAGGGGTGTTTCGGAACCTTCGGGCCTACCTCGAGGCCTTGGAACGCCGGGGAGAGCTCCACCGGGTCAGGGTCCCGGTGAGCGCCGAGCTGGAGATCGCCGAGATCGCGGACCGGGTGGTGAAGGCGGGGGGCCCCGCCCTCCTCTTTGAGCGGGTGGTCGGGAAGGACTTCCCCGTGGCCATCGGCCTTTTCGGCACCCGGGCGCGCACGGCCTTCGCCCTGGGGGTGGAGGACCTGGACGAGCTGGCGAGGAAGGTGGAGGCCCTCCTCGCCTTGGAGCCGGGGAAGGGGGGGCTTTCCGCCCTCCTGGGCCTCCTCCCCAAGCTCCCCCTCCTCCGGGGCTTCTTCCCCAGGCGGGTCCGCCGGGCCCCGGTGCAGGAGGTGGTGTGGCGGGGGGAGGAGGTGGACCTAAGGCGCCTTCCCGTCCTCAAGTGCTGGCCCTTAGACGGGGGGCCTTTCCTCACCCTGCCCCTCGTCATCACCAAGGACCCCGAGACCGGGGAGCTCAACCTCGGCATGTACCGCATGCAGGTCCTGGACCCAAGGAGCACCGCCATGCACTGGCAATGGCACAAGGTGGGCCGCCGCCACCTGGAGAAGGCGAAGAAGCTGGGGAAGAAGCTGGAGGTGGCCGTGGCCCTAGGGGGGGACCCGGTCCTCACCTACGCCGCCACCGCGCCCCTCCCTCCCTTGCCGGGGGTGAGCGAGTTCCACCTGGCGGGCTTCCTCCGGGGGGCCCCCATTGAGCTCGCCAAGGGGGTGACCGTGGACCTCCCCGTGCCCGCCGAGGCGGAGTTCGTCCTCGAGGGCTACATAGACCCGGAAGAGCCCCTGGTGGAGGAGGGGCCTTTTGGCGACCACACGGGCTTCTACACCCCCGTGGACCTCTACCCCCGCTTCCACGTCACCGCCCTTACCCACCGCAAAGGGGCCATCTACCCCGCCACCATCGTGGGCGTTCCCCCCATGGAGGACGCCTACCTCATTGAGGCCACGGAAAGGCTCTTCCTCCCCGCCCTCCGCCTCGTCCTCCCCGAGGTGGTGGACTACCACATGCCTCCCGAGGGGGTGGCCCACAACTGGGTGAACGTGAGCCTCAGGAAGGCCTACCCCGGCCAGGCCTACAAGGTGGCCTACGGGATGCTGGGCCTGGGGCAGATGATGTTCGCCAAGGTCATCGTGGCCGTGGACGCGGACGTCCCGGTGAAGCCCGGGTTCGCCGCCCTCTTGGAGGCCCTCAAGCACGCCCTTCCCGGGCGGGACACCCTCCTCCTCCGGGGCCCCGTGGACGTCCTGGACCACAGCTCCCGGGCCTTCGCCTTCGGGGGGAAGCTCGTCATTGACGGCACGAGGAAGCTCCCCGAGGAAGGAGGAGAGGCGCCCTTCGTCCCCAAGGCCCACCCCGGGCTTCCCGAAGACCCCGAGGTCCTGGACCAGAGGCAGTGGCCGGGCCTCTGGGGGGCGGTGCTGGCCAAGCGGCGCCCCCACCAGGCCTGGGAGGTGGCGGAGAGGCTCCTGAGGGCCCCGCAAAGCGCCGGGATCCGGCTTCTCCTCCTCGCCGACGAGGACACGGCCTTAAGCCCTGAGGAACTCCTCTGGTATGTCCTCAACAACATTGACCCCGAGCGGGACGCCCGGGTGATGACGGGGGTGGAGGGGCCGGTTTTGGTCCTGGACGGCACGAGGAAGCTCCCCGAGGAGGGCTTCCAGAGGGTATGGCCCGAAAGGATCCGGATGGACCCCAAGGTGAAGGCCTTGGTGGAGGCCCGGTGGGCGGAGTACGGCCTGGGCTGGACAAGGGCGGGTGAGTAATGTAAGCTAAAAGAGGTTTAGTGCGAAGGTGATATTTATGGGCTTACACGTCCTCGGCGTGAACGCATCGGCTAGGACGGACGGGTTTACGGCGGAGCTTTTGGACGAGGTTTTGGAGGCGGCCAGGCGCAAGGGGGCGACCACCGAGCGCCTGGATTTGGTGCGGCACCCCTTTCCCCTCTGCGCCGGCAACTACTCCGTGGACCCCGCTTCCTGCGGGCCGGAAACCTGCGTCCAGGGGCCCTGGGACGGGTTCGGGAAGGTGGCGGAGCGGATCCTTTCCGCCGACGCGGTGGTCTTCGCCACCCCCGTCTACTGGTTCAGCGTCTCCTCCCGGATGAAGGCCCTCCTGGAGCGGATGACCTCCATGGAGAACCAGGGCCTCCTCAACCTGGGCAAGCCCATGGCCCTCCTGGCGGTGGCGGAGGAGGAAGGGGCGAGCCAGGCCCTCGCCCAGATGCTCCTGCCCCTCTCCTACATGGGCTTCGTCCTCGCCCCCTTGGGCCTGGTCTACGCCCACCGGAAACACCTCACCGCCCTCAAGGAGAGCCCCGAGGTCCTGGAGGACGCCCGCATCGCCGGGGAGAACCTGGTGCTCATGGCGGAGAGGCTCCGGGGGACCTCCTTCCAGGAGCCCTTGCCGAGCTACCTCTACCGGGCGCCTGCCTCGAGGGCCGCGGGGGACTGATACCACCCCATGCTGGCTTGCGCCAGCATGGGGGCCCCGGCAAAAGGTCCCTAGGGAGCTTCCCTGGGCCAGTCGGGCGAAGGAAACCGGAAGAAAGGGTAGAAGGCCGCCCTGGGCTCGCTTGCGCCGGCGCGGGCCTTCCCGGTTCAGAGGTAGAGGGGCTCCACCCCCTCGTGGGCAAAGGGGAGGAGCTCGTAGAGGGCCCTAGGGTCCGGAGGGGCGTCCAGGAGGAGGCGGCCTGCCTGCGGGAGCTCCTTGGCCTTGAGCTTCCTCGGGGGGGCCACCTCCTTGGGCCTTCCCCCCTCCAGGGTGTAGGTGGCCCCGTAGAAGAGGCCGTTTCTGGCGGTGAAAAGGGGGGTGAGGGGCTCCCCTTCCTTCAGGTAGGGCCAGCAGGCGGCGAGGAGGGAGCTCGCCCCAAAGACCCTGGCCCCCAGGGCCTGGGCGAGGCCGAGGCCCGCGGCCAAGGCGATGCGCAGGCCCGTGTAGGAGCCCGGGCCCTCGCCCAAGACCAGGGCGCCGATCTCCTCTCGCCCGGCCCCAACCTCCTTCAGGACCTCCTCCAGGAGGCCGAAGAGGACTTCTTCGTGCCGTCTTTCCACCCGCTTGACCCGGCCCACCCCCGCCTCCCCCCGGAAGAGCCCCAGGGAGAGGTAGGGGGTGGCCGTGTCCAGGACCAGCGTCCACATCCTCCCCATCCTAGGGCCTCCTGCTATACTCCGGCAGGGAATGAGGACCTATCCCCTGCACTGGGTCTTGGGCGTGGGGGTGCTCCTCGCCCTCGGCCTCTACGCCCAGAGGCTGGGCTTTCTCCCCGCCTGGGGGGCGTGGAGCCTGTGGGCCGGGTACCTCCTCCTTGCGCTCTGGGGGCTCCTTTGGGGAGGGTGGCGGGCCGTGCCCCTCGTTCTCGGGCTTTTGGCGCCGCTCTTCCCGCCCCTGGCTTTTCTCGGTCCCCTGGGCGCCGCTTTGTCCTTGGGGCGGACCCTTCCGGAGAAGGCCCAGGCCGCCTTCTACGGCTGGGCCCTGGTTTGGCCCGCCCTCGCCCTCCTTCTGGTGTGGCAGGTCTTTCCCACCCTCTACGCCTTTTACCTCAGCCTGTTTGACCGGGTGAACTTCCTCAGGCCCGCGGCCTTCGCCGGGCTCCAGAACTACCGGATCCTCCTCGAGGACCCCCTCTTCTGGCGCGCCTTGGGCAACACCTTTTGGTACGTGGTCTTCACCGTGCCCACCGGGCTTCTCCTCGCCACCTTCGTGGCCATCCTCCTCAACACCCAGGTGGCCTTTCTTGGGCTATACCGGACCCTCTTCTTCCTTCCCTACATCACCGCCCTGACCGCCGCGGCCGCCGTGTGGCGCTGGATCTACCACCCCGAGTTCGGCTTCCTCAACTGGCTCCTCCACACCCCGGGCCTGGACTGGCTCAACACCCCCACCGGGGTCTTCGCCTTGCTTCTGCGCCCCTTGGGGGTGGAGCTTCAAGGCTTCCTTGCAGGGCCCAGCCTGGCCTTCGTGGCCGTCATGGCCATGAGCGTGTGGCACTTCCTGGGCTACCAGGTGGTGATCCTCCTGGCGGGGCTTCAGGCCATCCCCAAGGAGTACTACGAGGCCGCCGAGCTGGACGGGGCGAGCTTCTTCCAGAAGCACCGCCTCATCACCTGGCCCCTCCTTTCCCCCACCACCTTCTTCCTCTTCACCCTGGGGCTCATCGGCGCCTTCCAGGTCTTCACCCAGGTCTACGTCCTCACCCCTACGGGCGGGGTGCTGCAGGACACCCTGACCCTGGCCTTCTACCTCTACAACAAGGGCTTCCGCGACTCGGACTTCTCCTACGCCAGCGCCATCGCCATGGTGACCTTCCTGGTGATCCTGGTCCTGACCCTGGTGCAGCGGCGGCTTTTGGAGAAGCGGGTGAACTATGAGATCTAAGGCGGCGCGTCTTATCGTGCACCTCGTTCTCCTTGCGGGGGGAGGGGTGATGGCCTTCCCCTTCTACTGGATGCTGGCCACGAGCTTCAAAAGCCCCCAGGAGGCCCTCCAGGCGGAGCCGGTCTGGGTTCCCGAACGGATGAAGCCCATGAACTGGCTCAAGGCGGCGAGGCTGGGGGATAGCCCCCTCTTTGGGGGTCTTGGCCCTGGGCGGAGCGTGGCCCTCTTCTTCCCCGGGCCCGAGGCAAAGCCCCCAAAGGCCCTCGTGCCCCGCTCCCCGGGGGCCTTCTTTGACCCCGTGGCCGACGGGACGAGGGTGGAGGTGGCCCGAGGGGAGGGGGGGTGGTGGGTCCGCCTCACCAACACGGGGGAGGCCGGCTTCCGCCGGGTCCCCCTGGTGGTCCTCTGGCCCAAGGGGGTGCCCTTGGAGCCTCCCCTGCCCCCGGACGCCCGCCGCTCCCAGGGGGAGTACTGGCGGCTGGAGTGGGTGAACGCGGTGCCCGGGGCCTTGGGGTACGTGTTCCACAACTACCTCGAGGCCTGGGACGCCGCCCCCTGGGGCCGGTACTTCTTCGTGAGCTTCTTCACCGCCTCCGTCCAGGTGGCGGTGGGCCTCTTCCTCGCCGCCCTGGCCGCCTTCGCCCTGGCCCGGATCCCCTTCCCGGGGAAGGAGGCCGTCTTCGTCCTCGTCCTGGCCACGATGATGGTCCCGGGGGAGGTTCTCCTCATCCCCAACTACGTCCTCCTCGCCCGGCTGGGCTGGCTGGACACCTTCTACGCCCTCATCGTTCCCTGGCTGGCCTCGGTCTTCGGCATCTTCCTCCTGCGGCAGTTCTACCTCTCCCTTCCCCAGGACCTCTTTGACGCCGCCCGCATTGACGGGGCGGGGTACCTGACCCAGCTTTTCCGCATCGCCTTGCCTTTGAGCATCCCCGGCCTTGTCTCCTACGGCACCTTCACCTTCCTCGGGGCCTATAACGCCCTGCTTTGGCCCTTGATCGTCACCCAGAGTCCGGAGATGCGCACGGTGCAGCTCGGGCTGCTCGCCTTCGTCTCTGAGGCGGGCTCGGACTACGGGGCCTTGATGGCCGCGAGCGCCTTCGTCATCGCCCCTGTGGTCCTGGGCTACTTCGTGGCCCAGAGGCAGTTCATCCAGGGGATCGCCCGCACGGGGCTGAAGTGAGCTTGAAGGGGCCCTGACAAGGGGCGCGGTATACTCTCCCCGGAGGTGCGTGGGTATGAAGCAGGCGCTTTTGCTGGTGGCGGCGCTGGGCGTGGCCTTTGCCCAGCAGGCCAAGCCGGAGGACGTGATCAAGGAGCAGTGCGCCAAGGCCAAGGTGGTGGCCGAGCTCTGGCACGGCTTCACCGGCGGGGCCCCTAAGGCGGCTTTGGAGAACCTGGTGGTGGAGTTCAACAAGACCCAACAGGGCCGCTGCGTCCGCCCCGTGCCCCAGGGGGGGTACCGGGACCTTTCCACCAAGATCAAGGCGGCCTTCGCCGCCGGGAAGGTGCCCACCATGGCCCAGGCCTTTGAGAACAACATCGCCCTCTACCTCGAGGCCAAGGCCCTCCTGCCCATAGAGTCCCTGGGGGTCAAGCTCCAAGGGGTGAACCTCACCTTCTTGAACGCCGTCCGCTTCGGGGGCGTGGTCTACGGGGTGCCCTTCAACAAGAGCATCCAGGTCCTTTACTACAACAAGGACCTCCTGAAGAAGCACGGGGTTCCGGTGCCTGCGACCCTCGAGGAGTTCGTGGCCGCCGCGAAGAAGCTCTCCCGGGCCGAGGGCGGCCCCGTCTACTGGTTCCAGCCCGACGCCTCCACCTTCGCCTACTTCTTCTTCAACCTGGGCGGGAGCTACCTCAAGGACGGGAAGCTCGTGCTGAACTCCAAGGAGGCGGTGGAGGCCCTCACCCTCCTGCAAAACGGGGTCAAGGAGGGGTGGGCCAAGCCCATCACCTCGGGCTACATCAACCAGAACCTGGGCTCGGGGCCCTACGCCTTCAGCGTGGACACCTCCGCCGGCTACACCTACTACCTCCGGGCGGCCAAGTTTGACCTGGGGGTGGCCACCCTGCCGGGTCGGACCAAGGGCCAGCCGGGCTACGGCCTCGTCCAGGGCACCAACCTGGTGGTCTTCCGCCAGGCCCCCAAGGAGGAGCAGGCGGTGGCCAAGGACTTCCTGGAGTTCGTCCTCTCCCCCAGGGCCCAGGCGGTCTTCGCCACGGCCACGGGCTACGTGCCCGTCACCGAGGGGGCCCTCAAGGACCCCGTCTACCAGGCCTACGCCGCCGAGAACCCCGACTACGCCACCATCGTGCGCCAGAGCCGCTACGCCAAGTTTGAGCCCGCCTTGGCGGAGTGGGAGCAGATCCGCTTTGACATCCTGGGCCAGGCCATCAAGGAGGCCATCCTCAACAAGGCCGACCCCAAGGCGGCCTTGGACAGGGCCCAGAAGTTGGCGGAGGACCTCCTCTCCAGCAGGACCCGCTAGAGGCCCTTTCGCCTTACCGGTTCGGGCCCCCGCCCGGTTCGGGCGGGGTTAAACTTTGGGTATGCCCAAGGGTTATCACGACCGCGTGGCCTTCGTGGACCTCTCCACGGGAAAGGTCTGGTACGAAAGCTTTGGCGAGGCCTTCTGGCGGCGCTACCTCGGGGGGCGGGCCCTCGCCGCCTACCTTCTCCTCAGGCACGTGCCCAAGGGGGCCGACCCCCTGGGCCCCGAGAACGCCCTCGTCTTCGCCCCCGGGATCCTCACCGGAACCCCCATTTCCGGCTCGGGGCGGAATACCGTGGCCGCAAAAAGCCCTCTCACCGGGGGGTACGGAGACGCGGAGGGCGGCGGCTTCTTCGGGGCGGAGCTTAAGAACGCGGGCCTGGACGCCCTGGTGGTTTTGGGCCAGGCGGAAGCCCCCGTCTACCTCCACGTGGAAGGGGGGAAGGTGGCCCTTCACCCCGCGGTCCACCTCTGGGGCAAGGACCCCCTGGAGGTGGAGGCCCTCATCAAGGAGGCCCACGGGGGGAACACCCGCGTGGCCCAGATCGGCCTCGCCGGGGAGAACCGGGTCCTCACCGCCAACGTCATCCACGACCTGGCCCACTTCGCCGGAAGGGGGGGCTTGGGGGCGGTCATGGGGGCCAAAAGGCTCAAGGCGGTTTCCGCCCGGGCCCACAAGGAGACCCTTCCCGCCTACCACGACCCCGGCCTCCTCAAGGAGCTCGCCCGGCGCATGGCCAAGGAGCGCATGGAACGGGCGGCGGGCCTCGTCACCATGGGCACCGTGGGCACGGTGAAGCCCTTTAACCTCCGGGGGGTCCTCCCCAGCCACAACTTCCTGGATGGCTTTTTGGAGGGGGCCGAGGCCCTGGACGGGACCAGCCTGGACGCCCTCGGCATCCGCATCGGCCGGGACACCTGCTACGCCTGCGCCATCCGCTGCAAGCAGGTGGTGAAGATTGAGGGCACGGGCAAGTACGACGTCCGTCCCGAGTACGGGGGGCCGGAGTACGAGGGGCTTGGGGCCTTGGGCTCCACCTGCGGGGTCACCGACCCCTACGCCGTGACCAAGGCCAACACCCTCTGCAACCAGTACGGCCTGGACGTGATCGGGGTGGGGGTGACCATCGCCTGCGCCATGGAGGCGGTGGAGAAGGGCTATTTGGACGACGAGGGCCTGGGGCTTCGCTTCGGAAACGGGGATGCCCTGGTCGCCGCCATAGAGAAGCTGGCGCGAAGGGAGGGGAGGCTTGGGGAGCTTCTCGCCCAAGGGGCGAAGCGCCTCGCCGAGAGCCTGGGCCACCCGGAGCTCGCCATGCACGTGAAGGGGCAGGAGGTGCCCATGCACGACCCCCGGTACAAGCGGGCCCTGGGGGTGGGCTACGCGGTGAGCCCCACGGGGGCGGACCACAACCACAACCTCCACGACACCGCCTTCGCCAAGGAGGGGAGGGCCCTGAGGGAGCTCCGCTTCTACGGGGAGGACTTCCAGCCCCTGCCCGTAGAGGACCTTTCCGAGGCCAAGATCCGGATGCTCTGGACCAAGACCCGGGAGCGGGGGTTCGTGAACAGCCTGGTGATGTGCGACTTCGTCCCCTGGACCCCGGAGGAGTGGCGGGAGGCCCTCTACGCCGCCACGGGCTGGCGGCTTTCCCCGGAGGAGATGCTGGAGGTGGGGGAGAGAACGCTCCAGCTCACCCGGCTTTTCAACCTGCGGGAGGGGATCTCCCCGGAGGAGGACCGGCTTCCCGAGCGCTTCTTCCAGCCCTTTCGCAAGGGGAACCCCGAGGCCCGCTTGGACCCCGAGGCCTTCCGGGAGGGGGTCAGGGCCTACCGGAGGCTTGCGGGCTGGGAAGGGGGCGTGGATCCGGAAAGGCTCAAGGCCTTGGGCCTAGAGGAGTTCCAGAACGCCCTGGCGTAGGAGAGCGGGGAGGGGGGGCTCCCCCACCCTGAGAAGGGCGTAGCGCCCCCGGAGGAGGGCGAGGAGGCGGAGGGCCTTGAGGTGGGCGGCTAGGGCCTCCTTGTAGGCCTCCGCTTCCTCCCGCCCCACGGGGAGGGTTTCCCCGGTCTCCACGTCCTTGAGGAGGGCCTCCGTGGGGGGCGGGTCCAGCTCCAGGGGGGAGAGGACCTGCACCAGGACCACCCGCCTGGGGAGGAGCCTGGGCCAGGGGAGGGGGTCAAGCCCGTCGGTGACGAGGACCAGCACCCCCTTCCCCGGGCGGAGTTCCTCGGGGCTTCCCCCCTCGAGGCGGGCCAAGGGGTCCTCCTGGCGGGCGATCTTGAGGAGGAGGGCCGCCACCTCCTGGGCGTAGGGGAGCTTCCCGTGGAGGCGCATGCTTGGGCTTTGGTCCAGGTAGATCCGGAAGCGGGCCCTCTCGGGGGCGGTCTCCAGCCGGGTGAAAAGCCTCCCCGTCTTGGCGTAGGCCCGCCAGTGGACCCTCCGCACCTCGTCCCCGGGGGCGTAGGGGCGGAGCTCGTAAAACTCCCCCCCAAGGCCCTTCCTGCGGGCGAGGCGCTCCCCGGGGTAGGGGAGGTAGGGCTTGGTGGCGATGCGGTAGCGGGCCAGGCCGATGGGGCTATTCTACCGCCTCTTTCCCTTCTCACCCTGTCCTCCGCTACCCTCGGTCCCGTGGACGCCTTCGCCGACTGGCTCTTCGTGACCCTCTGGGTCCTCGGGGTGCTCCTCACCCTCCTCCCCTTCGTCCCCGCCACCTTGGTGATCCTCTTCGGGGCCCTGGTGCACGAGCTTCTCGTGGGCTTCCGGGAGCTTTCCTTGGGGACGTGGCTTGGGCTTGGGGCCCTGGCCCTCCTCGCCATGCTTTTGGACAACGTGGCCGCCCTGGTGGGGGCCAGGCGCTACGGGGCGGGACGGGCGGGGCTTTGGGGGGCCTTTTTGGGGGGCGTTTTGGGGCTCTTCTTCGGGGTGGTGGGGGTCTTGGTCCTCCCTTTCCTCCTCGCTTGGCTCTTTGAGTACCTCTCGGGAAGGCGGCCGGAGGAGGCGCTGCGGGCGGCCTGGGGAACCCTGGTGGGGCTTATGGGCGGGGTGGTGGCCAAGGCCCTCGTCCACATGGCCATGGGGGTCCTGGTCCTCAGGGCCATCTTTTGACGTATGCTTTCCGCCATGGAGCTGGTCTTCGTCACCCGGGAAGGGTGCGGGCTTTGCGAGAAGGCGGAGAGGGCCCTGTGGGCCCTGGGGATTCCCTACGTACGGCGGGACGTGGACCGCGATCCGGAGCTCTTCGCCCGGTACACCTTCCGCGTTCCGGTGCTCCTTTGGGGAGAGGAGGTGCTCCTCGAGGGGGCCTTTGGCGAGCGGGAGCTTGTAGAGCTTGCGGCGCGCCTGGGGGGTGGAACGTGGACCCGGTGATGGTAGAGATCGGCCCCCTCGCCATCCGCTGGTATGGGGTCCTCCTCACCCTGGCCATCTTTTTGGGCTACGAGCTCGCCCGGCGCCGGTTAAGGGCCTGGGGATGGGACCTCGAGCCCTTTGAGCGCGTAGTCTTCTGGGCCGTGGTCTTTGGGGTGGTGGGGGCCCGGCTCGGGTACGTCCTCACCTCCCCCGGCTACTTCCTGGAGAACCCCCTCGAGGCCCTCTACATCTGGCACGGGGGCCTCTCCTTCCACGGGGCCATCCTGGGGGGGGCCCTCACCTTCTACTACTTCCACCGGAGGCGGGGCTACCCCTTGTGGCCTTACCTGGACGCCGCCACCCCGGGGGTGGCCTTGGGGATCATCGCTGGCCGAATCGGCAACCTCATGAACGGCTCCGACACCGTGGGCCGCCTCACCACCTTGCCCATCGGCTTCACCTGGCCGGAGTGGGCCAGGGGCTTTCCCGGGGTCTGCCCCGGCATTGACGACATCTCCGAGGTCTACCGGTGCGCCGAGCTCCTCCGGGGCCCCGTGCACCTCACCCAGGTCTATGGGGCCGTGGTGGGGCTCATCCTCCTCTTCCTCTCCCTCTACTGGCTTAGGAAGCGGCCCTTCTACGGCTACGCCTTCTGGCAGTTTGTCCTCTGGTACAGCGTTCTCCGCTCTGTGCTGGAGGAGCCTTTCCGCCTGAACCCCTTGTGGCTTCCCGTCTACCGCAACGACGAGCTCGGCATCGGCCTCTTCACCGCCACCCAGGTGGTGAGCCTGCCCCTCGTCCTCCTCTCCCTCTACATGCTGCGCCGCCTGGGCAAGGGGGAGGCGGCTGGGCGCTAAGATGGGAGCATGCACGCCCACGTGATCCTGGCCGCAGGGCAGGGGACGAGGATGAAGTCCCGCTTGCCCAAGGTCTTGCATCCCCTTTTGGGTAAACCCATGCTCCACTACGCCCTCGAGGCCGCCTTAGCCCTCAAGCCGGAAAGGCTCGTGGTGGTGGTGGGTCACGGGGGAGAGAAGGTGGTGGAGGCCCTGGAGGGCTACCCCGTGGAGGTGGCGTGGCAAAAGGAGCAGCTCGGGACCGCCCACGCCCTCCTCCAGGCGGAAGGCCTCCTCCGGGACTTTCCCGGGCCCTTCCTCGTGACCCAGGGGGACACCCCCCTCCTTTTCCCGAAGACCCTGGAGGCCCTTCTCCGGAGGGTGCGGGAGGGGGCGGGGATGGCCCTCCTCACCGTGGAGCTCCCTAACCCCACGGGCTACGGCCGGATCCTCCGCGAGGGGGAGGAGGTCTTGGGGAACGTGGAGGAGAAGGACGCGCCTCCTGAGGTCCGGGCCATCCGGGAGGTGAACGCCGGGGCCTACGCCTTTGACGGCTTCCTCTTCCAGGCCCTAAGGGAGGTGAAGAACGAAAACGCCGCCCGGGAGTACTACCTCCCCGACCTCATCGCCATCTACCGCGCCCACGGCAAGAAGGTGGTGGCCGTGCGGGGCGTGGCGGAGGAGGCCTTGGGCGTGAACACCCGCGAGGAGCTCGCCCGGGTGGAGGGGGTGCTTCTTAGGAGGCTTCGCGCCGAGTGGATGGGGAAGGGGGTGCGGATGATCTTCCCCGAGACCATCTACCTGGAGCCCTCGGTGGAGCTTGCCCCCGACGTCACCCTCTGGCCCGGGGTGGTCCTCAAGGGAAAGACCCGGATCGGCGAAGGGTGCGAGGTGGGGCCTTACGCCGTCCTCGAGGACACGGTGCTGGAACCCGGGGCCAAGGTCCAAGCCCACACCGTGGCCCAGGGGGCCCACCTCCATGGGGGGGCTTCCGCCGGGCCCTTTGCCAGGCTCCGCCCGGGGGCGGTCCTCATGGAGGAGGTCCACGTGGGGAACTTCGTGGAGGTGAAGAATAGCCTCCTCCACAAGGGGGTGAAGGCGGGCCACCTCGCCTACCTTGGGGACGCCGAGGTGGGGGAGGGGACCAACATCGGCGCCGGGGTCATCACCGCGAACTACGACGGCAAGCGGAAGCACAAGACCGAGATCGGCAAGAAGGCCTTCATCGGCTCCAACAGCGTCCTCGTGGCCCCGGTGCGGGTGGGGGACCGCGCCTTGGTGGGGGCGGGGAGCGTCATCACCCAGGACGTGCCCGAGGGCGCCTTGGCCGTGGCCCGGGAGAGGCAGAAGAACCTCGAGGGGTACGCCCTGAGGAAGCTCGGGGAAGGGTAGCCCTCTTCCTCCTCCCTTCAGCCCCGGGGTGCTAGACTTAGGGCATGAACCTCGGCATGCCGGAGATCCTCGTCATCCTCCTCGTCGCCCTCCTCATCTTCGGGCCCAGGAAGCTCCCCGAGCTCGGCCGCTCTTTGGGCCAGAGCATCCGCGAGTTCAAGCGGGGGGCCCAGGAGATCCGGGAGGAGCTGGAGAAGAGCATTGAGGTGAAGGACGAGCCCAAGCCCGCGGCCGTTCAGGAGGCCAAGGAGGAGCCCAAGGCTTGAAGGAAGCCCCCCTGGTAGAGCACCTCGAGGAGCTCCGCGCCCGGATCCTCTGGTCCCTCCTCGCCTGGGCGGTGGGGACGGGCGTGGCCTGGACCTTCCGGGTTCCCCTTCTGGACTGGCTTAAAAGACCTTTGGACCTGGCGGCTAAGCAATACGGCATAGCGGTCAACCTCATCGTCCTGGACATCACCGAGCCCTTTCTCGTCTCCCTGAAGGTGGCCGCCTTCGGGGGGCTTGTGCTCGCCCTTCCCTTCATCGTCTACCAGGTCTGGGCCTTCATCGCCCCGGGGCTTTACGAGCACGAGAAGCGCCTGGCCGTGCCCTTCCTCCTGGGGGCGGGGTTCAGCTTCGCCCTGGGGGCGCTCTTCGCCTACTACGCCTTCCTGCCTTTCGCCGTCCCCTTCCTCCTCGGCTTCCTAGGGGACGTGGTCACCCCCCAGATCTCCATCGGCCGCTACATGGGCCAGATCCTCATGATGCTCACCGTCATGGGGGTGGTCTTTGAGATGCCGGTGGTGAGCTACCTCTTAGCCCGCCTGGGGATCCTCACCTCCGCCTTCCTCGCCCGCAACTGGCGCATCGCCGTCGTCCTCCTTCTCACCCTGGCCGCGGTCATCACCCCCACGGTGGACGTGGTCTCCCTCTTCATCGTGAGCGGGCCCCTCCTTGTCCTTTACTGGGTCTCCGTCCTGGTGGCCCGCCTCGCGGAAAGGCAGAGGCCCCAGGAGGCCGCTTGACACCCTGAGGGCGGGCGGGCCATAGAATAGGCCATGGACGAGCGCATCCAGGCCCTCCGCAAAGAGGTGGACCGGGTGAACCGGGAGATTCTCCGCCTCCTCTCCGAGCGCGGGAGGCTCGTGCAGGAGATCGGCCGCCTCCAGACGGAGCTCGGCCTTCCCCACTACGACCCCAAGCGGGAAGAGGAGATGCTCGCCTACCTCACCGCTGAAAACCCCGGCCCCTTCCCCGACGAGACGATAAGGAAGCTCTTCAAGGAGATCTTCAAGGCGAGCCTGGACCTCGAGGAGCGCCAGGACCAGAAGAAGTTCCTCTACTCCCGCAAATACAAGCCCGAGCCCACGAGGGTGCGGGTCAAGGACGTGGTCTTCGGGGAGAAGCCCCTCCTCATCGCCGGGCCCTGCTCCATTGAGTCGGAGGAGCAGATGATAAAGACGGCCCGCTTCCTGGCCCAAAGGGGGGTGCGGGTGCTTCGGGGCGGGGCCTTCAAGCCCAGGACGAGCCCCTACGGCTTCCAGGGCCTCGGGGTGGAGGGGCTAAGAATAGGCCGCAAGGCGGCGGACGCCTTCGGCATGGTCTTCGTCACCGAGGTCATGGACACCCGGGATGTGGAGGTGGTGGCGGAGTACGCCGACATCCTCCAGATCGGGGCCCGGAACATGCAGAACTTCGCCCTCCTCAAGGAGGTGGGGAAGGCCCGGCGCCCTGTCCTCTTAAAGCGGGGGCTTTCCGCCACCATGGAGGAGTGGTTCTACGCCGCCGAGTACATCCTCGCCCAGGGGAACGAGCAGGTGATCCTGGCGGAGCGGGGGATCCGCACCTTTGAGCGCTGGACGCGCAACACCCTGGACCTCTCCGCCGTGGCCCTCGCCAAGCAGGAGACCCACCTCCCCGTGGTCGTGGACGTGACCCACGCCGCCGGGCGCACGGACCTTCTCGCCCCCCTGGCCCGCGCCGCCTTGGCCGTGGGGGCGGACGGGGTGCACGTGGAGGTCCACCCCAACCCCAAGGTGGCCCTCTCCGACAACCAGCAGCAGATGGACTTCGCCCAGTTTGACCGCTTCCTGGAGGCCATAAGGGACCTCCTCCAGGCCCCTTAGCCATGGGCTTTCTGGACGGTCTCCTCAACGCTTTTCTCAAGGCCACGGACCCGAGGCCCCGTTACACCGAGGCCCGCTGCCTCCTCTACAAGAACAGCGTGGGGGGGTGCGACAAGTGCTATGGGGTCTGCCCCAAGGGGGCGGTGCGCCTCGAGGGGTGGCGGGTGGAGCTGGACGAGGTCTTGTGCACGGGGTGCGGCCTCTGCACCGGGGTCTGTCCCGGAATCGCCCTGGAGTACCCCCTCGGGGCCATCCAGGAGGCCCTGATCCGGGGCAAGGGGAAGCTTCGCTGCTCCAAGGCGGAGGGGAAGGGGGAGGAGGTTCTTTGCCTGGGCCGCCTCACCCCGGGGCTATTGGCCGAGGCGGGAAGCCGCTTCGGTAAGGTGGTCCTCGCCCGGGGGGACTGCGAAGCCTGCCGGATCGGGGGGCCGGAGGTCCCTGAGCGCCTCGCGCGGATGGCCGAGGAGGCGAGGCGCTACTTCCCCGTGGAGGTGGAGGTGGTGGAGGGGGAGCTTCCCGGGGAAAGGGTGGGCAGGCGGGAGCTCTTCCAGGCCCTTCTGGGAAGCGCCAAGCGCACCGCCGCCGACCTTGTCCCCGAGCTCCCCCTGCCCGCCTTGGAGGAGGAGAGGGAAGGGGAGCTTCCCGCCGAGCTCCGCCTTAGGCGCCTCGCCGCAAGCCGCGCCCCGGAGGTCCGCTGGCCCCGGATCCGGGTGGAGGAGGGGTGCACCCTCTGCCCCGTCTGCACCAACGTCTGCCCCACGGAGGCGGTGCGGCGGGTGCGGGAGGGGGAGGAGTACGTCCTCTACCTCCAGGTGGCGGCCTGCACGGGGTGCGGGGCCTGCGTGGAGAGCTGCCCGCCCCAGGTGATCCGGCTGGAGGAGGCCCCCAAGGAGGAGGTGGGGAAGGAGCTTTTGCTCTTCCGGGGCAAGCCCCCCTGGTACGACCTTTGAACCCGGTATAATGGCCCCCAACCTATGGACGCCGACCTGGTGGTGGTAGGCGGGGGGCTCGCCGGCCTCGTGGTGGCCACGGAGGTGGCCCAAAGGGGCAAGCGGGTCCTCCTCTTGGAGCAGGAGCCTTACCTCGGCGGGCAGGCCTTCTGGTCCTTCGGGGGGCTTTTCCTGGTGGACTCCCCCGAGCAGAGGCGCCTGGGGATCCGGGACTCGGTGGAGCTCGCCTTCCAGGACTGGATGGGCGCGGCGGGCTACGACCGGGAGGAGGACGCCTGGGGAAGGCGCTTCGCCGAGGCCTACCTGGAGTTCGCCGCCGGGGAGAAACGGGCCTGGCTCGCCTCCTTGGGGGTGCGCTTCTTCCCGGTGGTGGGTTGGGCGGAGCGGGGCGGGGGGCTGGCCACGGGCCACGGGAACTCCGTCCCCCGCTTCCACATCGTCTGGGGGACGGGGCCTGGGATTTTAGCGCCTTTTCTCCGCAAGGTGGAGGCCCTCAAAGCGGAGGGCACCCTCCGGGTCCTCCTCCGCCACCGGGTGGAGGAGGTCCTGGTGGAGGGGGGGAAGGCGGTGGGGGTGGCCGGGGCGGTCCTGGAGGAGGACCCCAAGCCCCGGGGGGCGCCCACGAGTCGCAAGGCGGTGGGGGGCTTCCGCTTCCTTGCCCAGGCGGTGGTCCTGGCCACAGGGGGGATCGGGGCCAACCTGGACCTGGTGCGGCGCCATTGGCCAGCGCGCATGGGAAGGCCCCCACAGAGGATGCTCTCCGGCGTTCCCGACCACGTGGACGGAAGCGGCCTCTTCCTCGCCGAGAGGGCGGGGGCACGCCTCGTGAACCTGGACCGGATGTGGCACTACCCCGAGGGGGTGGAGAACCACACCCCCGTCTGGACCCACCACGGGATCCGCATCCTCCCGGGACCCTCCCCCCTCTGGGTGGACGCCACGGGGAAGAGGCTTCCCCCGCCCCTCTTCCCCGGGTTTGACGCGTTGGAGACCCTGCGGTACCTGCGGAGCACCGGCTTTGACTGGAGCTGGTTCATCCTGGACCTTGCCACCCTGAAGAAGGAGTTCGCCCTCTCGGGCTCGGAGCAGAACCCGGACCTCACGGGGAAAAGCTGGCTCGGCGTGGTGAGAAACCGCCTCCTGGGCCCCGCGGCCCCCGTCCGGGCCTTCTTGGAGCGGGGGAAGGACTTTCTCGTGGCCCAGGACCTCTCCGAGCTCATGCGCAAGATGGAGGCCCTGGCCCCCGGGGTCCTGGACCCGGGGAGGCTTGAGCGGGAGGTGAAGGCCAGGGACCGGGAGCTCCTAAACCCCTTCGCCAAGGACGGCCAGGTCCTCATGGTCCACGCCTTCCGCCGCTATGTGGGGGACCGGCTTTTCCGCGTGGCCAAGCCCCACCCCTTCCTCTCGGGAAAGGGGCCCTTGGTGGCGGTGAGGCTCTGGACCCTCACCCGGAAAACCCTGGGGGGCATCCAGACGGACCTCAAGGGAAGGGCCCTCAGGCCCTCGGGCGAGCCCTTGCCGGGCCTTTTCGCCGCGGGGGAGGCGGCGGGGTTTGGGGGCGGGGCCTTCCACGGGTACAAGGCCCTCGAGGGCACCTTCCTGGGGGGGTGCCTCTTCAGCGGGCTCCAGGCGGCCAAGGGGGTGCTGGAAGGGCTAGAATAGCCCCATGCGGCTCCACCACGTGGGCATCGCCGTGGAGGACCTGGAGGAGGCCAAGGCCCGCTACCAAAGCCTGGGCTTCCGGGTGGTGGCGGAAGGGGAGGTGGCCCACCAGGGGGTGCGGGTGGCCCTGCTTAGGGGGGAAGGGGAGGCCCTCCTCGAGCTCCTCTCCCCCCTTGGCCCCGAGACCCCCGTGGGGCGGTTCCTGGCCAAAAGGGGCCCCGGCCTCCACCACCTGGCCTTCGCCACTTCCCGGATAGAGGAGGACCTGGCCCGGCTCAAAGCGGAAGGGGCGAAGCTTATTGACGAGGCCCCGAGGCCCGGCTTCGGCGGCCACCGGGTGGCCTTCCTCCACCCAAGCTTTGGCCTGGGGGTCCTTTGGGAACTGGTGGAGGCGTAGTGCGTCCCCTTTTCCTCCTCTTGGCCCTGGGGGAGATGGGCCTCCTCTTCTGGCTTTCCAGCCAGCCCGCTGCGGGCGCGGGCCTTCCCCATCCCTGGGACAAGGGGGCCCACTTCCTGGCCTACGCCCTCTTGGGCCTTTTCCTCCGCCTGGGGCTTGGCCGTTTCGGACCGGCTTTCCTGGGGGCCTTCCTCTACGGCCTTTTAGACGAGTGGCACCAAAGCTTCGTCCCCGGGCGGGAGGCCTTCGGCCTGGACCTGGTGGCGGACTTCCTCGGAGCCTACGTGGGGGCTAGAGGGGCGGGTAGATGGGAAGCTCCAGAAGCCTCCCGCCCTTAGCCCCTGCCGCCTCCACCACCATCTCCGCCACGAGCTCGGGGGCGATCCAGCGGGAGAAGTCCGCCTCGGGCATGGCCTTGCGGTTGGCCTCCGTGTCCAGGGTGCCCATGGGGTAGACCACGAGGAAGCGCACCCCCTCCACCTCCCCCTGCAAGGACCTCAAGAGGCTCGCCAGGGCGGTTTTGGCCACGGTGTAAAGGGCCCTTCCCGGGCCCACGCCCGTCCAGGCGGGTCCGGCGGCGAAGGCAGCGAAGAAGCCCTCCTTGCGCTCTGCCATGTAGGGCAGGACGGCCTTGAGGAGGTTAAAGGTGGTGCGGAGGTTCAGGTCCAGCATCCAGTCGTAAAGCCCCGGGTCGGCGTCCAAAAACCGCCCGGCGGCGAAGCCGCCCACGGTGTGGACCACCCCGTAGAGGGGGGCCTCCTCCTCCACGAAGCGGGCCAGGGCCAGGGCTTCCTCCAGCCGGGTGAGGTCGGCGACGAAGGTCTTGGCCCCCACGGCCTTCGCCCGTTCCGCCATGCGCTCAAGGCGGGGGTCGGAGAGGAAGAGCCTGGCCCCCGCCTGGTGGAAGGCGGGGATGAGGGCCCGGCTTAGGGCCCCTCCGGCCCCGGTGATGAGAAAGGCCTTCCCTTGGAGCATGCCCCTATTCTACGGGGAGGAAGGCCAGGGCCTTGGGGGCGAGGCCCAAGGAGGGGGTGGCCACCCTTTGGGGCGGGGAGGGGACGAGGTCGTAGACGTAGAGGAGGCTTCCAGAGGCCAGGTACAGGTACCCGTCCTGGCCCATGGCCCCTGCGGCGAAATCGGTGTAGGCCTCGAGGACCGAAGAGGCCCTGGGCTCCAGGACCTGAAAGCCCCGGCCGTAGACCGCAAGGCCCGCCACCGGGTCCAGGGCGAGCCGGGGGGTGCCGAAGAAGTCCCCCAAAACCTCCTTCCCCAGGGCCTCGTCCTGGAGGGTGTAGAGGCGGGCCTTTAGGCCCGCACTCCCCAGGCCAAGGGGCCTTCCCTTGGCGGCGTCCGCCCGGAGGTCAAAGGGGGCGGCGTCCAAGGGGGGGCTGAGGGGCCTTTCCAGGGAAGGGGTCCCCTGGGGGTCCTGGGCCGGGCGGTAGCCCAGGGCGCTTCCGGTCAGGTAGGCCAGGAGGTCCAGACTCCCCTGGGGGAGGAGGGCGAGGCGGGCGGCGGGGTCCAGGTCCGTGAGGTCGGCCTCTTCCAGGCTCCCGCTCCCGTCCAGGCTCCAGAGGAAGGCCCGGGCCGCGGCGGGGCAGTGGAGGAGGAGGGCGTTTTGCCCGAGGCGGAGGTACCCCCCCGTGCAGTCCACCCCTGCGGGCAAGCCCTGGGCCGCGGGGGTGCCCTTCGGGACGGAGGCTTCGCTGAAGCCCGTGGCGTCGTAGGCCTCCACCCGGTCGGGGAAGAGGAGGTAGAGCCTTTGGAAGGCGGGGCTGTAGGCCAGGTCTTGCAGGTCTGGGGTGGTCCAGCTGGCCACGGGGTCGGCGGCGTTTCTTTGCAGGTCCGAGGCCCGGTAGAAGCGCACCTCGTCCTGCCCCCCCGCCGCCAGGAGGGCGGGCAGGGGGGGCTCCTGGCTTCCCGTGCAGGCGGTGAGGAAAAGGAGGAGGAGAAACCCAAGCCGCTTCACAGCAGACCTCCCAAGCGCACGCCTTCCTCGTCCATAAGTACCTCCGCCGCCTGCCCCCCGTAGAGGAAGGCGAGGCGCACCTCGTTCTTGGCCGCGTCCAGAGTGAAGCGCATGGCCCAGCAACACCGGTCCAGGGTGAGGAGGAACTTGGGCTTCAGGGGGGTTCCCGGGAGGTTCTGGGTGAGGAGGGCGGCGAGGTGGAGTTTGGTGTTCTCCTGGCCGAGGAAGGTGAGGGTGGGGCCGAAGTTCCTGAGGGCGAGGGCGTAGCCTTCGGGGCTGGTGGGGCTTCGGGTGTAGGTGAGGCTTCCCGAGAGGGCGAGCCCGGGGAGGGCGTTTTCCCCCCTTTCGTCGGGCGGGGTGGGCCCCCAAAGCTCCAGGCCGCCAGAGAAGGCGAGGTCCTTGAGGTAGACCTCCCCGTCCTCCACCTCCGGCAGGTGCAGGTTGGCCGTGAGGCGGAGGGCCACCTCGGGGAGGGCCTGGATGAGGCCGAGGCGGAGGTTCGTCCCCCGGAAGCCCTCCTGGTACCGCCCGGAAAGGAGGAGGTCTAGAAGGGGCCCCGGGGCGCTTCCCGAGCGGAAGCCCGCCTGGTAGGCGAGGGCGGTGGGGTCCAGGGTGGCCTGGAGGGAGAGGCTTTGCGGGCCCAGGATGGCCTGCCCCGAGGCCTGGAGGGTGTCCTTGGGCCAGTCCCTCCGGGCCTGGAGGGTGTAGGCATTGGGGCCTTCCCGGTAGGCCAGGGTGAGGCTCGTCTCCAGGGCCCCCTCCCCGTTCAGGCCGTGGCGGTGGGCGAGGTTCAGGCTTCCCGCGGGGAGGGCGTAGGCCCCCTGGAGGAGGAGGGGGTCAAAGAGGGCCTTTTGGTGGTCGTAGCGGAGGCTTGTCCGTAAAGCGAAGGGGTAGGGGGTGAGGCTACCCTCCAGGCGGGTCTCCAGGGGGCCTTCCTCCAGGTCCCGCTTGTGGGAGAGGAGGAGGCCGTATCCCCGGTCCTGGAGCCTGGCCTCGGCCTCCAAGGGGAGGTAGGCTTCCTTTTCTAGGTCCCACCCCCCCTTCAGGCTCAGGGCTAGGGGCCTTTCCTGGAAGCCTAGGCCTAAGGTGGCCTGGTGGGTCCTCCGCTGGGGCAAGGCGTCAAAGCGAAAGGGGCTTTCCCCTTCCTGGACGCTCCTCAGGTAGCCCGCCTCGATGCTTACGCCCCCGAGGGCCTGGCGAAAGGCGAGGCTCGTGCTCCAGTCCACCTGGCGCTCGTGTTCCCCGTCGGGGTTCTGGGTGGTGTAGTAGAAGCCCAGGAAGCGGTTCTCCCCCCGCAGGGTGGCCCCGGGCCAGGGGGCGAGGACGAGGCTTTCCGTGTGGGCGAGGAGAAGCCTCCCCGCTTCGGCGTAGGGGCCGAGGGCCCGGGCGGAGCGGTTTAGGGGGTTGGTCTCCGCCAGGTAGCGCCCCGCCTGCAGGCTCAGCTGGAGGCTGAAGGGGCCTTGGCGGAGGGTGGGGCTTTGCGCCTCCAGCTCGGGGAGGCGTTGTAGGGTGCGGGGCGGGGGGGTGGAGGGGTCGTGGTCCAGGAAGCCCTCAAGCCGCAAGGCGTAGCGCCAGTCCTGGGGGGTGGGGGTGCCGGGGAGGAGGGCCTCGAGGCGGAAGCGGGTGAGCTTCTCCAGGGTGTCGTCCCGCTCCACGAGGGCCGCAACCGAAAACCCGGCCCGCTTCAGGCCGTACTCCCCCCGGTACTGGAAGGTGTCGGGGGGCGTGTGGAGAAAGAAGTAGCGCTCCTTGGCCTCCCCGGTGCCGTAGTGGTCCAGGCCGAAGCCGTAGCCCCGGCCCTGGTAGTAGCGGAGGAGGGTGTAGCCGAGACCGAAGGCGGCCACGTAGGGGAGGTCGGCCTTCACATAGAGGCCCCCCTCGTCCTGGCCCACCTCGAGGCGGGGCCGCCTCTCCGAGAGGTAGAGGAGGAGGACGGGCAGGGTGAGGACGGGCTTTTCCTGGACCAGGAGGGTCACGTCCCGGGCCACCACCCGGTCCCCGGGGTAGAGGACGATCTCCCGGGCGCGGAAGGCGTAGTCGGGAACCTCCTGGCCGCACGAGGCGCACGGGGTGGCGTAGCCCCGTTCCAGGAGGATCGCCCCCGCCGCCCGCTGGCAGATGGGGCCGGTGAGGAGGAGGTTCTCGGCCTCTATGCGGACCTCGAGGGCGTCAAAGCTCTCGTCGGCGAGGTCCACCTGGAGCTCCTCCGCCTCAATGAGGCGCCCCTCCCGGTCCCGGTAGCGCACCCCTCCCGAGAGGAAAAGGAGCCGCCTTTCCCGGAAGTAGACCACCCGCTTGGCCTCCAGCGCCTCCCCCTCCCGCTCCAGGCGCACGGGTTCCCCCACCAGGACGTAGACCTCCTCCCCCCCTTCCTGCCTGAGCTCCAGCCTTTCCGCCTCCAGGACCTTGATCACCCTCTCCTCTGCGAGGGCGGGCAGGAGGAGGAAAAGGAGCAGGGGAAGCCACCTCACCGCCGCCCTCCCAGGAAGAGGAAAAGGCCCAAGGCCCCGTAGAGGAGGTTGGGGCCGAAGGCGGCGAGGAAGGGGTCCAGGGCGTTCTGCTCCCCCATGATCCGCCCCACGCTCCAGGTGGCGTAGTAGAAGAAGGTGAGGACGGCCACCCCCACAAGCCCGAGGCTGCGGCTTCCCCCGAGGAGGTAGAAGGCGAGGCCCACGGCGAAGAGGGCGAAGACGGGGGCGGCCAGGGGCTCGGCGAAGCGGCGGTAGTAGGTGGTGGCCTCGAGGCCCGCCCGCACCCCCATCTGGCGGAGCCTTTGCACCTCCTTTCGGAGCTCGGCCAGGGTCATCCGGTTCGCCGGGTTCTGCCAGGGGTCAAAGGTGAGGTCCTTGAGGACGAGCTCCCCCCGCTGAAAGCGCGCCAGGGTCCGGGGGCGGCTTCCCTCGTAGGTGATGCGGGTCCCCTCCTCCACGTGCAGCACCCCGCCGCGGAAGCTCCCCCGTTCGGCGAGGAGGACCTCCTCCCGTGAGAGGACCCTTAGGGCCCCGATGGCCTCCCCCTCCACCTTCCCCACGTAGACCACCCGGCCTTGGGCGTCCTGGAAGGTCGCCCCCGGGGTGAGGAGGGCCCGGGGGCGCTCCAGGACCTCCCGCCTCAGGAGGTCCTGCCCCTTGGCGAGGGCTTGAGGGACGAGGCCCTCCCCGAGGAGGAAGGCGGCGAGGGCGATGGCGGTCCCGAGGAGGAGGAAGGGAAGGAGGAGGCGCTCCCGCCGCACCCCCAGGGCCAGGAGGGCCTTGAGCTCCGCGTCCTCCCCCAGGCGGGAGAGAAGGACGAGGAGGGCGAAGAGGTAGGCCACGGGCGCGCCCCGGGCCAGGGCCTCGGGGGTGCGGAAGAGGAGGTAACGGAGAAGGGTGTAGGGGTCGGCCCCCTTGGCCACCAGGGGGGCCAGGACCTCGTACACCGCCCCGCCCAGGAAGAGGAGGACGATGACGAGGAGCCCGCCGCCGAAGAGGGGCAGGGTTTCCCGCAGGAGGTAGCGGTCCAGGGTCTTCACCGTAGCCTCCAGGCGAGCGCCCCCGCCAAGGCCCCGTAGAAGAGGTCGGGGAGGTAGGCGAGGAGGGGGCTTACGTCGTAGCGGGCGAGCTGGGCGGCCAGGGTCCAGAGGACGTAGTAGCCGAAGATGAGGAGGACCACCCCCAGGAAGGCCCAGGCGGCCTCCCGCAAGGAGAGGCCCAAGGCGGCGGCGGCCGCCCCCAGGACCAGGCCCCCCAGGGCGTCGGCCAGGCGGCGGTGGAAGGCGAAGCGGGCCTCGGGCTCCACCTGGGCCCGGGCCCGGAGCTCCTCGAGGGGGGTGGAGTCGTAGGGGTCCCGGGAGCCCAGGCTCTCCTTGGGGCGGAACCGGGCGGGGAAGGGGAGGACGCCCTCAAAGGGCCGGACCTCCTCCCCCTCCACCACGTAGCCCTTGAGATGCCATCCTTCCTCGTCCCAAAGGCCCTCCTCGGCGCTGTAGACCCGGCCCCTTTCGTCCACCACCCGCACCCCCCGGAGCCGGTTTCCCTCTGGCTCGGGGTAGACCTCCTCGGCGAAGTACACGCCGAGGCCCGGGGGGGCGTAGACCTGGCGGCGCAGGACCCCGGAGGCCCCGCCCTCCCCGTAGAGGATCCGGCCCAGGAGCCCGTCGTAGGCCTCCTGGGACCGGGGCCTGAGCTCCGCCAGGTTGAGGAGGTTGAGGAGGCTTACGGCGAGGGCCAGAAGGACGAGGGGCCTGAGGAGGGCCAAGGGGGGGACCCCCGCGGCGTAGGCCGCCTTGAGCTCCGAGCGGCGGATGAGCCCCGCAAGCCCCACCAGCACGGCGAAGACCAGCCCTAAGGGGAGGGCGAGGCTTAGGGTCCAGGGCAGGCGGTAGAGGACGAGAAGCCCCACCTCCCGGGCCCCCACCCCCCGGGAGAGGAGGACCCCCGAGAGGCTGGAGAGGAGGTCAAAGGTGAGGAGGGCGGCGAAGAGGAAGACCCCCACCAGGTAAGGGACGAGGACCTCCCGGAGGACGTAGCGCCCCAGCACGGGGGAAGTATACGCAAGGCGGATGAGAAAACGAGGAAGCCCCGCCGCGGGGGGCTTAGGCGGCCTGGGCGATCACGTGGATCACCGGGAGGCCGAAGCGTTCCGCCTGGGTGTGGACGTCCAGCCTAAGCCACCGGGAAAGCCCCGGGGGCAGGGTGGAGAGGACGATGGCCTGATAGGCCCCGGGGTGGGCGGGGAGCTCCTCCTCTATGGCGAGGAGGGGGGAGATGTCCCCCGCCTTGGCCTCCTCCACGGGGATGCCCTGGGCCTCGAGGGCCCGCTTGGCCGCCGCCGCTTCCTCCTCGGCCCGGCGCCGCACCTCGTTCTCCTCGTAGACCCACCCGGGAGGGGGGACCGCCGGGACCAGGAGGACGAAGCGGGCCTTTGGGTCTTGGGCCAGGAGCTCCTTGAGCTTGGCGGCGAGCTCCGGGCTCTTGGCCGTGCGGTGGGCCACCACCAGGTACCGGGCCATGTCGCACCTCCTTTCCGTGTTTCCAGTGTAGCGCCGGATTTCGTGTTCTTCTTCCAGTAAAGACTAACGCGCCGCCGAAAAACCCCGTAAGGCCCGCGGCTTTTTGCATACCCCTTTGCAAGGGGGGAAACCGTGGTATAATGAAGGAGCAAGCGGACAAAGAAACCTCAGGGCACGAGGGCGACCTTGGTGGCCTTCCGCTCGTGGAAGAGGCGGTAGCCCTCGGGGGCCTCCTCCAGGGGGAGGCGGTGGCTGAAGACGAAGCTCCCCTTGAGCCTGCCCGCCTTCTGCAGGGCGAGGACCTCGCCGATCCAGCGGGGGACGTTGGCGAGGGCGCTCCTTAGGGTGATCCCCCGGCTGAAGGCGGGAAGCCAGGGGTAGTCCAGCCTTTCCGCCGTGGGCACCCCCAGGCTGGAGACCACGCCCCCCGGGCCCGCAAGGCGCAGGGCGAGCTTCAGCGCCTCCCCGTCCCCGCCCACCGCCTCCACCACCAAATCCGCCCCCAGGCCCTCGGTTTCCCGGCGCACCCGGGCCACAGGGTCCTCCGCCTTGGGGTGGATGGGGAGGCTTCCCAGGGCCTTGGCCTTCTCCAGGCGGGCCTCCTCCGGGTCTATGGCATAGACCTGCCCTGCCCCCAGGGCGTGGGCCACCATCTGGGCCATGAGGCCCACGGGCCCCGAGCCCACCACAGCCACGCTCATGCCGGGGGTGAGGAAGGGCCTCACCCCCCCGTAGGCGGTGGTGAGGATGTCCCCGGCGAGGATGGCCTCCTCCGCCGGGAGGTCCCCGATGGGGAAGAGGGTGTGCCGGGCGAAGGGCACCCGCACCCTCTCCGCCTGGGCCCCTGGGAGGTTGCCCAGGGCGAGGCCGAAGCCGAAGACCCCGCCCCTTGAGCAGGCGAAGAACTGGCCTTTGCGGCAGGCAGGGCATTCCCCGCAGGCCACCTGGAAGCTCCCCACCACCCGTTCCCCCACGGGGAAGGGCACCAGGGGGCCCTTCTCCACGATGCGCCCTACGAACTCGTGCCCGAGGACCGTCCCCGGCAGGACCCCGGCGATCTTGCCGTGGTAGATGTGGAGGTCGGAGCCGCAGATGGCGGAAAGCTCCACCTCGAGGAGGGCGTCCGTGTCCGATTCCAACCTGGGTTCCGGAACCTCCTCCACCGCCACCTGGAAGGGCCCCTTGTAGACCACGGCCCTCATGCCACCTCCCGGGCCACTTTGACGAGCTCCTGGGCCGCCTGGGCGTAAGGGGCGAGGGCGGCGATGGTGCCCTTCTTGAGCTCCAAAAGTCCCCGCATGAGGGCGCTTAGGGGTTCGAGGTGCCCCTCCAGGACTTCCTGCCAGGTGGCGAGGTCGGCTTCAATGACGAAGTCCGCCAAGTTTACCGCCGCCTCCCCCTCCACCGCCTTCACCCCCCGGCAGGCCCCGTGCCAGAGGTCCAGGACCACGGCCGCCCCCTGGGGGAACCCCGCCTTGGGGTCCGGGCGCACCGCGAGGGCCAGGGAGCCCTCCCAGGTGCTCGCCGCCTTGCGGTAGGCCTCGCTCTCGTTCAGCTTCCGGCAGTACGCCTGGGCCCAGGCCTCGGTGAAGAGCTCCATCCCTTTCCCCTCCTTTGAACCCAGTATAAGCCGTAGACTGGAGGGGTGGTCTACCTCCTGGACCTTTCCGGGGTGTACTGCGAGCCCGTGGAGCCGAGGCTTCTCCGCCTCCTCGCCGAGGAGAGCGGGGAGCCCGTCTTCTACCTCTCGGAGGCCTTCTACGCCCTCCTCCCCCGGCTCAAGGCGGAGGGGGCTCAGGCGCTGGAGGCCCTTTTCCCCGGGGCCTCGAGGCTCTACCCCAAGGCCTTCCGCCCCCGGGGCCTCGCCTTTCCCGAGCCCTTCCACCTCGTCTCCGATCTGCCGCCCCCCGAAGGGATCCTGGCCTACCACGCTCCGGACAAGCTCGAGGCCCTTGCCCTGGCCTTAGAGGCCCTGGGCCTCGCCCCGGGGGAGGCGGTCTACTGGGACGACAACCCCCTTTGGGTGGAGCGGGCCCGGGGATTAGGCGTGCGGGCGGAGCTATTCCTGCCCTAGGTCCTCGGCCCGCTCCACCGCCTGGGTCTCCCGGAGGATCGCCCTCACCCGGTCCCCGGGGATGGTCTCCTCCCGGAGGAGCTCCTCGGCGATCTTGTGCACCGCCTCCCGGTGGGTGGAGAGCACCTTCCTGGCCCGCTCGTAGGCCTCGTCCAGGATCTTCATGATGTCCTGGTCAATGAGGCGGGCCGTCTCCTCGGAGTGGTCCTTTTTCTTGGCGATCTCCTCCCCCAGGAAAATGGGCCCGGAGTCCGAGCCCCAGGCGACGTTTTTGAAGTGCTCCCCCATGCCCCAGTCCAGGACCATCCGCTTGGCGATCCCTGTGGCCCGCTTGAAGTCGTCCTGGGCCCCCGTGGTCACGGTGCCCGTGAAGAGCTCCTCCGCCACCCGGCCCGCCATGAGCACGGCGAGCTCGTCCATGAGGTGCTCCCGGGAGACCAGGACCCGCTCCTCGGGCTTGCTCCAGCGGGCCCCCAGGGCCATCCCCCGGGGGACGATGGAGACCTTCTCCGTCTTGTCGGCGTGGGGCAGGACCTCCCCCACCACGGCGTGCCCCGCCTCGTGGTAGGCCACGGCCCGCCTTTCCTCCTCGGAGAGCTTCAGGGCGGGCCGTTCCAGGCCTAAGACGATCTTGTCCAGGGCCTTGAGGAAGTGCTCCTTGCGGATCCTCTTCTCCCCGTTCCGGGCGGCGAGGAGGGCGGCCTCGTTCACCAGGTTTCTGAGGTCCGCCCCGGAGAAGCCCGGGGTGAGATGGGCGAGCTCCAGGGCGTCCACGTCCTCGGCGATGGGCTTGCCCCGCATGTGGACGAGGAGGATCTCCTTGCGCTCCTCCAGGGAGGGGAGGCCCACCACCACCTGGCGGTCAAAGCGCCCGGGTCTAAGGAGGGCGGGGTCCAGGATGTCGGGGCGGTTGGTGGCGGCGAGGACGATGACGGAGGTGTCCTTCTCAAACCCGTCCATCTCCGAAAGGATCTGGTTTAGGGTCTGCTCCCGTTCGTCGTGGCCGCCCCCAATCCCCGCACCCCGCTTTCGGCCAATGGAGTCCAGCTCGTCAATGAAGATGATGCTCGGAGCGTTCCTGCGGGCATCCTCAAAGAGGCTTCGCACCCGGCTCGCCCCCACGCCCACGAACATCTCCATGAACTCGCTGGCGGAGACGGAGAAGAAGGGCACCCCCGCCTCCCCCGCCACCGCCCGGGCGAGGAGGGTCTTGCCCGTGCCGGGCGGACCCACGAGGAGCACCCCCTTGGGGATCTCGGCCCCGATCTCCAGGTACTTCTTCGGGTTCTTGAGGAAGTCCACCACCTCCATGAGCTCCCGCTTGGCCTCTTCGTGGCCGGCCACGTCCTTGAAGGTGGTGTTCACCTTGCGTTCCTTACCGTAGAGCTTGGCCCGGCTCTGGCCGAACTGCATCACCTGGCCGGCCCCGCCTTGGGCCCGCATGAAGAAGAACCAGAAGAAGGCGATGAGGATGAGCGTGGGGCCCACGTAGAGGAGGACCTGGGGCCAGATGGAGGGGGCCTTGGTCACGATCGTCACCCCGTTTTCCTCCAGGAAGCGGAGGAGTTCGGGGTCTTGGACCTGGGCGGGGGGCAGGGGAACCTGGAAGCGCCGGGAGACCTGGACGGTCCCCTGGGCCGTGGGGAAGCGCTCCGGGGCCTTGAGGAGCCCGGTGATGCGGGTCTCCTCCAGGGTCACCTCCGCCACCTTCCCCTGGCGCACCAGCTCCCGGAACTCCGTGTAGGCGAGGGTAGGGGCCGGTGGTCCGCTTAGGGCCGTGTAGACGAGATACCCCAACAGGACGAGAAGGAGCAGGTTGAACGGATTAAACCGCTGCGGCAAGGTCTACCTCCCTTGCCCTATGGTAGCGCCTTGCCGGTGGGAAGACGGGGCATGTGGTATCCTCTAGCGGCGATGAAGGGGGTCCTCGAGGCCCTGCACCAGGGGGACTACGACACCGCCATTGACCTCCTTACCCGGAAGGCCCTCTTCGGCCGGGAGAGGGAGGCCAAAGAGGCCTGGCTCCTCCTCGCCGAGGTCTACGCCCTCTACGGGGAGGAGGGGCTGGAGAAGGCCCACCACGCCCTGGAGGAGGCCTACGCCCTGGGAGGGCTGGAGTACGACCCCCTGTACCGGAGCCTCCTCGCCGAGCTCCTCGCCCTGGAGGGGCGGCCCGAGCGGGAGGTCCTTCCCCTCTTCCTCCCGAGCCGGGACCCCCGGGTCCGGTACCACCAGGCCCAGGCTCTCTTTTACCTGGGGAGGCTGGAGGAGGCCCTGGAGGCCCTCGAGGCGGGGCTTCCCCCCCACCTGGCCTGGCGGGCCGAGGGGCTTAAGGGGCGGATCCTGGAGCGGCTTGGCCGCCACGGGGAGGCCGCCTTGGCCTACGAGCGGGGGGCGGAACTCGCCCTTGGCCTGGAGCGGTACTGGCTCCTCCTGGACGCCGCCGCCATGTGGCTGGAGGCCGGGGAGGGGGAGCGGGCCCTTCTCGCCCTGAAGGAGGCGGAGGCGGCGGTGGGGGAGGAGGACCCGGAGGACGCCGCCACCCGCCACTACCTCCTCGCCCGGGCCCACCTCCTTTTGGGCAACCCGGGCCTCGCCCTGGAGGAGATCCGCAAGGCCTTGGCCTTGGAGGAGGAGAGCGGCCACAAGGCCTACGGTACCCCCTTGGTGGAGGGGCAGGCCCTCCTTCAGCTTGGGCGCTACGAGGAGGCCATGGCGAGCTTCCGGGAGGCCCTGGCCCGGGCGGACGCCGGGGAGCGCCCCCACGTCCTCCACGAGATGGGGGTGGCGGCCCTGGACCACGGGGCCTACCCCGAGGCCGAGGAGCACCTCCGGGCCCTGGTGCGGGAGGAGGGCTACCCCTACCTGGCCCAAGCCTACGCCGATCTGGCCGAGGCCCTCTACCGCCAGGGGCGCTACCAGGAGGCGGAGGCCGCCGCCCGGGAGGCCGTGGCCCGGGGGGCGGTGGCCGCGGGGGAGTTGGTCCTGGGCCACGTGGCCTACGACCTCCTCCACCTGGAGGAGGCCTTGGAACACTACCGCAAGGCGGCGGAAAGCGCCGAGGAGGGGAGCCGGGAGTGGGTGGGGGCCCAGGAGATGGTGGTGGACACCCTGGCCCAGCTCGGCTACCGCTTTCCCGAGGAGATGGTGCGCCGGGGCCAGGCGGTGCTGCCCTACCTCCACCCGGCGGACGAGTGGCACGCCGCCCTCACCGCCTACGTGGAGCGCGCCCAGGCCCTTTTGCGGGAGGGGAAGCGCCTGAACTGAGCGCTTCCCAGGGGGCGGGGTTAGCCCCTCCGCAGGGGCTCCAGGGCCTTTAGGACCTCCTGGCTCCTTAAGGGTTTGGGCAGGTGTAGGAGCCTCAGGGGCCTGAGGAGGAGGCCCGGCGGGGTCTCGCTCACCAGGTAGAGGGAGGCGAGCCGCCCTTCCGGGGTGGCCCGCACCTTGCGGGCCGCCTCCACCGCCTTCTCCCCTTGGAGGATCACCCCCTTGGGCCTGGACTTGAGGAGGCGCAAGAGCCCCTCCACGTCCCGGGCCAGAAGGACGCGGAAGCGGTGGGCCTCGAGGAGGTACAGAAGGAGCCTCCGCACCACCCCGCTTTCCGCCAGGACGGCCACCAAGGGGTCCTCGAGGAGGAGGGTGGAGGGGCGGAGGAGGCCCCTCGCCTTCATCTCGTGGAGGAGGTGGTAGACCTCCTCCTCGGGAAGCCCCGAGAGGAGGGCGATGCTCCTTGCCCGCCGCACCCCGTCCAGGTGCTCCAGAACGCTCCAGGCCTCCGGGGGAAGGGGGTGCCGGGTGGGGTCTTCCACGAGGTGGAGGACCTCGTCCGGGTCCACCTGCCCCCGCCGCCACTCGTCCAGCTTGCGGGCCGCCTCCATGAGGGCCCAGCCGGTGCCGAAGGTGAGGGGGAGGGCCACCTGGCTTCCCTCCACCATGGGCTCCGCCACCACCTCCCCCTCCTTCTCCCCCAGGAGGGTGGCCAAGGCCTCCAGGACCTGGGCGGTGAGGGCCTCCCGAAGCTCCTCCTCCCCGATGAGGCCAAGCTCCAGGGCCAAAGCCCCCAAGGGGGTGCCGGGGTTCTCCCGGTCCTGGCGCTCCACCAGCTCCTGCACCTCCTCCAGGGTGAGGTGGCCCAGGCGGACCAGGTACTCCCCGAGGTGGGGGCCGGGTTCGGTGCGGGCGTAGAGGATCCGCCCCCCGAGGAGGTGCACGCGCCCGTAGATCCGGCCCCGGAAGCTCACCACCGCGCTCTTCCGCGCCGCCTCCAGGGCCCTAAGGAGCTCCCCCAGGTCCAGCTCGGAAAGCGTGGCCCGGATCACGGCTCCAAGAGGGGGCCCACCGGGGGCGGATAGCCCAGGTGGCGGTAGGCCAGTTCCGTGGCCACCCGGCCCCGGGGAGTGCGCTTCAAAAGGCCCTGGCGGATGAGGTAGGGTTCGTGCACCTCTTCCAAGGTGCCCGGATCTTCGGAGAGGGCGGTGGCCAGGGTGGCGAGGCCCACTGGGCCACCGCCGAAGCGGAGGATGAGGACCTCCAGGATCTCCCGGTCCCGCTTCTCCAAGCCCAGCTCGTCCAAGCCCAGGGCCGCAAGGGCCTCCAGGGCCCTTTCCCGGGTGATGATTTCCTCCCCCGCCACCTGGGCGAAGTCCCGCACCCTCCGGAAGAGGCGCTTGGCGACGCGCATGGTGCCCCGGCTCCGCCTACCGATCTCCAGGGCGGCCTCCTCCGTGATCCTCACCCCGAGGAGGCGGGCGTCCCGCATCACCCCTTGGGCCAGCTCCTCGGGGGTGTAGTACTCCAGGTGCTCCACGATGCCGAAGCGGCTCAAGAGGGGCGCGGTGATGAGGCCAGGCCGGGTGGTGGCCCCGATCAGGGTGAAGCGGGGAAGCTCCAGCCGGATGGTCCTCGCCGCCGGGCCTTGGCCGATGACGATGTCCATGACGAAGTCCTCCATGGCGGGGTAGAGGTGCTCCTCGGCCTGGCGGCTCAGGCGGTGGATCTCGTCAATGAAGAGGATGTCCCCTTCCTCCAGGGAGTTGGCCAGGATGGCGGCGAGGTCCCCAGGCTTCTCTATGGCGGGCCCGGAGGTGACCCGGAGGTTGACCCCAAGCTCGTGGGCGATGACGTGGGCCAGGGTGGTCTTGCCCAGGCCCGGGGGGCCGAAGAGGAGGAGGTGCTCTAAGGGTTCTTTTCGGGCCTTGGCCGCCTCGAGGTAGACCCGGAGCTTTTGCTTCAGGCGCTCCTGGCCGATGTACTCGTCCAGGGTCTTGGGCCTAAGGGTGAGGTCTTCCACGCTCTTCCATGATAGCCTTATTCCCGTGCGGCGCACGGTGAAGGACTTCCGCAACGCCAAGGGCCAGCGGCTCGTCTACCTCACCGCCTACGACTACCCCACGGCTCGCCTGGCCGAGGCGGCCGGGGTGGACGCCATTTTGGTGGGGGACTCCTTGGGGATGGTGGTCCTGGGCTACCCCTCCACGGTGCCCGTGACCTTGGAGGAGATGCTCCACCACACCAAGGCCGCCCGCAGGGGGGCCCCGGAGACCTTTCTCGTGGCCGACCTCCCCTACCTCGCTTACGCCACCCTGGACCGGGCCCTTTTTGCCGCGGAGCGCCTCCTCAAGGAGGGTGGGGCGGACGCGGTGAAGCTGGAGGGGGGCGAGGAGGTGGCGGAGATCGTCCACGGCCTGGTGCGGGCGGGGGTTCCGGTCCTGGGCCACGTGGGCCTCACCCCCCAGACGGCGAGCCAGCTTGGCGGCTACAAGCTCCAAGGCCGGCGCCCGGAGGAGGCGGAGCGCATCCTCAAGGGGGCCTTGGCCTTGGAGGAGGCCGGGGCCTACGGCGTGGTCTTGGAGATGGTGCCCGCCCGCCTGGCCAAGGAGGTCACCGAGAGGCTTTCCGTCCACACCGTGGGGATCGGAGCCGGGCCCCACACGGACGCCCAGGTCCTCGTCTTCCACGACGTGGTGGGGCTCTACGGCGACTTCAAGCCCCGCTTCGTGAAGCGCTATCTGGAGGCGGGCAGGCTCATCCAAGAGGCCTTGAGCCGGTACGCGCAGGAGGTCCGGGAAGGGGTCTTCCCCGGGGAGGAGCATAGTTTCTGAAAAACTCCGCTGAAAACCCGGCCCCTTAAGGGGTAGAATGGGCTTTCGTGGTGCGCTTTCGTAGGGAAGGGGTGCGTCTGGACCAGGCGGTGGCGGAGGCCCTCTCCGTGAGCCGGGCCAAGGCCCAGGCCTGGATCCAGGCCGGGCGGGTCCGGGTGGGGGACCGGGTGGTCCTCAAGCCCGCCTACCGGCTCAAAGGGGAGGAGGTGGCGGTGGAGCCCGTGGAGGAGGTCCCCATGGTCCTCCCCGAAGACCTGCCCATTCCCATCCTCTACGAGGACGAGGACGTCCTGGCCCTGAACAAGCCCCCGGGCCTCCTTACCCACCCCGCCCCCGGGGTCTACTCGGGCACGGTGGTGAACCTCCTCCTCGCCCGCTACTACGGGCCCGTGGAGAAGGGGCCTCCCGAGCTCGTCCGCCCCGGGATCGTCCACCGCCTGGACAAGGACACGAGCGGCGTCCTGGTGGTGGCGAAGCACGGCGGGGTCCTCGAGGGCCTGGCCCGGGCCTTCCGCGACCGCCTGGTGATGAAGCGCTACCTGGCCATCACCGAGGGCCATCCCCGGGAGGGGGTTCTCATCGCCCCCATCGGGAGGCATCCCCGGGAGCGGCACAAGATGCACGTGGGCGGCCTCGCTGCCCGTTACGCCGAGACCGAGTTCCAGGTCCTGGCCACCGCAGGCCCCTACGCCCTGGTGGAGGCGAGGCCCCATACGGGCCGCACCCACCAGATCCGGGTCCACCTCAAGTACCTCGGGGCCCCCATCCTGGGGGACGAGCTCTACGGGAGAAAGAGCCCCCATATCGGGCGCCAGGCCCTCCACGCCTACGAGCTCCGCATCCCCCATCCCCGCACCGGGCGCATCTTGGAGTTTGTGGCCCCGGTGCCCCCCGATATGGTGCGGGCATGGGGGGCGGTGGGGGGGGTGTGGCCGGGGGATATTCTCCTGGAAGGGTATACTGGGGCCTAATGAGCGCTTCCCAGGCCTTTCCGATAGCGGAAAGCCTGCCCGAAGAGGCGGGCCAGCCCCGTCTCTACGTGGGGGACGCTCGGGAGGTGCTTACCCGCCTGCCCGAGGCCTCCGTGCACCTGGTTCTCACCTCACCCCCCTACTGGACCCTGAAGCGCTACGAGGACATGCCCGGGCAACTGGGCCACGTGGAGGACTACGAAGCCTTCCTGGACGAGCTGGACAAGGTGTGGCGGGAGGTTTACCGGGTCCTGGCCCCCGGGGGGCGGCTCGTCATCGTGGTGGGGGATGTGGCCGTGGCCCGGAGGCGCTTTGGGCGCCACCTGGTCTTCCCCCTCCACGCCGACATCCAGGTGCGCTGCCGGAAGGTGGGCTTTGACAACCTCAACCCCATCCTATGGCACAAGCACACCAACGCCAGCCTCGAGGTGGAGGGGCGGGGCGTCTTCCTGGGCAAGCCCTACGAGCCCGGGGCCATCATCAAGACGGAGATTGAGTACATCCTCATGCAAAGGAAGCCCGGGGGGTACCGCAAGCCCACCCAAGAGCAGCGGGAGAAGAGCCGCCTTCCCAAGGAGGACTTTCACCGCTTCTTCCGGCAGATCTGGGACGACATCCCCGGGGAGAGCACTAAGGACCACCCCGCCCCCTTCCCCCTGGAGCTCGCCGAGCGCCTGGTGCGCATGTTCAGCTTCGTGGGGGACGTGGTCTTAGACCCCTTCGCTGGGACCGGGACCACCCTCATCGCCGCGGCGAGGTGGGGGAGGAGGGCTTTGGGCGTGGAGCTCGTGCCGCGGTACGCTCAGCTGGCCAAAGAGCGCTTTGCCAGGGAAGTTCCTGGGTTTTCCCTGGAGGTCTTGGATGGAGCCGTCCATCCTGGCCGTTAGGTTGAAAAGGCTTCTAGAAAACATGATACGGACCTCCTCCCAGGATAGCGGGCGCCAGGGGGCTTTGGCGGGGTATTTGGAGGAACGTTTGCGGGAGCGCTTACCGCCACATCTTTGGCCCCACTTGGAGCGGGAGGTTTCCGTACCCGGTTTGGCCCGGGAGAAAAAGTGGGACCTGGGGTTGGTGTACCCCGCGGGTTCATCCTTATCCAAGAAACCGCGGCTTCTCATTTCCCTGAAGTCCATCCTGAAAAATCCCTCGGGGTCCTGGCCTAACCGCCTGGACGATCTGGTTGGGGAGGTTTCCTCCGTCCAGCTCCTTTTTCCCGAGGTGGTCGTAGGGTATGTGGTGGTTCTGGGCTACGGGGCGCCTACCAAGCGAAGGGGAGGCGTTTACCGACCTCCCCAGGGGAATGAGCTTGACCCTATCTACGCCCGCTTCAAGCAGGGGCTCGCCGCCCTTGCTCAAAGACGCCCTCCCCTCTGGGCTCAAGGCCTCGTAGAGGGTTGCTGAGTTTTGGAGATAGACACCCGCCGGGCACCCCTTTTGCTGAGGCCCGAGGAGGCGGTGGCGGAGGGAGAAGCCTTTTTAGACGCCCTGGTGGGGGAGCTGAGAAGAAGAGAGCCCCTCCTCTTCCTAGACCAAAGTTAAAAGCCCCTTTAGCGCCCGCCCCAGGCGGCGCACGCCTTCCGCGATCCCTTCCCGGTCCAGGGTGGCGTAGGAGAGCCTCAGGGTGTTCTCCCCGCCTCCGTTGGCGAAGAAAGGACCTCCCGGCACGAAGGCCACGTTCTCCTCGAGGGCCCTTCGGAAGAGGCCCTCGGCGGAGAGGCCCTTGGGGAGCTCCATCCAGACAAACATCCCGCCCTTGGGCCTTGTGTAGCGCACCTCCTTGGGCACCTCCTGGTCCAGGGCATGGAGCATGGCCTGGGCCTTTTCCCGGTAGACCCTGCGGACCCGTTCCAAACGTTCGGAGAAGCCCTCCTTCACCAGCTCGTGGACCAGCATCTGGTTGAGCATGGGGGTGTGGAGGTCGGCCCCCTGCTTGGCCTGGACGAGCTTCTGCAGGGCCTCCGGGTGGGCCACGGCGAAGGCCACGCGAAGCCCGGGGGAGAGGACCTTGGAGAAGCTTCCTAGGTAGATGACCCCGGGGTAGCCCGCCTCCCGGGCGAGCTCAAAGAGGCTGGGGAGGCGCCTTTCCCCGAAGTAGAGCTCCCGGTAGGCGTCGTCCTCCACCACCACGAGGCCCCGCTCCATGACCATCTCTAAAAGCCGCTTCCGGGCGGGAAGGGGCGTGAGGCCCCCCGTGGGGTTCTGGAAAGAGGGGATGAGGTAGAGGAAGCGGGGGCGCTCCCTCTTGAGGACCTCTTCCAGGGCGTCCAGGTCCGGGCCCTCCTCCCCGGTGGGCACCGTGAGGAAGCGGGGGCCTTGGAGGCGGAAGGCCTGGATGGCCCCCATGTAGCTTGGGGCTTCTAGCAGCACGGGGCTTCCCTCGTCCAGGAAGACCTTGCCCACGAGGTCCAGGGCCTGCTGGCTCCCGGTGGTGATCAGGACCTCCTCGGGGCGCACGCCGATCCACTCCGCCACGAAGGCCCTGAGGGGGGCGTAGCCCTCGGTGGGGCTGTACTGGAGGGCGACCTCGCCCTTCTCCCGCAGGATCCGCGCCGCGGCCTCCGCCGCCTCCTCCTTGGGGAAGAGCTCGGGGGCCGGGAGCCCCCCGGCGAAGCTCAGGATGCCGGGGCGCTGGGTGAGCTTGAGAAGCTCCCGGATGGTGGAGGCCTGGATCCTTCCCGCGCCTTTACCGAACGCCTCGGACCAGCTTAGCGGTTTCACCCCTATAGTCTACCCCGCTTCCCTTCCTCCCGCCGGAACGCGCTCCCGGAGCCCCGAAAGCGCCTGCCCACGGCCTTGGCGGGGGGTGCGGGCCCTTAGGGGGAGAGCCTGCGGTAGGCCTCGAGGGCGAAGCGGTCCGTCATCCCGGCGATGTAGTCGCACACCGCCCGCTCCAGCCCCTCCTCGGGGATTTTGGCCTGCACCTCCCGGGGAAGGAGCTCGGGGTAGCGGGTGTAGGCGGCGAAGAGACCTTCCAGCACCGCCTCCGCCTTGCGCCTTTCCCTGAGGACCTCGGGGTGGCGGTAGAAGCGCTCCATGAGGAAGGCCTTGAGCGCCTTGAGGGCCTTTTCCGCCTCCTCCCCCAAGGCGGCGAGGCGGCTTGGGTGGCGGCGCACGGCCTCGGCGCTTTGCACGCCCGCCTCCTCCACCCGCCGGTGGGTGGCCTCTATGGCGGCGGTGATGAAGTAGCCGAGGAGTTGCCGCACCAAGACGCGGCGGTCCAGCTCGGGAAGCCTCAGGAGGTCCAGCCCTTCCTCCAGGGCCAGGGCCTGGAGGAGCTCCACTTCTTTGAGCTCCTCGGGGTGGAGGAGGCCCGCTCTGAGCCCGTCGTCCAGGTCGTGGGCGGCATAGGCGATGGCGTCGGAGAGGTCCACCACCTGGGCCTCGAGGGTCCCCTGCCCCTCGTAGAGGGGCTTGAAGCCCGGGCTGTAGGCGGCCTCGTGGGTGGCGATCCCCTCCAGGACCTCGTAGGTGAGGTTGAGGCCGCGGAAGCCGGGGTAGCGCACCTCCAGGTGGGTGAGGATCCTTAGGGCCTGGGCGTTGTGTTCAAACCCCCCGTGGTCCTGCATGAGGGCGTTCAGGACGTGCTCCCCCGTGTGGCCGAAGGGGGGGTGGCCCAGGTCGTGGGAGAGGGCGATGGCTTCGGTGAGGTCCTCGTTGAGGCCGAGGGCGCGGGCGATAGACCGGGAAACCTGGGCCACTTCCAGGGTGTGGGTGAGGCGGGTGCGGTAGTAGTCCCCGGCCCAGCCGGGGAGGACCTGGGTCTTGTACTCCAGGCGGCGGAAGGCGGTGGTGTGGAGGATCCGGTCCCGGTCCTTCTGGTAGGGGGTTCGGTAGAGGGACTCGGGCTCTGGGTGCTTGCGCCCCCGGGTGTCCTTGGCCTTCTGAGCGTAGGGGGCGAGGCGGCTGGCCTCCAGCTCCAGAAGGGCTTCCCGGGGAAACCGCATCAGACCCTCTTGAAGACCAGGACGGCGTTGTGCCCCCCGAAGGCAAAGGAGTTGGAGAGGGCGTAGTCCACTTTGGCCTCCCGGGGCTCGGGGACAAAGTCCAGGTCCAGCTCGGGGTCGGGGTCCTCGAGGTTGATCGTGGGAGGGATGACCCCGTGGTAGAGGGCCTGGACCGTGGCGATGGCCTCCACCGCCCCCGCCGCTCCCAGGAGGTGGCCGATCATGCTCTTGGTGCTGGAGACCATGAGCCGCTTGGCGTGCTCCCCGAAGACCCGCTTGATGGCCAGGACCTCCGCCCGGTCCCCCACGGGGGTGGAGGTGCCGTGGGCGTTGATGTAGCCCACCTGCTCGGGGGCGAGGCCCGCGTCCTTCAGGGCCCGGGTCATGGCCAAGGCGGCGCCCTTCCCCTCGGGGTGGGGCTCGGTGATGTGGTGGGCATCGGCGCTCCGGCCGAAGCCCACGAGCTCGGCGTAGATGCGGGCGCCCCGCTTCTTCGCGTGCTCGTACGCCTCGAGGACCAAGACCCCGGCCCCCTCCCCCATGACGAACCCGTCCCGGGAGCGGGTGAAGGGGCGGCTCGCCTTTTCGGGCTCCTCGTTCCTTGTGGAAAGGGCCCGCATCACGGCGAAGGCCCCGATGGCCATGGGGGTGATGGCGGCCTCCGTCCCCCCCGCCAGGACGAGGTCGGCCTCGCCGAGCTGGATCATGCGCAGGGCGCTTCCCAGGGCGTCCGCCCCCGTGGCGCAGGCGGTGACCACCGTGGAGGAAGGCCCGGTGAAGCCGTAGCGCATGGCGATGTGGGCCGAGGCCATGTTGGCGATCATCATGGGGATGAAGAAAGGGCTGATGCGGTTTGGGCCCCTTTCTAGGAAGACCCGGCTTTGGGCCTCCCAGGTCTCCATGCCCCCGATCCCCGTGCCCACCAGGGTCCCCACCCGCTCGGGGTCAAGCGCCTCGGGCTTTAGCCCCGCGTCCTCCAGGGCAAGCTGAGCGGCGATGAGGGCGTACTGGACGAAGCGGTCCAGGCGCCTGAGCTCCTTCCGGTCCAGGTAGGCCCCGGGGTCCACGTCCACCTCGGCGGCGATGCGCACGGGGAGGGCCGAGGCGTCAAAGCGGGTGATGGGCCTGACCCCGCTTTTGCCCGCAAGCTGGGCCTTGTGGAAGGCCTCCTGCCCCACGCCGATGGGCGTGAGGGCGCCTAGGCCGGTGACCACCACGCGTCGCATGGGCGTAGTATACCCGGGAACGCCCCGGGAAAAAGGAAAGGCGGGGCGCCCTTCGCGCCCCACCCGCGTTCTAAGCCCCGCTAGCCCAGCTTGGCCTTGATGTACTCCACGGCGTCCTTGACGGTGCGGATCTTCTCGGCCTCCTCGTCGGAGATCTCCAGGCCGAACTCGTCCTCCAGGCCCATGATGAGCTCCACGGTGTCCAGGCTGTCCGCCCCCAGGTCCTCAATGAAGCGGGCCTCGAGGGTCACCTTCTCCGGCTCCACCTGGAGCTTGTCCGCGATCACCGCCTTCACCTTCTCAAAGATCTCCTGCTCCGTCATGAAAAACCTCCCGGGGGGATTTTAGCACGACCTCAGTGGGGGGTAAGCCCCCCGTCCACGCACAGGGTCTGGCCGTTGATGTAGCCCGCCTTCTCCGAGACGAGGAAGGCCACGGCCTCGGCCACCTCCTCAGGACGGCCGAAGCGCCCGGCGGGGATCTCTCTCAGGTAGGCCTCCTTCACCGCCTGGGGGAGCCTTTCCGTCATCTCCGTCTCAATGAAGCCCGGGGCCACGGCGTTCACCGTGATCCCCCGCTGGGCGTACTCCTTGGCCACCGCCCGGGTGAAGCCGATGAGCCCCGCCTTGGAGGCCACGTAGTTGGCTTGGCCCGGGTTGCCCAGGATCCCCACCACGCTGGTGATGTTGACGATGCGGCCGAAGCGGGCCTTCATCATGAGCTTCACCGCCTCCCGGGTGGTGCGGAAGACGGCGGAGAGGTTGGCCTCGAGGACCGCCTCCCAGTCCTCGTCCTTCATGCGCACGAGGAGGGTGTCCCGGGTGATGCCGGCGTTGTTCACCAGGGTGTCCAAGCCCCCTAAGACCTCCGCCGCCTGGTGGACGAGGGCGGTGGCCGCCTCGGCCTCCAGGAGGTTCGCCCCGAGGACCGCCACCAGGGGGCTTCCCCGGCGCCTTGCCTCCTCCGCCACCTCCTCCGCCTTTTCCCGGTTGTGGCCGTAGTGGATGGCCAGGGCGAAGCCGTCCTCCGCGAGCCTCAGGGCGATGGCCCGCCCGATGCCGCGGCTTGCTCCGGTGATCAGGGCCTTACGCACGCTCCACCTCCAGCGCCTTTTTTAAGCTATCCGGGTCCTGGACGCTTAGGGCCTGGGCCTCCTTTAGGGTGCGGCTCACCAGGCCTTTCAGCACCTCCCCGCTTCCGAACTCCAAAAAGCGCTTGACGCCCCTCGCCTCCATGTCCCGTAGGATCTCCACCCAGCGCACCGGGGCGGTGATCTGCTCAAGGAGGAGCGTCCGGATCCTCTCCGGGTCCTCCTCGGGCCTCGCGGTGACGTTGGAGTAGACGGGGAAGCGGGGCCTTTTCAGGGGAACCTGGGCCAGGTCCTGGGCAAGCCTTTCCCGGGCGGGGGCCATGAGGGAGGAGTGGAAGGGGGCGGAGACGGGGAGGAAGACCACGCGGGCCCGCCGCTCCTTGAGCCTCTCCGCGGCCTCCTCCACCGCTTGCCTCCTCCCGGAGATCACCGTCTGCTCCGGGGCGTTGAGATTGGCGATCTCCACCCCCTTAAGGCCCTCCAGGGCCTTTTGGATCTCCTCCAGGGGGAGCTTCAGCACGGCGGCCATGGCTCCTTCCCCCACGGGGACGGCCTCCTGCATGTACCTGCCCCTAAGGCGCACGAGCCTTAGGGCGTCTTCCAGCTCCAGGGTACCCGCCGCCACGTGGGCCGTCCACTCCCCCAAGGAATGGCCTGCGGCCAGGGCAGGGGGATTCCCGCCTGCCTCCAAAAAGGCCCGGTAGGCGGCGTAGCCTGCGGCGAGGAGGGCGGGCTGCTGGTTCTCCGTGAGGGTCAGGGCCTCCTCGGGGCCCTCCCACATGAGCTTGAGGAGGCCGGGTAGGGCGGCCTCGGCCCGGTCCAGGACCTCCTTGGCGGCGGGGGAGGCCTCGTAGAGGGCCCTGCCCATCCCCACCCGGTGGGAGCCCTGCCCGGGGAAGAGGGCGGCGTACATCAGGCACCCCCCCAGGTGAGGACGGCGGCGGCCCAGGTGAGCCCCGCCCCGAAGGAGACCAAAAGGACGTGGTCCCCCTCCCGGATCCGGCCCGCGTCCACCGCCTCCTTGAGGGCCAAGGGGATGGAGGCCGTGGAGGTGTTGCCGTAGCGGTCCACGTTCACCGCTACCCTTTCCCAGGGAAGCCCCAGGCGTTCCCGGGCGGCGTCAATGATCCTGAGGTTCGCCTGGTGGGGGACGAAGAGGCGGATGTCCTCGGGGGTGAGGCCCGCCTTCTCTATGGCCTCGAGGGTGGCGGTGTTCATCACCCGCACGGCGAACTTGAAGACCTCCCGCCCGTTCATATAGAGGCGGTTTTCCATGGAGGTACCGTCGGGAAGCCTCGGGGCCACGCAGGCGTGGTAGAGCTCCTTGGCCCCGGTGCCGTCCGCCCCCAGGACGAAGGAGCGAAAGCCGAAGCCTTGGCGCACCTTGCCCACCACCGCGGCCCCGCCCCCGTCGCCGAAGAGGACGGCGGTGGCCCGGTCGTTCCAGTCAATGATCTTGGAAAGGGCCTCCGCCCCCACCGTCAGGACCTTCTGCGCCAGGCCCGCCTCTACCAGGGCGTGGGCCTGGGCCAGGGCGTAGATCCATCCTGGGCAGCCCGCAAGGAGGTCGTAGGCGAAGGCCTTGAGGCCGAATCGGGCCTGCACCAGGGCGGCGGTGTCGGGGAAGAGGGCGTCCGGGGTGTTGGTGGCCACGATCACGGCGTCCACCCCCTCGAGGGCCCCGGGGTGCCTCCTTAGGAGGTCCTCCACCGCCTTGAAGGCCAGGTCCGAGGTGTACTCGTCCTCTGCGGCGACGCGCCGTTCCTTGATCCCGGTGCGGGTGACGATCCACTCGTCCGAGGTGTCCAGGTAGGCCTCAAAGTCGGCGTTGGTCATGACCCGCTCGGGGACGTAGGCCCCTAGGGCCAGGATCCCGCTCATGCCCGACCTCCCGTCATGGGCTTTACTATACCCAAAAAGGCCGGAGGCCCCGGGCGCACCCGGGGCCTCTTAGATGCCCCACCAAGGCCTAGGCGGGGGCCCCAAAAGGGCCTCCTCCGGTCCTAGTTCGGGCATCCCATGCGGCGAAACCGATGTGCGGAGGCTTAGACCTCCAGCACCTTCCGCCCGGCGTAGTAGCCGCACTCGGGGCAGACGGTGTGGGGGAGCTTCATGGCCTTGCACTCGGGGCAGGGGACCAGGGTGGGCGGGGTGAGGGCGTGGTGGCTCCGCCGTGCGTCCCGGCGCGCCTTGGAGGTCTTCTTCTTGGGTACAGGGTGCTTCGCCATCTTCTCCTCCAGACTCGGGGGCCTAGCCCCCCTAAACCCCAGGTAGTATAGCAGAAAGGCCTAGAGTTCCGGAAGGAGGTCCTTGAGGCCGAGGAAGGGGTGGAAGGCCTCCGGTTCGTGGCCGCAGTCCTCCACGTTGCGGTCCGCCCCGCACACGGGGCAGAGGCCCTTGCACCCCTCCTCGCAGAGGACGGTGTAGGGCATCTCGGTGACGAAGGCCTCGGTGAGGAAGGGGAGGAGGTCCAGGTCGGGGAGGCCGAAGGCGTAGAACTCCTCCTCGCCCTCCTCGTGGAAGACGACCTCCTCGAGGCCCGGCTCGTAGTGGAGGAGGTGCTGGAAGTGGGCGTGGATCCGGGTCGGGGTGGGCCTGAGGCAGCGGCGGCACTCCATGAGCACCACCCCCTCCACCTCTCCGGAGAGCCAGTACTCGTTCCCCCCCACGGAGGCAATGGCGACCCGCCAAGAGGCCTCCCCTTGCAGGGGGAAGCGCTCCTCCCCGACCACGAAGGCCTCCTGGACCACCCCTTGGGCGCGGGCCGTCCCCCCTTCCTTCAGGAGGCGGGCCAGGTTGATGCTGGTGGTGGTCGTGTAGTCCATATCCTTAAAAGTATAGCGCCGAAGGGGCGTTTTTTCCAGGGCGGGGACGCCTTAGGTTCCCGCCACGGCAAGGGGGGTTGCCCTGGCCTCAGCCCCCGTAGAACCAGCCCGTGTCCCACATGACCAGGGGCTTCTCCTCCCTTCGCACCCCCGCCTCCACCACCTCGGCCACCACCAGGCTGTGGTCCCCGCCCGGGTAGAGGTGGCGCACCTCGGCCTCCAGCCAGTAGGGGAGCTCCGTGAGGAGGGGGAGGCCGAAGGTGGGGGAGGGCTCAAAGAGGTGGCCGTTCAGCCGGTCCCCTTCCCGAACCGTGGGCTTGAAGAAGTCCTGGGCGATGGCCTTCTGGTCGTGGGCCAGGGTCATGAGGGCGAGCTTCCCGGTGCGCTCCACCAGGGCGTGGAGGTGGCTGTCCCGCTTGAGCCCCACCGCCACCAGGGGGGGCTGGAAGGAGGCCTGGGTCACCCAGTTCACGGTCCCCGCGGCCACCTCGTCCCCGTCTTTGGCGGTGAGGACGTAAAGCCCGTAGGTGAAGCTCCTCAGCACCTTCTTCTTGGCCTCCAGGTTCACGCTTCCACCTCCCTTTCCTTAGGTTAGGGCTCCAGGAGCCAGTTGACGAAGGCGTTGACCACGTCGGTCTCCGCGAGCCGCTCGGGGTTTTCCAGCACGGCCTGGAAGAAGGCCCGGAGGATCTCGGGGTCGGGGTCGCGCAGCACCTCCTGGACGCTCCTCCCGGCCACAGGGCCCTTCTCCAAGGGTTGGGTGAGGCGCTCGGTGGTGGCCAGGGGGGCGGCCTCCATCAGGGCCTCTCGGGCGCGCTCCAGGAGGAGCCGCTCCCCGTCCTCCCCCAGGGCCTCCTTGGGGGTGAGGAGGGGCCTACCCGAGAGGTCCCGCACCTCGAGGCCCAGGGCGAAGAGCCTGCGGGCGAGGCTTGGCGCCCCCACCTCCAGGTCCAGGACCGCCCGGGCCTCGGCGTAGCGGACCTCGAGGCGGTACCGCCCCGGGGCTTCCGGCACCACCGGGGGGGCCACCTCGAGGAGGGCCACGGTGAGGGGCGGGAAGCCCAAGGGTTTTTCCTCCTCGGCCACCTTTTCCCCGTCCCGGTAGAGGGCGGTGAACAGGGAGGCTTGCCTGAGGTAGGGCCGTCCCTCCAGCCGCACCTCGGGGAAGATGGCCTCCCCGGCGCGGAAGGGCCGCGCGTCCGGGCCGCCTGGGACCAGGGTGAGGCGCTCCACCTCCAGGGAAAGTCCCCCTGCCTTTAGGGCGGCGAGGGCCCTTTGCGCGGCGAAGGCGGCGGGGTGCTTGGGGTAGGCCTCGAGGAAGGCCTGGTAGAGGGGCTCGGCCTCCAGGCCTGTCCGCTCCGCAAGGTAAGCCCGGAAGAAGAGGGCAAGGGGCTCTTCCCGTTCCTCCAGGTCCTTCAGGGCCTCGGGGTAATCCTCCCCTTGGTCCAGCCTCAGGGCCCGGTCGTAGGTGGCCTTGGCCCCGAGGAAGTCCCCGTAAATGGCCTTGAAAAGGCCCAGGTTGTAGTAGGCGGTGGCGTTGGGGGAAAGGGCCACCGCCCTCTCCGAGGCCCAGATGGCCCGGGGGAGGTCCCCGGTGAGGTAGTAGGCCCAGCCCAGGTTGGTCCAGTAGAGCCAGTAGTCCGGGCGGAGGGCAAGGGCCTTGAGGAGGGCCTCCTTGGCCTCCTCCCCCTTGCCTTCCTGGAAGGCGGCGAAGCTCACCTCCTCCCAGGCCAGGGGAAGCTCGGGGAAGGCCTCCGAAAGCCTTCTCGCCGAGACCTTCCAGCGCTCGTCCTCGAGGGCCCTATAGACCAGGTGGGCCGCGGTCCTTTCCAGGACGTCCCCCTCCCCCATGGCCTCCGCCAAGGCCAAGGCCTCTTCCCGCCTCCCCTCGGCGAGGAGCCGGAAGGCCTCGTAGGCCCTAGGAAGCCTCCCTTGCCAGAGGAGAAGAAGCTTCTGGGGAAGAAGCCCCTCAAGGAGGCCGCTACCCCGGCTTTCCTTCAAGTCCAGGGCCGAACGGTGGAGGGGGTCCGGGTCCTCCCCTTGGGCCAGGGCCCGAAGCCTTTCCTCCGGGAGGGAGGGCGTGGGGAGGGGGCTAAAGCGGGGGGCGAGGCCTTCCCCCTGGAGCCACAGCCACCCGAGCTCCGGGGTGGGGAAGAGGGCCTCCTTGACCCCCGCTTCACGGGCCAGGAAGAGCCGAAGCCCTCCCGCCTCTTCCCGCCCCAGAAGGACCCAGTCCGCCCCCGTGGCCGCCTGGGCGAGCCGGGCCCCCGCCTTGGTGTAAAGCCCCCCGGCAAGCTCATAGCTTCCCCGCCAGGGGAGGTCGGGGAGGAGGAGGGCGAGGAGGGTGGGGGGCGGGGCCTTCAGGCCTTGGGCGAAGGCCTGGGCGAGGCCGTACCCTTTGGGCCCCTCAAAGGGAAGGACGAGGCCCTGCCCCAGGGCGAGGCCGAGGAGGAGAAGGCTTACCAGAAGCCGCTTCATGGGGACATTCTACCGCCCCTCCTTAAGGACCAGGTAAGCGAAGCGGAAAAGCCTGGGGGCCCTCCGCCAGCGCTTTGGGTCTAGCCCCACCCTTAAAAGCCACTCCAGGCCGAGCCTCTGGGCCCAAAGGGGGGGGCGCCTGGCCTCTCCCGCAAGGACGTCCAGGGTGCCCCCCACCCCTATGGCCACCCGGGCCTCGAGGTGGGGCTTGTGGCGGTGGATGAAGGCTTCCTGCCTTTCCCCCATGCCCACCAGGAGGAGGTCGGGGGCGGCCTTTTGGATGGCCGCCACCACCGGGGCCTCCTCCTGGAAGTAGCCGTGGTGGAGGCCCACCACCACGCCCCCCAGGCGCTCCACCTCCCGGGCGGCTCCCTCGGCCACCCCCGGCTTCCCCCCGAGGAGGTAGACCCGGACCCCCGGAAACCGGCGGAGGAGGGCCAGGGTGAGGTCAATCCCCGTGACCCGTTCCTTGAGGGAAAGGCCGTGGAGGCGCCGCACCGCCCAGAGGATCCCCACCCCGTCCGGGGTGACGAGCTCGGCCTCGAGGACGGCCCGCCTCAGGGCCTCGTCCTCCTGGGTCCTTACGGCGATCTCGGGGTTCAGGGTCACCACCTGGTGGGTCCTTTCCTCTTGGAGGAAGCCCCCGATGCGCTTTAGGGCCTCCTCCATGTCCACGGGGTCTAGGGGGAGGCCGAGGAGGGTCAGCCTTTCCATGGGACGAACCTTTGGGCGTACCGGTCCCGGCTAAGCCCGTGGGCCTCCTTGGGGAAGAAGCGGACCTCGGCGAGTTTGGGCACCACGGGGTCCACTCCGATGAGGCTTGCCCAGGCCAGCTCCTCGGTGCGGCCCTGGCGGTGGAGGGCCTGGCCCTCGGGGCTTTGGAAGAGGGCCTCCTGGGGGTCGGGGAAGGCCTTGAGGAGGAGGGTAGGAAGGCTCGGCGGGGCCTCGGGGGCGAGCTTGCGCTTAAGAAACCCCAGGGCCACCACCGCCGAAAGCAGGGGCTCGGGCGCCCCCGAGGGGCGGAGGGTGGGTTCCTCGAGCTCCCGGGCGGCCTCGAGGACCGCCTTGGCGTTCCTCAGGCTAGCGAGGAATACCTCTTCCTCCTCTGGGAGGAGGCTCGCGTTTAGGGTAGGGGCCGAGAGCACGGCCCGCCTGCCCCGGACCTCGGCGGCCTCCAGGTCCAGGAGGGAAAGCCTCCCGTGAAAGCCTTCCGGGGGAAACCCCTCCACTTCCCCGAGGAGAAGGGCTTCCTCCGGGAAGGTCTCCGCTAGGAGGCGGGCCACCTTTGGCCCCGGGGCCACCCAGACCTCCCGCGCTCCCAAGGCAAGAAGGCGGGTGAGGACGCTTCCCGCGGGCAGGACTTCCACCAGGATCAGGGGACCCCGGGCCGGCCTTAGGCACAGGTCAACCCGGCACACCCCGCCATGATACCCTAGCCTGGATGTATGCGGCTTAAAGACCTGGGCGAGCGTGCGCTTCTCGCCAAGCTGGCCCCCCTGGGCTACCCTGAGGCCGCCCCCCTGCCCCCAGGGGACGACGCCGGGGGGGTTTGGGCGGACGGGGTGGCCTGGCTCTTGAAGACCGACGGCTTCCTCTACCGGGATGTGGCCCTAAGGGGCATGGGGCCCTTTGAGGTGGGGTTTCGGGGGGTGGCGGCCACGGCCTCGGACCTCCTTGTCAAGATGGGGCGGCCCTTGGGCTTCACCTTGGGCCTTTTCCTGCCCGAGGACCTGGAGGAGGGCTTCGTCCTGGAGCTCGTGCGCGGGGCGGCGGAGGCGGCAAAGCGGCTTGGGGCCTTCCTCCTCGGGGGGGATACGAACCGGGGGATGGAGGTGGCCCTCACCGTCTCCGGCTACGCCCTGGCGGAGGCCCCCCTGCCCCGGAAGGCCCTCCCCGGGGACCTCCTCTACCTCGCCGGGGACCGGTGGGGGAGGACGGGGGCGGCCATCCGGGCCCACTACGAGGGGCGCTCCTTGGAAGGCTTTCCCGAAATTCGGGAGGCGGCTTTCTACCCCCTGCCTCGCCTGGAGCTTCTCGCCCTCTCCGGCCTCCTCCGGGGAAGCCTGGACTCCTCCGACGGCCTCGCCGAGACCCTCTGGCAGCTTGCCGACCTCGGGGTGGGGGTGGAGGTGGAGGCCCTGCCCCTCTACCCCGACGTCCTGGCCTTCGCGGGGAGCGAGGAGGCGGCCTTGGAGCTCGTCCTCTACGGGGGCGAGGAGTTTGAGGCGGTCCTGGTGGTGCCACAGGAAGGGGCGGCCGCGGTGGAAGCGAGGGCCAAGGCCAAGGGGCTTCCTCTCTTCCGGGCAGGGAGGGTGGTGGCGGGAAAAGGGGTTTACCTCCGGGGGGCGCCCCTTCCCCGGAAGGGGTATACCCACTTCTAAGTACCCTGCTCTGGCTTTCGCTAGAGCGAGCCTTCCTATTCCTAACAGCCCTAATTCCGGCATCCCATGTTGCGAAGCCGATGTGCGGGCACTTAGGAGGTGGTGAAGGTGGCTTCTTTGAACGAGCTGGTTCGTTTACAAGGGCGGGTGGCCTTGGTTACGGGGGCGGCCAAAGGCATCGGTAGGGCCACGGCCTTGCGCCTGGCGGAGGCGGGGGCGGGGCTTATCCTCGTGGCAGGGGTTTGTGCGGGCCTACAAGGGGCGTAGGGGGGCTATCGTTAATGTGAGTTCTATTGAGGCCTTCCTTCCCGTCGTCCGGGGGGTGGCGCACTACGATGCTGCTAAGGCGGGGGTGGTGGCTTTGACTCGGGCTTTGGCCCGGGAATACGGGAAGCGGATTCGGGCCAACGTGGTGGTTCCCGGGGGGATCCGCACCGAAGGGGTAAGGGAGGCCGTGCACCGTACCCTTCTTAAGGTGGACTGGGACAAGATGGCCACCGGCTTCTTCTTCCAGGCCCGGCTCCCCATGGGCCGCTTTGGGGACCCGGACGAGGTGGCTCGGGTGATTCTTTTCCTGGTCAGCGACTTAGCAAGTTACGTGAACGGGGCGGTGGTGCCGGTGGACGGCGGGTTCCTCTCCGCTTGAAAGCGCTTTGGTTCACAAAAAGGGTCCGTCCCCCAGGTTAGCCTTCCCCAGGTATGGAGGCGACCCTTCCCGTTTTGGACGCGAAGACGGCGGCCCTAAAGAGGCGCTCCATCCGGCGTTACCGGAAGGACCCCGTGCCCGAGGGGCTTCTTCGGGAAATCCTCGAGGCCGCCCTCAGGGCGCCCTCCGCCTGGAACCTCCAGCCCTGGCGGGTCGTGGTGGTGCGGGACCCTGCCCTGAAGAAGGCCCTTAGGGAGGCCGCCTTCGGCCAGGCGCAGGTGGAGGAGGCCCCCGTGGTCCTGGTCCTTTACGCCGACCTCGAGGACGCCCTCGCCCACCTGGACGAGGTCATCCACCCCGGGGTCCAGGGGGAAAGGCGTGAGGCGCAGAAGCAGGCCATCCAACGGGCCTTCGCCGCCATGGGGCAAGAGGCGCGAAAGGCCTGGGCCTCCGGGCAGAGCTACATCCTTTTGGGCTACCTCCTTCTCCTCCTGGAGGCTTATGGCCTCGGAAGCGTCCCCATGCTGGGGTTTGACCCCGAGAGGGTGAGGGCGATCCTGGGGCTTCCTTCCCACGCCGCCATCCCCGCCCTGGTGGCCTTGGGCTACCCGGCGGAGGAGGGCTACCCCTCCCACCGCCTGCCCCTGGAGCGGGTGGTCCTCTGGCGCTAGGGAGGGGGGAGGAGCCAGCGGGTTTCCTCCCGGAGGACCCGGGCCAGTCGGGGGCTTCTTTGGGGCAGGCCTTTCCACTCCTCCAGGGTGTAGACCAGGGCCTCCGCGGGCACGGGAAGCTCCTCTAGGGGAAGCTCCAGGGGGCGCTTCCAGGGGGGGAGGGGGGAGTGCGCCACCAGGAGGAGGAGGTCCAGGTCGCTCCCCACCCCCGCCTCCCCCCGGGCGTAGGAGCCGAAGTAGCCCGCGGCCACGAGCCCCGGGATGGGGTGGCGGGAAAGCCAGGCCTTCAGGGCCTCCTCCACCTCTTCCCGGCTAGGCCATCTGAGCACGGACGAACCCAAGGACCTCACGGGCATAGCCTATGGCCTCCTCGCTCTGCAAGGGTCCGTAGTGCTCCGCCGAAGGCCCCTCGGGGAAGGCGTCAGGGTAGCGGGTAGGGATGTAGAGCCCATCCAGATAGCGGGCCTTTTCCACCAGCTCCTGGGGTACCTCCAGGGGAAGCTCCTTCAGGAGCCGGGCCACGAGGTGCCCCCAGGCCTCCTGGCCCAGGTGGAGGTGGAGGGCCTTGACGGCCTTCTCGGCCGCTTGCTGGGCGGCGAAGCAGGCCCACTCGTGCCTCCCGGCGTTCCGGGCGATCTCGGCCATCTCCAGGTCCTTCTCCGCCTGGAGGAGCCAGTCCCGGGCCCGGTTCATGCCCTGAGTTTACCGCTATACTCGGGGCATGCGGGCCTTCAAGGCGCACCTTCGGGGCCTCGCCCCTTACCCCTACAAAAGGGAAGAGGCCCCGGTAAAGCTGGACCAGAACGAAAGCCCCTTTGACCTTCCCGAGGTCCTTAAGGAGGAGGCTTTAAAGCGGCTTCGGGCGCTTCCTTGGAACCGCTACCCCGAGATCCACGCCGAAACGCTACGGAAAAGGCTTGCCGCCCTTTTGAACTGGCCCGAGGAGGGGATCGTTTTCGCTCCCGGCTCCAACCTCTTGATCCTCGCCCTGAGCCTGGCGGCGGAGGAGGTTCTGGACCTTTCCCCCTCCTTCCCCCACTACGCCCACGCCGCCAAGGTGGCGGGGACGCCCTACCGGGCGGTGCCCTTGGGGGAGGGTTTCGCCCTGCCCCTGGAGGAGCTCCTTCGGGCCTTCCGGGGCGGGGTCCTCTTCCTTCCCAACCCCCACGCCCCCACGGGGACCCTCTTCCCGGAGGAGGCCCTCTGGGCCTTGGCCCAAAGGGCCAGGGAGGTGGGGGGGCTTTTGGTGGTGGACGAGGCCTACCGGGAGTTCGCCGGGACGGACTTTAGCCACCTCGCCCGGGAAAACCCCCACGTGGCCCTGCTTCGCACCTTCTCCAAGGCCTTTTCCCTGGGGGGGGTCCGCGCCGGGTACCTCCTGGGAAGCCCGGAGGTGGCGGGGGTGGTGCGGGAGGTGCTTCCCCCCTTCGTGCTCCCCGCCCACACCGGGGCCATCCTGGAGGTGATCTTGGAAAATCCGGGCTACGTGGAGAAGGTGGTGGAGGAGGTGGTGGCCCAGAGGGAGCGGGTCTACCGGGAGCTCCTCGCCCACCCCACCTGGCGTCCCTACCCGAGCCACACCAACTTCCTCCTGGTCAGGACCCCGGATGCAGAGGAGGCCTTCCGCCACCTCTTTTCCCAGGGGGTCCTGGTGCGCCGGCAGGACCGCTACCCGGGGCTTGCGGGGTGCCTCCGGGTGACCGTGGGCCTGAAGGAGGAGATGGACGCTTTTTTAAGGGCGGCTTTCGGGGTGGCCTATGCGTGAGGCATTGGTGGAACGGGCCACGTCGGAGACCTGGGTGCGGCTCCGCCTCGGCCTAGACGGCCCCCCAGGGGGAAAGGTGGACACGGGCCTGCCCTTTTTGGACCACATGCTCCTCCAGCTCCAGCGCCACGGACGCTTTCTTTTAGAGGTGGAGGCCAGGGGGGACCTCGAGGTGGACGTGCACCACCTCGTGGAGGACGTGGGCATCGCCCTGGGGATGGCCTTGAAGGAGGCCCTGGGGGACGGGGTGGGGCTGGAGCGCTACGCCGAGGCCTTCGCCCCCATGGACGAGACCCTGGTGCTCTGCGTCTTGGACCTCTCGGGAAGGCCCCACCTGGAGTACCGTCCCGAGGAATGGCCCGTGGTTGGGGCGGCGGGCGGGGTGAACCACTACCACCTGCGGGAGTTCCTGCGGGGCCTGGTGAACCATGGCCGGCTCACCCTCCACCTTAGGCTCCTTTCGGGGAGGGAGGCCCACCACGTGGTGGAGGCGGGCTTCAAGGCCTTGGCCCGGGCCCTCCACCGGGCCACCCGGCGCACGGGGGAGGGGGTGCCCAGCACCAAGGGAGTGTTATGACACCGCCCCATCCTGACGTATCTCAGGATGGGAGCCCCGGGGAAAATGTCCGATACGGAAGGTTTCGCCGTCAAAGTGGGGAAAAAGGCCCTGGAACCCCATGCGGTCCCCAAGCGGAGGGAAGATGAAGGCGCTCGTTATTGACTACGGCTCGGGAAACCTTAGAAGCGCCGCCAAGGCCCTGGAGGCCGCGGGCTTCTCCGTGGCGGTGGCCCAGGACCCCAAGGCCCGCGAGGACGCGGACCTCCTCGTCCTCCCCGGCCAGGGGCACTTCGGCCAGGTGATGCGGGCCTTCCGGGAAAGCGGCTTCGTGGAGCGGGTCCTCCGCCACCTGGAAAGGGGCCTACCCTTCCTCGGGATCTGCGTGGGGATGCAGGTGCTCTACGAGGGGAGCGAGGAGGCCCCCGGGGTGGAGGGCCTCGGCCTCGTCCCGGGGGTGGTGCGCCGCTTCCCCCGGGGCCGGGTCCCCCAGATGGGCTGGAACGCCCTAGAGTTCGGCGGGCCCTTTGCCCCCCTTACGGGGCGCCACTTTTACTTCGCCAACTCCTACTACGGCCCCCTCACCCCCTACTCCCTAGGGAAGGGGGAGTACGAGGGCACCCCCTTCACCGCCCTCCTCGCCAAGGAAAACCTCCTCGCCCCCCAGTTCCACCCCGAGAAGAGCGGGAAGGCGGGGCTGGCCTTCCTCGCCCTAGCCCGCCGCTACTTTGAGGTCCTCTAGGGTGACGAGCCGTCCCTGGGCTCCGATGGCGGTGGCGGCTAAAGCGCCCGCCAGGTTGGCAAGCCGGCCCGCCTCCACGGGGCTTTTGCCCTCCAGGATGGCGTGGGCGAAGGCGGCGGTGTAGGCGTCCCCGGCCCCGGTGGAGTCCACGATGTCCTCTATGGGGAAGGGCTCTAGAAGCTCCTCCCCTTCCGGGGTGACCACGATGGAGCCCATGGCCCCCACCTTGACGGCGAGGCGTTGGAACCCCTCCTGGCGGAGCCTTGCCACCCCCTGGGAGATGGAGGAGGCACCGGTGAGGGTTTTGAGCTCCCTCTCGTTCATGAGGAGCCAGCTCACCCCCCGAAGGTGCTTGAGAAGTTCCTTTCCTGCGGCCCGCACCGCCCCGGCCCCGAGGTCGGCGAAAACGGGAAGCTCCCGCCTTCGCGCCGCCTCCAGGACCTCGGCGGCGTAGCTCCGGGAAGGCCCGCCCACCAGGGCGTAGGCGGAGAGGACCACGGCGTCCACCTGGTCCAGGAAGCGGGGCTTGAAGAGGGCGGGATCCAGGTAGCGGCTCGCCCCCTCGGCGCTCACCATGGCCCTCTCCCCCCCGGGCACCACCAGGATGAGGACGGAGCTTGTGGTGTGCTCCAGATCCTCCTGGAGGTACCGGAGGTCCACCCCCACCTCCCGCACCCGGCTTAGGGCGAGCTCGGCGAAGGGGTCCTTCCCCACCCGGCCCGCCAGGAAGACCCGGTGGCCTAGGCTTGCGAGCTGGGCCGCCAAGGTTCCCCCGGCCCCGCCTGGCTTCATCAAGGCCCGCCTCGAGGGCACCTCCTCCCCTGGCTCGGGGATGCGCTCCAGGAAGAAAAGCAGGTCCACGGAAACGTCTCCCAGCACGAAGAACCGCATCTTGCCTCCTTAACCCGTACGCGCAAGGGTCTGCCCTTAGTCTAGTCCACGGGCGCCCCTGTCTTTGCCCGGAGGATACCCGGCCAACATGAGAAATGCGTAACAAGGTGGACCGCCGCCCGGGAAAGGCGTACCCTAGAGAGTATGGACGAGGGGAAGATCCTCTACGAGGGGCTCACCTTTGACGACGTACTTCTCCTTCCCGACTACTCTGAGGTCCTGCCCAAGGAGGTTTCTGTAAGGACGCGGCTCACCAAGCGCCTTTTCCTCAACATCCCCATCCTTTCCGCCGCCATGGACACGGTGACCGAGGCGGAGATGGCCATCGCCATGGCCCGGGAGGGGGGGCTTGGGGTGATCCACAAGAACCTCTCCATTGAGGCCCAGGCGGCCATGGTGCGCAAGGTGAAGCGCTCCGAGGCGGGGATGATCCAGGACCCTGTAACCCTTCCTCCCACGGCCACCCTGGAGGACGCCGAGCGCCTCATGCGGGAGTACCGCATCGGGGGGCTGCCCGTGGTGGACGTGTACGGGAGGCTTCTGGGCCTGGTGACGAACCGCGACCTCCGCTTTGAGCGGGACCTCAAGCGGCCCGTGACCGAGGTCATGACCCCGGTGGAGCGCCTCGTCACCGCCCGCCCCGGCACCACCTTGGAGGAGGCGGAGGAGCTCCTCAGGCGGCACAAGGTGGAGAAGCTCCCCCTGGTGGACGAGTCGGGGAGGCTCAAGGGGCTCATCACCCTAAAGGACATCGTCAAGCGGCGCCAGTACCCGAACGCCGTCAAGGACGTCCAGGGAAGGCTCCTCGTGGGGGCGGCGGTAGGGGCCTCCAAGGACCTTCCCGAAAGGGCCCAGGCTCTGGTGGAGGCGGGGGTGGACGTCCTCGTCCTGGACTCCGCCCACGGCCACTCCAAGGGGATCCTGGAGGCCCTCGCCTACCTCAAGGAGACCTTCGGCGAGAGGGTGGAGGTCATCGCCGGGAACGTGGCCACCCGGGAAGGGGCGAGGGCCCTGGCCGAGCGGGGGGCGGACGCGGTGAAGGTGGGGATCGGCCCCGGCTCCATCTGCACCACCCGGGTGGTCACGGGGGTGGGGGTGCCCCAGATCACGGCCATCCTCGAGGCGGTGGCGGGGGTTAAGGACCTGGACGTGCCCGTGATCGCCGACGGGGGGATCAAGTACACGGGGGACGTGGCCAAGGCCATCGCCGCCGGGGCCCACGCGGTGATGCTGGGGAGCATGCTGGCGGGCACGGACGAGGCCCCCGGAGAAGAGGTGCTCAAGGACGGGCGGCGCTACAAGCTCTACCGGGGCATGGGCTCCCTGGGGGCCATGCGGCAGGGCTCTGCTGACCGCTACTTCCAAGACCCCGATAAAGGGGAGACCGAGGCCAAGAAGCTCGTTCCCGAGGGGATTGAGGGAATGGTGCCCTACAAGGGCCCCGTGGCCGACGTCCTCTACCAGATCGTGGGGGGCTTGCGGAGCGCCATGGGGTACGTGGGGGCGCCGGACATTGAGACCTTCCGCAAGAAGGCCCGCTTCGTGCGCATGACCATGGCGGGGCTCATTGAGAGCCACCCCCACGACGTGGTGGTGGTCAAGGAGGCCCCCAACTACTCCCGCTAGAGGGTCTAGTCCCCGAAGAGGCGGCGGAAGGCCTCCGCGCTCCCCTTCTTCCGGGCGGGGCGGTAGGTGCCGCCCTTCTCCTCCAAAAGCCCCTCCGCCACCAGGGCCTTGAGGGTGTCCAGAAGCTCCTTCTTGGAGAAGGGCTCCCCTTCCTCGTCCAGGTAGCGCTGAATCTCCTTGAAGGTGGCGTGGCGCAAGGCCTCCACCGCCCGCATCACCCAGCCCTTGCGGTCCATGCCACCATCCTAAACCCGCGCCTGTGCCATCCTGGCCCTTGTGGACCCCTACCGGGAGTACCAGGACTACGTCATGGCCTCGAGGCTCCTCGTGGCCTCGGGGCTTTCCCGGGAGATCCTCACCCTCGCCCAGTACGCCCGCCTCCGCCTAAAGCGCCTGGAGCTCGCCCGGGCCCGCCGCTTCCGGGAGCTCGAGGCCTTGGACCGGAGGCTCCGCTACGGCTTTTGGACGGACCCCCTCCGCCTCCGGGAGCACCTCCACCCCCTCCGGGAAAGCCCCTACCTGGCGGATCCCGAGGCCTTTGAGCGCCTCCTCTTCCCCGAGGAGCGGGCCCGCCTCCTTTGCCCGGGCCAGGCGGGGGAGTATTACCTGGGCTGGCTCCGTCTCCCTCCCCTCCTCATGGAGCCCTGGGCTTTTGAGGAGGCCTTGCGGGCCCAGGAGGAGAAGGGGCGGGCGCTTCCCCTCTTCCTCAACGCCTTTCACCTCGGGCCTGGCGGGCGAGAAGACCCATGGCGAGGGCGATGAGGGCGAAAGCGATGAAGGCCTGGAGGGGAATGGGGAACTGGGGGATGTACTCCACGCTGCAGGGCACGGGGGGCTTGCAGGCCAGGGGGAAGAGGCCCGGGAACCAAAGCTGGGTGAGGTGAAGGGCGCTGATGCTCCCTCCGATCAGGGAGAGGGCGAGGCTGTAGGGCCAGACGCCGAAGTCCTGCCGCCAGAGGGCGAGGCCCAGGATCACCGCCTGGGGGTACATGAAGATCCGCTGGTACCAGCAGAGCTCGCAGGGCAGGAAGAGGCGCACCTCGGAGTAGTAGAGGCTGCCCAGGGTGGCCACCAGGGCCACCACCCAGGCGAAGGCCAGGTAGAGGGTCTTTCGCTCCACGGCCTCCAGCATACCGGGCTTGACGGGGTTTAGGTGGGAGGCCTTCGGGCGTCCCCTGTGGCGAAACCCACGCGCGGGCGCTCAGGCCTCGAGGAGGGCCTCCACGAAGGCCTCGGCGTCAAAGGGCTGGAGGTCGTCCGGGCCTTCCCCTACCCCGATGAACTTTATGGGCACCCTCAGGGTGCGCACGATGGGGACAAGCACCCCTCCCTTGGCGGTGCCGTCCAGCTTGGTGACGATGACCCCAGTGAGGCCCACGGCCTCGTGAAAGCGCTTGGCCTGCTCGAGGCCGTTTTGCCCGGTAATGGCGTCCAGTACCAGCCAGACCTCTCCTGGCTCGTCTGGATCTGCCTTGGCGATGGCCCGCTTCACCTTCTTGAGCTCCTCCATGAGGCCCTGCTTGGTGTGGAGGCGGCCCGCGGTGTCCACGAAGAGGAGGTCCAGGCCCCGGGCTTTGCGGGCCTGGGCGGCGTCAAAGGCGAGGGCGGCGGGGTCCGCCCCCTCGGGGCCCTGGATCACCGGGATCCCGAGGCGCTTCCCCCACTCCGCGAGCTGGGTGCTGCCTGCGGCGCGGAAGGTGTCCCCGGCGCAGAAGAGGACCTTCTTGCCGAGGCCCTGGTAGAGGCGGCCCAGCTTGGCGATGGTGGTGGTCTTGCCCACCCCGTTCACCCCCACCACCATCACCACGTGCCCCTTAGGCTCCACGGGGCGGAGCTTCTGGGGACGGAAGCCGAGCTTCCTCAGTGTGGCCCGCCGCTCGTCCGGCTCCAGCATCTGGACGAGCTTCTCCTTCACCACCTCTTTCAGGTCCCGCCGCCCCGAGGCCCGCACCTCCTTGAGGAGCTCCTCCGTGGCCGCCACCCCCACGTCGGCGGCGAGGAGGGCCATCTCCAGCTCCTCCAGGACCTCCTCGGGGTCGCCGCCCCAGGGGATGGCCTTGAGGAGCCTTTCCCGGGTCTTGGCGAGGCCCGCCCTAAGCCGGTCAAAGAAGCCCATCAGCGGAAGCTTACCCCGAAGGCGAGGCGGAAGACCTTAGGAAAGTCGGCGAAGCCGTAGGTGTAGCCGCCCTCGGCGAAGAGGCCGGTGGTGGGGTCCAGGAGGCCCTCGAGGCCCAGGGCTAGGCTCACACCCAAGGTGGGGGCGGGCCCCACCACCCCGGCGAGCCCCCCGCCCACGTAGGGGAGAAAGCCTTTAAGGGCGGGGTCGTACTGCCCCAGGTCGGGCTTGAAGAGGAGGAGGGCCTCCAGGGCCACCCCGGGGGCCTCGGGGGCGAGGTCGGCGGCGAGGCGGCCCGAAAGGTTCTGCCGCAAGGGGTTCTCCACCCCGGCCCCGAAGGTGAGGCCGAGACCTTCCCCGTAGCCGAAGCGCATCTGGATGGCCCCTTGGGCCGAGGCGAGGCCCAAAAGGGCGAGAAGGACGACGAGAAGCCGTCTCATGGCGTCCAGTATAACCCCTAGGAGAGGGTCCGTTCCAAACGCTTGAGCACCCGCTCCTTGCCCAAAAGGGCCATGACCTCAAAGAGGCCCGGGGTTTCCAGGCTCCCCGTGAGGGCGGCCCGAAGGGGCTGGGCCACCTGGCCGAGCTTGACCCCCTTCTCCGCGGCGAAGCCCCTGAGGAGGGCCTCGAGGGCGGCCTCGCTCCACTCCTCCTGGGCCTTTAGGCGGGGGTAGAGCTCCTTGAGGAGGGGAAGCCCCTCTTCCAGCTTCCTCTTGGCCTTCTCTGCCATGGGGTAGTCCTCGGTGAAGAGGTAGCGGGCCTTCTCCGGGAACTCCTTCAGGGTGTCAAACCGGGGGCGCATGAGCTCCACCGCCCGCCTCAGGTAGGCCTCGCTTTCCCAGGAAAGCCCCGCCTCCCGGAGGAAGGGCTTGACCCTCTCCGCCACCTCCTCCAGGGAGAGCACCTCCCGGATGTACTTCCCGTTCATCCAGCGGAGCTTCTCCAGGTCAAAGACGGGCCCCCCCAGGGAAACCCTCTCCCAGGTGAAGGCCTCAATGAACTCCTCTAGGGTGAAGATCTCCCGCCCGTCGGGCATGGAGAACCCCATGAGGCAGAGGTAGTTCCTCAGGGCCTCGGGCAGAAACCCCTCCGCCTTGTACCAGTCCAGGGAGGTGTGGCTTTTGCGCTTGGAGATCTTGGTCTTGTCGGGGTTACGCAGGAGGGGCATGTGGTAGAACCGGGGCGCCTCCCAGCCGAAGGCCCGGTAGAGGAGGACGTGGATGGGGGTGGAGACGAGCCACTCCTCCGCCCGGATCACGTCCGTGACCCCCATGAGGTGGTCGTCCACCACGTTGGCCAGGTGGTAGGTGGGGTAGCCGTCGGACTTGAGGAGGACCACGTCGGGGATCTCCTGGTTGTCGTAGACCACCACCCCCCTGAGCTCGTCCCTGACCTCCGTGGTCCCGGGGCGGGGAACTTTGAGGCGGATCACGTGGGGCTCGCCCCGCCGCGCCCGCGCCTCCGCCTCCTCGGGGGGGATGTTCCGGGCCCTCCCGTCGTAGCCTCCCTTCTCCTTGCGGATCCTTTCCAACTCCTCCGGGGTCTCAAAGGCCCGGTAGGCCCACCCCCGCTTGAGGAGCTCCTCGGCATAGCGGCGGTAGAGGGGAAGCCTTTCCGACTGGCGGTAGGGCCCGTGGGGGCCGCCCACGTCCGGCCCTTCATCGTAGGAAAGGCCGAGCCACTTTAAGGCGGCGAGGATCCTCTCCTCGGCCCCGGGGACGTAGCGCGCCCGGTCCGTGTCCTCAATGCGCACGATGAAGCGCCCCCCGTTCTTCCGGGCCCAGGCGTAGTTGAAAAGGGCGATGTAGGCCGTGCCCACGTGGGGGTCGCCCGTGGGGCTTGGCGCGATGCGGGTCACCACCATACCTCGCCCATTATCTCACCCGGGGCTAAAGGTTGCCCCGTAGCCTAAGGGGCAATGGACGGGGAGCTTCGCGCCCAGGGTTTGCGCAAGCGCTACGGCCCCAAGGAGGTGGTCCGGGGCGTGGACCTCGCCCTCAGGCGGGGCGAGATCGTGGCCCTCTTCGGCCCCAACGGGGCGGGGAAGACCACCACCTTCTACATGGTGGTGGGGTTCATCCGGCCCACGGGGGGGCGGATCTACCTTAAGGGCCAGGAGATCACCGCCCTTCCCATGTACAAAAGGGCCCGGCTCGGCCTGGGGTATTTGCCCCAGGAGCCCAGCGCCTTCCGGCGGATGACCGCCTTGGAGAACCTCCTCGCCGTCTTGGAGTTCCAGCCCCTTTCCAAAAAGGAGCGCCTGGAGAAGGCCAAGGCCCTTTTGGAGGAGCTTTCCATCTACCACCTGCGGGACCGGATGGCCTATAGCCTTTCCGGGGGGGAGAGGCGCAGGCTGGAGATCGCCCGGGCCCTCGCCACCGACCCCGACTTCCTCCTTTTGGACGAGCCCTTCACCGGGGTGGATCCCAAGAACGTCCGGGAGATCCAGAAGGTGATCGCTGAGCTTCGGGAAAGGCGCGGCGTGGGGGTCTTCATCACCGACCACGCCGTGAGGGAGACCCTGGCCATCACCGACCGGGTCTACCTGATGTACGACGGCCAGGTCCTCTTCCACGGGGATCCGGAGACCTTCGCCAAGGACCAGGGGGTGCGGCGCCACTACTTGGGCGAGGACTACGAGCTCTAGTCATGACCTTCTGGGCCCTCCTCTTCCTCATCCTCTTCCTCTCGGCCTTGGTGGCCTACCTGGGGGACAAGGTGGCCAAGTGGGCGGGGAAGCGGCACTACCGCCTCTTCGGCCTAAGGCCCCGCCAGACGGCTACCCTGGTCGCCGTCTTCACCGGGGTGGGCATCGCCCTCTTGAGCTACTTGGGCTTCCTCCTGGTCTTCCGGGATGCCCGGGAGGTGATCCTCCAGGCGGAGGCCATCCGGGCCGAGCGGGACCGGCTCAAGGAGCAAAGGGCGGCCCTGGAGGCGGAGGCCGCCCGGGCCCTCGCCGAGGTCAACGCCCTGCGCGAGGAGCGGGGCGCCCTCCTCGAGGCCCTGGAGCGGGTGGAGGGGCTAAGGGAGGCGGCCTCCCGGGAGCTTGCCGCCCTCCGGGAGGAGGTGGCCCGCCTCGAGGCCCGGGGGAAGGCCTTGGAGGAGGCCTTGCGCACCCGCGAGGCGGAGGTAAAGGCCAAGGAGGAGGCCCTCCTGGCCCTTGAGGCCAGGCTGCGGGAGGCCGAGGCGGAGCTGGCGCAGGCCCGAAAGGAGCGGGAAGCCCTCCTGGGGGAGAGGGAGCGGCTCGAGGCCGACCTCGTGGCCCTCCAGGGACGGGTGTTGGACTTAAGGCGCTCCCGGGAGGTTCTTGAGGAGGAGGCCTCCCGGCTCCGGGAGGCCCTGGCCCGGGTACGCCAGGAGCTCGCCGAGGAGGAGAGGCGGGTCCAGGGCCTCCTCGTCCAGGCCCGGGTGCTGGAGGGGCAGAAGGGCCAGCTCGTGGAAGGCCTCGCCCGCCTGAGCCAGGGGCTCTACCTGGGGGAGGTGCGCCTGGGCCCGGAGGAGGGCCCCGTGGCGCTGGAAGAGGCGGCCCGGAGGCGGGCCCTCCTCCTGGGCTTCAAGGGCGTGCGGCTTCTCGGCGGGGCCAAGGGCCCGGGGCTTGCTGTTCTGGAAGGGGCGGGGTACGAGGACGGCGTCCTCCTCGTCCGGGCCCGCTTTTACCCGGAAAAGCGCCTGTGGCCCGCGGGGGAGGTTCTCGCCAGCGCCACCTTCCTCAACACGGGGGAGCCCCGGGCCCGGGCCGTCCTCCTGGAGGTGGGGGAACGGGTCCGGAAGCGCCTTCTGGAGGAGGGCGTGCCCCCGGAGTACGCCCGCTTCCCCACGGAGACGGACCTGGCCCAGGGCCTCCTTCTCCTCCGGGGGCGGTCCGGGGTGGTCCGGGTGGGGGTGGTGGCCCTAGGGGAGGTGTGGACGGTGGAGCCGCCCCTCCTCGCCTTCCGCCTCCTCGGTGGGCCTCCGGGCCCGGAGGTACCGGTCCCGACCCGCGAGGTCCGGTAGGACCGCCACCTCCGCCCAGCCCTTTTCCCGGAGCTCCCGGGCGAGGAGGTGGACGTTTTCCGGGGCGAGTTCCAGGAGGAGGTACCCCCCGGGTTTCAGGGATCGGCGGGCCTCCTCCGCCAGGGGGCGGGCCACCGAGAGGCCTTCCGGCCCGGCGTAAAGGGCCAGGGGGTTTTCGTAGCCAAGCTCCCTCGGGGCCATCTCCCGGTAGGCCTCGGGGAGGTAGGGGGGGTTGGAGACCACCAGGTCGAGGTCCTTAAGGCCCCCGGTGAATGGCGCCGGAAGGAAGGCCACGGCGAGGCCCAGCTGCTCGGCGTTCTCCCGGGCGAGGGCGAGGGCCTTGGGGTCCACCTCCGTGGCGTAGATTGTGGCTTCGGGCAAGGCCTGTTTTAGCGCCAGGGCGATGGCCCCTGTGCCCGTGCCCACGTCCAGGATCCGAGGGGCGGGGGGCAGGGGGAGGCCTAGGGCGAGCTCCACCAGCCCTTCCGTCTCGGGGCGGGGGATGAGGACCCCTTCCTCTACCCGAAGGGGCAGGCCGAAGAACTCCACCTCCCCCACCAGGTACTGGAGGGGGTAGCCCTGGAGGCGCCGCTTGAGGAGCGCCTCGGCCCGGTCAAGGACCTCTTGGGGCAGGGGGGAGGTGAGGCGGCCATATAGGGCCTTTCGGGGCCAGCCCGTGGCCGCAGCGAGGAGGTCCCAGGCCTCGAGCTCGGGAAGCCCGGCGGCGCCGAGGGCCCGCCTCAGGCGGCGGAGCAGGTCCAGGGCGAGCGGCGTATCCCCCGGGGCCTCCGGCATGGCCTCGGGCCCTCAGCCTTGGGCCTCGCGCCTGGGGTAGACCACCACGTGCCGCTCCTCCCCTTCCCCTTGGCTTTCCGTGGTGACCCGGGGGTGGTTTTTGAGGAGCATGTGCACGATCCGCCGCTCCCCGGGGGGCATGGGGGGGAGGTGGAGGGGTTCCCCGGTCATGGCCACGGTGAGGGCCGCCTCCTCGGCGAGGCGGCGGATCCGGGCCTCTGTCCGGCTTCTGTACCCCGCCGCGTCCAGGACGAGGCGGTAGCCGGTGCCAAAGCGCCGGGCCAGGACCACCCGGGCCAGGTGCTCCACGGCCCTTAGGGTCCGTCCCTCCTTTCCGATGAAGCGGCCGAGGTCCCCTCCCTTGACCTCGGCCTTGAGGGTCTCCCCTTCCACCCGCACCTCCAGACGGTGGCCGGGGTCCAGGAGGAGGAGGAGGCCCCCGAGGAACTCCTCCAGGAAGGCCCTGGGATCCCCTTGGGCCTCGGGGGTTCCCGATTCCTTGAGCCCCACCTCCACCGGGGCCTCCTCGAGGACCCCGAGGTCGGAGAGGAGCTCGTCAATGCTCTTCTTGCGCTCGTCCATGCCCCCAGTTTACGCCTTAAGGGGGGCCAGGCTTTTGTTGATGAGCCACTGCTGTACGAGGCCGATGAGGGTGGAGAAAACCCAGTAGAGGGTGACCCCCGAGGGGAACTGGAGGACCAGGAAGACGAAGATGAGGTTCATGAAAAGGCTTTGCCGGATGAGGTCCCGGTTCCCGTGGGCGGAGAGCCAAGTGGAGAGGAAGGTGCTGGCCACGTAGAGAATGGGGAGGATGTAGTAGGGGTCAGGGAGGGCGAGGTCGGGGATCCAGAGGAAGCCCTGGCCGAACTCGTAGTTGGCGATCACTTTCCAGAGGATGAAGAGGATGGGCATCTGGATGAGGAGGGGGAGGCAGCCGGCGGCGGGGTTGACCTTGTGCTCCTGGTAGAGCTTCATGGTGGCCTCCGCCCGCTTGTTGGGGTCGTCCTTGTATTTCTCGTTGATCTTCTGGATGAGGGGCTGGAGGCGCTGGATTTCCGCCATGCTCTTGAACTGCTGGTGCATGAGGGGCCAGAGGAGGAGGCGCACCACCAGGGTCAGGAAGAGGATGGCGAGGCCCCAGTTGCCGGTGAAGCGGTAGGCCGCCTCCATGATCCAGAGGAGGCCTAAGGAAAGCTGGCCCCAGAGGTTGGGGCTGAAGAGGCCGGGGAAGGAGAGGAGGCCTTCCACGTGGAAGCGGACGAGCTCGTTCTGGCCGCCGTAGACCCTGAGGACTTCTCCCGGTCCCAGCCGCACCTCCCCCTCGCGCCCCACGAGCCTGCCTTCCAAGGGGCCCTCCCCGAAGGCCACCAGGGCGTAGCCCGCCTTGGGCTTAGTCTGCCAGGCCAGGTAGCGGATGAGGCCTTCCCCGCTGGGCAAGGGTTCCCCTTGGCCCTCGAGGAGCACCTTGGGGGTTCCCTGGGCGGAGAGCTTCAGGGTTAGGGGGAAGTCCGCCGCCACCTCTACCGTGTAGCGCCCCTTGGCGATGCGGTAGGTGAGGGTCCCCTGGGGGCCTTGGAAGCGGGCCAGGAGGCGGCCGTTTTCCACCAGGAACTCGGCCCTTTGGGGGGTGAAGCCCTGGGGGGCCACCACGGGACCATTGCCGGACAGGTTGGGCGCCCGGGTGTAGTCCTCGATGGCGGTGCCCTTGTAGGTTTTCACGTACCAACCCACCACCTCGCCCTTTGCGTTAAAGGCCAGGTCCATAAGGTTGGTGACAGCAACCTTTTCCGGGGTGCCGTCCCCGTTGACGTCCGCGTCCTTAAACCCCACCTCCAGGGCGAGGGCGGGGAGAAGGAGGAGGAAGGCCGCAAGGAGCCTTTTCATTCCGCACCTCCCCGGACCTTCCCCGGGGGGAAGAGGACGGGCACCGGGTCCAGCCCGCCCGGGTTCCAGGGGTGGCAGCGGAGGACCCGCCGCACGGCGAGATAGCTTCCCCAGAAGGCCCCGTGGCGCTCCAGGGCCTCGAGGGCGTAGGCGGAACAGGTGGGGTGGAAGCGGCAGGTCCTGGGCTTCAGGGGAGAGAGAAAACGGCGGTAGAAGCGGATGAGGAGGATCAGCACCTCGCGCACGCCGCTATTGTACCAACCCGCTCTTGCGCAAGGCCCTCACCACGTCCCGGAAGAGCTCGGCGAAGTCCGCCTCCCGGGCCTCAGGGCTCGCCACCACCAAGAGGTGGGCTTGGGGCAGGTGGAGGCGGCGGAGGATCTCCCGGAGGCGGCGCTTGACCTTGTTGCGCACCACCGCCTTGCCCACCTTCTTGGAGACCACGATGCCCACGCGGAGCTCGGCGGCGGGAAGCCACTTCACCGAGACATACCGCCCCCGCCCCGCCTTGCCCTTGCGGAGCCTCTGGAAGGCCCGGTCGCCTTTGAGGGAAAGAAGCTTGCCCCCCGGGGCGGGGGGCTTGGGGCCTACCGCTTCCGAACGGCGGGCGTGAGGCGCCAGCGCCCCTTCTGGCGGCGGCGCTTCAGCACCTTCCGGCCGCCCGGGGTCCTCATCCTGGCCCGGAAGCCGTGGGTTTTGGCCCGTTTCCTGCGGTTGGGTTGCCACGTCCTTTTCATCCATCTCCCTCCCTGGGGCCATGGCCCCCCATGCCTTTAAGAGTGTAGCATAGAGCAGAGGAAACAAAAGCTAACGGTTTTTTGCGCCTATGCGTAATCCCGTTGACAATTTACCGCCCCGCCCGGTATACTTCGCATCAAATCGCACCTCTGGGAGGCGTACGGTGGCGCAGCTTGACGTGGAAGGCGTGACCCTTACCTTCGGCGGCGTGGCGGCCCTTTCCGGGGTGTCCATGCGGGTGGAGGCCGGGGAGCTCGTCTCCATCATCGGTCCCAACGGGGCGGGGAAGACGAGCCTCTTGAACTGCATCTCCGGCTTTTACCACCCGGAGCGAGGACGGATCCTCTTTGAGGGACAGGACCTCACCCGGGCAAGCCCCCACGAGGTCACCCGGAAGGGCATCGCCCGGGCCTTCCAGAACATTGAGCTCTTCTCCGGCCTCACCGTCTTGGAAAACCTCCTCCTCGCCCGGCACACCCACCTCTCCTACGGCCTCCTCCAGGCGGGCCTCTTCTACGGGCGGGCCCTGGCCGAGGAGGTGCGCAACCGGCGGGTGGTGGAGGAGGTCATTGACTTCATGGAGCTGGAGCCCTACCGCAAGGCCCTCGTGGGCAACCTTCCCTACGGGGTGAGGAAGCGGGTGGAGGTGGCCCGGGCCCTGGCCCTATCCCCCAAGCTCCTTCTCCTGGACGAGCCCATGGCCGGGATGACCCTGGAGGAGAAGGAGGACATGGTGCGCTTCATCCTGGAGATCCGGGCCCGGGGCACCACCGTGATCCTCATTGAGCACGACCTGGGGGTGGTCATGGACATCTCCGACCGGGTCTACGTCCTGGACTTCGGCCAGGTCATCGCCGAGGGGAGGCCCGAGGAGGTGGCGAAGAACCCCAGGGTGCAGGAGGCCTACATGGGGGTGGAGGCATGAAGGCCTTGAGGCCCTCCTACGAGATGAAGCGCTACACCCTGCCCCAGCTTCTTAGGCTCCGGGCGGAGCGCGAGGGGGACCGGGTGGCCTTGCGGGAAAAGGACTACGGCATCTGGAACGAGATCACCTACGCCCAGTACTACGAAAACGTGCTTCTTTTCGCCCACGGCCTCCTCTCCCTGGGCTTCCAGCCGGGCGAAAGGCTTGCCGTCATCGCCGACAACATTCCCGAGTGGCTCTACGCCGAGCTCGGGGCCCAGGCGGTGCGGGGGATCAGCGTGGGGGTCTACCAGAGCAGCCTTCCCCCCGAGATCGCCTACATGCTCCAGTACACGGGGGCGAGCGTGGTCCTCGCCGAGGACCAGGAGCAGGTGGACAAGCTCTACGAGATCCGGAGCGAGATCCCCCACGTGCGCTATGTGATCTACGAGGACGAGAAGGGGATGCGGGGCTACAAGGACCCCTGGCTCCTCTCCTTCGCCGAGGTCCTGGAGCGGGGTCGGGAGCACCGGAGGAAGCACCCGGATGCTGTGGAAAAGCTCTTGCTGGAGGCAAGCCCCGAGGAGGTCTGCCACCTTTCCTCCACCTCGGGCACCACGGGGCGTCCCAAGGCAGCCATGCTCCGCCACCGCAACCTGATCCACATGGGGGTGGCCCTCCAGGAGGTGGACCCCCTCCTGCCCACGGACGACTACCTCTCCTTCCTCCCCCTCGCCTGGATCGGGGAGCAGATGATGTCCGTGGCCATGGCCCTCACCGGGGGGTTCGCCGTCAACTTCCCCGAGGAGGTGGAAACCGCCCTGCAGGACCTCAAGGAGATCGGCCCCCACGTGATGTTCAGCCCCCCTAGGGTCTGGGAGGGGATCCAGAGCCAGGTTTGGGTCCGCATCTCGGAAAGCCCGGCCTTCAACCGCTTCGTTTACGAGCGGCTTCTTAAGGTGGGGTACCGGGCGGCGGAGTACCGCATGCGGGGGAAGCCCATGCCCCTTGGGCTCCGCTTGGCCTACTGGCTGGCCGACCAGGTGCTCTTCAAACCCTTACGGGACCAGCTGGGTTTTTTGCGCCTCCGCCGGGCCTACACAGGGGGCGCCGCCTTGGGGCCCGACGTCTTCCGCTTCTTCCACGCCATCGGGGTCAACCTCAAGCAGATCTACGGCCAGACGGAGATCATCGGCATCGCCTTCGTCCACCGGGACGGGGACGTGCGCCACGACACCGTGGGCCTGCCCATCCCCGGCACCGAGGTCCGGATCAGCAAGGCGGGGGAGATCCTCCTCCGCTCCGACGCGGTCTGCGCCGGGTACTGGGAAAGGCCCGAGGCCACCCAGGAGACCTTTGGGGACGGGTGGCTCCACACCGGAGACGCAGGCTACCTCACGGAGGACGGCCACCTGGTGGTCATTGACCGTCTTTCCGACGTGATGCGTACCGAGAAAGGCACGGTCTTCAGTCCCCAGTTCCTGGAGAACAAGCTGAAGTTTTCCCCTTACATCAAGGAGGCCGTGGTCTTCGGGGACCGGAAGCCCTATCTGGCCGCCTTCATCAACATAGACCCCCAGACCGTGGGCAAGTGGGCCGAGGACCGGGGCCTGGCCTACACCACCTACCTGGACCTCTCCTTAAAGCCCGAGGTGGCCGAGCTCATCCGCAAGGAGGTGGAGAAGGTGAACAAGGAGCTTCCCGAGGAGCTTAGGATCCGGCGCTTTGTCCTCCTCTATAAGCTCCTGGACGCCGACGACGAGGAGCTCACCCGAACGGGCAAGGTGCGGCGGGGCCACATCGCCAAGAAGTATGCCCCCCTGGTGGAAGCCCTCTACTCCGGGGCCAAGGAGGTGGAGGTGGAGGCCGAGTACCGCTACCAGGACGGCACCCTCCAGCGGGTCCGGGCGCGGGTGCCCGTCCTGGGGTTCTCCGAGGAGGTGCCCGCGTGAGCTTCTTCCTTCAGCTCCTCTTCTCGGGGGTGGTCCTGGGGCTCGTCTACGCCCTGGCCGCCTTGGGCTTCGTCCTCATCTACAAGGCGAGCCGGGTGGTGAACTTCGCCCAGGGGCAGTTCATCGCCATCGGGGCCTTTTTGGCCTACTGGGCCATGGTCGCCTTGGGGGCGCCCTTCCTTCTGGCCGCGGCCTTGGCCCTGGCCTTAACCGCCCTCTTGGGCTTTGGGGTGGAGCGGGTTTTCCTGAAGCGCATGGTGGGGCAGCCCATCATCTCCGTCATCATGGCCACCATCGGCCTCGCCTCCCTCCTTGACGGCCTGATCCACCTTACCCCCTTCGGGGCGGGCAACTTCAGCTACCCCGCCTTCCTGCCCTCGGGCGGCGTCGCCCTCCTGGGGGCGCAGGTCTCCTACCCCCAGCTCCTCGCCCTGGGCTTCACCCTGGCCTTCCTCGCCCTCTTCACCTGGTTTTTCCAGCGCTCCACCCTGGGGATCGCCATGCGGAGCGTGGCCGACGACCAGATGGCGGCCATGAGCCTCGGGGTTTCGGTGGAGAAGGTCTTCGCCCTGGCCTGGGCGGCGGCGGGGCTCACGGCGGCGGCGGCCGGGATCGTGGTGGGCACCATCGCTGGCCTCAACCTGGACGGGCTGGTGCACATCGGCCTTAAGGTCTTCCCCGTGGTGATCCTGGGGGGGCTGGACTCCATCCCCGGGGCGGTGGTGGCGGGGATTCTCATCGGCGTCTTGGAAAACCTGGCGGCGGGCTACCTGGACCCCTTTGTTCCTGGCGGGGGGACCCGGGACGTCTTCCCCTTCTTGGTTCTTCTTCTGGTTCTCTGGTTCAAGCCCCACGGCCTCTTCGGCACGGAGGAGATTGAGCGCGTATGAGGAACCCTTGGGCCCAGACCGGAAACTACCGCACGCGGTACGAGCAGGACGCCAGCATCTTCGCCACCCACCGGGAGTTGGCCTCCCTTCTCCTCTTCCTGGGCTTCCTCCTGGTGCTGCCCCAGTTCCTCTCCCGGACCCAGGTCTTCATCCTGGACCTGATCCTGGTCTACAGCATCGCCGTCTTGGGGCTCAACATCACCACGGGGTACGCCGGCCTCATCAACATCGGCCAGGCGGCCTTCATGGGGGTGGGGGCGTACACCGCGGCCCTTTTGGCCCCGGCGGGGCTTCCCTTCTACCTTGTGCTCCCCGCGGCGGGGCTTACAGGGGCCTTCTTCGGGTACCTGGTGGGCATCCCAAGCCTCCGGGTGAAGCACCTTTACCTGGCCATGGCCACCTTGGCCTTCCAGGTGGTTTTTGAGTGGACGGTGGGGCACCTTCCCCTCCTCAACCAGGGCGGGGCCATGCCCTTGCCCCGGGTAAGCCTTCTCGGGTACGAGGTGGGCTTCCGCAACCACTACCACTTCTGGTACTACGTGAGCTTTGCGGTTTTGGTCCTTCTCGCCCTCTTCTTCCGCAACCTCCTCAGGACCAAGTACGGCCGGGCCCTGGTGGCGGTGCGGGACAACGACCGGGCGGCGGACGCCATGGGCATGGACCCCGGGCGCACCAAGCTCTTCGCCTTCGCCCTGGGCGCCTTCTACGCCGGGGTGGCGGGGGCGCTTTACGCCTACCTCTCCCGGGCGGTGGTCATTGAGGACTACACCTTCTCCGTCTCCATCAAGCTCCTGGCCATGGCCATCGTGGGGGGCCTCGGCACCTTGGTGGGAAGCTTCCTGGGGCCCGCCTTTCTGGAGCTTCTGGACGTGAACATGGAGGCCCTTTCCAACCTCATCAAGGCCCTGGGCTTCAGCGTGGCCGGGGTGGACGTGGCGAGCGCCCTAAGGCCCCTGGCCTTCGGCCTCGTCATCGTCCTCTTCCTGGTGTTTGAGCCCAGGGGGCTTTACAACTGGTGGCGCGTGGTGCGAAGCTACTTCCGCACCTGGCCCTTTAGGTACTAGGCAACCCCCCTCATGGGGTTGGCGAAGGGAGGGAAGCGTATGCGAAGGACACTGGCAGGCATCGCGGCGGTCTTAGGGTTGGCTTTGGGCCAGCAGCAGGTGACCCTATTCTGGTCGGGGGCCATCACCGGGCCCACCTCGGACGCGGGGGCACCCTATGGGGCGGCGGTGGAGGACTACTGCAAGTGGGCCAACGAGCGGAAGCTCGTGCCCGGGGTGGTCCTCAACTGTGTGGTGCGGGACGACCAGTACAACAACGCCAACACCCAGCGCTTCTTTGAGGAGGCGGTGGACCGCTTCAAGATCCCTGTCTTCCTCTCCTACGCCACGGGGGCGAACCTCCAGCTCAAGCCCCTGATCCAGGAGCTCAGGATCCCCACCATCCCCGCCTCCATGCACATTGAGCTCATTGACCCGCCCAACAACGATTACATCTTCCTCCCCACCACCAGCTACTCCGAGCAGGTGGTGGCCCTTCTGGAGTACATCGCCCGCCAGAAGAAGGGGGCCAAGGTGGCCCTGGTGGTCCACCCCTCCCCCTTCGGCCGGGCCCCGGTGGAGGACGCGAGGAAGGCGGCCCGGGAGCTCGGGCTTCAGATCGTGGACGTCCAGGAGGTGGGAAGCGGCAACCTGGACAACACCGCCCTCCTCAAGCGCTTTGAGCAGGCCGGGGTGGAGTACGTGGTCCACCAGAACGTGGCAGGCCCCGTGGCCAACATCCTCAAGGACGCTAAGCGTTTAGGCCTCAAGATGCGGCACTTGGGTGCCCACTACACGGGGGGACCGGACCTCGTTGCCCTGGCCGGGGACGCGGCGGAGGGCTTCCTCTGGGCCACGAGCTTCTACATGGCCCACGAGGACGCCCCCGGGATCCGGCTACAGAAGGAGATCGGGCGGAAGTACGGCCGTCCCGAAAACTTCATTGAGAGCGTGAACTACACGAACGGGATGCTCGCCGCGGCCATCGCCGTGGAGGCCATCCGCAGGGCCCAGGAGCGGTTCAAGCGGATCACCAACGAGACCGTCTACCAGGCCATCATCGGGATGAACGGGCCCAATGCCTTCAAGTCGGGCTTCGCCGTTTCCACCAAGCGGGGTGTGGAGATTGACTTCACCAAGAGCGAGCACACGGGGGCGGAAGGCCTCCGGATCCTCGAGGCCAAGGGAGGGCGCTTCGTCCCCGTCACGGAGCCCTTCACCTCGGCCCTCTTCCGCAAGGTGCACTACGGCAAGTAGACCCCGGGGGCCCGGGGCACCCCGGGCCCCTTTCCCACAAGGCCATGGACGCTTTGAACCCGATCCGTCCCGAGGACCTCGGCCCCACCCTCCTCCTCGTCAACAACATTGAGGTGGTCTACCACGACGTGATCCAGGTGCTCCGGGGGGTCTCCCTCAAGGTCCCCGAAGGGAGGATCACCGCCCTCTTGGGCCCGAACGGGGCGGGGAAGACCACCACCCTTCGGGCCATCTCCGGCCTCCTCATCCCCGAGGACGGGGAGGTGGTGCGGAGGGAGATCCTTTACCGGGGGGAGCCCATCCAGGGCCGCCCCCCTGAGGAGATCGTCAAGTTGGGCATCGTGCAGGTCCTGGAGGGTCGCCGTGTCTTCAAGCACCTCACGGTGGAGGAGAACCTCAAGGTGGGCACCCTGACCCGGAGGGGCGTGAACCTCAAGGAGGAGCTGGACCGGATCTACCACTACTTCCCCCGCCTGGCCGAGCTCAGGCACCGGCTCGCGGGGTACTGCTCGGGTGGGGAGCAGCAGATGATCGCCATCGGGCGGGCCCTCCTCGCCAAGCCCCGCCTTCTCCTTCTGGACGAGCCCTCTTTGGGCCTCGCCCCCCTCCTCGTGCGGGAGATCTTTGACATCGTGGCCCGGGTGAATGCCGAGGAGGGGGTTACCGTGCTCGTGGTGGAGCAAAACGCCCGGGTGGCCCTCTCCATCGCCCACTACGGCTACATCATGGAGTCGGGCCGGATCGTCCTCGAGGGAGACCGGGCGTACCTCTTGGAAAACCCCGACGTCCAGGAGTTCTACCTGGGCGTGGCCAAGGAAGGGGGGAGGAAGAGCTTCAAGGAGGTCAAGGCCTACAAGCGGCGCAAGCGCTTCATGTGAGCCCAAAAGGCCCCTGCGCAAGCGGGGCCTGGCGGCGCAAATGAAAATGCGCTATCGTTATTGGTATGTGGGCGGTGGAGACCCAGGGGCTTACGGTCCGCTTCGGGCAGTACCAGGCCTTGGAGGACGTCTCCTTGAGGGTGCCCGAGGGCAGCTTTGTGGCGGTGGTGGGCCCCAACGGGGCAGGGAAGAGCACCCTTCTCAAGGCCCTTTTGGGCCTCGTGCCCTTCCGGGGGGAGGTGCGGATCTTCGGCCGCCCCTTGGGCCAGGCCGATCCCTTCTGGTTCGGCTATGTGCCCCAGATCAAGACCTTTGACCGCACCTTCCCCGCCCTGGCCTTGGAGCTCGTGGTCTCGGGGCTCCGCCGCGCCTGGCCCTTTCGCGTGGGGGAGGAGGAGCGCAGGCGGGCCCTCGAGGCCTTGGGGCGGGTGGGGGCTTTGGAGCTCGCCCACCGCCCCTTGGGGCGGCTTTCCGGGGGGCAGCTGCAGCGGGTCTACCTGGCCCGGGCCCTGGTGCGCAGGCCCCGCCTCCTCCTTTTGGACGAGCCCGCCACCGGGGTGGACCGGCTGGGGGAGGTGGACCTCTACCGGCACCTGGAGGCCTACCAGGAGGAGACGGGGGCCACGATCCTCATGATCACCCACGACTGGGAGGCGGCCCACCACGCCAGCCACGTCCTGGTGCTGAACCGCCGCGTGATCGGCTTCGGCCCGCCGGAGCGGGCCCTCTCCGAGGAGTGCCTCCGCCAGGCCTTCGGCCATTTGGGGCACGAGCACGCCCTTTTCCTGGGAGGCGGCCGTGCTTGAGGCCTTGGGCTACCCCTTCTTCCAGAGGGCCCTCCTCGCCGGCCTCTTGGTGAGCCTGCTTGGAGGGGCGCTTTCCGCCTTCGTGGTGCAGAGAAGGCTTTCCTTCCTGGGGGACGGGCTCGCCCACGCCGCCTTCGCCGGGGTGGCCCTGGGGCTTTTCCTGAGGGAGGAGCCCCTCTACCTCGCCCTCCCCTTCACCCTGGCCGTGGCCCTGGCCATCACCTACGTGAAGGAGCGCTCGGGCCTCTCGGAGGACACGGCCATCGGCGTCTTCTTCGCCCTTTCCGTGGCCCTAGGGGCCGTCTTCCTCGCCAAGGCCCGGGGGTACGTGGGGGACGCCATGGGCTACCTCTTCGGCTCCCTCCTCGCCGTGGGGCCCGGGGACCTCTGGGCCGTGGGGGGGGTGGTCCTTCTGGGCCTCGCCCTCCTTCCCCTCTGGGGCGCTTTGGCCTACGCCACCTTTGACCGGGAGCTCGCCCTCGCCGACCGGGTGCCCGTGGGGCTCCACGACTACCTCCTCTCCGCCTACCTGGCCCTCGCCCTGGTGGTGGCGGTGAAGGTGGTGGGGGTCCTCCTCGTGGCCGCCTTTTTGGTGATCCCGGGGGCGGCGGCCCGGCTTCTCGGCCGCACCTTCGCCGGCATGACCCTCCTTGCCCTCCTCTTTGCCTTCTCGGCCACCCTCCTCGGGCTTTACGCCTCCTTCCTCCTGGACTGGCCCAGCGGGGCCAGCGTGGTCCTGGCCCAGGCCCTCCTCTTCGGCCTCGCCTTCCTTAAAACCGCGTTTTCCGGGGGGAAATAGCCGCTTTTGGGGTATACTGGGGGCATGTGGGTGTCCACGAAGGCCCAGTACGGCCTCCGCGCCCTGGTGGAGATCGGCCTTAGGGCGCCGAGGGCGGTGCCCCTGAAGGAGGTGGCCGAGGCCCAGGGCATCAGCCAGCACTACCTGGAGCAGATCGCCGCCCAGCTCCGCAACGCGGGCTTCATCCGCTCCGTGCGGGGGGCGAAGGGGGGGTACCGGCTCGCCCGCCCCCCGGAGAAGGTCACCGCCCTCGAGGTGGTGGAGGCCCTGGAGGGGAGCCTGGCCCCGGTGAGCTGCCTGGAGGACCCGGAGAGCTGCGACAAGGTGGGGCGGTGTTCCACCGAGTTTTTGTGGCGGCGGGTGGACCTCGCCATGCGCCAGGTTCTCGGGGGCACCACCCTCAAGGACCTCATTGAGGAGAGGCGGCTTTTGGAGGCCAGGGGGGTCATCCCCCTCGAGGCCCGCGTCTCCTGAGGGCCGGGAGGCGGCGTGCGGGGCGTCTACCTGGACTACGCGGCCACCACGCCCCTGGATCCCGAGGTCCGGGAGGCCATGCGGGCGGTGGAGGAGGTCTTCGGCAACCCCAGCAGCATCCACCGCTTCGGCCAGGAGGCCCGTAAGGTCCTGGAGGAGGCCCGGGAACGGGTGGCGGAGGCGCTCGGGGCGCGGCCCCGGGAGGTGGTCTTCACCGCGGGGGGCTCCGAGGCCGACGCCCTCGCCCTCCTGGGCCCGGCCCTGGCCCGGGGCCGGGGGCACGTGGTGAGCACGGCGGTGGAGCACGCCGCCGTGCTCGGGGCCTTGCGCCTCTTGGAGCGGCTGGGCTTCGCCGTGACCCTCCTCAAGCCCGACCGGCTGGGGATGGTCTACCCCGAGCAGGTGGAGGAGGCCCTGCGCCCCGACACCTTCCTGGTCAGCGTCATGACGGCGAACAACGAGCTCGGCAACCTCTACCCGGTGCGGGAGATCGCCGAGGTGGCCCACCGGCACGGGGCCCTCTTCCACACCGACGCTGTCCAGGCGGTGGGGCAGGTCCCCTTCCGCATGGACGAGGTGGGGGCGGACCTGGTCTCCCTGAGCGCCCACAAGTTCTACGGGCCCAAGGGCGTGGGGGCGCTCCTCGTCCGCCAGGGGGTGGAGCTTATGGCCGTTGTGCCGGGGAAGCAGGAGGGGGGAAGGCGGGGCGGTACGCAAAACCCCGTTTTGGCCCACGGGATGGCCGTGGCCCTGGAGCTCGCCCTGAGGCGCCTTCCCGAGGAGGCGGTGCGCCTTGCCGCCTTACGGCGGCGCCTCGAGGCGGGCCTTCTCGCGGTGGAGGGGGTGGAGCTCAATGGCCACCCCGAGCGCCGCCTCCCCAAGCTCGTCAACGTCACCGTGAAGGGGGCGGACGGGGAGGCGCTTCTTCTCGCCATGGACCTCCTGGGCGTGGCCGTCTCCTCGGGCTCCGCCTGCAGCGCCGGGAACCTCGAGCCCTCCCACGTCCTCCTCGCCATCGGCCGCAGCTACGCCGAGGCCAAGGCCTCCTTGCGCTTCTCCCTGGGCCGCTTCACCACCGAGGAGGAGGTGGACCGGGCGGTGGCGGTCTTCCGGGAGGCCGTGGCCCGGGCCCGGGCTTGACCGGGCCCGAGCGGAACGGAAGACTAGGGGGGATGGACGCGTTCCGCCTCGCGCCTTGTGGTCCCTTGCGGGGGCGCCTCCGCGTCCCCGGGGACAAGTCCGTGACCCACCGCGGCCTCATGCTCCTCGCCCTGGCCGAGGGGGAGGGAAGGCTCTTCTACCCCTTGAAGGCGGGGGACACCCTCTCCACCGCCCGGGTCCTTAGGGCCTTGGGGGCGGAGATCCTGGAGGAGGGCCCCCACTTTTTGGTGCGGGGAAGGGGCCTAAGGTTCCAGGAGCCCGAGGACGTCCTGGACTGCGGCAACGCCGGAACCCTCATGCGCCTCCTCCTCGGCCTCCTCGCGGGCCAGGAGGGGCTTTTCGCCGTCCTCACCGGGGACGCCTCCTTGAGGCGCCGCCCCATGGGCCGGGTGGTGGCCCCCTTAAGGGCCATGGGGGCGAGGGTGGACGGGCGGGAGGAGGGGGAGAGGGCGCCCCTTGCCGTCCGGGGGGCGCCCCTTAGGGGTTTGCGCTACACCCTCCCCGTGCCCAGCGCCCAGGTGAAGAGCGCCCTCCTCCTCGCCGGCCTCTTCGCCGAGGAGGTGACGGAGGTGGAGGAGCCCACGCCCACCCGGGACCACACGGAGAGGCTCTTCCGCCACTTCGGCCTGCCCTTGGAGGTGGAGGGAAGGAAGGTGCGCACCTGGCGCACGGGGCCCTTTCCCGCCAAGGACCTCGTGGTGCCCGGGGACTTCTCCTCGGCCGCCTTCTTCCTGGTGGCGGCCCTCGTCACCCCGGGCTCGGAGGTGGTGGTGGAGGGGGTGGGGCTGAACCCCACCCGCACCGGCCTCCTCACCGTCCTCAAGGCCATGGGGGCGGACCTGGAGTGGCGGGTCCTCGAGGGCGAGGCGGGGGAGCCCGTGGGGTGGGTGCGGGCCCGGCATAGCCCCCTGAAGGGCGTGGCCGTGGACCCCGGTCTCATCCCCCTCATGGTGGACGAGGTGCCCGTTTTGGCGGCGGCCGCCGCCTGGGCGGAAGGGGAGACCTACATCCCGGGCCTTTCCGAGCTTCGGGTGAAGGAGTCCGATCGGGTCCGGGCCATCGCCGAAAACCTCCGGGCCCTCGGGGTGGAGGTGGAGGAAGGCCCGGACTGGCTCCGCATCCGGGGCGGGGGGGTGAGGCCGGGCCGGGTGCGGCCCTTCCACGATCACCGCATCGCTATGGCCTTCGCCGTGGCCGGGCTTCCCGTGGGGGTGGAGGTAGAGGAGCCTCACTGGGCCGAGATCTCCTACCCGGGTTTCTTCCAAGACCTCCTCGGGCTATGCGCGGCATCGTGACCATAGACGGGCCTTCGGCCTCCGGCAAGAGCTCCGTGGCCAAGCGGGTGGCGGCGGCCTTGGGCGTGCCCTACCTTTCCAGCGGCCTCCTCTACCGGGCGGCCGCTTTCCTCGCCCTGAGGGCGGGGGTGGACCTAGGGGACGAGGCAGGGCTTCTGAGGCTTTTAGAGTCGCTTCGGGTCCGTCTGATGCCGGGGCAGGAGAACCGGGTCTTTTTGGAGGAAATGGACCTCACCCCCTTCCTGCACACCCCCGAGGTGGACCGCGTGGTCTCGGGGGTGGCCCGTCACCCGGGGGTCCGGGCCTGGGTCAACCGCAGGCTCAAGGAGGTGCCTCCACCCTTCGTGGCCGAGGGGCGGGACATGGGCACAGCGGTCTTCCCGGAGGCAGCCCACAAGTTTTACCTCACGGCGAGCCCCGAGGTGCGGGCGTGGCGGCGTGCCCGGGAAAGGCCCCAGGCCTACGAGGAGGTCCTTAGGGAGCTCGTCCTTAGGGACGAGAAGGACAAGGCGCAAAGCGCCCCCGCCCCCGACGCCCTCGTCCTGGACACCGGCGGCATGACCCTGGACGAGGTGGTGGCCTGGGTCCTGGCCCACATCCGGAGGTAGGCGGTGGTCCCGGGGGCCAAGGAAAGGCCGGTCCAGGAGTTCCTGAACACCCTTTTTTACCGCCCCCTGGCGCACCTCGTTGTCCTTTTTCTCCTGCGCACGCCCGTGAGGCCCCACCACCTGGTCCTCTTCCACACGGGCCTGGTCCTCGTGGCCGCCTGGCTTCTCCTCCAGGGGGAAGACCTCCTTGCCGCCCTCCTCCTCCAGCTAAAGACCGTCCTGGACAACGCCGACGGGCAGCTCGCCCGCCTTAGGGGAGAGGTGACGGAGTTTGGGCGCTACCTGGACACGGGGATGGACTTCCTCGGGAACCTGGCCCTCTTCCTGGCCCTGGGCCTGCGCACCGGTTTCCTGGAGAAGGCCCTCCTCGCTTTTTTGGTTTTCACCCTGGTCCAGTCCTACGACTTCAACCTGGAAAGGCTTTACCGCCTTTCCCGGGGGCTTCCCTTGCCCGAGGGGCCTCGGGACCCGGAAACCCCCTGGCTTCGCCTCTTCCGGGGGCTATACGCCCTCCTCTTCGCCCCCCAGGACCGGGCCATTACTGCCTTGGAGCGCTTCCTGCAGGGGCGGTTGCGGCTTGACCCCTCCCGTTTCTGGGACGAGGGGGCCTTGGCGGGGGTGGTGAACCTGGGCCTCACCACCCAGCTTTTCTTCCTGGGGGTCTTCCTCCTCTTCCACCAGCCTGGGGCCTACCTCACCTTTGTCCTTCTCCAGGCCCTGTATCTTGGCCTTTGGTACCTATGGAGGATCGTCCGCAGTATCCCATCCCCACGGTAGGGGCCTTGGTGGAGCAGGAAGGCCTTGTGCTTCTGGTGCGCACCGCCAAGTGGCGGGGGCTTTGGGGGGTGCCCGGGGGCAAGGTGGCCTGGGGGGAGGCCCTGGAAGAGGCCTTAAGGCGGGAGTTCTGGGAGGAGGTGGGCCTTGCCCTTTCCCAGGTCCGCTTCGTCCTGGTCCAGGAGGCCCTTTTCAGCCCCGAGTTTTACAAGCCCACCCATATGCTCCTCTTCAACTACTTCGCCCGGGCGGAAGGGGCGGTGCGCCCGAACGAGGAGATCCTGGAGTGGGCCTGGGTGGAACCCAAGGCCGCCCTCGCCTATCCCCTGAACACCTTCACCCGGGTCCTGGTGGCCCGCTACCTGGAGGGGGCATGAGGGTCGCTTTGGTGACGGGAAGCGCCAAGGGGATTGGCCGGGCCATCCTCTTGGCCCTGGCCCGGGAAGGGTTTAACGTGGCCGTCCACTACCGCACCTCCGAGGCCCTGGCCGAGGCCACCCGTCAAGAGGCGGAAGCCCTTGGGGTGAGGGCCATCAAGGTCCGGGCGGACCTCACCCGGGAGGAGGAGGTGGACCGGCTGGTGGAGGAGGTCCGCTACCACCTGGGGGGGGTGGGCGTCCTGGTGAACAACGTGGGGGACTATCTCTATAAGCCCATTGAGGAGGTCTCCTTGGAGGAGTGGCGTTGGATCCTGGACACCAACCTCACCGCCACCTTCCTCCTCACCCAAAGGGTCCTTCCCCTCATGGTGGCCCAGGGCTACGGCCGCATCGTGAACCTGGGCTACGCCGGGGCGGGAAACCTCCTCGCTCGGACCCACATCACCCCCTACGCCATCGCCAAGACGGGGGTCATCCTCTACACCAAGGCCATCGCCAAGCGCTTCGCCCAGGCGGGGATCACCGCCAACGTGGTGGCCCCGGGAGTGGCGGAAAACTCCGTCTCCAAGCCCCTCCACGAGATCCCCATGGGGAGGCTCGCCCTCCTTCAGGAGATCGCCCAGGCGGTGCTCTTCTTCGTCCGCGAGCCCTACCTCACGGGGCAGGTGCTGGAGGTGGCCGGGGGGTGGAACCTCTAGGTACTCCACCGCGGTTTTCGCCAGCCTGGGGCAGAAAAAGCCCCGGCTCGAGGCCGGGGCGGGTGGTGGGCCGTGCAGGATTCGAACCTGCAACCTACCGGTTATGAGCCGGCTGCTCTGACCGTTGAGCTAACGGCCCCCGTCCGGAAACGATGGTAGCACAGCCCGGCCCCTTTTGCTGTACCCTGGGGTTTAAGGGAGGTGAGCTTATGCCGGTGAACGAGAGCACCACCGACCGGGTCATCCGGTTCATCCTTTCCCTCGTCCTCTTCTACTTCGCCTTTCAGTCTGCCGCGCCCTGGAACTGGGTCCTGGGGATCGTGGCCGCCGTCCTCCTCTTCACGGCGATCACGGGGTTCTGCGCCCTCTACCGGATCCTGGGCATCGGCACCAAGCGGTGAGCCCGGCCTGGCCCCTCCGCCCGGGCCAGAAGGTCCGGGTGGAGTTCTACAAGTACCCGGAAGAAGCCCTCCACTACTTCTGGGAGGCGGAGGTGGTGGAGGTGCGCCCCGAGGGGGTCCTCACCCTCCTTCCCCAGGGCGGGGTCTTCCACCACGTGGGCAAGGGGCGCTCCCTGGTTTTGGACCATGACGCCTACGTGGCCTTCTTTCCCGGGGCCTGGTACTCCGGGGGGCCCGACGTGCGGGAGGGGAGGGTCCTGGAGTACTACTGGAACGTCCAGACCCCGGCCCTTTGGACGGGAGATGCCTTTCGCCAATACGACCTGGAGCTGGACGTGAAGTGTCGGGCGGACCACACCTGCGAGGTCTTTGACCGGGAGGAGTTCCTGGCGAAACGCTCCCTTTACCCCAAGGCCTGGGTGGAGGCGGCGGAGCGGGCGGTGGAGGCCGTCTTCCGCCACATGCGCGAGGGGCGCTGGCCCGTTTTGCCCCCCGGGGAGCCCCTGCCCTGGATGGAGCGGATTTAGGGGAAGAGGTGGGGGACTGGCGGGGAGGGTGCCTCGAGGCTTCCTGGGCCTAGGGGTTTAAGGGGGAGGAGGCGGCGGCCCTGGAGGGTCCAGTACCCCTCCAAGACCACCTGGTAGAGGAGGCCCTTGAAGAAGCCGTTGAAGCTGTCGTCCCAGGTTTCCAGGTTCTGGGCCCTCAAGGGGTAGTTGTGCCAGGCGGGGCCCAGGTAGTAGAGCCACGGGTCCTCTAGGGGTCGGGTATCCTCCGGCGGGAGGGAGAGGAGGGCGTTGAAGTAGCCCCGGAGGCGGCTTGCGGTGAAGAGGAGGTTGAGGTAGGGGTCTTCCAGGGCCTCCCTGGCCTCCAGCTCTGTGCGGGGAAAGGGCCTGGCCGGGTCCCAGGCGCCAAAGCGGTGTAGCCTTTCCTCCTGCCTTAGGGCGTCCTCCCAGCTCATCTGGGCCAGGCCCAGGGTCCGGGAAAAGGGGGCTTCCCCCAGGGTGAGGGCTATCCCATCCGCCACCTCCCGTACTCCCCGGGAGAGCCCCAAGGCCTTGTCCCCGCCGTGTTGCTCGTTGTCCACGATGGCGGCCAGCACCCCGGGGGGGAGGCCGAGGGCGTGGGCCGCGGCCCGGATCTCCCGGGCGTGGGGCAGGACGTGGTGGGGGGCCATGGGGAGCCCTTCCAGGTTGACCGGGGCTTTCCGGACCGCCTGACCGATGGCCAGGAGGAAACGGTGCGCCGCTTCTAAGGCTTCCTCCGCGGTGGCGAAGGCCGAACGCTTCCCGCTTTGTTGGTTGGCGAGCTCGAGCCTGAGGAGGCGGTCGTAGGCCCGGGCCGCCTTTTCCCCGAAGAGGAGGTGCAGGCTCGCCTTGTTGGCGAGGTGGCGGGCCACCAGGGCCTCCCGCTTCGCCGGAGGGTAGGGGAGGAGGTCCCGGAGGCTGGGCGAGGGATAGGGGTCCAGGGGAACGGGAGGGGCCCCGAGGAGCAGGGCGGCGACCAAAAGACCCAGAACCCTGGGGGCCGGGCGCACGGCGGGTTTCGGACCGGTGGGGGCGCCGCCTCTAGGTCCCGGGGGCGGCCTTCTCCGAGGAGTGGCCGGGGTTCACCTTGAGGGCGGGGTTGGCGTAGGCGGCGGCGTGGTTGGCGGCGATGGCGGCCTCACCGAATCCCAAGACGATGAGGGGAAGCTTCCCCGGGTAGGTGACGATGTCCCCGCAGGCGTAGACCCCGGGGATGCTGGTGGCCATGGTGGTGTCCACCTTGATTTTGTTCTTCTCCAGCTCTAGCCCCCAGTTAGCCAGGGGACCGAGCTTGGTGATGTAGCCTGCGAGGATGAGGACAGCGTCCACCTCGAGGGCCAGCTCCTCCTGGGTCTGGTTGTGGAAGACCACCGCCCGGCGCACCCGCTCGTCCCCTTCCACCCGCCGGAGCTCATAGGGGGTGAGGACCTCGAGGCGCCCCTCCTCGTGGGCCTTCATGAGCTCCTTCACGCTCGCCTCGTGGGCCCGGAACTGGGGGCGGCGGTGAATCAGGGTGATGCGCTGGGCGGTGTCCAGGAGGTTCAAGGCCCAGTCCACGGCGCTGTCCCCCCCGCCCACGATGAGGACCCGCTTCCCCTGGAACTCGGCCTTGCTCTTCACGGCGTAGTAGACGCCCCTCCCCTCAAACTCCCGCTCCCCTGGGGCGCCCAGGCGCCTGGGCTCAAAGGCCCCCACCCCGGCGGCGATGATCACCGCCTTGGCGGTGTAGGCGTTCCCTTGGGAGGTGGTGACCTTGAAGAGGTCTCCTTCCCTTTCCAGGGTCTCGGCCCGCTCCCCGAGGCTGTAGACAGGGTTAAAGGGGGCCACCTGCTCCACCAGGCCCTTCACCAGGTCCTTGGCGTAGACCTTGGGGAAGCCGGCCACGTCATAGATGTACTTCTCCGGGTAGAGGGCGGTAAGCTGCCCCCCGGGCTCGGGCAGGGGGTCCACGAAGCGGAAGGACAGCCCCCGCATGCCCACGTAAAACCCGGCAAAAAGCCCTGCGGGCCCCGCCCCTACGATGAGCACGTCCGTGTGGTCCGCCGCCATGCTTGTTATTTTATGCACGTGGGCGGGGTTGTCTACCCCACCTGGAGAACCACCTTCCCGAAGACCCGGCGCTCCTCCAGGAGCCGGTGCCCCTCCGCCGCCGCCTCCAGGGGCAGGACCTGGCCCACCACGGGCTTCAGCTTCCCCTCCTCCACGAAGTGCAAGATGGGGAAAAGGCGGCTTTTAGAGGCCATGGTGGAGCCCAGGATGGAGAGCTGACGGTAGAAGACGTGGGCGAAGGGCAAGGTGCCCTCGTACCCCGAGGAGGCGCCGGCGATGGCGATCCGCCCCCCATTCGCCGTGGCCTTGATCACCCCCTCAAAGTAAAGGGCCCCGGTGTGGTCCACCACCTTGTCTGCGCCCTTGCCCCCTGTGAGGCGGCGCACTTCCTTGGGCCAGTCCGGGTGGGTGTAGTTCACCGTCTCGTCGGCCCCGAGGGCCTTTGCCCGGCGGAGCTTGTCCTCCGAGCCCGCCGTGGCGATGACCCTTGCCCCGAAGAGCTTGGCGATCTGGATGGCGGCCACGCTCACCCCGCTGCCCGCAGCCATCACCAGTACCTCGTCCCCCGGGCGCACCCCTAGCTTGTCCACCACCATCTGCCAGGCGGTGAGGAAGGTGAGGGGGATGGCGGCGGCCTCCTCAAAGGAGAGGTTCTTGGGCTTGGGGGCCAGGTTGGCCTCGGGCAGGACCACATACTCGGCGTAGGTGCCGTGCCGGTGCTCCCCCAGGATCTGGTAGCGGGGGCAGAGGTTGTCCTCCCCGGCCAGGCAGCGCTCGCACCGCCCGCAGGAGAGACCGGGGTTGATGACCACCTCGTCCCCGGGGGCGAAGCCCTCCACCCCCGGCCCCACAGCGTCCACCACGCCGCTCCCGTCCGCGCCCAGGACGTGGGGAAGGGGGAGCTTTGGGCTCGCCACCCCTTTTCGCACCCACACGTCCAGGTGGTTGAGGGCGGCCGCCTTGAGGCGCACCCGCACCTCCTTGGGGCCGGGTTCGGGGACGGGAAGTTCGGCCACCTCCAGCACCTCGGGGCCTCCCCTGGCTCGCATGACCACCGCGCGCATGCTCCCTCCTTATGGGGAGGATTTTTTCACGGAGGGCTTTAGGGGGTCAACCCTTGACAGGGTCTAATCCCGCCCTGTAGTGTGGGGCCGTACGCGACGCAGGGAGGTTCTGTATGAGAAAAGCGGTGTTGCTGGTGAGCATCTTGGCTTTGGTGGGCGCTGCCTCGGCCCAGACCTTCGTCTGGCCGCAGAAGTGGACGGTGGCCAAGCCCTCTGAGGTGAAGCGGGGAGGTACCCTGAGGGCAGCGACGATCTCCGACTTCCGTACCTTCAACCCCTTCCTCACCGCTGAGGCTGATAGCGTTCCGGACATCATCTCGGGGGACAGGGGCCTGGTGCGCCGCGATCCCACCACCGGGGACTGGATTCCCTACATGGCGGAGTCCTGGACCATCAGCCCCAACAAGCTGGAGATCACCTTCAAGATCCGCAAGGGCATGAAGTGGTCGGACGGCCGGCCCATCACCGCCGACGACTGGATCATGACCTGGCGGATCCACACCGACAAGGCGGTGGGGTCCAACAGCTACGACTCCTTCTTCATCGACGGCAAGCCCATAACCCTTAAGAAGATTGACGACTATACCATCCGCTTCATCTACCCCCAGACGGATGCGGAAGCCTTTGCCGTGGCCAGCTTTGTACCCTGGCCCGCCCACGTCTTCGGGCCCGTTTACCAGCGGGATGGGGCGGAGGGCATCAAGAAGATGTGGACCCTGAACGAAAAGCCCGGGAACATCGTGTCCGGGGGTCCCTGGCTCATCGAGAGCTACCGCCCGGGGGAGCGCCTGGTGCTGAAGCGGAACCCTGCCTTCGGGGAGTGGAACAAGGACGAGGCGGGGAACCCCCTGCCCTACCTGGACCGGTACGAGATCCGGATCGTCAAGGACGTGAACGCCGCCTTGGCGGAGTTTTTGGCGGGGAACATTGACATTTTCAACCCCTCCACCGTGGACCAGATTTCCCAGATCCGCCAGGCCATCCAGCAAGGCCGCTTGGACGCCACCATCAAGCTGAACGCCTCCCCCGTGGCCAGCAGCGAGTTCATGGTCTTCAACTGGAACAAGGCCTCGGATCCCTTCAAGCAAAGCCTTTTCCGCTCGGATAAGTTCCGCCGGGCCATGAGCCACCTGGTGAACCGCCAGGCGGTCATCGACATCGTCTACGGCGGTCTGGGCACCCCCATGTACACGAGCGTTTACCCCGTGCTCACCCAGTGGATCAACCCCAAGGTGCCCAAGTACGAGTACAACCCCCAGCAGGCGGCCAAGCTCCTTGCCGAGCTCGGCTTCACCAAGAAGGACCGGGAGGGGTACCTGGTGGACTCCCGGGGGCGGCGGATTGAGTTTAACCTCGCCACCAACGCCGGCAACACCCAGCGGGAGCAGATCGCCAAGCTCATCGTGGACGAGGCCAAGAAGGTGGGGGTCAAGGTCAACTTCCAGGCCATAGACTTCAACACCCTGGTGGGCCAGCTCCTCTCCTCGGGCCCCGACCGGCCCTTTGACGCCATCATCATCGGCCTCACCGGCGGCGGCCTCGACTGGCCCTTTGGCTCCAACGTGGTGCCCTGCAAGGGGAACCTCCACATGTGGAACAAGTCGGGCCAGTGCCTGGACCCCCGGGAGACCCTTTTGGAGAAGCTCTACTACCAGGGCCGGGCGGAGCTGGACTTCAAGAAGCGGGTGGAGATCGGCTACCGCATGCAGGAGATCGAGGCGGAGCTCCTCCCCGTCATCTACATCGCCGGGCCCAACTACCACCCCGCCTGGAACAACCGCCTGGGCGGCGAGCACCCCGACGCCATCATCTCCAGCATCTGGGACTCCCGTGAGGTGGAGCTCACCTTCATCAAGAAGTGAGCTAACTTGACGCCCATCCCCGGGGCCGGGTCGCCCCGGGGATGTCTTGGAAAGCCATGACGAGCTACATCCTCAAGCGCATTCTCTCCCTGATCCCCACCTTCTTCGGGGCCACCTTTCTCGCCTTCCTCATCATCCAGATGGCCCCAGGGGACTACCTGACCCAGCTGGAGCTGGACCCTAAGGTCACCCCGGAGACCATCGCCCGGCTTCGCGCCCAGTTCGGCCTGGACCGCCCCTTCCACGAGCAGTACCTCCTCTGGATGCACAACCTCCTCCACCTCAACCTGGGCTACTCCTTCGCCTACCAGGCTCCGGTGCTGGAGATCGTCTGGCCCAGGGTCCTAAACTCCATGGTTCTGGTGGTTCCCTCCACGATCCTCCTCTTCCTCATCGCCGTGCCTGTGGGCGTATACGGGGCCTTGCGCCAGTACTCCTTGGGGGACCGGGTGGTCTCCTTCCTCGCTTATTTGGGCCTCGCCATTCCCAACTTTTTCCTGGCCCTTATCTTCATGTACTTGGTGCTCCAGGTCTACTTCCGCACGGGGGTCATGGTCTTCCCGGTTTCAGGGATGACCTCCAGCGGGTTTGAGCAGTTTTCCTTTTGGCAAAAGGTGGTGGACGTGGCCTGGCACGCGGTTTTGCCCATCGTTGTCCTCACCACGAGCGACATCGCCGGGTTTTCCCGCATCATGCGGGGGCAGATGCTGGAGGCCCTTTCCCAGGACTACGTGCGTACCGCTCGGGCGAAGGGGCTTTCCGAGCGGGTGGTGGTGTACAAGCACGCCCTGAGGAACGCCATCATTCCCATCGTGGCCAACATCGGCGGGATCCTGCCCACCCTGATCTCGGGGGCCGGCCTTGTGGAGGTGGTCATGGCCTGGCCTGGGATCACCCCCCTTCTCCTGGACGCCATCTCGCAACAGGACCTCTACGTCGTCGCGGGCTTCCTCACCATGGGCTTGGTGCTCCTTATGATCGGCAACCTGCTTTCGGACCTGCTTCTCGCCTGGGTGGACCCCAGGATCCGCTACGAGTAGGAGGCTTATGGACGCCCTTACGCCGAAGTCGGAAAGCCTCTTCCAGGTGGCCTGGGCCCAGTTCCGCAAGCACCGCCTGGCGGTCTGGGGCGGGCGCATCCTGCTGGTCCTCTACTTCGTGGCCGCCTTTGCCGGCTTTTTCAGCCCTTACGACCCCAACTACTACGAGCTTTACCCCCCGAAGGGGTACCACCCGCCCACACGGATCCACTTCGTGGACCCGGAGACGGGGAGGCTTTCCCGTCCCTTCGTATACGCCACCCGTCGCACCATTGACCCCGTTTCCCTCCAGCCCCGCTACGAGGAGGACCCGAGCCAGGGCAAGTTTTACATCCGATTCTTTGTCCGCACGCCGGACCAGCCCTACACCGTCTTCCGCGTCTTCCGCGCGGACCTGCGCCTCTTCGGCGTGGACCCGCCGGGGAGGATCTTCCTCATGGGCACGGACAACTTCGGACGGGATCTCTTCAGCCGGCTTGTCTACGGGGCCCAGGTCTCCTTGACCATCGGCATCCTCTCCGCCCTGGTGTCCTTTGCCCTCGGCCTTCTCCTCGGGGGGATTGCGGGGTTTTACGCCGGGCGGCCCTTCGTCCTCGCCCTTCCCCTTCGGGCCTGGCGGGGGCGAGGGCTCGTGCTCGGGCCCCTTTCCTGGCTCCTTTGGTCCGGGCTTGCGGCGGGGGCCTTGTACCTGGCCTGGACCTATGTCCGCCTCACGGGGTTCGGCTTCTTCCAGGCCTTGGCCCTCCTCGCCGCCCTTTGGCTTGCGGGCTTCCTTGCCCTCACCTTGCCTTTTAGGTCCATCCAAGTGGACGTGGACAACCTCATCATGCGGCTTGTGGAGGTGATCGCCGCCATCCCCACCCTGTTCCTCCTCATTTCCTTGCGGGCCGTTTTCCCCACCAACGTGGACCCCCTCACCACCTTCTACCTGGTGGTGGGGCTTCTTGGCTTCATCGGCTGGGGCGGGCTTGCCCGGGTGGTGCGGGGGGTGGTGCTCTCGGTGCGGGAACAGGACTACGTCCAGGCCGCCAGGGCCCTTGGGGCCTCGGACGGCAGGATCCTGGCGCGGCACGTCCTCCCGGCCACGGCGAGCTACGTCATCGTGAGCCTCTCCCTCACCATTCCCGGATTCATCCTGGCCGAGTCGGGCCTGTCCTTCCTTGGCCTTGGGGTCACCGAGCCCTACACCAGCTGGGGTCTCCTCCTCCAGGCGGCGCAGCAGGGAGGTTTCGCCAGCTTTGTGGACCGCCCCTGGGTGCTCTGGCCAGGCTTTTTCATCTTCGTGTCCATCATGGCCTGGAACTTCGTGGGCGATGGCCTGAGGGACGCCTTTGACCCGAGGCGGCGGCAGTGAGGGTGTTTTCTTTCGGAGGGGCATGGCGTATAACGGATGAGGTGAACTCAGGGCACCGCCCGGAGGAAACGGCATGGACGAAAAGCGCCTTTTAGAGGTGAAAGACCTAAAGGTCCACTTCTTCACCGACGACGGGGTGGTGAAGGCGGTGGACGGGGTTTCCTTTCACGTGAACAAAGGGGAAACCCTGGCGGTTGTGGGGGAGTCGGGGAGCGGGAAGAGCGTGACCTCTCTGGCCATCATGCGGCTCATTCCCTCGCCACCTGGGAGGATTGTGGGTGGGGAGATCCTGTTCCGGGGAAAGGACGGGAGGGTCCGGGACCTCACCAAGCTCAGCGAACAGGAGATGCGGCGGATTCGCGGGAACGACATCGCCATGATCTTCCAGGAGCCCATGACCTCCCTAAACCCGGTGTACACGGTGGGGGACCAGATCGCCGAGGCCATCATGCTCCACCAGGGGAAAAGCCGAAAGGAGGCCATGGAGCTGGCCGCCCACATGCTGGAGCTGGTGGGGATTCCGGAGCCCAAGAAGCGGCTTAGCAACTACCCTCATCAGATGTCGGGGGGTATGCGGCAGCGGGTGATGATCGCCATGGCCCTTTCCTGCAACCCCTCGCTTCTCATTGCGGACGAGCCCACCACCGCCTTGGACGTGACCATCCAGGCCCAGATCCTGGAGCTGATGAAGAAGCTCCAGGAGGAGATTGGGATGAGCATTCTCTTCATCACCCACAACCTTGGGGTGGTGGCGGAGATGGCGGACCGGGTGGTGGTGATGTACGCGGGGCGGGTGGTGGAGGAGTCGGACGTGGTGCCGCTTTTCCAGAGCCCGCTGCACCCGTACACGGAGGGGCTTTTGCACTCGGTGCCGCGGCTGGACCTGGCGGCGGAGCACCGGCAGCGGCTTGAGGCGATTCCTGGGAACGTGCCGAACCCCCTGTATCTGCCGCCTGGGTGCGCCTTCCACCCGCGGTGCAAGTACTACGTGGAGGGGGTGTGCGACCGGGAGGTGCCGCCCTTGGAGGAGGCGGGGGAGGGCCGCCGGGTGAGGTGCGTGCGCTGGCGGGAGATCCGCAAGGGGGTGGGGGCGTGAGCACGAACGGCGTCCTCGTGGAGGTGCGGGACCTGAAGAAGCACTTCCCCATCCGGGGCGGGGTGCTCTCCCGGGTGGTGGGGAGCGTCAAGGCGGTGGACGGGGTGTCCTTCGCCATCCGGAGGGGGGAGGTGCTTGGGCTTGTGGGGGAGTCGGGGAGCGGGAAGACCACGGTGGGGCGCACGCTTCTCCGGCTGATTGAGCCCACGGGGGGTAGGATTTTCTTTGACGGGCAGGACATCACGGAGCTTCCCCGGGAGAAGCTCAGGCCCTTCCGGCGCCGGATGCAGATCATCTTCCAGGACCCCTTCAGCTCCTTGAATCCCCGGATGACCGTGGGGGACATTATCGCCGAGCCCCTCCTCATCCACGGGATTGGGAAGACGCCGAAGGAACGCACGGAGAGGGTGGCGGAGCTTTTGAAGCTCGTGGGGCTTTCCCCGGACCACATGCGCCGCTACCCCCACGAGTTCTCCGGGGGGCAGAGGCAGCGGATCGGGATCGCCCGCGCCCTGGCGGTGGCCCCGGAGTTCATCGTGGCGGACGAGCCGGTTTCCGCCCTGGACGTGTCCATCCAGGCCCAGGTGGTGAACCTCCTCCAGGACCTCAAAGAGGAGCTCGGGCTCACCCTCCTCTTCATCGCCCACGACCTGGCGGTGGTGGAGTACATCTCGGACCGGGTGGCGGTGATGTACCTGGGGAAGGTGATGGAGCTTGCGCCTGCCCGGGAGCTTTACCGCAACCCCAAGCACCCCTATACGGAGGCGCTGCTTTCGGCGGTGCCCATCCCCGACCCCACGGTGAAGCGGGAAAGGATCGTCCTCCAGGGGGATATCCCGTCCCCCATCAATCCGCCCTCGGGGTGCGTCTTCCGCACGCGGTGCCGCTACGCCCTGCCCGAGTGCGCCCAGGTGGTCCCCGAGCTCAAGGAGGTCGCCCCGGGCCACTACAAGGCTTGCATCCGGGACGACATCCTCTAAGGCCACCCCAGGCTAGAGGGGCCCCGGTTCCGGGGCCTTTTCGCCGTATACTGGGCCCATGCTGGTCAGGGACGTGATGAAAAGCCCCGTCCTCACCGTGGGGCCTGAGGCGACCCTCGAGGACGCCTACCGCTTCCTCCTGGAAAAGGGCATCCGCCACCTCCCCGTGGTGGAGGAGGGGAGGCTCATGGGCATCCTCACCGACCGGGACATCCGCCTCGCCACGAGCCACCTGAACCCCAAGGGGCCCTGCCCCGGGTGCACGCGGGTGGGGGAGGTGATGACCCGGGAGGTGGTCACCGCCCACCCCCTAGACCCCGTGGAGGAGGCGGCCCGCCTCATGCGGGAGCGGAAGATCGGGTGCCTGCCCGTCTTGGAGGACGGGGAGCTGGTGGGCATCGTCACGGGAATTGACCTCCTGGACGCCCTCCTCAGGCTTACGGGGGTCACGGAGCCCTCGGGCCGCCTCGAGGTGCGCCTCCCTGACCGCCCTGGGGAGCTTGCCCGCCTCACGGGGTTCTTGGCGGAGCGGGGGGTGAACATCCACTCCCTCCTCTCCTACCCCGAGGGGGAGGAGGCCGTGCGGGCGGTGGTGCGGGTGAACACCCTGGAGACCCACCTCCTGGCGGAGGCCCTCCGCCGGGAGGGGTTTGACGTCCTCTGGCCCCCCAAAAAGCCATGGTGATCTACCGGGAGGAGTACCGCCTCTACAACTTCGGGCCCGACCACCCCTTTAGCCCCGTCCGCCTTGAGATGCTCACCTCCCTCCTAAAGGCCCTCGGGGTCTGGCGGGAGCCCCTAGCCCCCCCTGAGGCCACCCGGGAGGAGGTGCTCTCCGTCCACTCCGAGCGTCTAGTGAGGCGGGTGGAGGCGGCAAGCCGGGGGGAGCTTTACCCCGACCTCCCGGAGTACGGCCTCGGCACGGGGGACACCCCCGTCTTCCCCGGCATGGACCGGGCGGCCCGGATCCTGGTGGGGGGGACCCTGGAGGGGGCGAGAAGGATTTTGGCCGGGGAAAAGCGGGTCTTGCAGCTTGGGGGCGGCCTCCACCACGCCCAGTACGACCGGGCCTCGGGGTTTTGCGTCTACAACGACCTCTCCGTGGCCATCCGCCACATGACCCGGGCCGGGCTCCGCGTGGCCTACGTGGACATTGACGTCCACCACGGGGACGGGGTGCAGTGGATCCACTACGAGGAGGGGGAGGTCCTTACCTTAAGCCTCCACGAGTCGGGACGCTACCTCTTTCCCGGCACGGGGCACGTCTACGAGATCGGCCGGGGGGCGGGCCTGGGGAAGAAGCTCAACCTCCCCCTGGAGCCCTTCACCGAGGACGAAAGCTACCTCGAGGTCTTTGAGGCCCTGGTGCCCTGGGCCCTTAAGGCCTTCCGCCCCGACGTCCTCGTGGTCCAGGCGGGGGCGGACGCCCACTACCTGGACCCCTTGGCCGACCTCCTCCTCACCACCCGGGCCTACGAGAGGCTTTTCCGCCTCCTCCTGGAGTACGCCGAGGCCTACGCCGGGGGAAGGGTCCTCTTCACCTTAGGGGGCGGGTACAGCCTGGACGGGACGGTGAGGGTCTGGGCCCTCCTCTACCACCTCTTCCACGGCCTTCCCCTGCCCGAGCGCCTTCCCGAGGGGTGGCTTAGGACCTGGGAAGCGCGGCTCGGCAAGCCCCTCACCCCCACCCTCCACGACCCCGAAGGGGCCTATCCGGAGATCCCCAGGCGGGAGGAGATCGCGAAGCGGAACCGCCTGACCTTGCAGCGGCTCACGGAGCTCGTGGCCCCCCACCTGCTACACTAGCGGGGTGAGGGTCGTTCTGCGCCTGCCCGAGCGCAAGGAGGTGGAGGTCAAGGGGAACCGGCCCTTAAGGGAGGTTCTGGAGGAGCTTGGCCTGAACCCGGAGACCGTGGTGGCGGTGCGGGGCGAGGAGCTCCTCACCCTGGAGGATGAGGTGCGCGAGGAGGACACCCTAGAGGTCCTCTCCGCCATCTCGGGAGGCTAGGATGCGCTGCAAGGTCTGCGGGGAAAAGGCCCAGGTGGAAGTGCGCTCCCGGGGGCTTGCCTTCTGCAAGGCCCACTACCTGGACTGGTTCGTCAAAGAGACGGAAAGGGCCATCCGCCGCCACCGGATGCTAAGCCCTGGGGAAAGGGTTCTGGTGGCGGTCTCCGGGGGGAAGGACTCCCTGGCCCTTTGGGACGTGCTAAGCCGCCTGGGCTACCAGGCCGTGGGGCTCCACATTGAGCTCGGCATCGGGGAGTACTCCAAGAGGAGCCTCGAGGTCACCCAGGCCTTCGCCCGGGAAAGGGGCCTGGAGCTTTTGGTGGTGGACCTGAAGGAGGCCTACGGCTTCGGGGTCCCCGAGCTCGCCCGGCTTTCCGGGCGGGTGGCCTGCTCGGCCTGCGGCCTCTCCAAGCGCTACATCATCAACCAGGTGGCGGTGGAGGAGGGCTTCCGCGTGGTGGCCACGGGGCACAACCTGGACGACGAGGCGGCGGTTCTCTTCGGGAACCTTCTTAACCCCCAGGAGGAAACCCTTTCCCGCCAGGGGCCCGTCCTCCCGGAAAAGCCCGGCCTCGCCGCCCGGGTCAAGCCCTTCTACCGCTTTAGCGAAAGGGAGGTCCTCTCCTACACCCTCCTTAGGGGGATCCGCTACCTCCACGAGGAGTGCCCGAACGCCAAGGGGGCGAAAAGCCTCCTCTACAAGGAGGCCCTGAACCTGGTGGAGCGGGCCATGCCCGGGGCCAAGCTCCGCTTCCTCGAGGGCTTCCTGGAGAAGATCCGGCCCCGCCTGGACGTGGGAGAGGAGGTGGCCCTGAGGGAGTGCGAGCGGTGCGGCTACCCCACCACGGGGGCGGTGTGCGCCTTCTGCCGCATGTGGGACGCCGTCTACCGCCGGGCCAAGAAGCGCCGCCTCCTCCCCGAGGAGGCCGTCTTCCACCCCAAGGCCCCCGTGGCCCGGGGCTGAAGGGCTACCGGGCGCCTAGGCTTTACCGGCCTTGGCCTGCCAGCGCTCGTGGATGCGCTTGCGGGCGGGCCTTTCCTCCCGGTGGAGGTGCTCCGCCGCCACCTCGGCCATGTGCCGCGTCCAGCCCGCCTCCTCCAGGGCCTCCTCGGGGAGGGCGGAGCGGTAGGCTTGGAGGAAGGCGGCGTGGAGGTAGTCGGCCACCTCCTCGGCAAAGGCCCAAAGCTCCGCCTCCAGGGCCTCGAGGGCGAGGTGCACGGCCCGCTCCACGTCGTAGGCCAGGCGGGCCAGGTCCTCCTCCACCGCGCCCCGCTTCTCCGCGCCCAGGGCCACGAGGTACACCTCCCCCTCAAGCTCCAAGAAGGCCCCGAGGCCGCGGCCTAGGAGGGGGTGGCCCCCCTCCACCCCCTCCACTTCTCTAAGGGCCCGGTGGAGGAGAGCGAGGCGCACCCCGAGGAGGCGGACCAGGGCCTCGGTCTCGTGCAGGGCCCCGGGAAGGAGGCCTGGGGTCCCGGGGGTATGCCCCCGGAGGCGGGGAAGGCTTTCTAGGAGCCGGACCTCCAGGGCGGCGAAGAGGTCCTGGGGGCGGCCCGGGGGGAGGCTTCCCGTGAGGGCGAGGACCCTTCTGGAGGCGCCCCGCTCCCAGAAGAGGCCCCCTTCGGGCCGGAGGACCCAGGGGAGGTCCAGGCGGGGGAGGACCCGCTCCGTGCGGTCCAGGCCCCCGTCTTGGACGAGGCCGAGCTGGACCCAGACCCCCTCCCCCGCCGCAAGTCCCGGCCGGAGGAGGTCCACGGCCTCGGGCACGGGACCCGGGTGGCGGCCGCGGTAGTAGGCCCGGAGGCTCCGCCCCTCAAACCCCTCCTTAAGGCGGGCGAGGAGGAGGCGGTAGAAGCCTGGGTCCAAGGAGAGCTCGTAGAAGTAGCCGGGCTGGCCGTGGGTGCGGGCGAAGAGGCCGGGGCCTTCCCGCCTCTGGGGGGACCAGAGGAGGGGGAGGAAGATCTGGAGGGTCCTGTGGTTCTCCAGCTGGAGCAGGGTGAGGTAAAGGGGCGGGTCCTTCTGGAAGCGGAGGGCGTCCAGGAGGGCCACCTTTTGCGGCTTGAGGGCGAGCCAGCTTTTCTCCTTCAGGGTTTGGGCGAGGGCGTTTAAGAGCTCCTCCCGCCCCCTTTCGTGGACCAGGGTGTCCACCAGGAGGACCTCCGGCCCCCCGGGCATGTGGACCCGGGGCAGGTCGGCCTCCTCGGGGGCAGGCTCCTCGGCCCAGTCGGGGGAGGGGAGGTGGAGCACCGCCTCCACGGGCTTCAGGGCGAAGAGGGCGAAGCCGTGGGGGCCCAGGGTCAGGCGGTAGCGCCCCTCCACCGGGGGGAAGGGTTGCTGCGAGAAGAGCTCCACGGGGACGAGGCCTTGGTAGGCCTCCAAGGGGAGGTCAAAGGCCTGGGTGTAGCGGGAGAGGTTGGCCACCACCAGGACCCGCTCCCCCTCGTGCTCCCTCAGGTAGGCGAGGACGCGCCGGTTCTCCACGGGAAGAAGGGTGAGGCTCCCCCGGCCGAAGATCTTGGCGTGCTGGTTCCTCAGGGCGAGGAAGCGGCGGTTGAAGCTCAGGAGGGAGTGGGGGTTTTCCCGCTGGGCCTCCACGTTGACGAAGTGGTAGCTGTAGGGCCCCTCGCTCACGGGGGGAAGGAAGAGGGCGTGGTAGGGGGCGCGGGAGAAGCCGGCGTTGCGGTCTTGGGACCACTGCATGGGGGTTCTGACCCCGTTCCGGTCCCCAAGGAAGGGGTTGTCCCCCATGCCGATTTCGTCCCCGTAGTAGACGATGGGCGTGCCCTTCAGGGTGAGGAGGAGGGCGGTGAGGAGCTCGTACCGCCTGCGGTCGCCCCCGAGGAGGGGCATGAGGCGGCGGCGGATCCCCAGGTTGATGCGGAACTTGGGGTCAGGGGCGTAGGCCTCGTACATGAACTCCCGCTCCTCCTCCGTGACCTTCTCCAGGGTGAGCTCGTCGTGGTTACGGAGGAAGAGGGCCCACTGGGCGGTCTCGGGGATCCCCTCCGTCTCCTTGAGCATGGTTTCAATGGGCCCCCGGTCCTCCCGCCTTAGGGCCATGAAGATCCGGGGCATCAGGGGAAAGTTGTAGGCCATGTGGACCCCGTCCCCGTCCCCGAAGTAGGGGAGGGTTTCCTCCGGCCACATGTTGGCCTCGGCGAGGAGGATCTTCCCGGGGCCGTAGCGCTCCTCCAGGGCCTTCCTCAGGCGCTTCACCGCCTCAATGGTCTCGGGGAGGTTCTCGCAGGAGGTCCCCTCCCGCTCGTAGAGGTAGGGGATGGCGTCCAGGCGGAAGCCGTCCACCCCCAGATCGGCCCAGAAGAACATGACCTGGTGGATGGCCTTCTCCACCTCGGGGTTGTCCCAGTTGAGGTCGGGCTGGTGCCAGTAGAAGCGGTGCCAGTAGTAGGCCTTGGCCACGGGGTCAAAGGTCCAGTTGGAGGTTTCAAAGTCCTTGAAGATGACCCGGACCCCCTTGTACTTCTCCGGGGTGTCGCTCCACACGTACCAGTCCCGCATGGGGCTTCCTGGCTTCCTCGCCTCCTGGAACCAGGGGTGGTCAATGGAGGTGTGGTTCAGGACGAGCTCAATGATCACCTTCATCCCCCGGCCGTGGGCCTCGTCCAGGAAGCGTTTGAAGTCCTCCAGGGTCCCGTGGACGGGGAGGATCTGGTAGTAGTCCGAGATATCGTACCCGTCGTCCCTCAAGGGGGACTGGAAGAAGGGCATGAGCCATAGGGTGTTGACCCCGAGCTCCTCCAAGTAGGAAAGCTTCCGCCTCAGGCCCTCAAAGTCCCCGTAGCCGTCGTTGTTGGCGTCAAAGAAGGAGCGGACATGGAGCTGGTAGATCACCGCGTCCTTGTACCAGAGGGGGTCCACGGCCTAAAGGCTAGTGGGTCGGAGGTAGGTTTGCAAGTAGGCTATGACCTCCTCCACGTCCTTGAGCCGGCCTTGGGCCGCCGTGGGGCCTTCCCCCACCTTAAAGGTGAGGCCCCGGCCCCTTAAGGCGAGGAAGGCGGCCTCGTCGGTGGTATCGTCCCCGATGTAAACGGGGGTGTGGTCCGGGTGGCGTCCGAGGAGCCTGAGGACCGCCTGGCCCTTGTCCACCCCCTTGGGCTTCAGCTCCAGGACCTTCTTGCCGGGGAGGGCCTCGAGGCCCAAGGCCTCAAGGAGCCCCTCCACCGCCTTGAGCCAGGCCTCGAGGCAGGCCCGGGCCTTCTCCTCGTCCTCCGCCCCCCGGTAGTGCAGGGCCAGGGCGAAGCCCTTGTCCTCCACCCGCACCCCGGGACAGGAGGGAAGCCTTGCCCGCAAGGGGCCTAGGTCCACGGGGAAAAGGGGCCGCACCTCCCCGAAAAGCGTCCCTTCCTCCAGGCCGTGCCCCCCCACCACGGGAAGGCCCGGGAGGGGGAGGAGGGGCTCGAGGTCCCTCACCCTTCTTCCCGTGACCACGTAGACGGGGTGGCGCTCCATGAGGGCCCGGAGGACCCGGGGGGCCTCGGGGTGGGGGAAGGCCTCCTCGGGCCTTTGGGCGATGGGGGCCAGGGTGCCGTCGTAGTCCAGAAAGAAGACGGGGTTTTCCGCCCTCATCCTTCCTCCAAGGAGGCGAGGAAGCGCTCCGCCCAGCCCTGGACGTCCAAGGCCTCAATGCGGGCCTTCAAGGCGGAAAGCCTTTCCCGGCGTTCCCCTCCGGGCATGCGCAGGGCCCGGTCCAGGGCCTGGGCCATCCCGTCCAGGTCGTAGGGGTTGACCAGAAGGGCCTCCTTCAGGTACTCCGCCGCCCCCGCCAGGTTGGAGAGGACCAGGACCCCGTCCTCCGTGGTGTAGGCGTACTCCATGGCCACCAGGTTCATCCCGTCCCTCAAGGGGGTGATGAGGGCCACGTCCGCCGCCCGGTAAAAGGCGGCGAGCTCCTCTTGGGTGTAGGTCTGGTAGAAGTAGCGGAGGGGCACCCAGTCCTCCCTGAGGAAGCTCCCCATGATCCGCCCCACCACCTCGTCCACCCGCCGCTTGAGCTCCCGGTAGGCGTGGACGCTGGTGCGGCTTGGAGTGGCGATCTGGAAGAAGGCCACCCGGCCCCGCCACTGAGGGTAGGACTGGAGGAGGCGTTCGTAGGCGAGGAGCCTTTCCAAAATCCCCTTGGTGTAGTCCAGCCGGTCCACCCCGAGGATGAGCCGCTCCGCCCCTGCGAGCCGCTTGAGGGCCCGGGCGTGGAGGCCGATGTGGGGGTCCTGGGCGAGCTCCCCGAAGCGCCCCGTGTCTATCCCCAAGGGGTGGGCCTCCACCCGCACCCACCTTTCCCCTACCCGCACCCGGTTTTCCTCCACCTGGTAGCCGTAGTAGGCGGCGGTCCTCAGGAAGTTCTCCACGTACTCCGGGGTGTGGAAGCCGATGAGGTCGGCCCCCAGAACGCCCTCCACCAAGGCCCTGCCCCAGGGCAGGATGCGGAAGACCCCGCTGGAGGGCCAGGGGATGTGAAAAAAGAAACCGATTTTTGCCGGGATCCTCTCCCGGAGGAGGCGGGGAAGGAGGAGGAGGTGGTAGTCCTGGACGAAGACCGTGTCCCCCTCCCGGAAGACCTGGGCCACCCGCTCGGCGAAGCGGCGGTTGGCCCGCTGGTAGTCCTGGTAAAAGTCCCGCCTGAGCTCCACCCGCTCCAGGAAGTAGTGGCAGAGGGGCCAGAGCACCCGGTTGGAAAACCCCCCGTAGTAGCCCTGCCACTCCTTCTCCGGTAGGAAGACCTGTTCCAGGCGGACCTGGCTTTCCCGGGGGGTGGCGGCTTGGCCCTTCTCCCGCCACTCCCCGGCCGCCACCCAGACGCCATGGCGCCTCTCCAGGACCGGGAGAAGCGCGGTGGCGAGTCCGCCCACCGCGGGTACGAGCCCCTCGGGGGTCAGGCGGAAGGGCGCCCGGTTGGCCACGATGATGAGCCCCATCCTCCTCCCAGGATAGGCCTTGGGGACGGGGCGGAGGCTTTGTTAGCGCAAGATTAAGTGTATTTAGCGTGCACTAATTTGCCTATAATCCCATAAAAAAGCTCCTTCCGGGCCTTCCCCGCTTTGGCGCCTCCTCGGGAGGATGGCGGCGCTTCGCCCCTTGGGTTCATAAGAGGTTCACCTTCCCTCCTTAGGGTGTTCCGAGGAGGTGATAGTGTGCGCAAAGCTTTCGTGACGCTGGCGCTTCTCGCCTTGGCGGGCCTGGGCCTGGCCCAGAAGTGCGAGATCAACCGGACCATCGTCTTCGCCGACTACGACTGGGAAAGCGCCCGGGTCCACAACCGCATCGCCCAGTTCATCCTGGAGAAGGGCTACGGGTGCAAGACCGACGCCCTTCCGGGCACGTCCATCCCCCTCATCACGGGCCTGGGCCGCGGGGACATTGACGTCTCCATGGAGATCTGGTACAACCTGAGCCGCGACATCATTGACCGGCTGGAAAGCGAGGGCAAGATCCAGCGCATCGGCGTCAACTTCCCCGACGCCGTCCAGGGCTGGTTCGTGCCCACCTACGTCATCAAGGGGGACGAGAAGCGGGGCATCAAGCCCATGGCCCCCGACCTCAAGTCGGTCTTTGACCTGCCCAAGTACAAGGACCTTTTCCGCGACCCCGAGGAGCCCAGCAAGGGCCGCTTCTACAACGGGGTGCTGGGCTGGTTCGCCGAGAAGGTGAACACCAAGAAGCTCAAGGCTTACGGCTTGGATAAGCACTACACCAACTTCCGCCCCGGCACCGCCGACGCCCTGGTGGCGGCCATCGCCTCCGCCTACGAGCGGGGCCGGCCCATCCTCTTCTACTACTGGGGGCCCACCTGGGTTTTGGGCAAGTACGACTTCACCATGCTGGAGGAGCCGCCCTACGACCCCGAGGTGTGGAACGCGCTCATTGAAGAGGAGAACCCCACCCGCGCCTGCGCCTACCCCTTGGAGACCGTCTACATCGCGGTGAACACGCGCCTCATCAAGGAGGCGCCCTCCGTGGTGGAGTTCCTGAAGAAGTACCGCACCTCCAACGAGCTCACCAGCAAGCTCCTCGCCTACATGCAGGACAACCGGGCGAGCGAGGAGGAGACCGCCCGCTACTTCCTGCGCAACTACCAGGACGTCTGGACGGAGTGGGTGCCCGCCGAGGTGGCGGAGCGGGTGAAGAAGGCCCTCTAGGCGGGGGTCTCTGGGCTAGGGGCGGGGCCCTTGAGGCCCTGCCCTTTCCCTGCGAGGGGCGTTAATCTGGTCCTTAGAGAGGAGCAAAGCCTATGGAAATACCGCTTGGCGAATGGGTCAACGTCTTCATCACCTGGCTGGTCCGGAACTACGGAGACTTCTTTGAAAGCCTCTCCAACGCCCTCCTCCAGTTCATCCTGGCCTTTGAGGGCTTCTTCCGGAGCCTCTCCTGGCCTTGGGTGGCGGGGGTGGCCGCGCTTCTGGGGTGGCTTTTCACCCGGAGGGCCTTCTTTGCCCTGGGGATGGGCTTTGCCGTGTGGCTGATAGAAGCCTTGGGCCTTTGGGACAAGGGGATGCAGACCCTGGCCTTGGTTCTGGCCTCGGTGGTCATCTCCGTAGCCCTGGGGCTTCCCTTAGGGATCCTCATGGGGCGGAGCGACCGCTTCCGCACCCTTATGCTCCCCATCCTGGACGCCATGCAGACCATGCCCAGCTTCGTCTACCTCATCCCGGCCCTCCTCCTCTTCGGGCTTGGGAAGGTGCCCGCCCTCATCGCCACCGTGATCTACGCCGTGCCCCCGATGATCCGCCTCACGGACCTGGGTCTTCGCCTGGTGAGCCGGGAGGTGGTGGAGGCGGCGGAGGCCTTCGGGGCCACCTCGTGGCAGCGTCTCTTCAAAGTGGAGCTTCCCCTGGCCCTCCCCAACCTCATGGCAGGGGTGAACCAGACCACCATGATGGCCCTGGCCATGGTCGTCATCGCCTCCATGATCGGGGCCCGGGGGCTTGGGGAGGAGGTGCTCCTCGGCATCCAGCGGCTGGACGTGGGCAGGGGGGCGGAGGCCGGCGTGGCCATCGTGGCCCTGGCCATCGTCATGGACCGCCTGACCCAGGCGGCGGGCCAGCGGGTGATGCGCCGCTACCGGGAGGAGGCATGAGCTACATCCGCATAGAGGGCGTCTACAAGATTTTTGGACCCCGGGCGAAGCAGGTTTTGGAGGAGGTGCGCCGCGGAGCTGGGAAGGACGAGGTTTTCCAGAAGACCCGGCACGTGGTGGGCCTGAAGAACGTCAACCTGGAGATCCACCAGGGGGAGCTTTTCGTCATCATGGGGCTTTCCGGCTCCGGGAAGTCCACGCTTTTGCGCGTGGTGAACCGCCTCATTGAGCCCACGGCGGGCCGAGTCTACGTGGGGGAGACCGAGGTCACGGCCTTGAAGCGCCGGGACCTCCTGCGCTTCCGCCAGGAAACCTTTGGCATGGTCTTCCAGCACTTCGCCCTGCTGCCCCACCGCACCGTGCTGCAGAACGTTGCCTTTCCCCTGGAGCTCAAAGGGGTTCCGAGGAAGGAGCGGGAGGAGCGGGCCCGGGTATGGCTGGAGCGGGTGGGCCTTGCGGGCTACGAGCAGAACTACCCGGTGCAGCTTTCCGGCGGGCAAAAGCAGCGGGTGGGCCTCGCCCGGGCCCTTTGCGCCGACCCCCCCGTCCTCCTCATGGACGAGGCGTTTAGCGCCTTGGACCCCTTGATCCGCCGGGAGATGCAGGACGAGCTCCTCCGCCTTCAAGGGGAGCTGAAGAAGACCATCCTCTTCGTCACCCACGACCTGGACGAGGCCCTCCGCATCGGCGACCGCATCGCCATCATGAAGGACGGCGAGGTGGTCCAGGTGGGGGCCCCGGAGGAGATCCTCGCCCGCCCGGCGAACGAGTACGTGGCCGCCTTCGTGGAGGGGGTGAACCCGGCCATGGTCTACCGGGTGGAGGGGCTCATGCGGGAGGCGGTCACGGTCACCCTGGGCCGGGAGGGGCTGCGGGCCGCCTTGCGCAAGATGGGGCAGGCGGGGGTTTCCTCCGCCTACGCGGTGGACCGGAACCGGCGCTTCCTCGGGGTCGTGCGCGCCGATGTTCTGGCCGAGGCCCTGAAGAAGGGGGACGGCCAGGACCTCACCCCCTACCTCGAGCCCCTGCCCACCCTCCGGCCGGACCAGACCCTGGAGGAGGCCCTGCCCTTCTTCAGCGAGACCCCCCTGCCCCTCCCCGTGGTGGACGGGGAAGGGAGGCTCCTCGGCATCGTGACCCGGGGGAGGTTGCTTGCCGCCCTGGCGGGCCGCTATACGCCGGAGGTGCCCCAAAGCGGTGTAGACTCCGGGCCACAAAGCGGTGTAGACTCCGGGTCATGAGCTGGTGGCAAAGGGCGGTCATCTACCAGGTCTACCCCCGGAGCTTCCAGGACACGAACGGGGACGGGGTGGGGGACCTCGAGGGCATCCGCAGGCGGCTTCCCTACCTCAAGTCCTTGGGGGTGGACGCCCTCTGGCTTTCCCCCTTTTACAAAAGCCCCATGAAGGACTTCGGCTACGACGTGGCCGACTACTGCGACGTGGACCCCGTCTTCGGGACCCTTCAGGACTTTGACCGCCTCCTAGAGGAGGCCCACGCCCTGGGGCTTAAGGTCCTCGTGGACCTGGTGCCGAACCACACCTCCAGCGAGCACCCCTGGTTCCTGGAGTCCCGCGCTTCCCGGAACAGCCCCAAGCGGGACTGGTACATCTGGAAAGACCCCGCCCCGGACGGCGGCCCCCCCAACAACTGGCAGAGCTTCTTCGGCGGCCCCGCCTGGACCCTGGACGAGGCCACGGGCCAGTACTACCTCCACCTCTTCCTCCCCGAGCAACCTGACCTCAACTGGCGTAATCCCGAGGTGCGGGAGGCGATCAAGGAGGTCATGCGCTTCTGGCTCAGGAGGGGGGTGGACGGCTTCCGGGTGGACGTGCTCTGGCTTCTGGGCAAGGACCCGCTTTTCCGGGACGAGCCGGGAAGCGACCTTTGGCGGCCCGGCCTTCCCGACCGGGCCCGGCACGAGCACCTCTACACCGAGGACCAGCCGGAGACCTACGCCTACGTGCGGGAGATGCGCCAGGTCCTGGACGAGTTCTCCGAGCCGGGGAGGGAGCGGGTGATGGTGGGGGAGATCTACCTGCCCTTGCCCCGCCTGGTGCGCTACTACGCCGCCGGGTGCCACCTGCCCTTCAACTTCAGCCTCGTCACCGAAGGGCTTTCCGACTGGCGGCCCGAGAACCTGGCCCGGATCGTGGAGACCTACGAGGGCCTCCTCACCCGCTGGGACTGGCCCAACTGGGTCCTGGGCAACCACGACCAGCCCCGCCTCGCCTCCCGCCTGGGGGAGGCCCAGGCCCGGGTCGCGGCCATGCTCCTCTTCACCTTGAGGGGCACCCCGACCTGGTACTACGGGGACGAGCTCGCCCTGCCGAACGGGGAGATCCCCCCCGAAAGGGTGCAAGACCCTGCGGCCCTGAGGCAGAGGGACCGGGAGCCCACCGCCTACCACACCCTGGGCCGGGACCCCGAGCGCACCCCCATGCCCTGGGACGCCTCCCCCTACGCCGGGTTTTCCACGGTGGAGCCCTGGCTTCCCCTGAACCCCGACTGGAAAGAGAGGAACGTGGCCGCCCAGGAAAAGGATCCCCGCTCCATGCTCCACCTGGTCAAGCGCCTCATCGCCTTGAGGAAGGACCCCGACCTTCTCTATGGGGCCTACCGCACCTACCGGGCGAGGGAGGGGGTCTACGCCTACCTCCGGGGGGAGGGGTGGCTTGTGGCCCTGAACCTCACGGAGAAGGAGAAGGCCCTGGAGCTTCCGCGCGGGGGGAGGGTGGTCCTTTCCACCCACCTGGACCGGGAGGAAAGGGTAGGGAAGAGGCTCTTCCTGCGGCCCGACGAGGGTGTGGTGGTGCGGCTAGACTAGGGGCGTGGACCCCTTTTTAGGCCTTGCCGAATCCTACGAGGCCTGGTACGAGACCCCCTTGGGGGCCTATGTCATCGCCGAGGAGGAAGGGGCCCTAAAGGGGCTTCTTCCCGCGGGGGAAAGCCTCCTCGAGGTGGGCGCGGGGACCGGGTACTGGCTTAGGCGCCTTCCCTATCCCCAAAAGGTGGGGGTGGAGCCCTCGGAGGCCATGCGCCGGCTGGGGAAGGAGCGGGTGCCCGAGGCGGAATGGGTGGCCGCCCAGGGAGAGGCCCTGCCCTTTGCGGACGGGGCCTTTGACGTCGTCCTTCTCTTCACCGTTTTGGAGTTCGTGGGGGAGGTGGAACGGGTCCTGGCCGAGGCCAGGCGGGTCTTAAAGCCGGGCGGGGCCTTGGTGGTGGGGGTCCTCGAGGCCCTCTCCCCCTGGGCCGCCCTCTACCGGAGGCTCGGGGAAAAGGGCGTCCTCCCATGGGCCCGGGCCCGCTTCCTCGCCCGGGAGGACCTGAAGGCCCTCCTAGGGCCTCCTGAGGCGGAAGGGGAAGCGGTGTTTCTCGCCCCCGAGGCCCATCCCCCCTACGAGGAGGCGGACCAGGCGGGAAGGCGCGCGGGGAACCGCCCCGCCCTATACTTGGGGAGATGGCGGTGAAGGCCCTCTTCGCCCTTTACCCCCTCCTCCAGGGGGACTACAGGGCGGTGGAGAAAGCCCTCCTGGCCCTGGAGGAAAGCGGGGCGAGCTACCGCGTCTTCTCCACCCACTCGGAGGTTTCCGGAAAGGAGGAGGAGGTCTTCCTCACCCTGCAAAGGGCCTTCCAGAAGGCGGCGGAGGAGGGGGCGTTGGTGATGTGGGCCCTCCTTACCAACGCCTGCGAGGCAGGGGACCCCTTCCGCAAGGAGGAAAGGCTTAGGCGCTTTCCCCCGGGGGAGATCGCTAGGAAGGCCCTGGAGGGCCTAAAGGCGAAAAGCGTCTTGGACATCGGCACCGGCACCGGGGTCTTCGCCGAGGCCTTCGCCGCCTTGGGCCTCTTCGTCGTGGGCCTGGACCCCAGGGCGGACCGCCTGGAGGTGGCCCGGGCCAAGGTGAAGGGGGCCCGGTTCGTGGAGGGGCGGGCCGAGGCCCTGCCCTTCCCCGACGGGAGCTTTGACCTCGCCTTCTTCGGCCTCGCCCTCCACCACCTGGACCCCGTTCCCGCCCTCCGGGAGGCCTCCCGGGTGGCCCGGCGCGTGGCCGTCTTGGAGTGGCCTTACCGGGAGGAGGAGGTGGGGCCGCCCCTTGGGCGGAGGTTCTCCTTGGAAGCCCTGGAGGGCCTCTTCCGGGAGGCTTTGGGAAGCCCGCCCCGCTTCTTTGTGGCGGAAGGCTACGTCCTCGCCCTTTGGGACAAAAGCTAAAGGCCCCCGGAGGGGCCCCTTGGTGCCGGGGGCGGGACTCGAACCCGCACGTCCTTGCGGACAGCAGATTTTGAGTCTGCCGCGTCTACCGGTTCCGCCACCCCGGCGGACGCACCCTAAGGATAAGGCCAAGGAGGAAGATGGTCAACGCCAGGCCCACCGCCCAGTCCCCGAAGCGGGCGTAAGGGGTGAGGCCCGTCCTTAAGGCGTAAGGGGCGAGGAGGAAGCCCTCTTGGTGCGGGGGGATTTCCGCCACCACCCGGCCGAAGGGGTCAACGCTTGCGGTGATCCCGTCGTTCCCGGCCCTGAGGAGCCAGCGCCCCGTCTCCACCGCCCTTAAGCGTCCCAGGGCGAAGTGCTGCCTGCCCCCGAAGGAGGGGCCGAACCAGGCGTCGTTGGTGAGGAGGACGAGGACCCTGGCCCCTTCCCGCGCCAGGCCCCGGGCCACGGAGGGAAAGACGGACTCGTAGCAGATGAGGACGCCGTAGGGCCCGATGGGGGCCACCTTCTCGCCAGGGATGCGGTCTTGGAGGTCCCCAAGCCCCATGGCCCGGAAGAAGAAGGCGTAGACCCCTCCCAGGGCCTCCCGGAAGGGAAAGCGCTCCCCGAAGGGGACGAGGCGGGTCTTGTCGTAGTGGCCGAGGACCCTGCCTTCCCGGTAGAGCACCGCCCGGTTGGGGCCGAGGAGGTTGAGGCCGGTGAGGAGGGGGCGGCCTTGGAGGAGGGCCTCCGCCTCCTGGGGGATCCGCCAGACCGCGGTCTCGGGCCAGACCACGAGGTCCGCCTCGGGGTGGGCCCGAAGCCCCGCCTCGGTGAGCCTCAGGTAGACCGCCTCGTCCAGCTCCCCCTGGAACTTCCTTAAGGGGTTGATGTTCCCCTGGACCAAAAGGGCCTTGCCCTCGGGGTGCGCCTCGGGGAGGGGAAGGAGCCAGAGGACGGCCCAAAGGAGGAGGACCCAGAACCGCTTCGCCCAAAGGCCCCAGGCGGTGAGGAGGACGAGGAGGGAGAGGAGATAGACCCCGCCCCAGGCGGCGAGGACCCGGCCCGGGGCCTCCACCAGGGCATAGCCCAGAAACCCCCAGGGGAAGGCGAGTTCCCCTTGCTCCGTGAGCCACTCCAGGAGAACCCACCCCCCGAGGCGCATGGGGGCATTGGGGGTGAGGGCGAAGAGGAGGCCGAAGGAGAGGGCCTTGACGAGGACGAGGGGCAGAAAGGGCACCGCCCCCCAGGGGCCGAAGTTCTGGGCGAAGCTTTGCGGGAGCCAGACCAGATGGAGTCCCCAAAACCCGAGGCCCGCCCAGAACCCTTCCCGGAAGCCTCCCTTGAGGAGGAGGGCGAGGACGAAGGGGGCGAGGAAGCCCAGGGGAAAGGGGGGGAGGGTGAGGGCGAGGAGGAGGCCCAAGGCCAAGGCCTTCACCCTTCCACCATACGGGCTTCCCGGTTCCTTTTCACCGGGCTTTGACGGCGGAGGTGGGAGAATGGGGCCATGCGCCTTGGGGTCCTCTCGGACCTTCACGCCAACCTCCCCGCCCTCGAGGCCGCCCTGGAGGCCCTACGGGCCGAGGGGGTGGACGAGGTTCTGGTCCTCGGGGACCTGGTGGGCTACGGGCCCCACCCTAGGCAGGTGATCCACAAGGTCTGGAAGGAAGGGCTTGCCGCCATCGCCGGGGCCTGGGACCTAAGGGTGGCCTACCCCTTCCCCGAGCCCCTGCCCGAGGGGGTGGGCAAGGCCACCCTGGAGTGGACCCGGGCGCAGCTCGGGGAGAAGGAGCTCGCCTACCTCCGCAGCCTCAGGCTCTCCCACCGCAGGGCCTACGGGGAAAGGCGCCTCGTGGCCTTCCACGGCTGCCCCGGCGACCCGGAGGGGCGGGTGGACCTTCTGGGCCCCACGCGGGACCTCGCTTTCTTTCTGGAGCGGTACGGGGCGGAGGCCTTGCTCCTCGGGGGAAGCCACCTTCCCCTGGCGCGGCGGGTGGGGAAGGGGCTTGTCGCCCACCCGGGGAGCGTGGGCCTAAGCCTCACCGGGGAGCACGGGGCGGACGTTATGGTGCTGGACACAGAGACCCTCGAGGCCCGCTTTCTCAAGGTGCCCTACGACCTAGGCCCCCTGCTCTTTGACCTCAGGGCCTGGGGCCTCCCTCCCGTCCTGGAGCAGGTGTACCGCTTCGGGCGCTTCCCTGAGAAGGGCTAGGGCCTCCTCGCGGAGCCCGGGGTCCTGGAGGAAGGGGTCCAGGGGCTTTCCCATGAGGTGGAGGGCCTTTAGGGCGGTGCGCCGCACCAGGGGGTTCGGGTCCCGGGTCGCCTCCAGGAAGAGGGCCTCCCCCAGGCCCAGGTTGAAGAGGACGATGAGGGCGTTCCGGGCCATGCGGGCCCTTCCCGCCCGGAGGAAGGCGGTGCCCGCGTACTTCCTCTGGAAGGCCCGCCCCGAGAGGCGGAAGAAGTCCAGAAGGTCCGGGTGGGCGAGCTCGGGCTCGGGCCTTAAGGCCTTCCAGACCTTGCCGAACCTCTCCCAGGGGCAGGCCTCCCCGCAGAGGTCGCAGCCGAAAAGCCAGTCCCCGATCCCCGGCCAGAGGGAGGGGGGGATGGGGCCCTTGTGCTCAATGGTGAGGTAGCTCACGCAGGCACGGGCGTCCAGGGTGCCGTCCCCGAGGAGGGCTTCCGTGGGGCAGGCGGAAAGGCAGCGGGCGCAGCGGCCGCAGCGGCTAGGGTGGAGGGGGGCGGCCTCCACCTCCAGGGGGGTGAGGAGGACGCCGATAAAGGCGTGGACCCCGAAGGCTTGGGAGAGGAAGTAGCCGCTTTTCCCGATCCAGCCCGCCCCGGAGAGGGCGGCGAGGGTGCGCTCGGGCAGGGGCCCGTGGTCCACGTAGCCCTTGGCCTTTAGGCCCAGGCCCCGCGCCGTCTCCTCCAGGGCCTTCAGCGCCTCCCCCAGGACCAGGTGGTAGTCCCGCGTCCAAGCGTAGCGGGCGACCCGGCCCACCCGGAGGCCCCCAGGGGGGGTCCCGGGGTCGGGGTAGGCGTAGGGGGCGAAGAGGAGGAGGGCGCTTTTTGCCCAGGGGAAGCGCTTTCTCGGGTGGAAGCGCTCCGGGGCCTCGAGGTAGGCCATCCCCCCGTGGCGGCCCGCCTCCAGCCACGCCCGGTGGCGGGCCTCGGCCTCTTGGGGCAGGTCCAGGGGGGTCCAGGCGAAGAGGAGGCCGAGCTCCCGCGCCCGTTCCTCCAGGAGGTCCTTCACCACAGGGTCTCCACGCCAAAACTGCGGAAGGCGCGGTCGGTGGTGAGGAGGATGAGGCCTTCCACCGGGCTCTGGGCGGCCAGGATGCGGTCAAAGGGGTCCCGATGCTCCCCGGGAAGCCTTCCCGCCAGGAGGGCGTGGGCAAGCCTTATGGGAAGCTCCTCGGCCCCCAGACGGGAGAGGTGGCCTTCCAGGCCCTCCAAGGCCGCCTCGGCGCCGGAAAGCTTCCCTAGGCGGTGCTTGGTGGCCATCTCCCAGGCGCTGGCTGAGGAGACGAGAAGAGGGGTGTCGGGGTCCTCCAAAAGCGCCCGGACCCTAGGGCTCAGCCGCTCGGGTTCCGTGAGGGCCCAGATGAGGACGTGGGTGTCTAGGAGGTAGCGCCTTCCCACAGGGCGAGCTCCTCCTCGGGAAGGGGTTCAAAGAAGCTCTCGGGTAGCCTCCCCGGGACAAACCCCAGGGGGCGCTTCCCCTTGCGGTAGGGGACGAGCCTGGCCACGGGGGTTTTGCCCCTCAGGATCACCACCTCCTCCCCCTCCTCCACGGCCTTGAGGAGGCGGGAGAGGTGGGTCTTGGCCTGGTGCACGGTGAAGGCCTTCACGGACTTAGCTTAGCGAGCTTAGCTAATAAAGCGCAAGGGGTATAATCCCCCCCATGGAGGCCTTGAAGATCGCCCTCTTGGGGGGCGGCACCGTGGGGAGCGCCTTCTACAACCTCGTGTTGGAGCGGGCGGAGGAGCTTTCCGCCTTCGGGGTCGTCCCCCGCTTCCTGGGCGTCTTGGTGCGGGACCCGAAGAAGCCCAGGGCCATCCCCCAGGAGCTCCTTCGCGCCGAGCCCTTTGACCTCCTGGAGGCCGATCTGGTGGTGGAGGCCATGGGGGGGGTGGAGGCCCCCCTTGGGCTCGTCCTCCCCGCCCTCGAGGCCGGCATCCCCCTCATCACCGCCAACAAGGCCCTCCTCGCCGAGGCCTGGGAGTCCTTAAGGCCCTTCGCCGAGGAGGGGCTCATCTACCACGAGGCGAGCGTCATGGCGGGCACCCCCGCCCTCTCCTTCCTGGAGACCCTGAGGGGAAGCGAGCTTCTGGAGCTCCACGGCATCCTGAACGGCACCACCCTCTACATCCTCCAGGAGATGGAGAAGGGCCGGACCTACGCCGAGGCTTTGGCCGAGGCCCAGCGCCTGGGCTACGCCGAGGCCGACCCCACCTTGGACGTGGAGGGGATAGACGCCGCCCACAAGCTCACCCTCCTCGCCCGGCTCCTCGTGGACCCCGGCTTCCCCTTCGCCGAGGTGGAGGCCCAAGGCATCGCCTACCTCACCCCAGAGGCCCTGCAAAAGGCCGAGGCCCAGGGGGAGAGGGTGCGCCTCGTGGCGAGCCTCTTCGGGGAAGGGGGGAGGTGGCGGGCGGTGGTGGCCCCAAGGCGCCTTCCCTTGGACCACCCCTTGGCGAGGGCCCGGGGGAACGCCCTTTGGGTGAGGGCAAGGCCCTTGGGGGAAGTCCTGGTCACCGGTCCCGGGGCCGGGGGCGGGGCCACGGCGAGCGGGCTTTTCGCCGACCTCCTCCGCTTCCTCTCCGGGGCCCCGGGGCACCTCCCCGCCCCCCGGGCGAGGCCCCCTTTGGAGGAGGGAAGCCCCTGGCCGGGGGTAGAATGAGGGCGTGCCCCTTCTGGACCTTCTGCGCCCCGTGAGCGATGAGGAGCTCCGCGTCCTTTCCGAGAGAAACCCGGGCTGGCAGTTTGAGCGCTTGGCCGACGGGAGGCTCATCGTGTACTCCACGGGCGGGGAAAGCGGGCGGATCAGCGCCGCCGTCCTAGGACAGCTTTACCGGTGGAACGAGGCGCGGGGCCTGGGGGTGGTCTTTGACGCCTCCACAGGGTTCAAACTCCCCGACGGCTCGGTCCTCGCCCTGGACGCCGCTTTCCTCCTGGGCGAGAGGTGGCAGGCCCTTTCCCAAGAGGCGCGGGAAGGGTTTCCTCCCCTGGCCCCGGACGCGGTGTTTGAGGTGCGCTCCAGAAGCCAGGGCCTCGAGGAGCTCCGGGAGAAGGCGGCCTGGTACCTGGCGAACGGGGTGCGCCTCGTGGTCCTCCTGGACCCTTACCTCCACCGGGTGGAGGTCTTCCGCCCGGGAGGGGTGGAGGCCCACCAGGGACCGGAACGGGTGCCCTTAGACCCCGAGCTTCCCGGTTTTGTCTTGGAAACCCGGGGCCTTTTCCTCCCTTGACGGCGAGGCCCTAAGGCCGGAGCATGGGGCCATGCGGCCGCCCCTAATAGAGCGCTACCGGAACCTCCTCCCGGTCTCGGAGAAGACGCCGGTGATAAGCCTCCTGGAGGGCTCCACCCCCCTCATCCCCCTGAAGGGCCCGGAGGAGGCGCGGAAGAAGGGCATCCGCCTCTACGCCAAGTACGAGGGCTTAAACCCCACGGGAAGCTTCAAGGACCGGGGGATGACCCTCGCCGTCTCCAAGGCGGTGGAAGGGGGGGCAGAGGCCATCGCCTGCGCCAGCACCGGGAACACCGCCGCCTCCGCCGCCGCTTACGCCGCAAGGGCCGGGATTTTGGCCATCGTGGTTCTCCCCGCGGGGTACGTGGCCTTGGGCAAGGTGGCCCAGAGCCTGGTGCACGGGGCGAGGATCGTCCAGGTGGAGGGGAACTTTGACGACGCCCTGCGCCTCACCCAAAGGCTCACGGAGGCCTTCCCCGTGGCCCTGGTGAACTCCGTGAACCCCCACCGCCTGGAGGGCCAGAAGACCCTGGCCTTTGAGGTGGTGGACGAGCTCGGCGACGCCCCCCACTACCATGCCCTCCCCGTGGGGAACGCGGGGAACATCACCGCCCACTGGATGGGCTACAAGGCGTACCACGCCCTGGGCAAGGCCAAAAGGCTTCCCAAGATGCTCGGCTTCCAGGCGGCGGGGGCGGCCCCCTTGGTCCTGGGCCGCCCGGTGGAGCGCCCCGAGACCCTGGCCACCGCCATCCGCATCGGCAACCCGGCGAGCTGGCAAGGGGCCGTGCGGGCTAAGGAGGAGTCGGGGGGGGTCATAGAGGCGGTGACGGACGAGGAGATCCTCTTCGCCTACCGCTACCTGGCCCGGGAGGAAGGGATCTTCTGCGAGCCCGCAAGCGCCGCCGCCATGGCGGGGGTCTTCAAGCTGTTGCGGGAGGGTAGGCTTGAGCCGGAGAGCACCGTGGTCCTCACCCTCACGGGCCACGGCCTCAAGGACCCGGCCACCGCCGAGAGGGTGGCCGAGCTTCCCCCGCCCGTGCCCGCGCGCCTCGAGGCCGTGGCCGCGGCCGCGGGGCTTTTGTGATAGCCTTGGGGCATGGCCGAGCGCGCCCGCAAGAAAGTCCCCGAGCCTTTTCCCGGGGCCTACTACCTGGCCGGGGCCATCACCATCGCCCTCATGCTCCTCTTCCTGGCCCTCGGGGCGAGCCTTCCTCCGGGGGTGGCGGGGTTTTTGGTGGCCTTCGTCCTGGGCCTCACCGTGAGCCCCAGGTACGTGCCCTTCTTCCTCCTGGCCGGGGTCTTCTCGGCGGTCATGGGTTTTTTGGGACGTGAGCCGCAGGTGGCCTGGGGGGGAGTGGCCCTCGTCTTCTCCCAGCTTGTGGTGCGCCGCTTCGTGAAGGACTGAGGATGCGTCCGGACCGCCTCTCCCAGGCCCTTTCCCTCCTCGGGATCGCGGGCTACGTCTACTTCCTCTGGTTCCGCCCGAACCAGGAAGGCCTTGCCCTCGCCCTGGGCCTCGCCCTCGGGGGGGCGGCGGTGGCCTACGGGGAAAGGCCCTTCCTCGTCCCCCTCTTCGCCGTGCTTTACGGGGGGATCCTCTTCCTCCAGCTCTTCTACGGCCACCCCTGGGCCTTCCTCCTCGGGGGGCTTCTGGGCGCCGGGCTTCCCTACGCCCTTTACCGCTTGCGGAGACCCAGGAGGTAGAGGAGGAGGCCGAGGCCGAGCCCGTCGGTGAGGCCGGGGAGGTAGGGGAGGAGTTCCCGCACCTGAAGCTTGACGTAGAGGAGAAGGGGCCAGGGAAAGAGGCTCCAGGCCAAGAGGGGCTCCCCGTAGCCCGCGGCGAGGAAGAGGCCCGCCCCGAGGCCCCGCAGGTAGGTGAGCCAGCCCGAGCCCCACTCGTTCTGGTAGACGAACCAGAGGAGGTTGGCCCAAAACCCTAGGGCGAAGAGGGGGGCGAACTTCCTCAGGCGGAAGGCCACGGCGAGGAGGAGGGGGAAGAGGAGAGGCTCAAGCATGGGCCTCCTCCAGCCTCTGCCCCTGGGCCTCGAGGTAGGCCACCAGGACCTCCAAGGCCTTCTCAATCCCCTCGTCCAGGTCCTCCCCCGGGATCACGGGGATCCCCTCCTCCCGGGCCCAACGCAGGAGGTGGTTTTGGATGAGGCGGATCTCCTCAAAGTGCTGGAGGTAGCGCTCCTTGGGCCGGGCGTGCCCCGTCTCCCGGTCGCGGAGGAGGAACCGGTCCCGGTGCAGGCTCTCGTCCTGCACCGCCACGAGCATGGGGATGGTGAAGACCCGGTCCTGGTAGGGGTGCTGCAGGAAGCGGGGCACCACGTGGACCCCTTCCAAGACGATGGAGGTGCCCTCCAGGGCGCTCCTCTCCTGGATGGCCTTGAGGCCCACGGCCACCTTGGCCACCTGGTCTAAAAACCCCCGCATCACCTGGACCTCGTAGCTTTCCCCCTCGAGGCCGAGCCCGGGGGAGAGGGCGCGCCAGGCCTCAAAGGTGGAGAGGTGGAGGGTGGGGAGGAGGTCCTTGGAGAGGGAGGCGCGGAAGACCTCCCTGACGGCGTCCGAGGGGACGATGTGGGTGATGCCCAGGCGGTAGGCCAAGGCCGAGGCGAGGACGCTCTTGCCCACCCCCGTGACCCCCCCGATGAGGATGTGGACGGGCCGGGGTTGCTTGCGCAGGCTCCGCAGGATCAGGTAGCGGCGGGCCATCTCCTCCCCCGCCTCCCGCAGGAGGGCCTGGTGCACCCGCCGCCTCAGCTCGTCCCGGCGGATGACCTGGACGCCTTCCCGGTGGAGGGCCACCTCCATCTCCCGCGCGAGCCGGAAGGCCCGGTCGGGGGAGAGGCCGATGGCCATGAGGGACTGGGCCAGGATGCCCTTGGAGAAGGGGACCCTGGGCGCCCCCGGGGCCTCTTCCACGAAAAGCTCCCCGGCGTAGAGGAGGCGGGCCCGGTAGCGTTCCCCCGCCTCGGGGCCGTAGAGGCGCCGGGCCTCTTCGGCCACCACTTTTTCCAGCCGCTTGGCGGGGATGCGGCGGACGCCCTCCAGGCGGAGCCGCCGCTCCACGGCCTTGGCCAGCTCGTGCGCCTCCCTAAGGGAGAAGCCCGCGTCCTCGAGGCTCCGGGTGAGGAGGCCCTTGGAGAAGGGGCGTTGCTTTCGCCCCTCCACCACGAAGGTCTCCTCAAAGGGGAGGGTCTGCTTGGCGAGGAGGCGGGCCTTTTCTGGCCCAAGCTCCCGCTCCACCTCCTCCAGGAAGATTCGCCTTAGGGTTCGGGGCGTCACCCCGCCCTTGCGCCTGAGCCGCTTAAGCCGCTCCTCCACCGTGTGGGCCAGGGCGTGGGCCACCTCCGTGGGGACCCCCAGGGGAAGGAGGGCCTCCACCAAAAGCCCCTTGGAAAGGGGCCAGCGTCCGCGGCGCAGGCGTACGAAAACCTCGTCCACTAGAGGCCATGATACCACTTTTCTCGCTGGCAACGGATTTTTCTTGACACCCTTTGGGGCTTCGTGCTACCATACCTTACGGCTTGGCGCCGTAGCCAAGTGGTAAGGCAGAGGTCTGCAAAACCTCCATTCGCCGGTTCGAATCCGGCCGGCGCCTCCAAAAGCGCGGGCGCGTAGCTCAGGTGGCTAGAGCACTACCTTGACACGGTAGGGGTCGGTGGTTCAAGTCCACTCGCGCCCACCAAAGTGCCCCAGGGATCGCCCTGGGGCTTTATACTTGAGCCATGAGCGCGTCTTCCGAGCGCGAACTCTACGAGGCCTGGGTGGAGCTCCTCTCCTGGATGCGGGAGTACGCTCAAGCGAAGGGCGTGCGCTTTGAGAAGGAGGCGGACTTCCCCGACTTCATCTACCGCATGGAGCGTCCCTACGACCTCCCCACCACCATCATGACCGCCTCCCTTTCCGACGCCTTAGGGGAGCCCTTCCTTTTGGCCGATGTCTCTCCCCGCCACGCCAAACTAAAGCGGATCGGCCTCCGCCTGCCCCGGGCCCACATCCACCTCCACGCCCACTTTGAGCCGGGCAAAGGCCTGGTGACGGGGAAGATCCCCCTCACCAAGGAGCGCTTCTTCGCCCTGGCGGACCGGGCGCGGGAGGCCCTGGCCTTCGCCTAACCCTAAAGCGCCTCCCAGAGGGCCAGGACCACCCGGTGGAGGAGGGGAAAGGCCTTCTGGGTGGGAAGAAGCCTTTTCCCCCGGACCTGGAGGAGGCCTTCTTGGGCGAGCTCCACCGCCCTCCCTTGGAGGAGGGGGAAGAGGGCGAGCCCCGTCCTCTCCTCCACGGCCCCCACGTCCACCCCTTCCCGGAGCCTCAGGCCCAGCATGAGGCTTTCCTTGGCGTGCTCCAGGGGAGAGATGGCCTCCTCCCTTGGGGGCTCCCCCTGGAGCCAGCGGGGAAGGGGCGGGCCCGTGCGCCTTAGGGCGTAGGCTTGGCCTTCCCCGGGGTACTGCCCGGTGGCGGCAGGGCCTAGGGCGAGCCAGAAACCGTTGCGCCAGTAGACCAGGTTGTGCCGGGCCTCCTCCCCCTCCTTGGCGAAGTTGGAGACCTCATAGCGAACAAGCCCCGCTTCCCCCAAAAGGGCCTCCGCCCGCTCCATGGCCCAGGCCTCCCGCTCGGGGTCCTCCTTTAGGCCCAGGAGGGCGAAGGGGGTGCCCTTTTCCACCTGGAGGGTGTAGGCGGAGACGTGCCCCACCCCTAGGCTTGCCGCTTCCTTTAGGTCCTTCTCCACGTCCTGCATGGGAAGGCCCAGGATCAGGTCTATGGAGACGCGAAAGCCCCATTCCAGGGCCATCTCCACCGCCCTAAGCGCTCCCTTCCTCCCGTGGGCCCGGCCCAGGAACTTGAGGACCGGGTCCTGGAAGCTCTGCACCCCTAGGGAGAGGCGGTTCACCCCGAGGTCTTGGAGGAGCCGGAGGCGGCCAGGGGAGAGGGTTCCGGGGTTGGCCTCCAGGGTAACCTCGGCGCCCTCGGCGAGCGCCCAGGGAAGGCTTTGGAAGAGGGCCACAAGCTCCTGGTCCCTTAGGTAGCTCGGCGTCCCCCCGCCCAGGTAGAGGGTGCGTAGGGGCTCGGGGAAGCGCTCGTGGAGGGCTTGGGCCTCTTCCTTCAGGCGCCTTAGGTAGGCCTCCACCCACCCCGGCCCCCGGCGGACCACATGGAAGTCGCAGTAGGGGCAGAGGGTGGGGCAGAAGGGGACGTGGACATAGAGGCTAGCCACGGCTGCTTTTTAAGACTTCCTCCACCCAGGCCACGGTCTGCTCCGCGAGCGCGAGGGCTTCCCTCCAGTCCTCCTCCGTGGCTTCCGGGAGGTCCCCGGGGTAGCGGCTGGCGACGGCAAAGGGGTTGAGCCGGACAAGGGCTTCCAGCTCTAGGGGCACGGGGATATGGGGGCGGATCAGCTCCAGGAGCCTTTCCAGGTCGTGGGTCTTGGGAAAAGGTATACCTAAGGCAACCAGAAGAGCTTTGAGGGCCTTTTCTGCAGCCTGTTGCGCGTCAAAGCAAGGTGGGCTTGCCTAGTAAATTGCCTTGTACCCCGGAGGGGGCGGGAGAAGGGAGAGAAGAACCCTAAGGCCGTAGGCGATGAGCTCCAAAAAGGCCCGCGCCATGGCCGTCCAGGGCTTCCGCTCCATGAGGTATCCCCCACCCAGCCGCGTCTTCATCCCCCCAAACACCCCCTCCACCACCCCGCGAAACCGGTACACCTCAGGGTCCCACCCCTCCCGCGCCCGCACCCGCGCCTCCTCCCTGGCCTCGCCCCCGCCCC